>Ga0209930_1004906_pt1 | contig 11382 bp, 17 predicted proteins | sample ThiBiot_500_biof_2_FD_183948 | JGI IMG/M metagenome (GOLD analysis project Ga0209930, IMG submission 183948) | Wastewater bioreactor microbial communities from Cape Town, South Africa - Thiocy_cont_500_biof (SPAdes) | ecosystem: Engineered > Bioreactor > Thiocyanate-remediating >... | reverse complement strand
ACTTTCGATACCGCGACCAGAAGCGCCTGTCGGTCGGCGGCTTCATGACCGAGTGGGGCGACATTCATCAGGACAACCTCGACTCGCTCGACATGCTCGTGTACGTGAGCGACAAGGCCGACAAGCAGCTGCAGTCGTGGTGCTACTGGGCCGCCACCGACGTCGCCAACACCACCAAGGAGTGGGCGCTCGCGCGCACCTACGCGCAGGCCACGGCCGGCACGCCCATCTCGATGGCCTTCAACAACGTCACCTCGCACTTTGAGTTCGTCTTCCATCTCGACGTCACGATCCAGGCGCCGACCGTCATCTATCTCAACACACCCGTGCGCTACGCCAACGGCTACACCGTGTCGGTCTCGCCGGCCAACACCTTGCAATGGAAGCCGGTCGCCAATCAGCCGTACTTGCTCGAGTTCATTCCGACGCCAAGTGCTGCTCAACGCTACTCGGCACAGCAGCAACCTCGTGTAACGATCGAGATTGATGCCATGTAGTCAGAGTCACTCATGAACTCACTCGCTCACAAGAACCGCAATTGAATACACACTCGAGCGAGACTTGATTGAGATACATCAGATATCCTTGTACAAGAGATCGTAGCGAGGAACACGTCGTGAATCGATTGGTGATGTTACAATGTAGTGACCATGTATCGCTCCTCGATATAAGGTCTAGATCGTGGTTGAGTTAGCTCTTTGATTGATCGAGATTCGAGATTGATCGAGATAGGTTACGATACCTCGATGAGATCGATCAGGTCTTGCTTGTCTTGAAAGGGTCCGACCCATTTCGTATGATCTGGTGTACTACACAACCACATGATGAGACATTGCTATATCACATCGCCAACGAGTCGATCGATCACGATAGATACCCGTAGTCGCATTTCATGTGTTGCGCATTGTAGAAGAACAAGATCGACGGTATGATGGTGATATCAAAGTACTTGGTGTACATTGGCACGGCGTCAATGTCGACCACGTAGATCGCTGCCATACGCCGTAGTTCCTCGGCAGTCTTCATCAACTACTCCCCCAACCGATAACGAATCAATCCTCCGTATCAGATAGTGATTCGATTGAGTCGATTGATTTGATTGATTGATACCATGTGATCGACGATCATCGTGTTGTGCTCATCGTCACGACCGAATCGCAACACGACGAGCTTGTCGACTGTCTGTGTCAAGACGTAGTCGATCTCATCCTTGTTGGTGAGATGAACCAACAAATAGCTCATCCAACTCTTGATTCGAGCAACCAATCAAGCGAGCAAGCTAGAGAGAGAGCGTTGTGTTGCGTGTTGCAAGCAGCTATCAATCAACAAACTGAACTGATATCTCGAGTGCATTGTTACTGTTCTTACGATACAATCCATCACCCAAACGACCGTCTTGAACCTCATCAATTATCTATCTATCAATATCAATACATTCATGCAATGTCGGTGAGACAGCGGATACGTGAGGGCTCGCCTACTTGTTCTTGCGACGCTTGGCAGGGTTCGCTGCCGAGTCGCCCGATGATGACAGCGATCGCTTGCGGCTGCCTCGCTGCGCTGCGGTGCTCGAACTGGCATTCGGTGTTTGAGCCATTGGCGTCGTTGGTGTCAGGGAAGAAGAAGAAGAAGACGATGAGGCGGTCGACGACGGAGGCGCAGATACCGAGGTCGGCGGATTGGTTGATCCGATGAAGGGCGACGATGACGGCTTGGCAGTGCCGGGCGCAGATGCCGTGGCTGCAGCCGAGCCAGCGGTTGTCAAGCCTGGCGCACTCGAGGAGCTCGTCGAGGGAGCCGGGAGCTGCAGGAGGCTCGCCAGCACGTCGTCTGCTCGCTTGATGTTGGCGTTGGTCTTGTGGAGATTGGCAATCTGCGCGACGTTGGTCTCGGCTGCTTGTGGCCCCATGAAGTCCCAATGATGGCCGTAGTCGATCGTGAAGGTCGCTCGTTTCGACATCTCGCATATGGCCTTGTTGAGGTAGTAGACGGCATTGAGCTGTCGTACGACATCGAAGCCATGTCAGTCGCTTGGATTGATGGAGATGTGAGAGGGAGTAGGAGAGGAGCGATCGTCATACGAGACGGCATTGGAGGATCGAGTACAAGGGCGGCGCTTGGTAGATGACTCCGTGCAAGATGTAGTACATGGCCTTCGGTATGACTGCGGACAGCAAGCGAGCAGCACGACGTCAGCTCGATCGAACGAACCACATTCTCGAGCCGTGCAGCATACTCACCTTTGGTCGGGCTCTCGCGCTTGACCTTCTGGATGAGGAACAGATGCGGCGATGGCGGAACGAGCGAGCCATCGGCAGCATACTGCGGCGGTGGATCGACGACGCCGAACTGGATGCCGGTCATGGTCGCGAGTCGATCCATCGACAGACGCTGCATCTGCAGATACTGGTTGTCGCAGGTCTTGTCGTAGAACGGGCTCACGGCGAAGTAGTCCATGACGTTGTCGCGTGAGAGGCCAAAGTGTCGGAGCCAGGCGTTGTCTTGGTACATGGTGCTGAGCTTGTCGAGCGAGAACTCATCGTCGGATGAGGGTGTCGGCGTGGGTGTCGTCATCATGCGCACAATCGATGAGATATATCTCAATAGTATTGATGAGAGATATCTCGATAGTGTTAATGAGATATCTCGATGGTATTGATTGATGAGAGATATCTTGATATTGATTGATATCTCGATGGTGTTGATGAGATATCTTGATATTGATGAGATATCTCGATATTGATTGATATCTCGATAGTATTGATGAGATATCTCGAGCTCGTGCGTGTGTTGTGTGCGAGATGCGAGCAGCAAGCGAATGAACACCGCGACACGAATGACGCTCTCATATCGCTGCTGCCTCGCTCCCCGATCCATCAAACGCAACAATCAACAATCCCACATGTTCTTGTTCGTCGTGACACTCACCGGCAAACGCATCACGATCGATCTCGACGGGTTCGAGAGCCCGACGGTCGATGATCTGCAGGCCCGCATCACGGACAAGGAGGGAGTGCCTGCCTCGCAGCAACGACTGTCGTTCGCTGGCGCACGACTCGCTCCCGGGCGATTGCTAGCGGACTATCGAATCAGTAACGAATCCACCATTCATATGGTTCTTGGATGAGTGAGTGAGTGTTGGTTGATTGTTTGAATAGCTAGCCTGTTAGAGAGATTGATCGTGGTGCCGTTGTAGTCGACGTTCTATCTATTCATCATTACAACCTCGTGCAATCGAATCAGTCGCTTGCTGCCATCGCCATCATCACATCAATCCCATCGATCCCATCGATTGCATCTCACTCACTATCTATCTATCAATCGACTCCAACGATGCGTCTGCAGCTTAAAACCCTCGTCGGCAAGATCATCGAGGTCGATCTCACCGGTATCGAGAGTCCGACCGTCGATCAGCTCAAGGAGCAAATCGAGGATATCGAGGGCATTCCAGCCGGGAGCCAGCGACTCATTCTAAACGACAAGACGCCTCTAGCGCCGGGTCGATCGTTGGCTGAATACAACATCACCGATGGTAGCATGATCTACTTGCTCCTGAGGACGCTTGGATGAGGCTGCTGCTGTCGTCGTTGTAGTGGCATTCGCCCATCGCCCTCACGTTCGTGCATCAATCGTGCGCGTGTCTCTGTGTGTACCATCGATAAAGCCTCGGTTCGAGTTCCATCTCCACACAGCTCGACATGCAACAAGTGCGACAACAGACCTCGGTCATCGTGTCGACCATCTACGAGATCGTCCGACATTGCTTTGGACCTGCAGGCTCTGATGCTGGTCGATGAACGACAACGACCTCGCACGACAGGCGCGTGAGGCAGTCTTTCTTCTTGCCTGCCATGACGCGCTCGAATCCCTCCACCGCTGCGGTGCAGCTCGTGGACATCGCGCAGGCTGCTGTCTCCGCTATCGCTTTCATTTCTATGGCTCACCTTCCCGCTACTGAGACACAAGACTTGGTGGAGCAAGTGAGCATAAAGCTCGTTGAAACGATCATGCCTGCTGCGTCACAGGTACGCGCTACGCACGATCTTCCTCCGTGCGCGCATCATGTGCTAACATCTTTCCAAACACCAGACTGCTAGACGCACAACAAAGAACGTTCTCACGACGCACTTTTCTCGCTTGATCCAAGACCGTGCAACCGTATCCCAACTGTACTCGCCGCAACTTGTTGAGGGAGTACGCCTTCTGTTGGTGCAGCCGGAGCCCACGTACGGCTTCACGCCATCGGTATTGTTTCTGCCTGCTAATCGGACCAATATTGCAATCCTCATACTAACCTATTGCAGGGACTGGTCCGAGTTCCATGGAATCCTTGCTTCTTCTACAACACATCTGGTTGTGATTCCGGACCCGACTGTCGCTTTCTACACATTCGCGTCCCGGGAATGGTGCCCTCCACAGTGGGGAGCTGCGTGTTCTACAACTTCCATCCGTATGGGTGCAAACGGGGCGATTGTCGCTTTCCGCATCGGCCCATTGGCCAAGTATTCTCAGCTCAAGAAGCGCGAGCGTTGAATCCGCTCCTGTGGTTAGACTCATCGTTCGATAAGGTACAGCTGCTGAACTTCTCCCCTGGAACAGAGCCACTCACCAGCCAGGTCACTACGATCCAGATGGATACCAATCCCTCCGGCGTCCTGGGATCGCTGCTCTTGCAAGATTGTTCGGCAGACGTAGCACGCGAGGTGTTGTCGTTCTTGCTTCTTCGCTACAATCTTCTGCACACGGTGGGTGGCAACAATCTGCTGAATCTCTACGTGGCCGAGGAGTGTGCGACCAACTCTCGGTGCATTGTCTTATTCGTGCGCAATCGTGAGCGAATCTCTGCACAGCCGCGAACCTTCTCGGTGCCGCCTCACGCGACGTATCCGAGCTTGCCAGCAACTCTCGCCGGAGTTCCTCTCCGCGTGTTAGACATCTTCGACATCGGCGACCCTCGACGCCAGGATCTTGATCCTTACGCCACCAATTGGGCGTTGATGATCAACGTTGTCGAGCCGTGCGACCACCGAGCAACGAGAGCCGCGATCGTTCTTGCCAAGAGCCTCATGAAGACGAATTCGACTAACTTCGTCGCCACATCGTGTGGACATCGCGTTCGAGGAGGGAACCTTGTACGCGGCGACTACAGAGCGAGTGCCTCCGAGGGCATCGTGGTGTTCGTGACATTCAAGGGACTTCGGCCGCTCGACGAGCCGATGCTGCCAACAACCTTCGAGTGCGATGGTGAGTCGTTTCTGGTTGATGTTAGGGAAGGATTCTTCCAGTCTCATGTACTCGGAGAAGGTGCCGATTCCTTTACTGCTCGTGATGTACTGTCTCCCGATCAACTGCTTGCCTTCGAATCGACAATCGAGCGCCAAGCGAGAATCGATGACCTGTCCCCCGCGACGGAAGACGGGCGCGATTACGAGTCATTCCTCTCGCTCTACGACAGGCCCAGAGGCCCGTTGGGAATAAGTGGAATCCCGATTGCGGCGCCGCCAGCTTCCGATGGCTGGCATACTGGCACGCTGGGCTTCTACATCAAGTCCGACGAACGATTCGGCTACGTGACCAACCAGCATGTCCTGTTTGGAATCGGCACGGACGAGCTCGTTCCCGCCATCTCCCCGACGCCAGTCGAGATAGCTGCTCGGAAGTTCGCCTGCGAGTCGGCTGTCAACCACTGGCGAAGCCGAGCGGAGAGCCATCCTTGCGACCGCTGCTTCTCTCGCAGTGCTGCGGCCGAGGCCACACTTGAACGATGGAACCGCGCGTTTCCGGAAGGTCAATGCTATCGTCCCATTGCCCCAGTACGTTCTTGCTCCCGATTCGCTGTGAGACCGAGTTTACTCACATGCAACAGTCTGCCCAACGTGCGAACTCACACCGAGGAACACACACGTACGGCGGGGTCGAATACGGCATCGACATTGCATTTGGCTGGTTTCGCCAGGAGCTCTGCTTGGACGACGTATCCATCCGTGGTTTCGACTTGATTCTAGGCCACCCTCGATCCCTCTTTAATCCGCATGGGGAACTCGTGGAGCAGACGATTGTTCACAAGTCGGGAACTAAGAGCGGCCAATCAACGGTACGCACAGGCTGTGGCTCTTCGACTGGTCTATCTACTTATACGAAGACTTAGGGCAAGGCGGGTGCGCACTTGTTCCACATTGTGACACCAATCGCTGCCACCCCGACTCGTGCTGACGAAGTCCCGCTCTCGGCCCCGTACTGGACGGTATCGATCACCACCGCACGCAAGAGCATATTATTGCCTCGACAGCTGATTGCTGCGTCGACCGACCGCAACTTTACTCTTCCGGGCGACTCTGGGTCGCTGGTGTTCACCATCGAGGGCGACGTCGCATCTCCTGTGGGACTTTTGCATGGAGGCTTCGCGACTATGGGCGGCTTTCGATGCGGAATCGTGTCTGATATCGCGGCGTGCCTCGACTTCATCCGACAGCGTGCAGGAACCGCTGTCTCGTTTGTCTGCGATGCATCGGAGACTCGTTGCCAGTCTGGGAGCGCAGTTGCTGCCAGCACGTCAACTTGTGCCGTGCCACCGCTCACTCGTGGCTCATCATAATCGGGAACCACTCGTGGCTCACCATCATCGGGAACCACTCGCGGCGCATCGCGCTAAACCCTCTCTTCTCTCCCCTCTCCAAGTAAATAGCCCGATCTTGCTGTCCATCGATACGAGATCCATCTCCACACAGCTCGACATGCAACAAGTGCGACAACAGACCTCGGTCATCGTGTCGACCATCTACGAGATCGTCCGACATTGCTTTGGACCTGCAGGCTCGGCGTTGATGCTGGTCGATGAACGACAACGACCTCGCACGCAACCAGACGATACTGACCTTGCTACAACTGCCGATATCTCCATCAATACTGGCGCCGACGAGCCCAAGCTCTCGCTACGACTCGCCAAGTCAGCGGCCGTCGTGTTGCAGCGAGTGGCTCGAGGTCCAGGAGCGTCGTTGGTGCTGAAGCCGATCGTGATGCAGCATCGTGAGTGTGGCGATGGCTCGTGTCGTGTGGCGTTGTATCTCCACGCGATGCACAACGAGATGCAGCAACTGCTGGCCATGTATCTACATCCAACCAAGATCGAGCATGGCTTCCATCGAGCCTACGCGGTATGGTGGATACACGCTGCCCGATATCATGATGCCTCCATCAATCAATCGATTGATTGATCGATCGAGGTCCACAGATTGCAATGGCGACACTCAAGCGACTCGCGATCGAGAGCGCCGAGCGACTATCACGTGACGGGCCGATGCATCAAGACGAGCTCGCCAGCGTGTGTTGTCGAGCCTCCCTTCGAACCAAGCTATCGGATCGCGAGCTGCTCGAGCATCCGCACCTCATCGAATCATGCGTCACGATCGCCAAGAGCAGCCACGAGCGAGCGGCGGCGCTCGCGAACACGCACTTCATACTGCAACTCTCGCGCGAGCCATGCGAGTTACTCCACGGCGTCGTGTTGGCTCATCACTCGATCCAAGGCGTCACGTCACGACTCTGCTCGTTCGAAGCTCGTGATCAGGCGGTGCTGCTACTCGACGACAACGAGCTTCAACTCGCAACAACGATGGCGCCAAGCAACCACGACCTCGCACACTTCATTCGAGCCAATGGCGTCCACGTCGTGCTCTCGAGCAAGTCACTGCCCGAGCGACTGCTGTACTATCTCGGATCGAGTCTTGGAATCAAGATGCTGTGTGGCGTGCGAGCGGACGAGCTTGCTCGTGTGGCTCGATGTACTGGCGCCACGATCGTCGACTCGATCGTCCAGCAGCTGCAGCCTTCGTTGTCGGATCCCGAGCGCGCACAGCGGCTCCTTGGTCGAGCCAGTCGGTTGCGAATGTATTCGCTCTCGAGTGGCTGGTTCACGAGCATCGAAGGAGCTCTCGCTGCCGCTGGTGCTGCCGATCCATGCTGGACCATGATCATTCGCTCGCCGTTGCTGTATCGGCTGAGCTACATTCATCAAGCTGGTACGCTCCCTTGCTCGATCGATTGTTTACGAGAGCTGATCGATCATCGCTCTCGATAGTGGTTGCTGGTATCCAAGTGGCAGCGAGTGTGCTGCAGTCAGGAGGCGCCTGCATTCCAGGCGGCGGCCTTGCTGACCTTCGTGTCGCTGAAGCCATCGAGTACGTCATGCTCGCACGTCGCTCGATGGCACTCGCTCTATCGCTCACATTGATCGGGAACACCAGAGACTACATTGCCGAACACAACGCCAGACTCGAACCCGAACTCCTCGACCAGCAGGCCCAGCAGCAACAACAATCAAGCGAGCAGTATGGCGAGTCGATCGAGCACGAGCAACAACAGCTGCGCTCGTGGCGCTCGGAACGAGAGGTGCTGCTGGCGTTCGCGCGAGCCATGCTGATCGTGCCTCGAACACTGATCCAAGCCAGCGACCGAGCCACTGCCACTACGACTGCCACAACCCGCCACCACATCGACACGACGATTCTCGAGCCATGGCGCCGACGGCTGCGACACGAGCGTACGTCGTGGCTCGGCTGGGACTCGCTGCGCGCCGAGCTGCACGACGTCATGGCGTGCGGCCTCGTCGACTCGCTACACGTGCACGCCAAGGCACTCGCCAATGCACTCGACGCGATACGCATCCAGCTCAACATCGGCGACGTGATACTGCCTGTGCATCTCGAGCGACGTGACTACGCCCAGGCACTCGAGCAGCTGCATGCCACGCAAGCGAGCATCGCGGCACAGAGCGACGAGCAGTACTACTCGCTCGAGGAGCAGCAGCGCCGCGCTCTCATCGAACGCCGTCTGCGATCGACCCAACCGAGTTCATGAGCCAGCTTGGTGTTTGTGAATAAACCTGGCGTGTTAATGTGAACGAGCGCACACCGCAACAACAACCACAACAATAATAAGGTGCTTCTCGTGTATCGACCACAACCGAGAGCGTGGCTCATGGCTTGGTTGACGGCGACGACGACGACGACGAGGTGGCAGTCGAGCTCGGCGCCGAGACCGACACCGTGTGGATGCGAGGATCGTACGCGTGCACCAGCAGCTCGCTGAAGGTACGCAGGTTGCCGACGCCACGGATCTCGCCGGCCAGCAGCGGCATCTTGACGATGTGGAAGTCCTCGTACAGCTCCTCGATCTGCTCAATGTACTTGTGTTGCATGCGAGAGCGCGTGTCGCACAGGCTGCATTGCGACTCTGATCGAGCGAGACAGCACACACGAGCGAGCGAGCGAGCGAGAGATTGATCAGTGGCTGGTTGTCGTTCGATCATCGTTGCATATGCGATCGTACTGCTGTTGGGATAGAGCACTTGGTTGATGACGATGTTCTGTGTATCGATCTCGAACTTGGCGAGCTCCTGCACCAGTCGCTCGGTCTCATACAACGACAAGAACTCGGGGATGCACACGCATACGAACGTCGTGAGATCCTGCTCAAACCATCACACAGCACAGCACACAGCACATTGGCATCAGTCATTCATCGAGTATGATTGCATCAACATCATCATCGGTGTCGTACGGGGTTCTTGAACTGCGTGTTGACCTCCTCGATGACGCGTTGCGTCTGCAGGAGTTTGTCTTGAATCTCGCCCTCGCTGGTCTCCTGCGGCATGCCGAACATGGACGACACCTGCGAGAACAGGCCCGAGAAGCGCGACTTGAGGCTGAAGAGCTTGGCGAGACCCTTCTCGAGCATGCTCGGGAAGCTGAGCAGACGCAACGTGTGGCCCGTCGGAGCCGTATCGAACACGATCACCGAGAACTCCATCGTCTGTACCAACCTGTCGTAGCAGCATCATCATGAGCGTGAGCTCGATGCCATCAAAGAGATATCTCGACATGGAACACATACTTCATGACCTCAGCGAAGCTCATGGCCTCGTCGATGCCGGGGATCGACATGCCGATCTCCTGGAAGAACGACTGGTCCTGGCCGGGCATCATCGACACCGAGTCGGGGTCCATGGTCGGATCGACCTCCATGGCGAAGAGGTTCGAGAAGCCCTCGACCGGCGTCGGCTTCTTGGTGAACTTCTGGCCGAAGGCGTCCGAGAGGTTGTGCGCTGGATCGGTCGAGATGATCAACACGCTGTCGCGCACCTTGCTCAACTGCACGGCCAAGCAGCAGCTGGTCGTGGTCTGATATGCCACACGAACACACGAGAGAGACCACGAGCGTCGTCGTCAGTGCTGCAGCATCATCGACTGCGATCGATATCGAGCGGGTTGCTGCGAGCGGGCAGGGTACCTTGCCGACACCACCCTTACCACCGACAAAGATCCATTTGAGTTCCTTCTGATCGATCAAGGCTTGCAATGATGGTTCGAGCGCGTCACCCATTTCCAGATCGTGATAGTAGCGATGGTTGTCGTTGCGTCGATGTGTGCGTGAGTGAGTGACGCTGATATGATGATACTCTTGGATGCCGATCGATCTAGAACCCGATTGATTGGGAATTCAGGAGCAAAGGGCACGGGGATTCACTGATGTGTGATAGTTGCGAGGGCGAGTAGCGTTGGGGATGGGTGAGCGTGGGGGATAGCTGATAGCGAGACGGAGGTGCGCGAGGTAGCGAGGCAGCAGCGGTATGATGATGATCGATGACGTCGTCGTCGATGTCGAGGTCGCTCGCCATTCTTGCCGCAGCCGCCTCGTCGTCACACCACGGACCTGCCAAGACCCATATCGCTCCTAGTAAAGCCTCTCTCTCACTGGCCTCAATCATTAGGTAGTTAAGACAGTCAGTTAGTTGGTTAGGTAGTTAGGTAGACAGATGAATGGATCCAACCGAGAGCGCTCGTGAGCTGGAACGAGAGGATGGTGCATCGGGTGTCGATGGTCACACCGTCGGTAATGGCGCCATCGGACTCGAGCGATATCGCGAGGTCGCCATCGGTGAGCCGAGCTCTCTAGCACGACTCATACGCTCATCATCCTCATCTCAAGATACTGCTCCATTGACTGCCTGTGTATTTCCGAATGGATCGGTATGGATCATGCAACCAATCGAACGAGATACATTGATACATTCGCTCGATATGATACTGACATTCGATTGAATCGAGATAGTTTGCTGTCGGGCACAAGAGAATGGCGCCCGATGTTCATACGATCGTCGAGCCAGTAGACGATCCGGATGATGATCTCGAAGACTACGCGGGCTATGGATGGTTCGCGTTGCTATCTCCATCACCATTGGAACGCGATGGTAGCGTGATCTATCTATCTCTCTATCTATCTATCTATCTATCTATCTATCTATCTATCTATCTATCTATCTATCTATCTATCTATCTATCTATCTATCTATCTATCTATCTATCTATCTATCTATCTATCTAT
>Ga0209930_1004896_pt1 | contig 11398 bp, 6 predicted proteins | sample ThiBiot_500_biof_2_FD_183948 | JGI IMG/M metagenome (GOLD analysis project Ga0209930, IMG submission 183948) | Wastewater bioreactor microbial communities from Cape Town, South Africa - Thiocy_cont_500_biof (SPAdes) | ecosystem: Engineered > Bioreactor > Thiocyanate-remediating >... | reverse complement strand
CCACGCAAAGAGAAAGTGACTCGGTCGCCGAAGGCGATCGACCGCTCTTGATTCTGAATGCGGGGAAAGCCGGCGGGCAGTGCCCGCCCTACGCCGCCGTTGGCCACGCAAAGAGAAAGTGACTCGGTCGCCGAAGGCGATCGACCGCTCTTGATTCTGAATGCGGGGAAAGCCGGCGGGCAGTGCCCGCCCTACGCCGCCGTTGGCCACGCAAAGAGAAAGTGACTCGGCTGCCGAAAGCAGACGAAAGCTCTTCGCTTTGTAGTGCAACAAGAGCATCGCGCGCGAGCGTGCTCCTGCGAAGGGGCTCGTCGTCGGGCGAAGTGCGATCCCTGCCTTCACAGGCATGACGGAGTGCGGGGAGATTGGTCCCCGCAGCCGGCGCGACGCGCCAGCCTCACTCCTTCTTGATCGCGTGCCCGCCGAACTCGTTGCGCAGCGAGGAGAGCAGCTTGTCGGCGAAGGAGTCGTCGTCGCGGGAGCGGTAGCGCTCCATCAGCGAGAGGGTGATGACGGGGGCCGATACGCTCAGTTCCATGGCCGCGTCGACGGTCCAGCGGCCTTCGCCGGAGTCGACCACGTAGGGGGCGACGCCGTCCATCTGCGGGTTCTTCTTGAGCGCGTCGGCGGCCAGGTCCAGCAGCCAGGAGCGCACCACGCTGCCGTAGCGCCAGATCTCGGCGACCTGCGCGAGGTCCAGGCCGAACTCCTGCTTGTGCTTGAGGATCGAGAAGCCTTCGGCGTAGGCCTGCATCAGGCCGTATTCGATGCCGTTGTGGACCATCTTGGTGAAGTGGCCGGAGCCGGCCGGGCCGACGCGGCCCCAGCCCTGGTCCTTGCCGGGCGCCAGCGTCTCGAAGATCGGGCGCAGGGTTTCGACGACCTGCTCGTCGCCGCCGACCATCATGCTGTAGCCCTCGGCCAGGCCCCACACGCCGCCGCTGGTGCCGCAGTCGACGTAGTTGACGCCCTTGTCTTTGCACTTGGCCGCGTGGCCGAGCGAATCCTTGTAGTTGGAATTGCCGCCGTCGATCATCGTGTCGCCCTTGTCCAGCAGCGCCAGCAACGCGGCGACAGTGTCGTCGGTGACCTTGCCCGAGGGCACCATCAGCCACAGCACGCGCGGTGCGGGCAGCGCCTGCACCAGCGCCTCGAGTGACGCAGCCGAACCGCCGCCCTTGCCTTCCAGCTGCTTGCGCGCGTCCGCGTTGGGGTCGAAGCCGGTGACCTGGTGACCGCCGTTGAGCAGCCGCTGCGCCATGTTGGCGCCCATCTTGCCGAGACCGATCATGCCCAGTTGCATGGAAGCTCCTTGCGTGAAGTGGAGAGTGGGAATTCGCGATTCTAGGTGGTCGGGCGATAAGCGCGCGTGAGATGACCGCGCACGCTCAATGCGGCAGGCAGCGGCGCAGGCGCGCCAGCAGGCGGCCGCTCAGCCGGCGACGGTTGTACGCCATCGCGGCGAGGCGGATCGCCTCGGTCTTGGTCGGGTAGGCGTGGATCACTTTCGCCAGCGTGCGCAGGCCCACGCCGGCGACCATCGCCAGGGTGACCTGGCTGATCATGTCGCCGGCGTCGCGCGAGACGATGGTGGCGCCCAGGATGCGGTCGCTGCCTTCGCTGACGTGCAGCTTGACGAAGCCGTCCTGCTCGCTGTCGGTGATCGCGCGATCGACCTGGTGCATCGGGATGGTGTAGGTCATGATCGGGATGCCGCGCGCGTTCGCCTCGCGCACGTACAGGCCGACGTGGGCGATCTCCGGATCGGTATAAGTGCACCACGGCACCACCCGTTCGCTGAGCCGCTCGCGTCCGCCGAGCAGCGCGTTGCGCACGCCGATGCGCGCCGATTCCTCGGCGATGTCGGTGAACTTGGCTTCCAGGCAGACGTCGCCGGCGGCGAAGATGCGCCGGTTGCTGGTGCACAGGTGGTCGTCGACGGTGATGCCGGCGGTCTCGTCGTAGTCGATGCCGGCGGCCTCCAGCGCCAGCCCGTGCACGTTCGGGCGGCGCCCGACGCCGGCCAGGATGGCGTCGACGCGGATCGTGCTGTGGTAGTCGTCGGTGACCAGGTCGACCACCTTCTCCGCACCCTCGGTACGGATCGCGACCACCTCGGTGTTGAGGCGCACCTCGATGCCGTCGCGGGCAAACGCCTCGGACAGGGTCTGCGCCGCGTCGCGCTCCTCGTGCGGCAGGAACAGCGGCATGTTCTGCACGATGGTGACCTTGGCGCCGAAGCGCTCGAACGCCTGCGCCAGCTCGCAGCCCAGCGGGCCGCCGCCGATCACCAGCAGCCGCGGCGGCAGCTCGGTCAGGTCGAACACGGTGGCGTTGGTGAGGAAACCCGCCTGCTTGAGGCCGGGGAGATCGGGGATCTGCGGGCGCGCGCCGGTGGCGACCATGGCGCGGCGGAACCGCAACGGCTGGCCGTTGACGGCAAGGCTGTCCGACCCGGTGAACTGCGCATTGCCGAAGAACACGTCGACGCCGCGCTCGACCAGGTGGCGCACCGAGACGGTGCCGGCGAGGTGGCTGCGGATGCGCCGCAGGCGCGCCATCGCGGCGGCGAAATTCACCGTGATCGCGGCCGGCGCCTGCGCACCGTAGCGCGCGGCGTCGCGCATCTGCGCGTACACCGCGGCGCTGCGAAGCAGGCTCTTGGACGGCACGCAGCCGGTGTTGAAGCAGGTGCCGCCGAGCAGGTGGCGTTCGACCAGCGCCACACGCGCGCCCAGCGCGGCAGCCGCTTCCGCCGCGGCCAGTCCGGCCGAGCCGGCGCCGAGGATCACCAACTGGTACGGCGCGTCCGGCACGGGATTGACCCATGAGGTCGGCCCCGCCGCGGCGAGGCGTTCGCGTTCCCAGTCGTCATGCGGAGTAGTGATGCTGGCGTCGTAGCGAGTACTCATTGGCGGACTCCTCCGACCGGCGCGTCGAGCCAGCCGCCGCTGAAACCGGCCTTGCGCAGGCCGCTGGCGAGCGGGTGGCAGCCGCGCATCAGGCGCCAGATCGACTCGCTGCGGTGGTTCTCGATCATCATGAAGACGATGCCCTGGTCCAGCCCGTAATGCCCCGGCGAGATCCATGGCCTGCCATCGCCGCCGTCCACGCTGGCGTTGAAGCTGGTGGCCAGGCGATCGGCGCCGAGGATCTGCGGATGGCGCAGCAGCATGGTGCGCAGCGCGGTCAGCGCCGGCTGCGGCGCGAACGGCAGCGAGGCCAGCACCGCCGGCGGCGACAGGGTGCCGTCGTCCGGCCCGTACGGCACGCCGCGCGCGGCATAGCCGAACAGGTGGCGCTGCTCGTTGGCCACGTCGAGCTGTTCGTCGGTGGGGCCGTCGCAGGCGGACAGGCCCCAGCAGTTGCGGTCGTAGCCGATGAACCCTTGCGGGTTGAGTTCGGCGTAGCGGCGCTGCACGGCCACCGCGCGGCGGCTGTTCTCGAAATAGTCGGAATCTTTTTCGCGCATGAACCGGTCGCGCACGCCGCGCAGGTCCAGCCACGCCTGCGAGTAGTGGTGCACGAACAGCGGGCCGGCGTAGAGGAAGTCCTGGTCGTAGAGGTTCTCCCACTGGTAGGTCGCGGTCCAGCCGGCGTAGCAGTCGGCCGGGATCGGATGGGTGGGCGAGCCCAGCGCCAGCGCGTACAGCACGATCGCCTCGCTGTAGCCCTCCCAGCCGTAGTGCAGGTAGCCGCTCTCCGGTTTCCAGCCCTGGTAGATGGTGCGCGCGTCGTCCTGCGACCAGCGCCAGTCGACGCGCCGGTACAGCGCATCGGCCAGTTCGCGCAGCTCGGTTTCCTCCGCGCCGGGGCCGTCGAACGCGGTGGCGACGGTGAGCATGCCGGCGATCAGCAGCGCGCTGTCGATCATCGACAACTCCGATTGCCACACCCGCGCGCCGCTGTCGATGTCGAGGAAGTGGTAGTAGAAGCCCTTGTAGCCGGTGGCCGCGGGGCTGCCGCTCTGGTCGCTGTCGTGGAAGAAGCGCAGTGCCAGCAGGCTGCGGCGCACCGCCTCGGCGCGCTCGATCCAGCCGCGCGCGACCGCCGCGGGATAGCACGACAGCGCGAAGCCCACCACCGCGATGCTCACCGGCGAGTGCGGCCGCGAGGTGTCGGGGATCAGCCCGTTGCGCGGGTTCATCGTCTCCGTGAAGTAGCCGAACGCGGCGCGCTGCAAGCGGTCGAGCATGGCGTCATCGGAGAGCGAGCACAGCGTGGTCATCGGCGGCATCCTGGCAGCTGGGGTGGAACGGCAAACTGCCTGCCAGTGTGCGACGACAAGTGCGTGCGTGGCGTGTAGAGCGGCACTTTCACGTTGCATTGCCGACGCGCGCCGCAGGCTGGAGCGGTTTCGCCGAATGGCCTGGACGCGCGCCATGCCCGCGCAGGGCGGGAACCTTTCGCTTGCGCGGGACTGACCGGCTCGCAGGTTTTTGCGCTCATGCGCATGCCATTCGCCCCCTCGCCCGATCCGACTGCACCGCAGCCGCAGGAGCCGTCCGCATGTCCACCGATGCATCCCCACCGCCCCGCCACCTGCTCGGCAACGGTCGCCTCACCGCCATGCTGGGCCCCAACGGCGCCGGCTTCCTGCGCTGGCGCGAACTGGCGGTGACGCGTTGGCGCGAGGACCCGGTCACCGATCCCTGGGGCAGCTTTCTGCTGTTGCGCGACGAGGACGACGGCGCGGTGTGGTCGGTCACCGCGCAACCGCTGGGCGTGTCGCGTCCGGACGATGTGGTGCGCTTCGCGCCCGGGCTGGCGCACTACGCCGGCCGCCACCAGTTGCTGCACCACGAACTGGACGTGGCGGTGGCGGCGGATGCCGACCTCGAACTGCGCCGGCTGGTACTGAGCAACCACGGCGACCGCCATCGCCGCGTGTCGCTGACCAGCTACGCCGAACTGGTGCTCGGCCCGCGCGGCGACGACGACAGCCACCCGGCGTACTCCAAGATGTTCGTGCAGACCGACTGGGATGACGCGCGCCAACTGCTGCTGGCCACCCGGCGCAAGCGCAGCGACAGCCAGGCCACGGTATGGGCGGCGCAGGCCCTGCAACTGCTCGGCGACACCGCCGGCGCGCCCGAGCGCGAGACCGACCGCGCGCGCTTCCTCGGCCGCGGCCGCACGCTGCGCGATGCGTGCGCGATGGCTCCCGGCGTGGCGCTGTCCGGCACCACCGGCTGCGTGCTCGACCCGGTATGGGCGCTGCGCCGGAACTTCACCCTCGCGCCGGGCGCCCGCGTCGTACTGCTGCTGTGGACGCAGCTGGCCGACTCGCGCGAGGGCGCGCTCGCGCTGCACGCGCGCATGCAGGATGCGCAGGCCGCCGAGCAATTGTTCACCGATGCCGCAGCACGCGCCCGCGGGCAACGCCAGCAACTCGGCATCGACGATGCGCAGGCCGCGTGCTTCGCCCGCTGGCAGGATGCGCTGCTGGTCAGCGATGCGAGTCAGCGCGCCGCGCCGGACGATCGCGCGCGCGGTCACGGCGGCGCACCGGCGCTGTGGGGGCTGAGCATCTCCGGCGATCGCCCGATCGCACTGCTGCGCGCGGACGGTGCCGCGGCGCTGCAGCGGCTGGATGCGCTGCTGCTGGCGCAGCGCTGGTGGCGCGCGCAGCAACTGGCGGTGGACGTGGTGGTGCTCGATCGCCTCGGCGAGGACGACGCCACGCGCGCTGCCCTGGCGCCGCGCATCGACGCGCAGCAGGCGCAGCTGAAGGGCTGCGAAGGCTTGCCCAAGGTGGAGCTGTTCTGCCTGCGCGAGGATGCCATCGCCGCCGACCAGCGCGACGCCTTGCTCGCCGCCGCGCGCGTGGTGGTCGACGCCGACACCGTGGCCACCGCTGCACCCGCCGCCGCGACGCCAGCTGCCGCTGTGCCGATCCGCGCCGGGACGCCCGCCGCGGTCGTCGCACCGGACGAGCCGGTGCAGGAGTTTCCCAACGGCCACGGCGGTTTCATCGAGCATGGCCGTGCCTACCGCATCGAGCTGGATGACGCGCGCCCCACGCCTGCGCCGTGGACCAACGTGTTGGCCAACCCGCATTTCGGCTGCACCGTCACCGCCGATGGCGGCGGCTACAGCTGGTCGACCAACAGCCAGCAGAACGCGCTGACGCCGTGGCCGAACGACCCGGTCAGCGATCAACCGCACGACATCATCTACCTGCGCGACAGGGACAACGGCGAGCTGTGGAGCGCCGGCGCGCTGCCGATCCGCGTGCCCGGCGCGCGCTGCACGGCGACGCACGGCAAGGGCTGGACGCAACTCTGCAACGACGCCCACGGCATCGCGCTGGCCTTGACCGTGTGCGTGGCGCCGGACGATCCGGTCAAGCTGTCGCGGCTGCGCCTGGTCAACCGGTCCGGCCGCACGCGGCGGCTGTCGATCACCGGCTACGTGGAATGGGCGCTCGGCGCCAACGGCAGCACGCCGGCGCCGTTCGTGGCGACCGCGCGCGACGCGGCCAGCGGCGCGTTGTTCGCCCGCAACCGCTGGCGCGCCGATTTCGGCGAGCGCGTGGCGTTCTTCGACCTGGCCGGCGCGCAGCAGTCGCTCAGCGGCGACCGGGCGAGTTTCCTCGGCGCGCTGGGCAGCACCGCGCAGCCGGCGGCCTTGCATCACGACCACCCGCTGGACGGTCGCCTCGGCGCCGGACTCGACCCGTGCGGCGCGCTGCAGACGCGCGTGGAACTGCCGCCGGGCACGCAACTCGACCTGATCTTCCTGCTCGGCGAAGGCGGCGACGAGAACGCCGCGCGCGCGCTGGTGGCGAAGTACCGCCACGCCGATGTCGACGACCTGCTCGCCCGCATCGCGACGCAATGGAACGACCTGCTCGACACCGTGCAGGTCGGCACGCCCGACCGCGCGCTCGACATCCTGCTCAACGACTGGCTGCTGTACCAGGTCACCGCCTGCCGCCTGTGGGCGCGCACCGCGTACTACCAGGCCAGCGGCGCCTGGGGCTTCCGCGACCAGTTGCAGGACGTGATGGCGCTGTGCGTGAGCCGCCCCGACCTGGCGCGCGAGCACCTGCTGCGCGCCGCCGGGCGCCAGTTTCCCGAGGGCGACGTGCAGCACTGGTGGCTGCCGCCGCACGGCCAGGGCGTGCGCACGAAGATCCGCGACGATCGCGTGTGGCTGGCCTATGTGGCGATGCATTACGTCGAGGTCAGCGGCGACCGCGCGGTGCTGGACGAAAAGCTGCCGTTCCTGCAGGGCCAGGCGATCCCCGACGGCGCCACCGATGCCTTCTTCCAGCCCGAAGTGTCCGACCGGCAGGCGACGCTGTACGAGCACTGCGCGCTGGCGATCGACACCAGCCTCACTCGCGGCGCGCACGGCCTGCCGCTGATCGGCACCGGCGACTGGAACGACGGCATGAACGCGGTCGGCGCGGAGGGCCGTGGCGAAAGCAGCTGGCTGGGCTGGTTCGTGCTGGCCACCATCGACGCGCTGGCGCCGGTGGCCGCCGCTGCGCGCGGCACTGGAGCAGTCCTGGGACGGCGCGTGGTATCGCCGCGGCTACTACGACGACGGCACGCCGCTGGGTTCGAAGGACAGCGAGCAATGCCGCATCGACACCATCGCGCAATCGTGGAGCGTGCTGGGCAAGGCAACCGACCGCGAACACACGGTGCAGGCGATGGATTCGGTCGACCGCCTGCTGATCGACCACGAGCACAAGCTCGCGCGACTGTTCACCCCGCCGTTCGACCAGGACGGCAAGAAGGACCCCGGCTACATCAAGGGCTACCCGCCCGGCGTGCGCGAGAACGGCGGGCAGTACACGCATGGCGCGATCTGGTCGATCTTCGCCTGGGCCAGGCTCGGCGACGGCGACCGTGCCGGCGGCCTGTTCGACCTGCTCAACCCGATCCGTCACAGCGACAGTCCCGAGGCCGTCGAACGCTACAAGGTCGAACCCTACGTCGCCTGTGCGGACGTCTATTCGGTGGCACCGTACATCGGCCGCGGCGGCTGGACCTGGTACACCGGCTCCGCCGCCTGGCTCTACCGCGCCGGGCTGGAGGCGCTGCTCGGCTTCCACCTGCGCGGCGACCGGCTGCGCGTGGAGCCGTGCATCCCGAAAGCATGGCCCGGCTTCCACGTCCGCTACCGCCACCGCGGCACGCTCCACGAGATCGAGGTGCAGAATCCAGACCACGTCTGTCGCGGCGTGCTGCGCGTCGAAATGGACGGCCAAACGCTGGACGCCGCCGAACCGGTCACCCTCGCCACCGATGGCGCGACGCATCACCTGCGCATCACCCTGGGCCACCCGCCCGCGTAGGAGCCCGCTCGCGGGCGATGGTTTTCCCGGATTCGCGATCCGCGAAAGCGGCGGGCAGTGCCCGCCCTACGTCACCGCTTCGAAGCCGCGCGTCGGCCCCGACCCGTCGACTTTGCCGCTGCGCGGCTACGCTCAGGATGAACGGCGAGAGGGGTTCCGTGTAGGGCGGGCACCGCCCGCCGGCCGCGGGCCAACTCAACGTCGCCGCGTGCGCGAGGCGCCGAGCTTGCGGGTCAGCGTGTTGCGTCCCACGCCGAGCGCCTGCGCCGCGTTCTGCCGATGCCCTTCGTGTGCCTGCAGCGCGGCCTGCAGCAGGGTCTGGTCGAGCGCTTCGCGGGCGCGGGCATGGATGTCCGCCTCGCCATCGGCCAGCGCCTGCGTGGCCCACTCGCGCAATGCGTCGGTCCATTCGCCGCCGCGTGCCGTGTCCGCAGCGTCGCCCAGGTCGCCGGGCAGGATTTCGCTGCCCGGCGCGATCACCGCCAGCCGGCGGCACAGGTTCTCCAGCTCGCGCACGTTGCCGGGATAGTCGCGCTGGGCGACGAGTTTCAGTGCGGCCCTGGAGAAGCGCTTCGGCGACAGTTTCAGTTCCTGCGCAGTGGCGGCCAGGAAGTGCTGCGCCAGCAGCGCGATGTCGCCGCGGCGGCTGCGCAGCGGCGGCAGTTCGATGCGCACCACGTCGAGCCGGTGCATCAGGTCGGCGCGGAATGCGCCGGCGGCGACGCGCGCGGAAAGATCCTGATGCGTGGCGGCGACGATGCGCACGTTGCAGCGGATCAGTTCGCGCCCGCCGACACGGTAGAACTCGCCGCCGGCCAGTACGCGCAGCAAGCGCGTCTGCAGGATCAGCGGCATGTCGCCGATCTCGTCGAGGAACAGCGTGCCGCCCTCGGCCTGCTCGAAACGGCCGGCGACGCGGCGGGTGGCGCCGGTGAACGCGCCGGCCTCGTGGCCGAACAGTTCGCTCTCCAGCAGCTCGCTGGGGATCGCGGCGGTGTTCAGTGCGATGAAGGGTTGCTCGCGGCGCGCGCTCTCCTCGTGCAGCGCGCGCGCCACCAGTTCCTTGCCGGTGCCGGTTTCGCCAGTGACCAGCACGTTGAGGTCGCTGGCGGCGACGCGGCCGATCAGCCGGAACACCTCGCGCATCGGCGCGCTGTCGCCGAGCAGGGCGTGGCGGGCGACCGGCGCGGCGGGAGCCGGCGCGGCCACGTTCGCCGCGCTGGCCAGCACGCGCTGCACCACGGCCACGGCGTGATCGAGGTCGAACGGCTTGGCCAGGTAATCCACCGCACCCGCGCGATAGGCTGCCGCCGTGGTGGCGACGTCGGTGTAGGCGCTCATCACGATCACCGGGCCGATCGCGCGTTGCTGCAGGTCGTGCAGCAGGCTCAGGCCGTCCTCGCCCGGCATGCGCACGTCGGTGAGCAGCAGCGCGGGGCGTTCGTCGCGCAACGCCGCGCGCGCCGCCTCGGCATCGCCGAACTCGCGCACCGCAAGGCCCGCATCGCGCAGCGCCTCGGCCAGCACGAAGCGCACGCCGCGGTCATCGTCGACGATCCAGATTTCCTGCAGGAGCGGACCTTGCGCGCGATGCTTGTCGTTGCGTGACGCAGGAGCATCGCGCACGAGGTGCGCTCCTGCAGGGATCTTCGTCCGGTCAGTCATGCGCGCTCCAGCGGCAGGTACAGCGTGAACACGGTCTCGCCGGGACGGCTGGCGCCGCGCAGTTCGCCGCCGTGTTCGCGGGCGATCTCGCGGGACAGCGCCAGGCCCAGGCCGGTGCCGTCGGCGCGGCCGGAGACCAGCGGCTCGAACAAGGTGTCGCGCAGCGCGGCCGGGATGCCGGCGCCGTCGTCGATCAGCTCCAGCCGCAGCGCCGTGCGCAGCATCCGCTCACCGAGGCGCACGCCGTGTTCGACGCGGGTGCGCAGGGTGAGCGTGCGGGCGCCGGCTTCCTGCGCGTTGCGCGCCAGGTTGAGCAGCAGCTGGTGCAGGCGATCGGCATCGCCGAGCAGGTCCGGCACGCTGGGGTCGTAGTCGTGGCGCCATTGCGGCGGCGCCGGCTCGGCCTGCAGCAGGTCGGCGAGGCGCTCCAGCAATTGGTGGATGTTGACCGGGCCGAGCCGCGCGGCGCCGTCGTGGTGCAGCAGGCGATTGGCCAGCGTGCCGAGCCGGTCGGCCTCGTCGATGATCATGCCGGCGAGCGCCTGCAGGTCGTCGTTGTCGACCCGTCGCTGCAGCAGTTGCGCAGCGCCGCGCAGGCCGGCCAGCGGGTTCTTCACCTCGTGCGCGAAACCGCGCAGGGTGGCCGACAGCGGCGAGCTCGCCGACAGTGGCTCGGCCAGCACGTGCACCTCCAGCAGCAGGCCATCGTCGAACGGCTGCAGCGCGATGTCCGCACGGATCTCGCGGCCGTTCGCGGCGGCCAGCGGCACCGCGCGCCACTGCGCCGGCCGCTGCGCGGCCAGCACCCGCGCCGCCCGCGCCACAGCCTCGTCACCGTCGGCAAACAGCAACGTCAGCGGCTGCCCCAACGGGTGGCGCACGCCCAGTTCCAGCCCTTCGACCAGCGCCGGATTGAGCCAGCGCAGGCGCAGCCGGGCGTCGACCAGCACGATGCCGGTTGCCAGCTGCTGTGCCCATGTCGGCCATGCGAGATCGTTCATTGCACCATCATGGGCAATGTATCCGTTTGGTGCAAATGCCGGGGACCGCCCCGCCGCGGGCACGACCTCCCGCAACCCGGCGGCACCGCCCGCTTCTTGCCGTCGAGCGCGGCGGGCCGTGCGCGCCCAGTGCGACGCTCAGCCGAACTGCACGCTCAGCATCGAGATCGAGCCGCCGTCCATGCCCTCGACCGGGAACGTCACCGCGTCGCCCTCGTCGCTGGCGCCGAGCACGTACAGGAGCGGCAGGTAGTGGTCGGGCGTGGGGATCGACAGCTCCGCGTCGCGACCCAGCGCCTCGTAGTCCACCAGCGCATGGTGATCGCCCTGCAGCATCAGCTCGCGCGCCTTCGCCTCGAAGCGCAGCGCCCAGTCGAACGGCTCGGCCGGATGCCGGCCCCAGGCATAGGCGTGCAGGTTG
>Ga0209930_1004889_pt1 | contig 11412 bp, 9 predicted proteins | sample ThiBiot_500_biof_2_FD_183948 | JGI IMG/M metagenome (GOLD analysis project Ga0209930, IMG submission 183948) | Wastewater bioreactor microbial communities from Cape Town, South Africa - Thiocy_cont_500_biof (SPAdes) | ecosystem: Engineered > Bioreactor > Thiocyanate-remediating >... | reverse complement strand
AACACCAGCGCTGACGATGCGCGGCGGCTGCTGATGATATACTTGAAGCGCATCAACGAGCTGGCCGATCGGCCGGAGTTCTATCACCTGTTGAGCAATAGTTGCACGATTAACATCATACGCTACGCGAATGCTGCGGGCCGGAAAGGACGGTTCGACATCCGCCATCTCTTAAATGGACTGATCGATAGCTATCTCTACCACTCGGGCAGGATCGACACGACGCTGCCGTTTGACGAATTGCGGCGACGGTCCCTGGTCAACGCGGCCGCTCAAGCGGCCGATGGGGCGCCAGATTTCTCCGACCGCATTCGCGCGTCGCTACCAACAATCACTCGATGACCCCAAGCACAAACAACGACGCGGGCTCGGAGCGACAGCCGACACTATTTCTGCTAACGGATGACCTCGACTCTGGCCAGAAGGCGTCGGCGGCTCGCCGATGTCAACGATCAGTGCCAAACGCGGATGTCGCTCGCCTTTGCTTAGGCTACGGGGCCGGGCGATGCTTCTTCTGGTGCTTCTTCTTATGAGCGTATTTCGACACAGGCTTATATTCGCCGTTTGATTTCGATGAACCTGGGTGAGGCCCGGCGCCCTTTGGATGAGCTTTCTGCGCGTCACGCTTTCGATGAGAATACGCGCCAGCTTTCTCTTTGTTTCGATCCCGCCATGGCGTCTTCGCGTGCCGATCCGTTTGAGGATCAGACAAGGTTGCGGCTTTGCCCTCGTCGTCATTCTGCTGTCGGGAAGCGAGGGTCGGATTGCCGTGCGTACCAGCGTCGTCACCCATGGAGGCGCCGATGCGCGAAATCCGCCCTTCGTTCGGCTTCATCGCGCGCGCAGCATCCGCGAACGTGTCTGCAAATTCGGCGGCGATCTGGAAGCGCGTGTCGCGGCCGAAGATCTTGATGGAACCGATCTCGGCTTTCGTCACATTGCCGGCGCGGCAGAGGAGCGGCAGCAGCCAGCGGGGCTCGGCATTACGCTCGCGGCCGATATCGATCCGGAACCAGACCATTTCGCGGCCATGATCTCGCACGGGACGTGTTGAGCGATGATCTTTCGGACGCAGGTCTGCGCGTTCATCGCGCTCGCGCGGCGCTCGTGCACGGTCGTCGCGCCGCTGCGGAGGGCCGGGATCATCGCTCAGGTCTTCGGGCGCTGGAAGCTGCGCGCGCTGCATGCGAACCAGCGCCAGAGCAATCTCGTCTGCGCTACGGTTGGCCTGAAGGGATTGGGAAAGACTCAAATCGTCGTTGGTCGCGGGATCGGTGAATATGGAACTGGCCAGAAACCGTTCCTGATCTCGCGCGCGGATTTCCTCGGAGGTCGGCGCCGAACCCCACGTGACCTTGAGCTTGGCGGCGGCCAGGAGTGCATCGGCCTTGCGCCGCCGGTTGAACGGTACAATCAGAACCGACAAGCCCTTGTTGCCGGCCCGTCCCGTGCGACCCGAACGGTGAAGGAGCGTTTCGGCATTGTTCGGAAGATCGGCGTGAATGACGAGAGCGAGCGCAGGCAGATCGAGCCCGCGCGCCGCTACGTCCGTTGCGACGAGAACCCGCGCGCGGCCATCACGGAGCGCTTGCAGCGCATGGGTACGCTCGTTCTGCGTCAGCTCTCCGGATAGCGCCACGGCAGCAAAACCGCGTTCCAACAGGCGCGCGTGCGTCCGCTTCACGGCTTCCCGCGTCGAGCAGAACACCAGCGCGGCATCGGCCTCGTAAAACCGCAGGACGTTGACGATGGCATTTTCAGTGTCGGCCGGTGCAATACGAATGGCGCGATAGTCGATGTCGGCATGCTGCTCGTTGCGCTTCACCGTTTCGATGCGAACAGCGTCGCGCTGATAGCGGCGCGCCAGTGCTTCGATCTCGCGCGGCATGGTGGCCGAGAACAGGAGTGTCTGGCGGCCTTCAGGGGTTGCGTCGAGAATGAATTCCAGATCCTCGCGGAATCCGAGATCGAGCATCTCGTCGGCCTCGTCGAGCACAACGGCTGCGAGTTTTGTCAGGTCAAGCCGCCGCCGTTCTAAATGGTCCCGCAGACGTCCGGGCGTCCCCACCACGATATGGGCGCCGAAGTTGAGTTGGCGGGCTTCCGCGCGGGCGTCCATGCCCCCGACGCAGGTCACAACACGCGCCCCGGTGTCTGCATAGAGCCAGTCGAGTTCGCGCTGCACTTGCATCGCAAGCTCACGCGTGGGCGCGATGATCAGCGCCAGCGGCTCAGCGGCTTGCGAGAGACGTTCCGCTTCTCCAAGCAGCGTCGACGCCATCGCAAGTCCAAAGGCGACCGTTTTCCCGGAGCCGGTTTGCGCCGAGACCAGCAAATCGCGCCCTACCGTGTTGGCTTCGAGAACCGCGAGTTGCACAGCGGTCGGCGCAGTGTAGCCGCGCGCAGAAAGAGCGCGCCCGAGCGCGGGATGAACCGACGGGAAGGTCATGATTGTGAAGACTTTTCGAATGGAGGAAGCCCGCCGGGCTCTATTCGAGTGGCAGGCGCACTTCGTCAAGAATGTCGTTATTCAGCGTGCCTAGCCGGTATTCGGCGCAACCGCCAGCAGGCAGGTTGGCGCGCCCGGAGCTCTCTCTTTTGTTCAGGAATGGCGCCCCAGCGTAGATGAAACTGATAACTATGTTTCCGCTGGGGCACTATGAGAGCGTATCCCACAAAACGCCAACGCCGCCTAAAATGCGATCCTGCACGCCATCTCCCTGCGACGACTTTGGGGTGCTGCAAACAAGTTGAAGGCGCTCGGCGACATGCTTGCCGTTGATACCAGCATTCAGAGCATGTAGCCGATATCCGAGGCGCCAGTGGGATACGCGAACATTGTCGTCTTCAGATTGTCGGCCGTCAGGTCGTGGCGGATCGCCAGGGCAAACAGGTTGATCACTTCATCGGCGTGCGGCCCGACAAGATGAGCGCCGATGATGCGCCCCGTATCGTCCTCCACCATCACCTTGAAGCCATAGGTCTTCTCTACGGCCTGGCGGGCCGTAAACCAGTCGGACGCCTTCTGGGACTTCGTCTGAAATTTCAGGTCCTGCTGACGTGCTTGTTCCTCGCTCAGCCCGACGGCGGCGATCGGCGGGATCGTGAAGGCGACGCTTGGCACGCCGCGATAGTCGGGTCTATGCCGATTGCCCTCCAGGAGGTTAGCGGCGACCATCTTGGCGTCGTGGCTGGAGACGGGAGTCAGCGGCGGCCCCTCCTGTGCCGCATCGCCGGCGGCATATACGGCTGCGTTAGAGACGCTCTGCAGGTACTCATTCAGCTTGAGCCGGCCCTTCTCCGCGGCGACGCCGCCGGCCTCAAGATCAAGCGCGTCGAGCGCAGGCGCGCGGCCGGCCGAATGGACAACGAGGTCGGCGTCGAAGGTCGCGTCTCCGCCTTCTGAGGAAGCGCGGACGACAAAGCCCGCATGGTCCTTCTCGATCGCGCTTACCGTGGTCCGCAAGCGCACATCCACCCGGATCTCCCGGAACTTGTCCATGAGCCAGCCCACGAGGTCCGGGTCAAAGTGTCCAAGCATCCGTTTGCCACGCTGGAGAATCGTCACCTGCACACCCGCACGCGCAGCGATGTGGGAGAACTCCGACGCAATATACCCGCCGCCAACCAGCACGATCCGGCGTGGCAGTCGCTCCATGGCCAAGAAGTCTTCGTTGGTGGCGAAGTACTCTTCACCGGGAATCCCTAGCCTTATCGGCTCGGCACCCGCAGCGATAAGGACGTGGCGGGCTTCAAGGCTCTCGCCGTCCACCGTCAGGCTGTTCCGGCCCGTGAAGCGCGCGTGCCCGCGGTACGTATGGATGCCCTTTTCATCGTAGCGGTGTTCATGTTTTTCAGGGACTGGATCGGTGAAGGTGCGCTTGAAGGCAATCAGTTCGGGCCAGTCGATATGGACGTCGCCGGCAACGCCGTTGCCCCGCATGCGCCGGGCGTGGTCGAGGGCCGAGGCACCGCCGACAAGCATCTTTTTCGGGTCGCAGCCGCGTAGGGCGCAGGTGCCGCCGAAAGGCCGGTAGTCGATGATCGCCACACTCCAGCCGGCAGCGCGCACGCGCATGGCAGCGACCATGGCAGCCGTGCCGGTTCCTATGACTACGAGGTCGTATTGCTCCGCCATTCGTCTCTCCTACTTATGCCTGCTGCCGCCCATCCGAACGCGGCGCCGATTCCCGCGAGAGCAAGCGGCATCAGCGTGCCTATCCGGGTCGCGCTCGTCACCGTTCTCTTGGTCTGCGGCGAGGTGGCAGGTATCAGGTCGATGACAGAAGCGCGCGGCAGTTCTTGCGCTTGAAAACGAGTATTGCCTGAATGAATCTCTATCAGCCCGCGCAGCACGACAGCTTCGCGACGTCCTTGCTGAACGACAGCGCCGCGAGCTTCAGGCCCTCGACTGTGGTGAGATACGGAAAGATCGTATCCGCGAGGTCGTCGATGGTGAGGCGGTGCCGGATCGCGAGCGCCGCGGTCTGAATGCTGTCAGCACCCTCCGGCGCCAGGATATGCGCGCCGAGCAGCCGGCCGCTGCCGGCGTCGGCGACAAGCTTGATGAGCCCGCGGGTGTCGCGCGCGGCGAGCGCGCGCGGCACCTGGTCGAGACCGATCGTCGAGGCACGGACGGCATACCCCGCCGTTCGAGCCGCGGCCTCCGTCAGCCCGACACTCGCCACCTGCGGGTCGGTGAACACGACGGCGGGCATGGCGCTGTTGTCGTAGCGCAAGCTGTCGCCATTGAGGGCGTTCTTCGCCGCGAGCTTTGCGCCGTAGGCGGCCATGTAAACGAACTGGTCGCGGCCGGTGACGTCGCCGGCGGCATAGATGCCGGCGCGGGTCGTGCGCATCCGATCATCAATGACGATGGCGCCCCTAGACGAGACGGCGATCTCGTGTTCGGCGAGCCCCAGGCTTTCAATATTGGGTGTGCGGCCGGTGGTGATCAGTACCCGGTCCGCCTCGATCGTCGTGTCCTGGCCGTCGCGCGCAACAATGAGCGAGACACCGTCCTCAGTCTTCCGAATGGCGCGGTAGGCAATACCGGAGGTCACGGTGATCCCCTCGTCTGCGAAATACGCCGTCAGGGCCGCGCTGATCTCGGGCTCGGTCTCGGGGAGCAAGCGGGACCGGCACACGAGCGTCACCTTGACGCCGGCGCGGACGAACATCTGGGCGAGCTCCGCTCCGATATAGCCGCCGCCGATCACAAGCAGCGACCGCGGCAGCTCCTCGAGGTCGAGCGCCGTCGTGCTGGTGAGATACGGCACGGTCTCGATGCCGGGGATGGCAGGAACCGCCGGCCGCGCGCCGGTCGCGATGATGATCTTGCCGGCGGGAATGCGCGTGCCGTCCACCTCGACGCCACGGTCCATGAGGCGCGCCGGCCCTTCGCGATAGGCGATGCCGTTATAGGCCGGGAGGAGGTCAATGTACTTGGCCTGGCGCAACCCGGAAACGAGCGCGTCCTTTTGGCGAACGGTTCCCCGCCAGTCGGTCACTTCGGCCTCGGCCGAGATGCCGGCGAAGCGCGCTGCCGCCCGAGCATTGTGGAGCGTCTCGGCGGCGCGGATCAGCGTCTTCGACGGCACGCAGCCGATATTGACGCAGGTGCCGCCGATGGTGCCGCTCCCTATGAGCGCTACCTGCGCGCCTTGGTCGGCGGCTGTGATCGCGGCCGAGAAGCCGGCCGAGCCGGCGCCGATGACGACGAGATCGTAGCCACCGCCATTGCGCCCGTTCGAGGCAACCCGCCGGCCTGCCGTCGGCGTGTTTTTCGACACGGTATCGACCGATGATGGAAATGCTCCACGCGCCTCGGCAGCGAGGTCGACCGCACGTTCGCCGGCGGTCACACCGGCAAGGCTCGGCCCGAAGATCGCTCGACCTGCTTCCAGGGCTTCCTCGATTGACAGCCGGAATCCCGGTTCGGCGGATCGACGCTCCTGACGCCACGCGGCGAGGTGATCGTCCGAACAGAAGAATGACGTTGCCGCGCATAGTGAGTTCGCAGCGCACGCGCCTTCATAACGGACGCTGAGCCACACGAAGGCCGTCCGCGGCTCGACCTGGGCCAACGCCCTGCCTCGATCTCGCGTGGCGATCCGGATTGGCGCGCCACAGTAGCGGCAGCTCGATGCGATCGCGATGTCGTGGCCGGTCATGGCACCGATGCCGAGCGCGTCGACCGCGCACATGGCATTGAGAGTGCGTCCATCCAGTGTGACCCGGTGGCCGGTGTCGCGGTCGGTGAAAGGATAGGCGCCGACGATCTTGTCGCCGTCGAGAACGACCAGGTCGCGACGGCGGAGATCTTGGAGCAGCGGCTGGATGGCCGTCTCGCTCAGCGCCGCACACTTGGCAAGCGCACCGGGCGTCGGAGCTCGTCCGTGTTCGGCGTAAAGCTGAAGCAGCACAACGCGAACGCGGTCCGTGGCCGGGTCGTAGCCGCTCCAGCGGTTGAGCACATGGCCGGACCCGACCATTGCCAGCAGGGCGTCTTTGACCACGAGCGACGAAACCACCGGCCAGTCCGGGAACGTCACACCTGGCCGCACGGCATAGCTCGGCAGTGTCGCGGATGCGGAAGCCGCAACCTTGTCCCGGGACGCGGTGGATGCGCAGCAATCGTTCATTGCTTCAGGCCTTCTTCGTGATTCTCGTCTCGCAACAGGCGGCTCTGGTGCGGCGCCGATAAACGCCCCACGCGATGAGCCCGAGGCTCGCCGCCAGCAGTGGAAACAGCACTAGATCCGCGCGTGCCATCCACGCGCTCAGACCAACCAGCGGCAGGAGCACCGCGAGGACAGGCATCGCGCAGCAGATCGCGGCAACAGTGGCGCCGGCGGTGCCGGTGCGGATCAGGGCACGGTCATTCATGTCAACTGCCTTGCTGCTGCGTCGGGCGGGCGGGATAGCCGGCGTTCATGCTGGCCGCCGCGATGGCGTCGGGGTTCGTTTTCCCGTCATCGAAGGTCACGGTGGCGGTCTTCGCCTCGAACGAGACCGCCACCTTCGTCACCCCGGGCACCGCTGCCATCGAGGTCTTTACGATGTAGGGACAGGAGGCGCAGGTCATGTTGTCGACGGCGAAGGTGATCGTACGTTCGGCAGCAAACGCAGCCGGCGCCGTCATCACCGAGGCGATCAGGGCGAGAGCGCTCAAATAGGTCTTCATGGAATGGATCTCCTCTTTGCTCAGGCGCGAAGCAGCAGCGGCGCGACATAGTCGAAGGCGAAGGCAGCCGCGACGAGGACCGTTGCGATCCAAAGCGCGATTTGCACGAGGCGGCTGGGGATCGGGCGTGCACAGGCCGCGTCATCGGCGCAGGCTTGCCGCGGCTTCCAGTAGACGAGGTAGAAGCCGTAGCCGAGAACACCCGTCGTCCCGGCGACGAACAATGGCTTGTAGGGTGCGAGCGCCGTCAGATTGCCAATCCAGGCGCCACCGATGCCGAGGCTGAACAAGACGAGTGGCACGATGCAGCAGGAGGAGGCGGCAAGCGCGCCGAGAATGCCGCCGACGGCGACCAAGCGCTGCCGTCCGACCTCGCTCCGCTCCGACGCGGCGACGCCCGCTTCGCCCGATGTGACCGCTACTGTTCCTGGTCGCGCGGTGTCCATGTCCGACCTCTCTATCCTTGCCGAAATACTATCTGTGCCGTACCATGCGGTCTGTAGTCACTACAGGGTCAAGAGGGTTTTTGCGATGCGCGATCACGCCGTGGTGAAGGGCCTGCAACGGGCCGAGCTCGCCCAGCGGACGGGCTGCAACCTGGAGACCGTGCGCTATTACGAGAAGGTCGGCCTTCTACCCGACCCGCCGCGCACAGCGAGCGGCTATCGCAGCTACGACACCTCGCATGAGCGGCGCCTTCGGTTCGTGCTGCGGGCGCGCGAGCTCGGCTTCTCGCTCGACGAGATCCGCGAACTCTTGCGCCTCGTCGACGAGCGGGACCAGCCCTGCGCGGAAGCGCGGGTTGTGGCCGCCACGCACCTCGACGATGTGCGGGCGAAGATAGCCGACCTAAGACGGATGGAGCGGGTGCTTAAGGACGTGGTCGCGCAATGCGCCGACGGCACGCTGCCGGAATGTCCGCTTATCGAGACGCTGTTCGCCGGACACAAGTAGCCAGTCTGGAACAGGTGGCGAATTTTCTACGCCACAACTCACCTGCCTACGACGATGCCATCAGCAGTGATCGTAGTCTGGAGTGCGAGGTCGTGCCGCCGCGAAGAAAAGGCGGGATTTGGCGTCCCAGCGTAGATGAAACTGATAACTACGTTTCCGCTGGAGCACTCTGATATTGCGACCGCAGGCACGAAGATCCCGCCAAAAGTACCTTCGGCTAGCCAAATCTACTACGCTCGTTCGTAGAGCAGCCCTGCTACGGCGAGCATAGGCCGGAGAGGGCTTACTACGCTAGGGTCGCCGAAAAGTCGCCGCCTATCGTCCCTCACCGCCGCAGTACGATCGCGAGCGCCACTGCTGAGGGCATCTGTTGGCCGACAGCGGTCTATCTGTTTTGAGGAAGTGTCTCCGTGAGTCGTGCGTCTAACGCATTATTAGAATGGATCACGCGTTTCTGCGTTCACGCCATTCCCGAAGCGCGGCCTCCGTCGCCTCCCGGCGGGGTGACCCGATAAAAATCGGCCATCTCATCTCCTCGAGTCGGGCGCGGGTGCCATTCGAGGCAGTGATGCGGGCGCCGTTGCGCAACAACCTGGTCATGGCATCGAGCAAACGGTTCCACTCGGGCGGCCAGTCTCGCGAATACGCTGCCCTTGTTTGCGCATCTGGAACGCTATGGGACCCGATCATCCCGGAGCTGCCGGGTGCCGAGGCGTTCGGCGGCGCTATCCGCCATTCGGTGACCTCCCGCTCGGCCGATGAGGTGCAGAGCAGGCGCGTCCTGGTGGTCGGCGGCGGCAATTCGGGTGCCGATATCGCCTGCGACGTGGCTCGAACAGCTGCTTCCGTATCGCTTTCGATGCGTCGCGGCTACTGGTTCGTGCCGAAATTTATCGCAGGGCGGCCTAGCGACCAATTCTTCCGCCGCCGCGACGGGCTGCCGGAATGGGCGCACCCGCCCGACGCGGCGGCGCTGCTCAAGCTTCTCGTTGGCCCTCACGAGGCTTACGGGCTGGAGACGCCAGACCACCCGCCATTTGCGGCTCATCCGATCATGAACACTGAAGTGCTCCACCACATGGGTCACGGCCGCGTATGCGCCGGGATCGCGCACGGAACGACAACGACGCAGAAGAAGCACGGCATCCCAGCGGAGAGAATGCACTCCTTCTTCGGGGCGAGCTGTCGACGGGCGTCGCGTCGTTGTTTCGCAGAAGCATTCACGTAATGAGCCGGACAGGGCCAAACATTGCCGATAGCTATTCGACGGAGAATTGGCCCATCATTCCGTTGTCCTCGTGCTCCAGAATGTGGCAGTGATACATGAAGGGGTAGCCCTGCGAGGCCTTGCTAAACTTGACGAGCAGCTCCGCGGGTTCGCGCACCAGAACTGTATCTCTGAGTCCCTGATCCAGGACGTCTGGCTTCCTTCCCGCCCTGCTCAGCACCTCGAAGTGGACGCCGTGGATATGGAGCGGGTGAGCCATCATCTCGCCCGAGACTTCCCAAATCTCCGTATTGCCAAGGGTCACGCTCTCATCGATCCGCCGCATGTCGAAGGGGCGGCCATTGATGCTGAACGGGGCAGCCATGGGACCGGCTTCCGTTCTAGTGTCGCCCGACATCTGTTCTTCCATCATGCCGCCGCCCATCATTCCGCCCATACCCATGTTGAGGACCAGCCGGCGCCGCCGTATCGCTGCCGAAGGCTGAACCCGCTCCTGTGCGATGAGCAGCTTAGGCACGGATGCGGCTCCCGAAGCAGCCGCGCCCGGCTCAAACCTGATGAACGCTCCACCCGCAACACGGTCTCGGCCGAAGTCTTGCATCATAGGCATCATGCCCATTATTCTCGAGTTGGAATCAGCGGTAGTTAGCAGCCCCACGGGGCTTCGATCCGAGAAGTCCACCAGCAGTTCGGCGCGCTGCCCGGGAGCAAGGCGTATCGATTGCAACTGCACCGGTCGTTCAAGAAGGCCGCCCTCGGTCGCGATCCAGTGGAAGGCCCTCTTGTCCTCGAATGAAAGATCGTAGACGCGCGCGTTTGACGCGTTCACCATGCGTAGCCGCACGAGGCGTGGAGGCACCTGAGCCACGGGGTTAGGAGTGCCGTTTACCAGAACGATATCGCCGCGCCTGCCCTGCATGAGCGTCATCATGCCGTTTGGCATTACGAGCAGGCCGTCCTCAAACTGACGATCCTGTAGGACAAGCGGCAGGTCGTCCACTCCATAGTCGTTCGGAAGCCCGAGACGCTGCTCCTCGTCGTCCTGAATGATGAAGACGCCTGCCAGGCCCCGATAAACCTGTTCCGCGGTGAGCCCGTGAACGTGCGAGTGATACATCAAGGTGGCAGCCGGTTGGTCGATCGGGAGCAGCGGACGCCACGTCTGACCTGGACTGATAGGCTGGTGCGGCCCCCCATCCAGCGGGCCTGGAACGAGTAGGCCGTGCCAGTGCACAGTGGTGGTCTCAGCAAGCTCATTCTTGACGTTGACCTGGACGGAATCTCCCCGCCTGACCCGGATGGTCGGGCCGAGGTAAGACCCATTGTATCCGAGCGTCTCGCTGAACCGTCCAGGGTAGAACTCGGTTGTTCCAGTCTGCACGCGAAGCGAGGCAGATCCCCCGCTCGCCCGCGGGTCGAGTAGGGGTGGGATCTTGAGCGCCTGTGTGTCAGTTCCGCTCCTAGGCCACAGGATAGGGCGAGCAGCAAAGCCCGCAATGCCTAATCCAAGAACGCCAGCTCCCGCCAGAACCGTTCGACGTGAAAGAAGCATGAGGGAACCCCTTGATCAGATCGGCGGAAGATGCAGCAGGGCGAGCTAGCCTTGTATCGATGGTCCTTCCGGTTCAGCTCTCATGATCTCGGCCTCATCCGGGCAGTCCCCGCACATTCGATTGGCGGGCAGAGCGATATCGATCCGCTTCGGATATGGCAGGTTGAGATCGCTCATGATCTGGATGAACTCGTCCAAGCTTTTGCCGGCGCCAAGACGCGGGTTTCGCTCGCGCTCCTGCTCCACCGTACTAACGTGGCGGTGCTGGTAGTCATGGGCGGGATAGACGAGAGTTTCTCCGGGCAAAGTGAAGATCTTCTCGTGGATCGAGCGGTAGAGCGCGGCCGCGTCACCGCCCTGAAAGTCCGTTCGTCCGCACCCGTCGATCAGAAGGGCATCGCCTGTGAAAACCCTCGTCACGCCAGGAACGTCGATGAGGTAGCTGTGATGCGAGTCGGTGTGGCCAGGAGTATAGAGGGGATTGAATGTGAG
>Ga0209930_1004887_pt1 | contig 11413 bp, 7 predicted proteins | sample ThiBiot_500_biof_2_FD_183948 | JGI IMG/M metagenome (GOLD analysis project Ga0209930, IMG submission 183948) | Wastewater bioreactor microbial communities from Cape Town, South Africa - Thiocy_cont_500_biof (SPAdes) | ecosystem: Engineered > Bioreactor > Thiocyanate-remediating >... | reverse complement strand
GCTCATCCACGTCCTCGCACGCGTGCGCGCACGCCGCGGCGAGCGTCTCTCGGCGACCGATGTCGGTCGCATCCGCCTCACGACGCTGCCGACCGACATCGACATCCTGATGCACATGAACAACGGCAGATACCTGTCGCTGTTCGACCTCGGCCGCTGGGATCTGCTGGTGCGCACGGGGCTCTGGGATGCGATGCGGCGCAACGGGTGGTACGCGGTGGTGTCTGCGGCGACCGTGACGTTCCGCAAGTCGCTCCAGCTGTGGCAGCGGTTCGACGTCGAGTCGCGACTGCTCGGCCACGACGACCGTGCGCTGTACCTCGAGCACCGGGCGGTGGTGGATGGTGAGATCTACGCGCGCGTGATCGTCCGTGCGCGGATGATGTCGGGCCGGGGGAAGCCGCTGTCGCATGAGGAGCTGTTCGCCGCGACCGGGCGCCCCGCCGACCTGCCCGACGTCGCCGAGTGGGTGCACGAGTGGGCCGCGGCATCCCAGCTGCCGTCGACCACCCGCCCCGCGCCCAGCGTCTGGGACTGATCAGCCGGCGAGCGCGGCGTGGAAGCCGTCGCGCAGCGCATCCCGCACGCTGCGGATGCTGGGGCGGTCGGTCGACGACTCGCGGGCCGCGGTGAACAGCTCGCGGGCGGGAGCGCCCGGGAGGTCCACGAGACGCACGCCCGGGACGCCGCCCGCCCACACGAGATCGGGCAGCACACCCACGGCGTGACCCGCCGCGATGAGCCGCACGTGCGCCGTCAGGTCGGCGATCTCGAAGCGGACGTCCGGCTCGAACCCCGCGGCCCGGCACTGCTGCGTCGCCCACTGGCGGGCGGCCGTGCCCTCCGGCTCCATGATCCACGCCCGGTCACGGAGCCCCGCGAGCTCCGTCGCGGGGTCGTCCGGCGGGAGGGCGAGGCGGATGGGGTCGACCCCGAGCACCTCGCGCTCGAGCCCCGCGCGGTGGGCGCGGGTGTGCCCCGGGTACTGCTCGGCGATGACGAGGTCGAACCGCCGCGCGGACAGCTCGAACAGCCCCTCCTCGGGCGGCACCTGCGCGACCTCGAGCCGCACGCGGGGAGCCCGCCGGGAGAGGAGCGTCATCGCATCCGGGAGCACCGAGGGGACCGCTGTCTGCAGCACGGCGACGCGCACGGTCGTCGGAGCGATCCCCGCCGCTCCCGCCCCGGCACCGCCTGGACCGGCCACGTCGAGCGACTCGAGCTCGGCGCGGGCGCGTTCGTCGAGGTCGAGGGCGCGCTCGGCGTGGGCGGCCAGCATCATCCCGTGCTCGGTGAGCCGGACCCGGCGGCCGTCCGGGGCGAAGAGCGGGACGCCCGCTTCCTTCTCGAGCTGCGCCAGCTGCTGCGAGATCGTCGAGGGGCTGTACGACAGCGCCTCGGCCACGGCGGACAGCGTGCCGCGCAGCGCCAGTTCGTGGAGCAGCCTCAGCCGCCGCAGTTCGAACACGACTCTCCCGTCGGGATTCTCGATGTGTCTGGAGCCTATCCGCCCCTCGCCGCCGACGAATCCCGGCCATGAGCGGGGAGCCTGCCTTGCGATGGAGCGGGTACGCCGCCATGCACAGCTGGCCGCTCGCGACTTACGGTGCGAAGGCCGCCCCCGCCCTCAACGAGACCGGGATCGCGGGAGTGCTCCGGCCACCCCGACGCACCCTAAGGAGACCACCATGAACACCGACGCCATCCACGAGCTGACCACCACCACTGACCCCCGCACTCGCGCGCGCACCTTGACGACGCGCCTACGACGTTCTGGGCTCGCGGGAACCTCGCCGCGCTCAGTGGCCACGGGTAGCGGGTCGCGCTCATGGCGCCCGTGCCGCGGCCAGCTACTGCGAACACGTCGCTGCGGAGTTCGCCGCGCAGTTTCACGCCGATGCGCAGCTCATCACCGACGTCGCGTACGGCAGCGAGGGCGCCGTGATCCGCGCCGCGCACGCCGCGGGGCTGGCGATCCTCGGCGTTCTTGCCGGGGGAGTGGACCGTGTCTACGCGGCCGGGCACGCCGACCTCATTGCCCGGGCTCTGGACGCGGACGGGTTGCTGATCAGCGTCGAAGACGCGGCGCCTGGTGCAGGATCGAATTGTCTTCGGGAAGTTCGGGGGAGTGGTGCCTGTAGGGGTGAGGGACCGTACGCTCCTCGGGATCCGACGGTCATCTCCCCGATCGCCATCCCGACTCCACCGGTGGCCGCGGTGGCCGGTCCGCTCCCTCGGTGGGAGACAAGTGAGCAGGACCTGAACCCCTATATCGGGGCCGGGCACGTGGTCGTGTCCGTTGATGGCGGCCCACTTGGCTTCTCAGTCTGCTGATGGTTGCGTCATAGGCTTTTTTCAGTTTAGGCTCGGTCCGGTCAAGGCCAACGCGGGGGAGCGCGGGAAGCTCGTCCTATCCCCTTACCCTGTGGAGGGCCTGTTGGTTATGCCTGTTTCGAAGTCGGCGTTGATCGCTGTCGCTGCCGTTGCATCCATTGTTGTCAGTGGCCTCGTGTCTGCGGGCCCTGCGTCTCCGGCTGAGGCCGCTATCGCAGAACCCGTGGCCTCGTCGACGACTCCCATGCCCACGGATACTCCGCCGACCCCGACCCCGACGCCCACAAGGACGCCTGATGTTGGCGATCAGGTGCCTGATCTGGCGGGGATGACGGTGTCGAAGCGGACAGAGTTCTCCACGGAGTACACGGGGGATGATGGGGAGAAGGTTCTGCACCTGTCGGCTGATCCTGTCTCCGAGAAGGACGACAGTGGGAAGTGAGTGGATGTCGACCCGTCGCTTGTGTCCAACGACGGCGACTGGGATGTCAAAGCCCATCCTCTGAACCCGACGTTTGCGGCGAAGGCGAACGACCCGGACGCTGTTGTGCTGCGACGCGACGGGCACGAGGTGTCGTTCTCTCTGCAGGGGGCGAAGGCGGGGGATCTTGAGTCGCCGTTCTGGTTTTGGGACGACTGGTCGGAGCTCGCGTACCGCAACGTCGCAACGGGTACGGATCTTCAGTACGACCTCACCGACGCTGCGGTGAAAGAGTCTCTGATTCTCGACAAGCTTCCCGGTGACAAGCACACCTGGACATGGAACCTCGACCCCGGTGACCTCACGCCGCGGCTCACGGACGAGGACGCACTGGAACTCGTCGACGCGAGCGGCACCGTCGTGATGTGGAGCCCGACCCCGGTCGCGTGGGACGCCTCACAAACAGATCCGAACAAGCCCCGGGATGAGCAGACGCTTGACGCGTCGCTCGTCCGCACCGCTGACGGCGGCTGGGTATACAAGGTGAACGTCGACGCGGACTGGTTGCAGTCGAAAGACCGGGTGTTCCCGGTCACCATCGACCCTGAGATGACGGTCACGCCGGTCAATCAGAACTCCTACAAGACCAACGGCGCGCAGTACATCGGGCAGCTGCACGTGGGGAACACGAACGAGGTCGCCGGCGGCTACTTCTGGCGGGCAATCGAGAACTTCGCCGGCGGCGCCGCCGTCGGCCAGTTCATCGAGGGATCCAACCTCACGATCAACTACCTCAACGGGTCCACCGCCGCCGGTGCCGGGGTGGTCCGGGTTGCGACCGGCTGGTGCTACACCTGCCTCGGCACCCAACTCGGTGGCTACACGCTGTCCACCGGATCTGTGGTCGTCGGGCCCAACGCGTTCCGGCAGTACATCGCCGATCAGTTCGGCTTCGGCGGCACCACGAACGTCGCGTTCATGATCAGCGGCGGCGAGAGCTCGGCATACACCTATAAGCAGATCTCTTCGAGCCTGTGGATCAAGTATCACGCACAGATCACTCCCAGCCAGGTGACCACAGGCACGGGCGCGTCACCCACCAACGGCGCCACCGGAGTCTCACTGACCCCGAGCTTCAAATCCACCTCGACAGCAGCCGCGACCGGCTCCTCACTGGCCTACTCGTTCCGCATCGGCCTGGACGCGAACTTCAGCCAGATGGTCTACACCTCACCCGAAACAACGACACCGACAGCCACCGTGCCGCCCGGCATCCTCAAACCCGGAACCAAGTACTACTGGCGCGCCTACGTCCACGACCTCGGGTGGGACGGTGTCTGGGGCCAATCCACCCTCTTCTCCACCGGAGCCTGGTCCTTCACCACCAACCAGGTCCCATACCCCTCAGCGAACGCTACTGCATCCCCTGGGAGCGCGACAATTGACGACCCTCCCGTCGTTACCAGCCATACGCCGCAACTCTCCGTGGCCGGACTGCCCCTCACTGACTCCGACAGCGCCACTGCGATGCGCTACAAGTTCACAATTGCGAGCGCAGACGGAGCGGACCCCACCCCCCTGGCGATCTCCGGCTATGTCACTCCCGACTCCAGCGGGACGGCTCGTTGGATGGTGCCTAGCGGCTCGCTGCAGGACGGCGGCACATACACGTGGACACTCTCGGCGTTCGACGGCAAGGACGTCTACCTCCCGACATCGAACGCTGTCCAGCGCTCGTTCGAGGTCGAGTCCACTCGGCCCGGTGGATCGTTCGTACCTTTGACCGGTGAGCTTGCAAATAGCACAACGGGCGTCGGCACGTCCCAAGGGGTCCTAACCGCGAACGCACCCCGCATTCTGCAGGTAGCCGGATCGGCAGGGGTTCCAACCAGCGACGTCTCAGCCGTCTCCGTGACCATTGCTGCTATCTCGCCCGCAAGCGCAGGAGTGCTATCCGCTGGTCCCGGCTCGGGGACCCAAAGCGACGCGCTGCGATATCGCGCCGCGACGACCACGACCAGCACAGCGGTCGTTCCGCTGGACGAGAACGGGCAGATCAAGATACAGACGAGCAGCGACGCGAACATCACCGTTCACCTGCAGGGCTACTTCACGAGCGCTCCGGTGGGGGCGGTGGCGAACTCGTACGTTTCAGTGCCCGCGACACGCGTCGTGAACACCCACACTGGGACCGGACTCCCGCAGTCGCCGATCTCGGGAGGGCAGAGCATTGCCGTCCAGATTGGGGGCGCGGCCGGGGTCCCCGTGGGCGCTCGCGGGGCGTTCCTGAACTTCCAGATTGACAACAACATGGCGGGGACCGCCGGATACATCAATCCCTACGCGGCCACGACGCTCGGCGCACTCCGATTCCCGGGATCCGCCGCCCCCGCATCCATCGGCGCGTTCGTTCCACTCGACTCTAGCGGGCTTGCCCACGTCTACGTCAGCACGGGCAGCAGCATCGACCTGGCTATTGACGTCGAGGGATACGTGTCCGACGCGACCACTAGCTTGGGCGCGGTACTTTCCCTCAACGCGGCCCGACTCTACGACTCGAGCGGCGGAACACACGTCGCCGCGGGCGCAACGGTCAACATTCCGCTCGCCGAAGTCGCCGACGTACCGTCGATGAAACTCGGCCTGACGGCTGTACTTATCGGTCTTACCGTCGTTGACACCGGCGGCGGCGGCGGATCCGCCCGAGCATGGGCTCACGGCACGACCGAGCCATCCAGCGCCATATCACTCGCCTTCAACGGCGGCACCAGCACAAACCTGGCGATCGTTCCGGTTGGCACCGACGGCTCCATTGACATCCACAATGTTTCAGCAGATGCAGTTGATTATGTCGTCGATATGCAGGGCTGGTACGCGATCCCTCCACGCCCAGCGGTGAGCTGCCCCAACACATATACGGCGAACGGCTGGGCGCACGCCATTCCGACGGCCGCGGTCACCTGCACGGTGCAAGTGGCCGACACTGGCGACTCTGACGGAAGCCTCACGATCTCAGTGGACGGGGAGGGCAACCAATACCAGCTTCCTGCAATGGGAACACTGCAGCAGTCGGTGCAAGTACCGGCAGCATGGGGCTGGCATCAGGTTCAGGCGACCGCCAACTACAGCGACGGAACGACAGGGTCGGCGTCCTTCTCCTTTGGTCTCGAAAGTGGTACTCCGTCGGCCCTTCTCCAGGCCCTTCAGAGCGCGGCCCCGGAGGCATTCATGAACCTGACCACCGGAACCACCTCATCGACCGGACCTATCGCCGTGGAGTCGAGTACCGCGGACTCGTCTGTGACCACCACCCAGGTTGCGACTGACCCTTCGAACGGCATCACGGTCGCGACAGATGCCCAGACGCAAACTGACCCCGACACGGGGCAGACGACGACGACTCCAGCCGCGAGCGTCGAGGTGCAGGTTCCGACGGCGACAACGGCAAGTAACGCGGTTGTTGAAGCGCCTGGCGTAGTTTCATTCGATAACGGCAATGGCTCAGAAACGGTGTCGGTCGTAAAGCAAGACGCGAGCGTCCAGAACTTCACCGTGATCAACAACGCCAGCGCCCCCTCGTCGTACACCTACCCCGTTTCCGGACCGCCCGGATCCGTGTTGAGTCTGGACAGTACGACCGGCATGGTCTCGATCGTCGCGCCCGATGGCTCAGTCGCGGGAGGGTTCGCTCCGCCGTGGGCAAAGGACGCGAACGGTGTTGCCGTTCCGACCCATTACGTGATCAACAGCAGTTCCGTAACCCAGGTTGTCGACCTCTCGGCTCCATCCATTGCATACCCTGTGATCGCGGATCCGTGGCTCGGAGCGGCAATCTTCAAAGTGACGGTCTGGGCTCCTCACGGGTACCCGGGACACGGAAGCGGACCCGTCATCGTCGCGGTAACGTCCGCGTGGGGCCGGATGATTCAGACTGGCCTGGCGCAGGGAGGTGGCTACGGCGCGTGGCTAATCGGTCAGCGAATTCTCAAGGACGCGGGCTGGAATGAGCTGAAAGCGAAGGTCCCCGCCGCAACGACAAGGGCCACGTATCGCCAACAGTACGAATGCCACGTCCTTGGCGCATACACGCCCTTCAGCGGCGGTCCCAGCTGGGACTTCGAGGGACTGCGTTCCAGCCGACCACACTGGAGAACTGACGGCGGCGCGTCAACGTTCCACTGCAACTGGAAGTAGAAGATGAAGCGCATGAAATGGAAGATCGCCATACCTGTCGCTGCATCAGTAGCAGTCGTCATTGCTTTCGGCGTCGCGGCCGGTATCGCGCTCACTAGAGACCATCGGCAGGACATAGATCTAGGCGAGATCGCGAACCGCAACATCGTCGCTTTCGACGGCATGCATCGGAACACCCATGCACTTTGTGACGGGATCGCGGGCTGCATCCAGGGCTACAGCGCAGACCATGCTGAGTTTCTTCGATTTGCGAGCACCACTGATGCAGCCCGCTTCGCGAAGGAGAACCGGGGCGCTTACCAGTCCCACTGGATCGTCATCCGTTACCCAGATGACGTCCTGACAAGCGATCAAAGAGAAGAAATCCAGTGGTGGATGGACCACCTCGCCACCTCGGACGGTGACGCAGAAGATGCGGGCACAGTTGCGGCGCAATAGGCCGCATGTCGCGGTCGCTCCTGAAGAATCTGGGGGCACGCACGATTTGGGATGTCGCGAGATACAAGTGCAACTGGAAAGTAGGCGCTCCGTGAGGACCATCACACGAACGTCTGTCATCGTCACTTCGCTGGTGGCTCTGGCGACCTCACTCGCCGGTTGTTCCCTGAACGAAGCGGTTTGGGGCCGGGAAGGCGCGCGGGTGATCGACACCACGACGCGATTCATCGGGTCCGCTCGCGACGGCGATACTTCCGCGCTCATCTGTCCTGGACGGCACCCAGACGTCCGAAGTCGAGCTGACTGGGCGAACGTACACGCAGAGGAACCCGAGAAGTTCGACACCGTTCGCTGGCCGGACCTGCTGCAGCTCCACCCAACGTGGATTATCAACCTGTCCACAGTCGGCAGCGCGGCACCAGGGGACGAGCAACCGGGCACGCTGGTGTACGGACAGACGAAGGAGGGCTTCTGCGTACTCGAGGTGTTCTGGATGACAGTCGGATCGGTGTCTGAGTAGGCGCGCTGCTTCGTGTGCGGGGTCGTCACCGTTCAGGTGATCTCGGTACCCGTGAATCGGGAGCGCGGCATGTGCGAACTGGGGATGCTCGCGGTCGTCGCTGGAGGAGCGGAAGGACGAGAGAGGTAGGTGATGCAGTTGGCCGGTCTGAGGCGACGACGCACCATATGGATCAGCCTCGGCGTGGTGCTACTGCTAGCCCTAGGCTGGGCCACCACCGCGGCCGTGATTGAGCTCACGAAGGATCCGCGCCAGACGATTAGTCTCAGCGAGATCACGAACCCTCAAGATAACCCGATCGCCGCACTGGATGGGATGCACCAAGACACCGCTGCTCTGTGCGCTGGCATCGAAGGATGCATTCAGGGTTACCAAGCTGACCACGCGGCATTGCGCAGATTCCGTTCGCTCGACTCCGCCCAGCGCTTTGCGAAGTCCACAACCGACACATATCTATCAGACTGGATCGTCATCCAGTACACGGACAGCACGCTCACCCCCGCTCAGCGTCAAGAGATCCAGGTCTATTTGGACGGGTTGGCGACCTCGGACTGAGCCCGAGGGCGTGTCGCGGATCGTCGATCACCGAACCCCACGCGGCAGAGTGCGCTGTGCGCCGGTACGGAGACCGGCGAACCACCTGGCGCGTCCCCCAGGTATCTCACGATCACTCCGTGAGCGGGTTTGGCTGGACGGGCGCTAGGTAGCGAGGCGGGGGAGCAAGGATCGCTGCGGTTCGATCCAGTAGATTCCTGCCGAGTCAAGCACCTGCTTCGCGATGTCAGCCGCCCAGGGTCCGGTGTTGGGTCCGACCTCGACGCCGGTGACAGGCAGCTCGTACGGGCCGTCCGGTTGTTGCCCATAGTGGTTCCTGAGCGAGTCGGCGTCGGGATCTATGCGCCTGGCGACGGGTAGCGCGGGGATGATGGTGGAGCCGCGGGTGCGAAAGCGGAGATAGTCCTTCCCGCCGCCTGGTGAGAAGTGCCTCTCGACGAGGAATCTCACCTCGCGTTCGGCCTCGAACGCTGGGTCCTTGAACAGCGCCATCAGGGTTTGCAGCTGGGCGCGGAGGAAAGCTCTGGGGGCGGCGGGACCGTCGAGCCGCTCCAGCGCATGTCTCGCGTTAATGGTGGTCATCCACTCGAGAAGGGCGCGCGTGGCCGCCCGTTGTTCCTCCCGCGTGTAGATCACGTCATGCCAACCCTCGTGCAGGCGGCTGAGGTATCCGTACTCGTCGAGGCCCGCCTGCGCTTCTTCCTCCCCAGGCTCCCCGTCGTGGACGGCTTCCCAGCGGCCGGCCATGTCGAGCCCGATCGCATAGCCGTCGGGCTGCGCGTATCCGAGCCACTGGTACATGGAATCCGTACCTTTGCAGGCAGAGATGATGTGTAGCCGCTTGAGGACGTTGGGAGCGAGCTCGTCGTCGAACACCGGCCCCAAGAGATCTAGGACATCATTGTGTAGCGGTGACTTGTTGAGTTCGTCCCACTCCTGGCGAATAACTAGTGCGCCGTAGGCGAGTTCGCTGGTGTCGTTCATGACCCTCGCGGAGGACGCAAGCAGCTGACGCGATTCGATGATGCCTAGAAAGCCCGCGGCACCGGTGAAATGCCACGCGGTGCCCTGAGTGAGTTTCGGTAGAACGGGGAGCGGGTTAGGCGAGTCAAGGATTTCGTGGGGGTCTTGGGACATGTCCTCCCCTCTCGGTATACGGACCTATGAGCACAGGATGCCAGACGCTCAACCCGACACTCCGGCGCACCTCGGAGCGGACCGCTCACAGAGCTTGCGGAAGCGTCACACGCTGTCTGGTGGTGATGCTTCGTCCGCCAGTGGCTGGCGTTATGGAGCGGGGTGCCGCGGTTCGTCGTTTCAGGTGAGGCTCGATCAATTCGCCGCCGAGACGCGAGCTCACATCGACGCTGCCACAGCAGACACCCGGGAACAGCCGCGCAAAGCATGCGGGCCGGCACTCTTCACGGACTCAGGGGCCCTTCTGACGCTCATGGGCGCCACCCTCCCTCTGGCCATCCGCGTCACTCTCAAGTCCCTCAGTCGCGACTGTTTCGACGTCGACGAATCCCGGCCATGAGCGGGGAGCCTGCGAGGCTGGGAGGATGCAAGGCTGGGAGGGCGACGGCCGGACGGCCGAGCGGGAGAGCGCATGACTGACGAACACACCCCCGACCTCGCCTCGGGCGCGATCGCGCTTGCCGGGCGCTGGGTCGCCGAGGCCGCCGAGATCACCGCCGACCCCGCGGCGCGACGACTCGCCGGCGTGCTGCACGACGCGCAGGGGCTGCCGTTCACGATCGGCTTCGTCGACGGCGTCATGCGCCCGGAGAGCCTGTCCGCCGCGGCATCCCGTCTCCACCGCGTCGCCCCGCTCGTCCCCGGCTTCCTGCCCTGGTACCTGCGCGGCGCGGTGCGGGCCGGCGGCGTGCTCGCGCCCGTGCTCCCGAGCCCCGTCGTGCCGATCGCCCGGCGCGCCCTGCGCGACCTCGTCGGCCACCTCATCGTGGACGCGCGCCCCGCGAAGCTCGGGCCCGCGCTGGAGAAGCTCCGCGCGGGGGGCCATCGCCTCAACCTCAACCTGCTCGGCGAGGCCGTGCTCGGCGCCAGGGAGGCCGAGCGGCGCCTCGCGGGCATCCACGAGCTCGTCCGCCGCGCAGACGTCGACTACGTCTCGGTGAAGGTCTCGGCGATCGTGAGCCACCTCACGATGTGGGCGTTCGACGAGGTCGTCGACGAGGTCGTCGAGCGCCTCCTCCCGCTGTACGTGAGCGCGGCCGCCGACGGGACCTTCCTCAATCTCGACATGGAGGAATACCGCGACCTCGATCTCACGATCGCCGTGTTCCAGCGGCTCCTCGACGACCCGCGGCTGCGGCGCCTGGAGGCGGGGATCGTCCTGCAGGCCTACCTCCCCGACGCTCTCCCTGCCCTCGACCGCCTCACCGCGTGGGCGCAGCAGCGCGTGGACGGCGGCGGCGCACCCATCAAGGTGCGGCTGGTCAAGGGCGCGAACCTGGCGATGGAGCGGGTCGACGCCATCATGCACGGCTGGCCGCTCGCGACGTACGGCGCGAAGGTCGACACGGATGCCGACTACCTCCGCTGCCTGGACGCCGCGATGCGGCCCGAGCGCACGCGCGCGGTGCGGCTCGGCGTCGCGGGACACAACCTGTTCGACGTCGCGTACGCGTGGCTGCTCGCGGGGGAGCGGGGCGTGCGCGGCGACATCGAGTTCGAGATGCTGCTCGGGATGGCGCAGGGGCAGGTCGAGGCCGTCTCGCGCGAGGTCGGTCACGTGCTGCTCTACGTGCCGGTGGTGCGCCCCGACGAGTTCGACGTCGCCATCAGCTACCTCGTGCGCCGGCTCGAGGAGAACGCGTCGGAGGAGAACTTCCTCTCGGCGGCGTTCGATCTGCACGACGACCCTGCGCTGTTCGAGCGCGAGCGCGAGCGGTTCGTCGCCTCGCTCGCGCGCGCGGCCGACCCCGCCC
>Ga0209930_1004884_pt1 | contig 11417 bp, 8 predicted proteins | sample ThiBiot_500_biof_2_FD_183948 | JGI IMG/M metagenome (GOLD analysis project Ga0209930, IMG submission 183948) | Wastewater bioreactor microbial communities from Cape Town, South Africa - Thiocy_cont_500_biof (SPAdes) | ecosystem: Engineered > Bioreactor > Thiocyanate-remediating >... | reverse complement strand
GATTTTAGCCCAAGTTGAGCAGGTCTTAAAACGGATACAGATTCCAGCCGATACATTAGTCAAAGTACTGGCCTATATCCGTGAAACTGATCAAGCTGAACGGGTCTTTTTGCGTCGCCAGATGGGTGAGTTGCAACGACAACATGCCCTGCTTCAAAATCGGCTGGATACACTAATGGATTTACTGCTGGATGGCACCATCGATCGCCACGATTTTGACACCAAGAAGTCCAGTTTACGGAGCCAGCAGATGGATGTGGAGAATCACATGGCTGCGAATCGTGAGGGCGATGATAGTTTCAAGAATTCGTTGATTTCGCTGGTATCCTTGTCATCACAAGCCCATGAGTTATTCACCCTTTCGAGTGTTGAGCAGAAGCGTAAGCTCATCAATTTCGTATTTGCGAACCTGTCGCTAAACGGACGAACTCTTTGTTTTTCCTTAAGAAAACCGTTCGATCAGTTCATCAATTGTACCTATGAACAAGAATGGCTGTCCCTAGTTGATACACTGCGAACCGACCTAGATGTACGAAGCTTAATCGTTGATAACCTCGTTAACTGTCATTTTCACGATCTTATTGGAAGACAAAGCCCGCCCTAAATTCATTGATTCAATTTATAAAGAGGAAATAACATGCCTGACGATTAAAAAAGGCTAAAGACGATATTGGTTTTTGAGTGTTGTCAATTTAAATAGCGTATATGAAAGATTCTTCGTCTCAGATGGGAGCGTATTTTGAGACATAGGTAGTTTCAGTGCTAAAGCTTAATTGACTGTTGCAAGTCCACTGCATAAACTATAAGCTCAAGCCGCTTATTAAAAAAATTGTTAAGTTTTTTTAGTCAATCACTGGTGAGAAAGCAGCTGTGGCTATAGTGCCTTCCTCCCAAGTCCATTGAGGTGTTCCGGTTTATCTGCTGGCAGCGGGCGACCATCCGTTTGAAGAAGGCCTTACTGAATCGCTTATTCTCTTTTTAACGAAACGTTGGCCCGGCCCTTTTGTACATTTTATTTGACGACGTAAAAGCTGTATATGGTTAAAACTATTACATACCTCACATTAATCCAACACTACAAGACCACTCATTAACACCATTCTTTTACCGCTTGTCCCCTAATTTAACTGTTGACCTAAAACGAAGTATAGTTTTTGCTCTTATTTGACTAGACATATTATGAGTAAATCAGTATTTAAAAAAGTCGTTTTCGTATTGAAAAACGACTTTTTTGCTTTAAGCAAAACTGAAGACGACTCTTAATTAGTGTCATGCTATAGAAGCTTTTTTTTCTTCTTCAGCAATGATCAGTCAGATAGGTTGTTATGGCTACGAATGTATTCGCCAGGAGACATGCCAATAATCTCCTTGAAGCGTCTATTAAAATTAGATAAGTTGGTATAACCACAAGAAATTGCAATCTGGTTAATAGATTGTTTCGATGCGCGCAGATATCGACAGGCCTGCTCAATTCGAACCTCATTTAGTAGTGTTGAAAATGTTTTTCGGGTATGTTGACGAAAAACCGACAAAATGCACCTGGGGTCAAATTAGCCCTGTAGGCTACATTTTTCAGGGTAATCGGCAAGTAATAATTTTCGAGAATATAAGAAAATACGCGTTCGAGCCGCTGTTGATCTTCGGGGCGTTGCGGATATGAAAAGGAGGTCGCAGACAGCACCTCCCGATTTGTTTGGGTGCATAAATAGTCAAGTATACTCAATAAAGACAAAAACTGTTGCGGAGGGGCTGTGTTGGTAAAGACTTAAATTTTCTAAGTAGCGAATGCCCATCCTGACACCGGAATCGTACCCCATGCTGTGACTCCTGCAGTAGTTGCAGCAAATGCCGAGTTTCGGGTAAACAGAATACGGTTGATTCCAGGTGTTCGGCCCGAAAAAATACGGAAGTCGCAACCGAACGCCGGGTAGATTCGGGGGCTAGATAGTCGGGATCACTACATAGTACATGTGGAAGGTTGGGCCCTAACATCAGTAAATCATTGCAGCCGAACCGATCTATTTTGTCACCAACAATCAATGTGCCTTCCCCTTCTTGAATAAGCGTCAATTGAATTTCGGAATGAAAATGCAAACGCCTGTAAAAAGTGAGTAGAGTTGTCATGTTCTATTTGAAAGCTACGGTCTTCAATTGACGGCACTCTAAATAACAAGGGTTTCATTGGTAGATATTTATCAAATAAAGTACATTTTGTATTTAAAAATAGTGAAAATAATATTAGTATAGGTCAATTACAGGCAATTTCACTTAGATAGGTATGAGTAATTTTACTGGGTAATTCGTACATACTCTATATGCCCTAATCGCATGAACGTTTCTGTTGCCTGGACGGGCGTTTATCCAGCGCTTCTTACGCCATTTACTATTGATGATCAGCTTGATTTATCCCTGTTCAAAAAAAACGTAGAAGCCCAACTTGAAAATGGGGTACATGGCTTTATCATCGGAGGATCTCTAGGAGAAGCTAGCACGCTACTTAATCAAGAGAAAATGCAACTGCTGCGAGCTACGCTATCGGTTTCCGGTGGAAAAGTTCCGGTGATAGTTAACATAGCTGAACAAGCCACCAGACAGTCTATTGCCTGTGCTCAAGAAGCCGAATCGGCTGGTGCTCGTGGCCTAATGCTTATACCTCCTATGCGCTACTTTGCCGATGCACGGGAGACCGTTACATACTTTAGGGCTGTGGCGCAGGAAAGCGCGCTACCGATCATGATTTATAATAATCCCTTTGATTATTAAATCATGACAACCTTAAGCATGTTCGAGGAGCTGACTCAACAACCAAATATTCAAGCCGTGAAAGAATCCACTCGTGATATGACCAGTATAACCCGGATGCGAAATGCATTTGGTGATCGGTTCAAATTGATGGGTGGCGTAGATGCGTTGGCTTTGGAAGCCTTGCTGCTTGGTTGTGATGGCTGGGTGGCTGGATGGGTCGATGCCTTTCTAAAGGAGACCATCGCCATTTATGAACTAATCAGAACAGGACAGATTACTGAAGCACTAGAGATTTACCGATGGTTTATGCCACTACTGGAGTTAGATATTCACCCTAAGCTGGTTCAATACATCAAATTGGCTGTTACCGTTACTGGCATTGGTTCCGAATATGTACGAGCACCTCGTTTGTCACTCACTGGAGCCGAACGGGAGCTGATATTTGAGACTATTCAAACAGCTTTAGCTAACCGACCATTTATCGATGCGAGTGCGTAATTCATAAGCGTCAACTGCAACGGCGGGCCTTTATACTCTATTCAATAAATCTACCATTCAATCATTTCATATATGGCGCACATTGGTGTTGTGGGCGGAGGCATTATTGGGCTCTGCTCAGCCTATTATTTACAGAAGGCAGGCCATCAAGTTACTCTGTTTGATCAGGACAATATTGCAGATGGATGTTCATTTGGAAATGCGGGAATGATTGTTCCTAGCCATATTATTCCGTTGACGCAGCCCGGTATAATTGCTAAAGGAATGCGCTGGATGATGAAATCGACTAGTCCTTTCTACATTAAACCCCAATTCAATAAAGAGTTGCTGCGATGGGGCTGGTTATTTTATCGACATGCAACACCTGAACATGTGGAACGTTCGGTTCCGGTATTACGCAACCTAAGCCTGTTAAGCAAAATGCTTTATCAAGACTTAGCTACCAACGGTGATTTGACATTCGAATGGCAAGAACGGGGCCTATTAATGCTCTACAAAACCGTTTCGGCGGAGTACGAAATGGCTGAAGAAGCTGAGGTAGCGAACTGGGCAGGTATTCAGGCGAAGATCCTTAGCGGTCATCAGGTGCAGGATATGGAACCCAATGTGCGAGTTGATGTGAGAGGTGGTGTATGGTATCCTGGCGATGCTCACCTCAATCCTGGCCAGCTAATGCGATCATTGGTGACTTATCTGCAGAAAAATCGAGTACAAATTTTGGAAAACCATTCTGTCACAGGTTTTAACAAAACCGGTTCACTGATTAGCGCAATACAAACTCAACATGGAACCTACCAAGTCGATACTGTAGTTGTGGCAGCTGGTGCCTGGTCACCTACTATTACCCGAATGCTTGGGTCAGACCTCTGCATTCAAGGAGGAAAAGGGTATAGTTTCATGCTTCGAAACATAGACAACAACCTGCGCGTACCGGCCATCCTGCTTGAAGCCCGCGCTACAGCGACCCCAATGGGACATGATTTGCGGCTGGCCGGAACACTAGAAGTGGCTGTTACTACCCCGATATTAAGGTCAATATGCCAACGGTCGAAACGGTATGGCGTGGGCTACGTCCCTGTTCACCAGATGGACTGCCCTACATTGGAAAGTTTACACGTTTCGACAACGTTATATTGGCGACGGGCCATGGCATGATAGGGCTCAGTCTGGCACCAGCGACAGGTAAATTAGTTAGCGAAATTATCGATAATCAGACTACCAGCCTGGATATTAGCGCTTTCCGTCCAGATCGATTTTGATTATCAAGGGGCATTTGAGCGATGATTGTGAGACTGGTGTTTCAGGCAACAGGTAAGGCCAAAATCTATAGTATAATTTTGTCCAGGCTTGATCGACATCAACCGATTGCTTTATTGGAGGACAATAATCCTAATTTTTGATTTCTCTGTAAGAATGCTTTCATGAATGAAGGCCGAAATCGTTTACTGATGGGAATCTCCTGATCATTAACCAATAGGCGAGTTTGCTCAACCCTGGTTATATAATTGACGTTAATACTATATTGCTTGTGTGTTCGAATTAAATCGCTCTTAATTTCTGCCAACAATTGCCGCATTGATTTCTTGACAATAAATTTCCTTCCGGTCGTAACAAGGTGCGTATAATTTCCTTCCGATTGTAAGAAAACAATATCCGAATGGTCAATGCGGTATTGGCCTTTGCCTTGTCTGACAACGAAGTACGTATCTTTAGTAGTTGGAGATACTATTGACTCTGTACTTTTAGAAGAAGTAGAGGATTGCAATAATAAATTGATCGACCCTAATAATGTGCAGGTTTCAACAGGCTTTACTATGTAAGCAAACAAGTTTTTACTCTTCAGTGATTCATACACATGAATATCCTTTACAATGGTTATAAAAATGGTAGGAATCGTCTGCTCGTAAACGAAATTTAAACTGGTACCTTGTTGTAAAAAAATATCAGCTATTAACAAATCTGGTTTAGTTTTTCGGATGGCCTTTTGAGCATCATTGATATTAGTTACACAAACATTTCTATTGTAACCAACCGCCTGAAGTTGACTCGTTAAACGAACTTGTTCTATAACGTTATCTTCAAGGATAAGTATTTTTAACATACACTACACTACATCAATTAAATATTATATAAAGATATATGAATTAACTTTTCGCCTTATCTCTGCTAAACATATATTTAATCAACTTCGGTGATTTCCGGTATAAAAAAGGGGGGAAACAGGGAATATAGGTATTGATCAAAAGTTTGCACGGGGTAACAACAGAAAGACTTGAGTTCCCTGCTCCAATTTACTCTCGATAAATACAGAACCTTGATTTCGAATAGTAAAATCACGAACAAGCATTAAGCCCATCCCCATCCCCACTTGTTCAGGATACGTAATGCGACGGCCTGCCAGCACGTCTTGTATGATTTCTAACTGTGATTTTTTGATTCCTACCCCGTTGTCAGTGACCATAATTTGTACCATGTTACTGTCTATTTTTTCTTCGCATGCAATAAGGATGTCCCCCTGTTCTGAACAGTTCTTGATCGCATTATCGATGAGGTTCCGCAGTATAAGCTTCAGGGCGTTCGGATCGGCAAAAAGGGTCAGATCAGATGGACATTGCAAGGTTATCGTTATTTTATCATACTTCGTAAGCAATTCGAATATATTCACAACTTTATGCATAATGTCAGCAACCTCCAGATTTTCAGGTTGGTAGGGAATTGGCTCGTGCTGGCTTATTGCCCAAAGGATGAGGTTGTCAAGCATCGTTTCCAACGCTAAACTAGTCGAATCTATGTCTTGAGAAATTGCTTTTATTTTCAGAAAATCACCTGCTTTTAACAGATTATTGAGTATGTCGGCCAAGCCCCGAAAAGAGATAAGTGGCCTACGCATATCGTGAGCAATTATTCGTATGAAATAGCTGTGTGCACTGCTAAGTTGCTTCATTTCCTGAAGCGTATTGATAAGATTGATATTAGCCTGGGTGAGTTCTTCTTGCTTTTGCCTAAGCTGAAAGGCCAACATTAAAACAACGAGCAATAAAAGGCTCACTACAAATAAAACAAGCAAATAGGTTGTACTCAGGGTGAACAGATAAGGGTCACTAAGTATAATATTCTTTATAAAAAGAAGAACTTTCGCTTGGTACATACATTGAATGTTGGATAAATACAGCCACGCAAATCGAACTGACCTGATCAACAACTTTTAATCCTGCTTTTTCTCTACTACCTCATAAGTAGCTGGTTGCGGTGTGCATGGGTATCCATGTATTAGCATTGTCGCAACTTGGCTATCTATCTACCATTTAGCTAAGAGAAAAACCATCGTTGTATTCCGTTTGGCAAAGTAACCAAATGTGAACAACCTTCCTCTCAATTTTCACACCAAACGATATTGGGAAAAAACACCCTTCCGGTTATGTACATAATCAGTTCTTTCTTCACCATATAGTTAACCATACATACGATAAAGTATAATTGTTGCTCCGGTTATTATGCATCCTGCTTCCTATAAAGCAGATTAATTTTTGAACAAACAGCTATAACATTTAACGAAACAATGCATATGAACCCCCTGAATGCAAGTCAGTATTGCCATATGTTAACTCTGGCCAATTATCACAAATACACAAAGGAGAAACGCAAATAAGCCTGCTGAAGAGAAACCGATTAGCGGATAAATAGAAAGTTTGGTTTATGTAAACCCATTTAAATACAACACAATTCACTTATGAAATCATATATACTTAGTAACTGGATACGGACTATTCTACTGGCACTTGTTGTTCAGGGAATAGTGGTCGAGGGCTATGCGCAGGGATCGCAGGTCATTCCGGCAGGTTCCTTTATTGTGAATATGGGCGTTTCAAGCCAGACCTATAACAGTGGCCTGAAGCCTTATGGGTTGCTCTACGATTTACTCAAAAACCGGAACGCTACTGTACTCTGGGCCATCAACAGTACCAAATCAAAAGATGCAGCTGACTTCACCTATAACGGTGTCGACTACAAAGGAGGAACGTTAATTATTACGGCACCTTATCGAACATCAGCTGTCAATGCAACGATTAACACGTGGATCGCTAAGGGTGTTCAGGGTGTAACAACTACCTCTGATTTTACCGCTGAAATCTACTCTACCTTTCGGGTAGCGCCACGGTGGACACTTGATTTACAGAATGGAGCAATCGCTCAGGGCTTTCTGGATAATGCCGGAATCCCAGGAACAGCTTATGGAGGCACAGATAAAAAGGGCTGGAAGGATCCTATTGATCTGGGAGCCTGTGACGACATATTTGTCATGCCTCATGCTGACCCAACCTGGGCTACTCACAGCAATCTGTATTATTGGAATAAAACCTATAAGGGGGCTATCTGGGCTGGCTGTCATGCGGTATCGGTTATGGAAGGCCTGAGTGGTACTGATTCACGGGTTGATCCAGCTAATCCCAATACCGTCTATAAAATGAACTTTCTGACGCAAACGGGTCTGATCAATTACAAGAACCACGCGGACGGTAGCACCCCTTATACGACGATCTATCCGACTGATCCTATTATGCAGTTTATGGGGGTTACGGATGCGGCCCAGCAAAATGGTTCTGAGCAGATTTATTTACCGTTACTAGGCGGTGGCTGGCTACCCAGCACAACCCGAGTTTCGGTATACGATCCTACGCAGACCGATGTGACAGCGGGTAAATCACCGGGCCAGGCAGCATTAATTGCTTACGGTAGAGGCTTTGGCGACAATAATCGGGGGTTGGTGATGTATGAAGCAGCCCATAATATAGACATAGGTAATAATGCCGCGAGTGTGGCGGCTCAACGGGCCTTTCTAAACTTTAGTTTTTTAGCCGCGAATGATAAAGCCGTTCTCCCTACTATAACGGGTATGAGTGGCTCCAGCACAATTACATCAGGACAGTCGCTTAACCTATCGGCTGTATTACCACAGGGTGCACTTCCGTCAAGTTATACGTTTACATGGAGTTCGCCTTGTGGAGGTACATTTTCCCCTGGCGCCAATTCGCAAAACATACAGTTTACAGCACCCACTGTAACATCAGGTAGTGTTAATTGCCTGATCACTGTTGTCATTACCGACATATGTGGACGCGAATTCTTCGATACGAAGACGATAACCATTGCGGCTCCGCTGCCGAAGCAGCCTATTTCAGGCTTCGTCTTCAATGATGCCAATAGCGATGGAACCAAAGGGGGAACCGAAAACGGCGTTGGATTACCAGTATATGTAAAATTAGTTCCTAAGTCTGGCAATACCTGTGGCACAACGGCTGTGTCAGCCGTAGCGGCTAATACAAGCACAGGGGCTTATAGTTTCTCCGCCGTTGAGACAGGTACGTATTGTTTGGTAGTTGATGACAACACGACCCTGACTGACGTAACGCCTACTTTGCCTGCTGGTTACTCAGCAACGACGTCTACCATTATTACCAGTGTGACAGTGAGCAGTACATCGGTAACGGATCAGAACTTCGGTTTGAAAGCCAGCCCACCTACTCCGGTTAATGATGTCGCTAGCACCGCTCAAAATACCTCAGTTACCGCTTCGGTGGCTACAAATGATTCAGACCCTGATGGCAATCTGAACCCTAACGGCTTTACCAAGCTGACTAATCCTGCCCACGGTACGGTGGTCTTCAACGCCGACGGCACCTACACCTACACGCCCAACACCAACTACCTGGGATCGGATTCGTTCACTTATCAGGTGTGTGATCTAACGTCACCCACCCCTTTGTGTGCTACCGCTACGGTGGGCATTACCGTCACAGCAGGGCCTCCTCAGATAGTTTCAGGCTATGTCTTCAACGATCTAAACAGCAATGGCCTCAAAGGAAGTGGAGAAGCAGGCACCGGCGTTCCTCTGTTTGTCAAACTAGTACCTCGTTCGGGCTCAACCTGTGGCACAACGGCAACTCAGGCGGTGGCTGCCGATCAAACGACGGGGGCGTATAGTTTCCAGACTGTCTACCCAGGGGATTATTGCCTGGTGTTGGATGACAATGGAACATTAACGGATGTTACGCCAACTATACCTTCCTTACTGGTGAATACAACGCCAACCACAATCTCATCGGTAACGGTTATCACTAGTGCTGTAACTGACCAGAACTTCGGTCTGAAGTCAAGTTGCGAAGCCAACGCGGGCGTTTTAAGTAAGTAACCTCCCCAAAACCAGAAAGACATGCGATTTAGGATAAATTTTTCGCCGGGGTGGAGTATTGTGTCCCTGATAGTCATCATACTTTTTTCAACCCATTTTGTGGAAGCTCAATCGGGTTGTGATTATAAAGTAGGAACGCCGATCAGCTTATCAATTACAGGCAACAATACAGATGCAGGATTTGCGACAGCGTATGTACTGGTGAATGCATCAACCAATACGATTGCCTATGTCACGAACGCCTTTCCTTTTACAGGAGTTGCTGCTGGCCAATATCTGGCTTATTCGATTAACAGAGATAACAGTGGTTCTGCCCCGGATTTAAACGTAGGCAACCCAATCAGCTCAATTGGGGGTACATGTGTCTCTTTATCAGAGCCACTACCCATCGGCGTTTGCGACTGTGATAATATAAAAAACAGTACGATCACAGTACAGGTAACCAACCAAAACGCTTCTCTGACTCAAGAGTATCTGTTAACAGATGGCAAAGGCGTTATTCTAGCTGTTTCGTCGGTTCCCAGTTTTTCGGCCCTTCAGGATGGCGTTTACAACGTCTATGCGATTAATTACAGTGGTACAATTCAAGGGGCCGTTGTTGGCTCTAAAGTCGGGGCTATAACGGGCATTTGTAAAGACATATCAGCTCCAATGGGGTTTGTTATTTGTAATGTCCCACCTGTAGCTAATTCAGATAACCAGACCACCCCGTTCAACACCCCGGTGACAGTCTGTGTGCTGGCTAACGATACCGACAAGCTGGGCAACCCCGCCAGTCTGACCAACGTAACCGTACCGGTGGCCGGTCAGCCTGCCAACGGTACGGTGACGGCAGGTGCCAACGGCTGTCTGGTGTACACCCCGGCCCCTGGCTTCACGGGTACGGACAGCTTTACGTATACGATCTGTGACAAGGTGGACCCCACCAAGTGCAGCAGCACCACGGTCACCATCGTGGTCAACAGCAAGGCACCGACAGCCAATCCAGACAACCAGACGACGCCTTTCAACACCCCGGTGACGGTCTGTGTGCTGGCTAACGACACCGATAAACTGGGTAATCCGGCCAGGCTGACCAACGTCACCACACCGGTGGCCGGTCAGCCTGCTAACGGGACCGTCACGGCGGGTGCCAATGGGTGTCTGGTGTACACCCCGGCCCCCGGCTTCACGGGTACGGATAGTTTCACCTACACGATCTGTGACAAGGTTGACCCCACCAAGTGTAGCAGCACCACGGTTACCATTAGAGTTCAGCCCCCTGGTGCCCTTTCGCTTTTGCCAAAAGTATACCTCCAGGGAGCATTGATTGGTGTCTATGCGCCGGACACTCTGATGCGGGATGATCTTCGTTCGCAGGGCTACGTACCTATATCAAGCCCTTATTCAGCCTGGTCGCCAATTACCACAGTGGGAAGCACCTCATCAGCAGTGTTGGCGACAACTGGGGTCAACGCCATCGTGGATTGGGTATTTGTGGAACTGCGAAGCCCAGCCAGCTTCTCGACGGTGATTGACAGCCGGGCAGCACTCCTCCAGCGTGATGGCGATATTGTTGATGTGGATGGCGTATCGCCTATTACCTTTGCTTCCGCTTCACCAGGTAACTATCAAGTAGCGGTGCGCCACCGCAACCACCTGGGCGTAATGAGTCGGACGGCCATTCCGTTGAGTTCCACTACCACTACGGTTGATTTCAGACGGCCCTCAACACCTACCTACACCTTTACCGGAACCACCAGTTACTCCCAGGTAACTGTCGATCAGGCCCAGGTAATTGTCGATCAGGGGGTAGCAATGTGGGCTGGTAATGCGTTCAACGATGGCAACCAGAGTGCACCCTACGACTACGTGATTTATCAGGGAAATGATAATGACGTCAATGTCATTTATCAGCAAGTCATTAATCCCCCTGGCTTTTTAGTGACACCCTATACGATTCGGAAAGGCTACCTCCATGGTGACATCAATTTGGATGGCAAAG
>Ga0209930_1004876_pt1 | contig 11441 bp, 17 predicted proteins | sample ThiBiot_500_biof_2_FD_183948 | JGI IMG/M metagenome (GOLD analysis project Ga0209930, IMG submission 183948) | Wastewater bioreactor microbial communities from Cape Town, South Africa - Thiocy_cont_500_biof (SPAdes) | ecosystem: Engineered > Bioreactor > Thiocyanate-remediating >... | reverse complement strand
GTACGGAGTGGCAGGGCATGCTCGGTGCAGCGGTTGGTGCGGTACGAAGCCAAGTCAGAGATCACAGATAACAGCTCGGCAAGCTCCGCTCTGCGCATGCGAGGGGACACGCCGACGCGGTGCGGTCGCACGAGGAGCAAAGAAAGGAAAGCAGAAGAGGAAGGAACGGTGGTGGGGAGCTCAGGTGCGCCTTGTGCTGCCGATCCCTACGCCCCTATCTACCGTGCGCGCTCGCTCGCTCATCTCCTCTTTTCTCGCCCCCTCTCCCTTTGCTTCGTGGCTCGCTCTCGCTCTCTCCCTTTGTCGCGCGTGCGCTCTCTCGCTCGCTCGGTGTCGAGGCTGCCTCGCTGTTGTCGCTCTGTTCGCTTGAGTGTGCCACCCTCGCCGCGTCTCGCTTTCTCTCTCCGCTCGCTCTCCACTCTCTCTCCACCATGTCCGATCACATCCTCCCTCACTGGTGCGCCCAGCTCCCCGACACCGAGCTCCCTCTCGTGGTGCTCGGGCTCTCGCCGGTCAACACGCACACCGAGTACCGCCGCCAGTACCGCTTCCCTCGGCTGGCGGTACTCGTTCCGCGCAGCTACTGGCTGCGCCACGGTGGCAGCGGGCGCCGCCGTGGCGTGCGGATCGATCTCCACAACCTCGAGACCTTGGCGTCACAGAGCTCGCGCTCGGCCAAGGGCGCCAGCGAGTGGAGCGCCGACTTTGAGCAGCTCCGCGCCTTTGCGTGCGAGAACGTGCCGCACTTTCGCGAGTTGTACGACTCGTTCTTGATACACGAGACGCGCAACCGCAAGGTGCACAGCGCCCGCGAGCCGACGATCGATCTCAACTCATCGGGCCGCTGGTTCGAGGTCGTGGTGTCGATTCTTCTCGACGACGACCTCGTGTTGCATCGCTTCGCGCTCGAGAAGATCGAGCTGCGATGCAAAAAGCGAGACAAGGCGCCGACGCCCAAGCCACCCAGCCAGCTGTCGCCGCTGTTGAGTGCCTCGCACTCGCCGTCGCCGCCGTCGCCGCTCGGCCTCGAGACCGATCATGCAACCTCGACCTCGACCTCGACCTCGACCTCAACCTCGACCTCGACCGCTGCCGCTGCCACGGCCTCGGCCGCCGCCTCGACTCTGTCGCAGCCGAGGTCAAGGCGAGGAGGCCAGAGCGGTCGTTCGGCCGTGAGCCTGTCGATTAGCAAGCCGATCTTCAAGCAGAAGAAGAAGCGCCCGGCTGCCAAGAACCAACCCACCTGCAGCGTTGCCACTGCCGCCGCCGTGCCCACCGCCACCGCCGCCACCACCATCCCTGCGGCAAGCTCGACTTCGACCACCACACCGGCACCAATAGCCATGGCCACGTACGAGCCTCCAGCCGGCTTATCTATGCTGGGTGACGACTGCCTTGACAACAGCGGTCCCGCTGCCAGCAACTACGCCTCAGACGAGTACCGTGGTACTTTCTGGGGCGACCTGGCGCAGGCGGAAGCGTCGACTGGCGCCGGGATCGAGGTCGAGCTCGAAGCCGAGCTCGAAGCCGAGGCCGAAGCCGAGGCCTCGTCGCCAACTCCGACTGCGGCTGTGTAGAGGCGTGAAGCCCTCTCGCGCCGCGCCGTGCCGAAGGAACGAACGATCGATCGCATCTCTATATCCATCTGATATCAAGCCCGCGATATCTTCCATATCACCGCTTTCCTTCCTTATCGATCCGCCGCGCCGTTATGATCTCTGTGTGTGAGTGGCGATCAAACTTACTACCTGATTTGCTGTATGATGTTGGTGTCACTGCTGCTGCTGCCGCCGCCGTGGTGTCGATATGGTGGCAAGCCACGGCGCTACACGACGCAGCAGTGTAAACAGTAGTCCAACCCACTCTCTCTCTCTCTAAGATCAGATCTGATCAGATCTGATCTCTCTCGCGCGCTGCCGCTCCCTTGTATTGATGTCTATCCCTCGCTCCTGTTGCTTGTTCTTGACGTTCCATATGTTGATGGCGCCAAACGCCTCCTCCTCGTTCTTCACTCGATGACAGTGGAGACTTTGAGCGATGTCGCGCGCCGTGCTTGTTTGTTTGAATACATATTCCTCCTCCTCTTCCTCGTGATCCGTTATATATTTGGTTGCGTAAAAGAGACGACAAAGACCCGTGCGCGCGCCGTTCCATAAGGATCGCCAGCCACCACCGCCGCCGCCGGCTCTGATTCCGACCGACCCGCGGCGCCGGGACGAGGAACAACCAGCGTTAGCACAATACGCAGCACCACTCATGATCGATCGCAGGAAGAAGAAGCAGCAGCTCTCCGAGAGGGAGACAAGTGCACAGCCAGTAACGAGCAAACCTACCTGATATGTCCTTACCAAGCCGCTCTCGCAGCCGAGGGACGGAGGGACGGAGGGGGAGGGAGGGACTCGCACCAGCGAGCTCGGCAAGATCGCGAGAGGAGCGTAGATCCAGAGAGAGGAGAGATCGTGCTCGACGACGGCGCTCGGCGTAAGCGTGTGGTCGCAGTGGGGCAGAGTGAGACCGCACGCAGAGCGAGCGCGCTCTCTGTAACAGCAGGACAAACACGGCAGTTTTCCTTTTACCTGCAGCCGCTCGCTCTCCTCTCTCGCCACTGGCTGTCCTTATCTCCCGCCACCGCTTCTGTGCTGGCCTGTGCCCGCGCTGCCTTGCGTGCTTTGCTGACTGCCGCTCGGTCGCGATCACCCACCTCGTCTCTCGGCGCGAGGTCTGTCCCTCGGCACACGCGCAGTTCGCGAGCCATCTCCGGAAGCTTCCGAAGCCACTCACACAAAGATCAAAGATCAGATCAGATCTACCACCGCGTGCTCCATGTCCCGTCGAGAGCACGCGTTCGATGAGGTGCGCACGGCGAACTGATCAGATCCGGTCCCGAATGACCGACCTCTCGCCGTCGTCGCGCTCCACACCTGCGCCGCCTTTGCTACTCTCCGGTACGAGCTGCGAGTCGCCTACCAAGCTCGCTCGCAACGCGATCTCAGCGCATATCTCGCTTGCAATCGATCGCCTCGCGCCACCGCCCGGCGCGCGGTGCTCGACTTTGACCGTCGCGCGGTACTCGACTTCGCCTCCCGGAAATGTCTCGCTTTCTGGTGCGTGTCCAGCAGATAGCAGGTACATAGATAGCGGTGCGTATAGATACGCGCTCTACGAGACGACCCATCAAAATGTCGTACTTGCGTGCACCTATTCCCAGCGTGCGTGCGCACTTGGTGGTTGCTACGCGATGTCCCCTTCCTCCCTCTACCATACCTTGTCGATATCTATTGATTGATTCATGGATGGATCTTACCACCATCATCACATCTGCTAACTACCGCGACGGCGATTGATTTATGCCATTGATTGATTGCGCGGCGCATAAGAGAGCGCGCGAGAGCCGGTGAGGCGTTGCTTCCCTGAACGTGATCGCGATCTGTTGTTGTTGCTGCCGTTGCCGTTGTCCCCCTCTCCGCTCTCGCCTCCCAATGAACGCCGCCTCCACCTCCACCACCACCGCAACGACGACCACCGTCAATCTCGTGCCGTACCAGCCGCCCAGCTGGGCCAGTGGTCTTGGCGACCCGCCGACCGCTCGCGTGCACCTGCGCGATACTAACGATCCCACGCCGATCGAGCCCTTCCCGCTCCACCTCGACCACGCAAGCTCGTTGTGCGCTGGCGGCGCTGCCGGCAAGTTCGGCTCGATCGAGCAGATACTGCGCGCCGTGTGCGACAACCAAGTGCGCATCTATCTCAAGCGCGACGACCTGAGCGGCCTGCAGGTATCGGGCAACAAGGTGCGCAAGCTCGAGTTCCTGTTCGCGCACGCCTTGCTGCACGGCTACGACTCGGTCGCTACCGTCGGCTGCAACCAGTCCAACCACTGCCGCACGACGGCCGTCGCCGCCAACCGTATGCGCCTGCCGTGCCACGTGATTCTCCGCACGCCCGAGCCGCTCGAGCCCGCCGCGTTCGCTCTCGAGGGCAACGTGTTGCTGAACAAGCTCGCCGGAGCCTCGATGCATCTCGTGTCGCGCGCCGACTACCTGAGCCACGGTGGTGCGCGAGGCGTGTTGGACCTGGTACCGACGCAGCTCGCGCGCTCTCTCTTGCGCAATGTACGCGTACTCACACCAAACATATGGCGCTCCAGCTCGTCGCGCGCTTGCGAGCACAAGGTCACAATCCCTTTCCGATCCCAATGGGAGGCACGTGGTAGGTGCATTTGCACACTCGTATGCTGCTCGCTCTCGCTCTATCGCGCGCGCGCGCTCCCGCTTACAATGCCTATCGTACGCTACGCGACGGAACGGAACGCGTAGTGCACTTGGATGCTGGGGTTACCTCGAGGCGTGGAACGAGATACAGCAGCAGCTCGAACACGCGGCGCTCGACGTTGACCACGTGTTCGTATCGATCGGTACGCTCGGTGCTTTGTGCTGTAGCGAGAATCCGCCGCCTTCTGGCCTGACGACGGCGCTGCTTGGCATTTGTAGGCAGTGGTGCCACCGCCGCTGGTCTGGCACTTGGTGCTAAGCTGAGCGGGAGCGCTGCTCGCGTGCACGCCGTCGGTGTGTGCGACAGTGCCGACATCTTCCATCGCGACATTGACGCCATTCTGCACGACGAGATGCACATTGACGACTTTCGATCGCGCGACATTCTGCACCTGATCGAAGGCTTCGAGGGCATCGGCTACGCGCTCAACACCGACCACGAGCTCGCGTGGCTGGTGCGCTTCGCGCGCGATAATGGCGTCATCTTCGACCCAACCTATGGTCTGAAAGGTAGCGCCACTTGAACGCCGTCCTTGTCGTCGCCGTCGTCGTCGCCGTCATCGAAGCCTAACGATCACACGCGTGCTTGCAGGATTCATTGGCACATTGCACGAGCTGACCAAGGAGGAGTACCGCGGTGCGAGCGTGCTGTTCGTTCACACCGGCGGCGTGTTCTCGTGCTTCCAGGCCCACTTGCAGGAGCGGCTGAACCGAATCTCGAACGATATGGCAGTCGGATCCATCCAAACTCTGTCATTGTCTTGATGATGCTGCTCACTCTGGCAGTGTCACATGTCCACTTCCACCGCGCGATCTTATCCCCACCCTTCCCACGTCCCGCCCGCCCGCCGGCCCGCCTGCTATCTGGGTATGTGTGTAGCAGCACGTTCGGCGGATTTGGCTGCAATCCACGCCGTTCCATTCTCCGCATCGGGTTCGATGGCTCTCTATCTTTGTACCGAAGCCGAGCGATCAAAAGCTAGCGTTGAACGCAACACTGCTGTGTCCCCATCTTCCGTTTGCCCTGCAGCGTGCGCGACCAATCGATCGCTGGAATATATCGCTCTCAGCCCCACGCACGACACTGTTACGCCGCTCGCTCCTTCGCTCATTCGCTCAATCTCTCGCGCGCGGCGTTGCGTCCCACTGCTCCTTGGCTGTATGGCGTTGCTGCTCGCTGTTGCCGCTGCGACCGCTCGGACTCGCTTGCGCTCTCTCAGGATCGTTTGCAGCATCCTGTGCAGCAGAGCGGTCTCGGTTGCATCGCGTGCGCAGCGAGCGGCCCATTCGCAAGCTTCGCAGGCAGGTCGCTCCCGCGCGCCACGAAGGCGGCAGCAGCAGCGAGCCTCCTCTTCATCGCTGCCACGTGCTCCCTCTGTACCGTTCGTGGTTACTGACCATGGCCAATCGATTATGGACCCGTTCCATTGGATGCGGGGCGCATGGCAAGGTAGACGCTCTCGCTCTCGCTCTCGCATTCTCGCTTGCCGCTAACACGCGCGCAGAGAATGGCGAGCTCGACGAGCGCCTGTTGTCGTATCTGGAAGCCGAGAACGAGTACTGCGAGCAGTACAGGAGAACGCACCTCGCGGCGCTGCAGCGCAGCCTCGTCAGGGAGATGAACTCGCACACGGAGCCCGAGGCCTTCTCGGTGCCGGAGCGCGTCGGCGACCTCTGGTACTACCTGCGCTACCCGAGCAGGTCCAACCATCCGGTCTACTGCAGAGCGACCGTGCTCACAAGGTACCTCGTGACTCTGAGAGTGCTGCCTCGACAATGTGCGCGCGCTCGAGACGCTGATGTGGCTCGAGACGCCTCACCAGCGGCAACTCGGCCACCGCCACCGCGGCCGAGGTCGATGCTGCGGTGCGGCGGCTGCACGGTCTGTCGGCAGCGCGTTCGAGCTCGAACGACTCCGCCGACGCCGACGGCCTCCAGGTCTCCGAGACCGTGCTCATCGATCAAGAGGCCGAGGGCGCCAACGCTCGCTACATTGCCATCAACGTCATCCATGTGTCGCCGTGTACGCGCTACATCGGATTCACGCGAGTATGTGTGTGTCTCTCTCTTCGATCCGCGTGGCGCCATCTCTCGCATTCGCTCGCTCGAGCGCGCTTGTTGAACGACACTCGTCGATCCCGGCCTAGGACACGAGCGGCTCCGAGAAGTGGGACTTGGTGCTCCGTCGCTGCGGCCAATCGACCGACCTCGACGTGATCGAGAACGTCATGAGCTTCGAGTGGGTGGCGCCCGACGCCGCCGACGCTCCACCGCGCGTCATCTACACGATCACCGATGAACTCCACCGTCCACACAAGGTACACACCCCGAGCCTCACCGAGCAAGCGAGTGACGCGCGGCGATTGACCACCAGCATGTCGCCGCCGGTGCAGGCGTTCCTTCACACGCTCGGACGGCCGCAACGCGACGACCAGCTGCTGTACGAGGAGCCGAACGACGCGTGCTTCCTCGACATCACGCTCACCAAGGACTGGCGCTATCTGCTCCTGTCCTCCTCCTCCAAGACCTCCTCCGAAGTGCGCATCATCGACGCTCGCGAGTACGTGCTCGCTTAACCTTCATACTCGCTCGCTCGTTGAACGCGGCTGCTTACGACGACTACCAACACCGCGATCATCATCATCACCACGATCATCATCAGCCCGCAACGAGGTTGCACGCTCGTCAAGCCACGCGTCGATGGCGTGCAGTACTACCTCGACCACGCCCACGGTCGGTTCTACCTGGCGACCGACGCCGACGGCGCTCACAACTTCAAGCTCCTCACGTCCGACTCGCCGATCGTCGCCGACCAGCACTTCTCGAACTGGACCGAGCTGATACCTCACTGCGCCGCCACCAAGATCGAGGACGTCGACATCTTCTCGGTACTCGGCACCCGCCCTCACGCTCCAGCGCGCCAGCGCGCGTCAGTCGTTCTCATGAGCTCGGTGAGCCGTTGCCACCTGACCACAGCGCCATCTCGTGTGCTTTACGAGAGTCAACGCCTCACCCGAGATCCGCGTCTATCCACTCGATCAGCAAGCCAATCAGTCAACCTCAACCCCAACCTCCTCACCGTCGTGGTTCTGTGCACCGCTACCAAGCTCGATCGTATGTGCGCGCACCAAACCGGAATCCATGAGCCACTACCCACGCACCACTGGAGGCTCCTCTCGTAACTCTCGCTGCTGCTGCTGCATCGTCGCTAGGGTGAGGTCGAGCCAGGCGCCAACCTGTCGTTCGACCTGAACGTGATACGCTACTCGTTCTCGTCGCCGATCCATCCGACGCACACGTACGACTTTGACCTCGACTCGAAGCACCTCTCGCTCGTGCGCACCGAGACCGTGCACAACTTTCGACAACAAGACTACACGTGCCATCGCGTCATGGTGCCGAGCAACGATCTCGACGCCACTCGCGTCCCATTGACCATCGTCAAGCGAGCTGACACCAAGCACTCGGCGCCTGCCTTGATACTCGGCTACGGCGCCTACGGCCACAATCTCGAGGTGTACTTTCGCTCGCACTACCTGTCTCTCCTCGACCGCGGCTGGATCCTCGCCATGGCTCACGTGCGAGGAGGTGGCGAGCTCGGCCGCTCGTGGCACGTCGCCGGCAAGCAGCGGAACAAGGTACCGATCGCGCAGCCGCCGCCACACGATGCCGATGCCTGAGGCTACTGACGCCAACGCCCCACGCTGCAGCTGCTCGGCGTCATCGACTTTGTCGCTTGTGCCAAGCATCTCGTGGACCACGAAGGAGTCGATCCAGCGCGCCTGACGGCACTCGGCGAAAGCGCCGGCGGCTTGCTCGTGGCCGCTGCTGTCAACCATGCGCCGGGCTTGTTCCGCTCGGTGGTGCTCAAGGTGCCGTTCGTCGACGTGCTCAACACGATGCGCGACCAGTCGCTGCCGCTCACGATCCACGAGTACGACGAGTGGGGCAACCCGTGCGATCGACCTACATTCTACTCGCTCTTTCGCTTGGATCCGTACGTGCAGCTCGGCCTGCAGCCCAAGCTCGACACACTGCCCAACATGCTCGGTACGCAGCTTGTCGTCGCGTTCGCCGACCACAGTAACACGCGCTGATATGCTCAACGCTCGCTCGCTCGCCGCCACGCAGTCACGTCCTCCACCCTCGACTTTCGAGTGCCAGTATATCAGCCGGCGAAATACGTCGCTCGTATCCGCGAGATGCAGCACTCAGCTTCAGGTACGCCGGGGGCACCATCGTCGCCGTGCAAAGTACCGTCACTTGCATTGACGCGCGCCCTCATGGTCGTCGTGGCCCTGGTGGTGGTGGTGGTGGTGGTCGATGAGGTAGCAGGTGCCTTGGGCCTCGTCAAGCAGCTGTTTCGATCGACAACACGGCCCGTAGTCTTGTTCAACACTTCGTTCGGTCTCTCGCACAATGGCGAGGGAGGCCGCTTGGCGAGTGCTGAGCCAGCGGCGCTCGAGCAAGCATTCCTGATCCATACGACACGGCAGGCCGACGATGCAAGGTCCTGATACCCTTCGCTCCTTCCTGCTCTCATGAGATGTTGTTGTTGTTGTTGGCATGCGACATGGATTCAATCGAGGAGATTTATACATGAAGCTGCAGCACCAGCAAACACTCCAACCTTCCTCTCGCTCACTCGCATGCGTGCGTACGCACACACACACGCTGAGCTGCCATTGGAGGGAATGCACAAGAACCAAACCGTGCAAACGCCCTCCTCTCGAACAGCGACTGAAAACAACCATTACAAGTAGAAGTGGCTCGATAGATAGATAGAGCGAGCGAGCGAGTGAACGAGTGAACGAGTGAACGACCGAACGACGACAACAAAACAATCAAAACATATATCAAACGAGAAACAATATCACAACGGATGATGGAATGGGAGTTCCTTGGAGAGAGTGCGAGAGAGAATGTGGGCGAGTAGCCGTGTGGGAGCGGTCGAAGGTTGGCAGTCGAGAGGATGATGGCGACGACGATGGTCATCGACCGAATAGGCGAATGAGCTGCGTACGTAATGATAACTTGACGATGGTGAGGAGATGGAGCGATTCGCGTATGGATCAGAACCGAAGGTGCGCGGTCGATTTCAAACGCTGATGATGTTGATGATGGTGGTGGTGTTGATGTTGCAACGCCTGGAGCAAGTGTGATCGAAGCAACCTATTGCTGCGATCGACTGCCGAGTTGGTACTTCATGATGGCATGAAGGCCATACACAAGCTCGGCTTGCTTGCGAGCCTCGATGGCCAGTAGCGCGACGTGGCAGCGCTCTTGCATCGTGAGCGCGACGCCCATGTCCAGGAAGTCGCGCTTGACGATGGTGTTGGGGGCGCACGTCAGCTTCTTGACGTATGCCTTGATGGCGCGGTTGAGCCACACGTTGACCTGAGCGTAGTTGTAGTCGTCATGGAACAAGCCCTTGATGCGATGCACATAGTGCCAGATCGCCATTCGAAACGGTTCCGTGTTGACATCCTCGTTCTCCGAGAACCTACGTACAACGACGACGGCGACGATGATCACGATCACGATCAGTCACCGCCGCCATCATCACCACTGCCATCCATCTTCGTACGTGTGGTAGGTCAGGTTGTAGATCAAATCAAAGAGCTCGTCGAGAACCGGAGCAGCCTCGGAGTAATAGCGGTTCAACAGTGCATAGCCGTGGTCCTGCCAGCAATAGTCTTGCATTCGAAGTGCCGAGTACTCGGTCGATCCAACGTCGAAATCGCTATGAGCCAGCCGGAAATCGCCAAGGTACTTGCGAAACAGCTCATTGGGGCTGCCGTCATCGAGGGTCTTGATATCTGTGGCAAGCGAGCGAGCGAGCGAATGAGCGAACACGAACGAAATGATCGCACTACGAGTGGTGCCAATGCAATCCAACTTACCATCTTCACCGATTTTGCGGAAGGCAAAGACTTGCTCCTCCTCAGTCGATTCCATGTCATCACACTCGTTTCCAGCTCCCTTGAGCGCCTGAAGGAGCTGGACCGTGGTTTCGCTGGCGATGCTTGGTCGATCCGTCGGGCTCGAGCTCGGCTGCACCTCCGAGGCATTGGTAGCGGTCGCTGCCGCCGCGGTGGTGGTGGCGGTGGCGGAGGGGACGGACTGATCCTCGATTCCTGCATGGCCACCGAGCTTGTGGTAGTTTTGCGCCGCAAAGTACCGCAGATCGAGCTCGAGGTTGATGCCAAGACCAAACACGAGGCCCGACATGGCATGCGTCGTTGCGATGATGACGAGTGCGTGCACCAACTCGCTCACGGTCCATGCATCCTCACCGCGCAAGAGCGCCTATCGATGGATGGATAGATGGATGAATCAGTGAACCCACTCGTGTGAATGAATGCATGAATGAGTATGCGATGTGAATCGCTTGCGTACCTCGATGTGGCTCGGCTGAATCAGCCACGGCGCTGTTGCCAGCAAGCAGTTCAACGGCAGCAGCTTACGAAGTTTGGTCGGTGCGTTGTGCGAACCCTCGAGCCACTATCGATGTAGTCGTCACGCACAACAATAAGTCCGCGTGCCCTTTGCTGCATCTCAACAACAATGACACCCAACAACAATGACACCAATGACACCAAACAACAACAATAGACAATGACAATAACCGTACAGAAGGATCGCCACCGTTCATCAAGAAGGTGTACTCGCAATGGCGCACAAGATAGGTGCAGTTGTGCGTACTCGCGGCCTATGCATCCACGACCGGGAACAGCTATCAGTGGCGGCAATCGTCGTAGTGGTGGCAATCGTCGTAGCGGTGGTCGTGTGGTGGTGGTACCAGAATGCCAATGTAGTCTCGCCAAGGAATCAGTAGCGGACCAGGGCTGCACATGATGATATTGTCCGCATCGTAGAACTTGACGAGGTACGAAGGATGCCATGCCATGGCCTGCAACAAGTGGCTCACAGCGCCGGTGTTGAGGAAGCTTTGCTGAAAGGTCTGCGCGACGTCGTAGTCTTGGTCACTACATGCAACCAAGCGAGCACACGCGCACAGTTAGTGAGGGAGAGGGGAGGCTTCTATCGAGCACTCAGTTTGGGAGCAAATATCGAACGTACGCGCTGCTCGAGAGAGGCACAAAGATCTTGGGCGGAATGAAAGACGATGGCCCTCTCTCGGGCGGCACAAAGAAGTTGGGTAGTTTC
>Ga0209930_1004875_pt1 | contig 11444 bp, 7 predicted proteins | sample ThiBiot_500_biof_2_FD_183948 | JGI IMG/M metagenome (GOLD analysis project Ga0209930, IMG submission 183948) | Wastewater bioreactor microbial communities from Cape Town, South Africa - Thiocy_cont_500_biof (SPAdes) | ecosystem: Engineered > Bioreactor > Thiocyanate-remediating >... | reverse complement strand
AAAAGATTCAAAGCTGTATCAAATAATTTCAAATAAGGAAACCAAATCTGTAAAATTTGTTGATCTTTCGATTGTAATGCTTGATTCAAAACGTGATTAAGACTTTTATTCTCCCCGAAGTCCATTGTATATAGATAAATTGAAGCAGCTTGATCTTTCGACAATCCATGTTCATTTGGATAATGACAATGGTTTTTCGCTATTTCGACATAATGAGATAATTCTTTGATTTGTGATTCAATTGGTTGAAGAGCTTCGTCAATCGACACGAGTTCTGTATTATTATACAAATCATTGATCGGAGGAAGACGTTCTAAGGACCAATTTATAATATCAATAAAACGCTTCATAAAATGATTCGACAAATGAGTTTAAGCAATAACATTTGTATTTATTCAAAGGATGTATGTATGAGTCATTATGCAATCTGTTATCGGATATCTTAGACCATGTGATCATGAATTCTTTGTTTTTCTTATAGATTATACAGATTTTGTATTAATATTCAATATTTTCAGTGAAAAATCCAAATGTCTATTTCGATATAGAGCGACATCATTCTAGAAATGGTATATCCTATCTAGGAGCTGATAAAATTAAAATTTCAAATTGGACACTATACTAGAAGGAGAACGAATTATAGTCCTTTTCTCTTTCTCTATGACGTCACTTGTTCGTCTTCTTCATTGGGATAATCCCACATACGATATCTAGGTAGGAATGTCACCCGGGATATTTCGTACGATCGTGTGTTTGTATATAAACTGAACTGATCCTAAGTACGTATTTCATATAAGCAACGTTGTTGGTATATACCAAGCATATAGCTATGGGTCGTGTATACAGCAAATCGTTAGAAATATCTGAGGATAATCTTGAAACATTTTCAGTTTTTTGGCTTGATACACAAGTTAATACAACCGAAGATAATCGACGTACTCAATTAAAACTTCGAGAAATTATTAATTATTTGAAAACATTCGATGATCAAGATGAATGTCATAAGCGAATTCTTTCACTTTCACAACAAGATCGACTAGTTCTTATCGTAAGTGGTCGATGTGGTCGACAATTAGTTCCTCAAATACATAATCTTCGACAAGTTTCATCGATTTATGTCTATTGTATGGACAAGGAAGCTAATGAACAATGGGCAAAAGATTTTGTGAAGATTAAAAGTGTTATTGTTGAATTAGATGATCTTATTCATGCCATTCAAGACGATCAAAAAAGTCGAGTTAAAACTGAAGAACCATTATCCATAAATATATTCAATAGTAGCAGCAAAGCAGATCAATCGACTACTGGCTTGAATGGTAATTTTGTTCATTCTCTTCTGTTAATTGATACTCTTATGCGAATGAAATCGATCGAAAGTGATAAACAGCAATTGATTAAATTGTGTAAAAAAGAATATCAAACTAATAATGCAGAATTAGTATTCGTCGATGAATTCGAAAAGGATTATCGAGCAGATAAAGCACTTTGGTGGTATACTCGTGATTCATTTCTATATAGAATATTGAACAAAGCATTACGAGTGCAAAATATTGATCTTTTATTTTTATTTCGATTTGTTATTGCTGATATGTATCAACAGCTGAAGCAATATCAACAGCAAACACCCATTTCTGTCTATCGTGGTCAGGTTATGTCGATTGATGAACTCAATATTCTTCGACAATCGGTTGATAATCTCATTTCGATAAATTCCTTCTTTTCAACGAGTACCAATCGTCACAAAGCATTAGGTTTCTTGAATAGCAACGAAATTACAAGTGATTTATGTCGTGTACTATTTGTTATTGATGCTGATCCTCGAGTAGTAAAATCAAAACCATTTGCTGATATTAGTTCGTTGAGTGCTTTTAGTGATGAATGTGAAGTATTATTTATGATGGGATGCATTTTTCGATTAATTAAAATTGAAGAAATGGAAAACGAAGAAATTATAATGATTCATATGCAGCTATGTGACGATGATGAACATGAATTGAAGGAGTTATTCGATCATATGAAAAAGAAATTTAGTGGTAAAAGTGAGGAAGTTAATCTTTGTTCGTTTGGTCGAATTTTGCGTGAAATGGGTAAATATGATTTGGCAGAGAAGATATATCACCGATTGTTGGCAGAGTTACCACCAAATGATCCTTCGCTTAGTGTTTTATATTGGAATCTTGGCGTAGTTACTCATAATAAAGCTGCCTATGATTCTAGTCTTGAGTGATTTCAAAAATCACTGGTGATTCATGAACAAAAAGGATCATCCAATTATAGAAACATTGGTAATTTATATGGCTGTATAGGTGATGTTCATCGTAGCAAGCGTGAATTGAAGAGATCATTAGAAAATTATAAGAAAGCGACAGAATTATATCGAAATGCAAAAGATGAAGATCATCCAAATATGGGTTATTTGTACAATAACATTGCTGTTGTATATTATGACCAGAAAAAATATATAGAAGCGTTAGATTTTCACAAGAAATCATTAGCTATTGAAGAACAACATTTACCTTCCAATCATCCAGATATTGCTGGTTCTCACAATAATATTGGTGGTGTTTATTATCATCTGAATAAATATGATCTCGCAATGGAACATTTTCAACAGTCACTCCAAATATGGTTAAAATCACTTCCTGGTGATCATCCAAATATTGCTATGTCTCACAATAATATTGGCCTTGTTTATTATAATCTGAATAAATATGATCTTGCAATGGAACATCATCAGCAGTCACTCAAAATACGTTTAAAATCACTTCCTGGTGATCATTGTGATATTGCCATGAGTTATAGAAATATTGCCTTGATACATGAACAAAAACGTGAATGGAAACAAGCATTAGAACTATTGGAAAAGGCACTGAATATCCATCAACGTGCATTCTCTTCGCAACATCCGGATGTACTTCAAGTCAAAGCAGACATTCAGCGTGTATCCGTCAACTTGAAATAAGTTTTTTTTTGTGTTATAAAAAAAGATTTTCAAAAGTAAAGCATTTATAATCAGTACACCGTTGTCTCATTCTTGTGAATTCGAAGTTCTTTTAACCATGCGAAAAGACAAGTTAAAGTCAAAAGACTACAAATATTGATGATGTTCATCAAGGAAACAACAAATGAGAAAATACGAAATTCATTTTCTGATTTATCGTATATATGCTTTCACCTTCACTAATTCAGCTATCATTCAAGGGACTCTATTCGGAATCTTTATGCACCCACAGAAACTAACCATACTATATCCATTTGATCTAACACAAACTCAACATCAAGAATATTTGTCCCACTTAATTCAAGTTACACAAGAAACATTTTTGTCAAAGAAAATAATGAGATATACTTATGGATTTGTTTCGAATACCGGCCAAGGAATAAGTAAACTATCATCGAATTTATCAAATAAATATCAAAAGACAAGATTTTGTGAAAAAGCATTCATTTAGTGTATAACTCTTTCAGAAGTTATCCAGTAATTCATAATTTAAAAACACGAAATAGAAAAAGAACATTTACTTCTTACGATAAGATAAATCATATGCAGAAGTATATTATAATCGTGCTTATATTAGAACTTTATCTTTAATATTTTTCGTTGTTTTTTGTTTGGTACACTTGTCCAATGTGCAAACATTAGATCCAATTGGTTTGAAAGTATCTGCTGAATTACGAGGCTTTCGTTTAGGCGCAGCTATTCTTGTTAATTATCTCCGAAATCAAATTGATCAAGGTCAATATAACTCGCATCTTGTTCAAAATTATCAACTAATTGTACCTGGTGTAGAATTAAAACCTCAACACCAGATTCAACTGGATGGGTACAAGAAAATGACATGCATTTGAGAGGATATACCCGTATTTTTCTATTAAACCCGCCCTCTATGAAATAAAAAAATATTGTCACTTTTGCAATAAGAATATAGAGGAAAAAAGAATCGTAAATAACAGAACGAAAGAAAAAAAAAGAGAAAATTGGTATAAACCGTTTGCCTCGTCTGACAAGAGTAGTTGTTTTTTTCCGTTTTCTACCAAGAAAAAAACATTGATTTTTTTATTGGTTATTCGCGAATCAATATCGTAAACGTTCGAAGATCTTCAAATGGCACAGTTCATGGATACTACAACGAACGATAGCGGTAAGAAAATTTAATAAAGCTTTAATTCATCAATTGAATCATGCGGAGTTAAAATAAATCCTTTTGTTTAATAGGTTATGATATAGAAGATGTTAGTAAATCGACGGAAGGACCCTCGTTTGTATTAGTTTGGCTTCGTTCGTCGAGTGTACCTGAAGATAGCCTACAAATCGATAACTTAAAGAGCATAATTGGTATAAAAAGTGTGGAAATTTATGACAAACCATTTACATGTATTAGTCGTTTAGCTGAATTACGAAATGAAAAAGTGATGATCATTTTATCGATCGTGCCTGCAGAGCCAGTTGTCTCTATCGTTCATAATGAAAGAAATGTGTTTCGTATTTATCTTTATTCAAATGATCCGAAGATTAGTTTCGAGAAACAACATGAATACTCAAAGGTTCACGGATACTACTCTGAAAATGAAACTTTAGTATCCAGAATCTTAGTTGATATAAATATATTCACTATTGAAGCGTCTCGAATTGCGAAGCTGGTTGACGAAAATCCTCTTACAAATACATTTCAACCAGAATCATCCATTTGTTTACTCGACAATTCGGCTGAATTTGGATCTGCTTTTGTGTTATTTCGAATATATCTCGATCTCTTGTTATCATCACAAGAGTTGAGAAATATATCTTGCATAGAAAATGCATCAAACATTTGTAGAAGATATTATCAAGACAATGTTGTTGCACTAAAACGAATTGACGAACTTGAACAATCTTACACATCAGAAGAAGCTATATATTGGTATCTTAGAGATAGCTGTCTCTATCGCCTGACGTGGAAAGCTCTTCGTGAATTTAATGTTGATCTTATTCTCGGTTTCGGATTTTTTATCGCAGATTTATATATGAATTTGCAGAAACTTTCTCTGGAACAGGATGATGCACGCAAAAATCTCTTCAAAGTATATCGAGGATCAATATTATCTCTGAATGAGATTGAATCTTTGAAAAACAATATTCACCATCTTATATCAATAAATTCGTTTTTATCAACAACTACAAACATTGAAATTGCACGTATATTTGCTGACAGTTATCCCTCATCAAATTTGCAATCAGTATTATTTGAAATATCCATTGATACGGACACATCTTCTCGATTAGTCTTTGTCGACTTATCACGCATATCTATGTTTCCCGACGAAAATGAAGTATTATTCGTTCCTGGTTGCATTTTTAAAGTAGTATCTTGTCAATACGAAGACGGTTTGTGGCGTGTACAATTATCTACTACTGATACTATGCAAGATGAAGCAGACAAGTTAATAAATGAATTTAAAGAGAAATTAGATACGCCGATTAATTATATTTCGTTCGGAATGATCCTCAGCAAATATAGCAGATGGAAAGAAGCTGAGCAGTACTATACAACACTACTAGATCAACCATCTATTCCACAAAAAGACATTATAGAAATTCGTTGCAACTTGAGCAATTGTTATTTTCTTCAGCAAAAATATGATTTAGCATTACAAAATTATCAAAACGTCATGAATGAATGTATCAAAACTGATACTACATCGAATAGTTTGATGGATAAATTTCAAAACATGATACAGTCTAATCAAGATATATCACGAAATCTGAAAATTGTTGCTGAAATTCATTTCAATATTGGATATATTGAACAATCACTGAACAAATACGATAGTGCATTATGTTTTTACGAAAAAGCACTTGAAATTCAAAAAGATAACAACCTCGACTACTCACATACGGTAAAAATCTATGAAGCTATCGGCGATATCCACAGTCAGAAAGGCGACAATGAACTTGCATTATCATACTTTAATAAATCATTGGATATTAATGAGTCGTCGATGGCATTACAACATCATTCGAATATAAATGAAATCTATCGAAAGATGGGTGACATTTATCGACGGCTAAACGACTCTGAAAACGCACTAAAATGTTACCAACAAGCTCTTGAAACTTTACTTAAAATGCTCTCATCAAATCATCCATTAATAAATACATATTTGCACAACATTGTTCAACTGAAAAAAGAATGTTCAAAAATTGTCGATATGAACTCAACTACAAAACGTCTTAAGAATCTAGATACAAGCGACGATCAAGAAGAAATGATCACAACTAAAAACTCGTTTTAGACTCAGATTGTGCGTCGAACTATGAAAAAGATTTTTTTTTCGTGAAAATTTTTGGATTTTTTAAGAATATGTTCGAATAGTTTCTGTAATTTTCATTCTATATTTCAGAATGGGAGATTCTAACAAACAACCCCAGCTGATGATTTCAAGGTAAAAAATTTAACATTTCGAGTGGATTTTGGTAGAAACTGTTTTTCAGATCAATAATTGCTAAAAAAGAAATTAAACAATTACCAGAAACAGGTCAAAATTTTGTTGGTGTGTGGCTCGACGAAAATTGTGAGAAAACAGATGATCAAGTTTATGAAAATTTGGGAAAAGATCTCCATAGCATATTCGACTATTTGGAGCCGTGCAAAAAACCTATGGATTATCTTAAATACCTCAGCTCCACTAGCAGTAATCGAATAATTCTTATCATTTCTCACAAATGTGCATCTGATATGATGGCAATCATGGCCGATGATATCCTATCACAAATATATTCAATGTATATTCTCTGTTCGAATGAATCTGATATTATCACTTGGAAAGAAAAACAATTCGACAAGATTCGTGGTGTTTATGATTGTACGACCGAATTAATAAGTCAAATTAAAATCGACACAAATCTGATGATTAAGCAGAATCAGACACCACAAACCATCGAAAGTTCATCTTCAACAGAAAATCCTACCGATGAACATGCAAACTACGTTGTGCCTACAATAAGTGTTTCCAATCTCAAACCCGTAAATAATATGATCAAACATTTACATAAGGATACGATCTGGTTTGTTCGATATCAGCTTCTATTTCATATACTCTTAAAATTAGAAAAATCAACAGCAGCCGCTACGGAAATGATTCATACATGCAAGAAACTCTGCATGGGTCGTCGAGACCAACAAGCCCAAATTGACGAATTCGAAAAAGATATTGAAGATTCATTCAAATCTCTCTATTGGTACACAAAAGATTCGTTTATCAAGCATTTACTCAATAGAGCATGTGGTTCTCGAGATGTTAATGAAATCTATCCATTTCGTTTATACATTAGTAATCTTCATCATGAAATTGTCAAATTAGAAACAGATCGTAAGAACAACAAATCAAATGACGAAATAATAACTGTATACAGAGGAAAATATGTCGCTCTCAGTACATTTGAAAAACTACGACGCAACAAGAACGGTTTAATCGCAATGAATGGATTTCTGTCAACGACGAAAAATGAAACAGTAGCCAAATTTTTCATCAATGAAGGTGCTCCGAAATCAGGTTATGAAGCTATTTTGTTCAAATTGAACATCGATCCTAAAGTTCTGAATAAACCTTACGCCGATATTCCACCTGAAAGACACGAAAAAGGACCTGATGAAGAAGAAATTTTATTTTCAGTGGGTAGTACATGGCGAATCATCAAAATTGAGGAATTAAAGGACGATAATATAAAGTAAGTTCAAATCCGAGTTTAACTGTATAGTATTTCTATGAGATAATTTCAGTGTAAACTTTCGAATTTGGTGCGTTGAATTAACTCTCAGCGATGAAAATGATGAACAATCAAAATTATTATCGGATTATCTTCGAAAACAATTAGGAGAATCAACTACAATCTGGACATTAGGTGATTTTCTGACCAAAGTGGGACAATATGAAGAAGCTGAAGAGTATTATCGATTATTACTGGATAAATGTACCGCTTGTGATCAAGCTGTAGTTTTTAATCGTATTGCCCATGTGAGATATGAAAAAAAAGATTATCATATTGCTCAAGATTATTTAGAAAAAGCAATGCAACATGCATCGACAAATAGTGAGACTACTCTTATAAGTGAACTTAATCAACAAATCATTACGATTGAAACACGTTCTACACAATTTTGCCCAAATAAATTACGTCGTCGATTCGAAGAGCACGACATCACCAGTAAATATCTTGTGGGTACATCTCCATCAATGGCGATGATTAAAAATAACCTCGGTCGTTTATGTCATCTGCATAATGATTTGGAAAAAGCATTGACACATTATAACGAAGCTTTAGAATTTTTTTCGAACTCTAGATTAGGCTTTCTAAACGAAATATCGGCCATTCACAATAATATTGGCGGAGTTTACTATACACAAGGAAAGTATAAAGATGCTGCAGCTAAATTTTTAACTGCAATGGAAACAATATCAGAATTCGACTCAGAGCATCCATGGATTAGTGAATATGCCGAAAACTATCAAATTGCAAATGATCGTATGCAAAGTGGCCAACGAAAACGAATTAAACAACAATGATTCGTATATAATTAGGATAGTTTAATAAACATATTCACTCTCTTTTTTGTATAAAAATTGCTTTCTCGTCGACTGTAACAAAGATCATATGAAAAAAATAGTTCGCCTGCGAGCGCATATGTTTGCACCAGTGTGTTGGAAACGGCTCGGTTCAAAGGTAAAATGATCCGAATTTAACTGAAACGTATAGATTTGAGAGAATTAAAGAAAAAGAAGTTATAATTACCCTAGTCGAACCTCTTTTGGTATTGCGCATGAAAACAAAATTTTGTGGAAAAAAGTATAATTTTCAATGTAATTTCTCTCAAAAAAAGTTTGACTTGGCTAAAAAGTAGTGGCGTAACCAGGATTTTACTAATGCAGGGGCGATGGGGTGAAAAAAAATTATATATTTTAATCAAGATGTTTTTATTTACAGAAAAATAGAAATTACAAATCAAATGATAGATGCAAGTTTTTCTTTTGGTCAATAAGAGCTTTCTGAAGATGTTGATTTTCTAATTCTACTGGTTCAGTTCTGCCGTATATTACAATCTTTTGTCGATTGATTGTCATAGCAGTTTTTCTTACTAAAGCTAATTTAATTATCACAGAGGACCATTCGGAAACTTGATCACTTGGGAATCGTTTGATAAGTTGTTCTTCAGAAACATTTTTCAAAGAAATCGATGCAAATTTTGATAGACAAAGTTTCAAGATTCTGTCTGAGCCTAATTCTGAAATTAAGCTAGGAGAATTCAATTTATTTCCGATCATTTCTGCAATGTTACGAGATTCAATGAGACTATCTCCATTAAGTGGAACTATGAGTTTACTTATCAGTTCACTTAGTTTGATTTTGTTACTTATTTTTTCAAGAAAAGACCACGCACTCGTTTTCACACTACAGTCTTTATCTAAAAGTGCATTGACAACTTTATCGATGATTTTAGTCGAGTCTATTTGCTCGCTCATTTGCTGAAGCGCCCACCATGCTCTAGTCCTTACACTATAATGTCGATCATCTACTGCATTCATAACTTTATAGATAACTTCAGTTGTTCCTGTTCTTTCTTTCAATTGACCAAGTAAAAGACATCCAGTTTCTCTTGCATATTCACTACTATCATCCAATAGACCTATGAACTTAGGAATTAACTCACATGCAGGTGTCTGTCCAATCATATTTCGAAGAGCAGTATATGCAAAATGTCTCACTCTCATATTTTCATCTCGTAATGCAACTGCGAGAGGATCGATTATTCCATTTATCGGCTTCTTTTGACTCCACTGACAAAGTGCACAACAAGCTCTTTCTCTGACATGTGGGTTCTGATCTTTCAACGCATTCACAAGTTTCGAAATAGCTTCGGATGTCATTGCCTTTTCGCCCATTTCTTGAAGAGCATAGCACGCACTAGCTCTCACACCTGCACTCTTGTCATCTAATAAACTCATTAGTTTTTTTATGACTACACATGTTCCTGCTTTTTCACCTATTTGTCCGAAAGCTCCACATGCTGCCTCTCTAACTTGAACATTTTGATCGTCTGTAACATTAATCAATGTGTCAATAATATTTGCTGTTGCTGCTTTACCAATTGACCAGAGTTTCATGCATGCATTGCGTCTTATTTGAGGATTTCTATCTCTTAGCTCAATTTCTATCTGATTTATTTTTTCTATGTTTGCGTCTTCAGTTACATTCCTCGGTGCATTAATCTCATTCGTAGTGGTAGGTGCGATACCTGCACTTGATCTCAATCTAAAATTAGTGCCTTTTAATAGCTGAGGAACGAGTTCGTTACTCATATTTGTGAGAGTATGGAATATCATTAATTGAGTACTCGAAGGCTTCTCACAATTGAGTACTCGATTTACTAATTTGTTGATGACTTCAGGTGTTTCTGCTTTCTTGCCTATTGCAGTAAGAATTCGACAAACATAAATTATAACATCTTCACGTTCACTTTCTAATAAATTCGATAGTTGATTGATCATCTCAGCTGTTGCTATTTTATCAGCTTGTGTTCTTAGAAGTTCACTTACATTATGCTGTGAATTTGAATTCGAACTTCTCAATGCACTCACTAATCTCTTAATAACTTCGGGTGTCGATACTTTTTCTATGATATTCTGAAGAACAAGAAATGTTCTACTATCTACAAGATTTTCATTTTCAAATATATCTAATAGATTATCGACGATTTGCGGTGTCAGTGTCTTTCCACCTATATGAATGAGAGTATAACTCGCACTACCACTCACATTTCTGTCATTATGTTTGAGTAAACTAACTAATGTGTTGAGTATTTCAACAGTTTCTGCTTTTTCTCCAAATGTTCTTACAGCTTCACATGCATACGATTTGATTTGATCGTCACTACCAGTCAGTAAACTGTTCATAAAATCGATGAGACGAACTGGTGCATTGGAAATATTTAAACAACAAATAAAAAGTAAAACTTCAAGTTTGATATCTGTTGCGGTTGTATTGCTTTCTAACAGATCGATAAACATGTCGATCATTGTTTCTTCGCCAACGACGGATTGTGATCTGCATAATGGTTGTGCTAAATGTTCAAGAATAATCTTATTTTTCGTCAATAAATTATGCTTAACACAATCGACTATCCATTCGAATAATTGAGTTCGCCGAGAGAAATCTGGCTTTGTCAGAGTTTCTTCAAGACACAATATAATTAATTCAAGATGCCTTAAACCAACTAAATCCAATGGTTCTTCAAGAATAGAATTCCAAAACATATTTAAACATTCGATCTCATCATTTTCAGCAAGTAAACCAGCAACAAAAGAAAAGACAAGTAAATATCGTTGATTATATTTTTGATATTTAATAAATTCGATCATATTTTCCGACGAAGCTCCTTTGAGAGCATTGATAATGTATCGTGCTGCGA
>Ga0209930_1004873_pt1 | contig 11447 bp, 10 predicted proteins | sample ThiBiot_500_biof_2_FD_183948 | JGI IMG/M metagenome (GOLD analysis project Ga0209930, IMG submission 183948) | Wastewater bioreactor microbial communities from Cape Town, South Africa - Thiocy_cont_500_biof (SPAdes) | ecosystem: Engineered > Bioreactor > Thiocyanate-remediating >... | reverse complement strand
GTGTGGAGTTTGGCAGTGACGGAGAGACAGTACAAGGGCCGATAGCACGCTCGACTCAGCTTACGTGCGTGTTGGCGGTAGCGCTCTAGCCGTGCCGCGCGTAGCTCGAGATACTTTACACTCGCGCGAGAGAGAGAGAGAGATCTCGAGCGACACCTCACGCTGAGCGAGAGCGCGCGCCCATCGTCGTCGTCGTCGCATTGATACTTCATACACCTACTCGAAGTTGGTTGACTGTCGCGTGTACGCGGCGGCAGTGTGGTTGATCGGCCAATCAATCAATCAACCAATCCAACGAGCTCCACGTCGTAGTGGTCGAGGTCGTGTGTTGTCAGCCATCGCCATCGCGTCATGGCGTCGGCTGCTGCTGCCGCGGCGGTAGCCGCACCCAACCGCTTGATCGACTACTTTGTCGTGACTGGCATCGGTGACTCGTTGAACCTCGATCAGAACCGTGCCATCGCCAATATCGATGTTTGCAACAATGTCTACAAGGCCGAGATCATCGATCGCTATCCACGCGAGAACTACCCCGATGCGCCGCTGCCCAAGCACGTGTGGATGTTCTGCTTCCCCGGCGGCGTGCAGCTGCAGCGCGAGATAGCGACTCGCGAGCCGCGCTTCTTCGTCATCACGCTCACCGACATTGATGGAACGCGCTTCTATGGCGCGTGTCTCACGACCTATCGGCCCATCAATCCACACGAGCTGCTCATGCAGCAGAATCAGCAGCGCCGCAAGACCGAGCTGCCCTCGGCGCCCGAGCGCACCGAAGGAAGCGAGTCCGACCTGACGATCGCCGAGAAGTCTGGCGCCACGCCCGGAACTCGCACGCGTTCGAGCACCGCCAACTCGACCCCGATCCCCGAGACCTCGACGCCGGGCAAGGTCGAGCTCGCCTCCGTCACCACGGCCGCCACGGCATCGACCACTCCAGCATCAGCCACTACTCCCACTTCGGCCAGCACCGCGCAATCGACCTCTGCATCTGCTCTCCCTCCACCACACCAGAGTGCCTCGACGCCATCAGCCTCCGAACTGTTGCATAGTGGTTCGACAGCCGCGTCGACTCCGTCCTCGTCGACCTCGTCAGCTACCTCGACATCATCGTCATCGTCGTCGTCGTCGTCTTCGATCTCAACAGCAGCCGCCACGAATATTACCACCGAGATTGCATCTGCACCCTCCACGGTCTCTAGTAGCCCCTCGCTCGATAACCTCGGCTCCGAGGTCGCGACGATCGAGCTACCTGTCGCCGATCCATCGCAATCGGAATCGCAATCGCAGCTCACATCTACTGCTTCAACCGTTCCAAACGGCGTCGTAGTCACACCAATCGATGGCGAGCTGACCGCGGAAGTGATACACGCAACGGAGATGCCGACCTCTCCTAGTGTCGTAGTCACTACGGCGGACGCACCCGATCAATCACCGCCGCCACCGGCCACTCGCACTCAGATCGACGGTGCCAGCACATCCGAAGACGATCGCGCTACCGACGATGCTTCCATTCCCAAGATCTCTACCTCTTCCTCGATGCCTGAAGACATTAATCTGATGGTGTCCGCTGATGAAGATGACGCTGGAGGCGATCCCTTTGCACCGTCGGCCTCCAAGCGCAGGCGCAAGCACTCGACACCGTCGTCATCGACGTTGGCTAGCAGCACTGCCTCCTCGGCCGATACCAAGAAGCGCGACAAGCGCGACCACGACAAGAAGCGCCATCGATCATCCAAAAAGTCCAAGAGCAGCGACGGCGAGTCGTCCGGCAAACCCCGCAGCCGTCGCAGCAGCCGTAGCAGCGACTCGGCCATGTCCGACAGCATGATCGAGCCAATAACCACCGAGCCTGGTGCCTCGAGCAACCCCACCACCACCACCACCAATGCCAGCAGTGCCACCAACGGTGCGACTGCCTCAGCCGGCGTGCCGTCGATCGCAATCTCGGTAACGCAAGTACCGCCCTCTGGCGCTGACACTTCGACCGAGCAATCGTCGAACTCGACGCAGCTCGTCCCGGCGAGCGATCAGCGCAGTAGCTCGGGCACGCTCACTACACCGCGTCACGATGGCCCCGACGATAGTGGACCCGTCACTCCACGCCGTGCTGCCGAGCAACAAAAGCAGCGGGTTGCCGATAAGCGCGATAACGAGATCGTTTATGCTCCGCAGTGTATTTGCATCCTCAGCCATCACCCGTTTTACTCGACCTTCCGAGAGGTACAACAAACTTGCCACGCCGTCGCTTGTTGTGTCCTCTCTCTCCTGACCGCCTCTTGGTTGGGTTTGCGTAGATTTTACGAGAGCTCTATCTCCTGAGCCGCTCGTCGTCGCACGTATCGATCGAGAGGCTGATTTCTTACATTTGCCTCGAATTGCCGCTACCACCAATCGGCGGCTCGCTGCGCTTCTTCCTCGGAGATCACGCCATAGTTTGTTCGCGTCCGCCGCAACACTCGTTCGAGATGGCTGACGTACGTCGAAGCTCGCTCACCGTGCCGATCGTATGCCGCTAACCCGCTCGCTGGCAGTATTCGATGCAAACCTTGTTCTTCTCTCTGGGAGTTCGAAACACCATCAAGCTGTTTGCGTGCTTGTTGACCGAGCAAAAGATAGTCCTCTGCAGGTACCGTCATTTCTCTCTCTCTCTCTCTCTCTCTCTCTCTCTCTCTCTCTCTCTCTCCCTCTCTCGATGTCGCAAACAATCGTGTATCACTCGCTCACTACGATTGAACTGCGTCATCCAGTCGCTCGAACAATTTACTCTCGATCACGGCACAAACCGTCACGCAACTCATGCACCCATTCATCTGGCACCACATCTACATTCCTATCCTACCGCACTACTTGCTCGAGTTCGTACAAGCACCCACTCCATTCGTGATGGGAGTACCGGCCGAGTACCGCAACCGCCTGCCTTCTGGCCCGGAGATTGTGTTTGTAGATCTAGATAACGGGTACGTAACAGCTGTCGTGCAAGTGCGATCGAATCACCGAGTGATTGACTGCCTAACTGATTATTTGAATACGATTACCACTGTCTCGTTCTTGTCCTCGGCTGTCTGCAGACGTATTAATTGCGGCAACTCGCCCATTCCATTTCCAAAGCAGTTTGAGGATCGATTGGTCGAGCAAGTTAACGCCATCCTATTTGCGCGCGCGCAAGCAGCACCTCGTCTGACCATCGATACTGCCGCATACAGCTGGTGGATTTGGATAGCCCGTTCCCTCAAGTCGAGTCCATCGCACTCGCGAGGCCATCTTGCCCCTCGACCTCGGCCATGGCTCCGAGCGAATACGACCGCGAGATCAATCGCAAGATTCAGAGCGTCTTCCTCCAGTTCTTTGTCGATAGCTTCAAGGACTACAGTGACTACATCTCGTTCATGCGCAAGTATCCCGAGCCGGTGACGATCTTTAACAAGGCCAAGTTCGTCAAGGACCATCCAGACGCGGTGGCCTTTCTGTCGGTCTTTGTCGAGACGCAAGCATTCGCTTACTTTCTCGAGAAACATCACCAGCTCCCCTTCAGTCTCTTCAATGATGTACGCCTCGTCGTCATCATCATCGTCATCGGGAGCTCTCTCATTGACTCACTGATTGATTGGTTGATTCTCGATCATAGGCAATCATGGCCAACAAGCTTGGTCTCGGCGACAAGATGTATCTCACGTCGCTCGTATCGCAGAGAGCATTCAACATCTTCGAGAACGGCATACTGAAATCCAGCCCCGAACAGTCGCAGCCGGCCGAGATCGTGATCCAGCCTCCTGCTGCATCGACCGATCTCTACAGCTACTCACAATTTCCTCAGCATCTGGCCGACGAGTTGCTGCCATTCGAAGGCGCCACGTTGCCTCCATCCAGCACGGCGATCGCAGCGGTGCCGCCGCTCGATCATCAACGCCAACCGCTCGAAGACTTGTTTGCGTTCCAGTATCGAACCAACCCGGTCAAGGGAACCTTCTATTTGCAGGACTCCAGCACTGCTCCGCGCGCCAAGGCCGAGGAGTTTATCAACACGGTTCGTTGTGCAGCGATATTACCGCATTATGCTGCCGCTGCTACTGTTGCAGCAGCCGTCGCTGACTTGCGATCGCTTGTTGACGGCGATGATCCACCACACAGTGTATGGCCAAGGTGCTTCACTCGGAAGAGATTACGTCAGAGCAACAGTCGCTACTGTACCAGCTGTTCAAGCTCGACCACTCGCGATTACACTTTGCCACATTCCTCAAGAAGCACATGGAAGACAACAAAGGTCGAATGACCGAGCTTTCGCTCGAATCCTATTCGGCTCTGGCGGCGATCATTCTCGAGTGCCTCACCGAAGCCAACGAAGCAGTACGTCTTCGTGAGCTTGCTTCTCTCTCTCTCTCTCTCTCTCTCTCTCTCTCTCTCTCGTTCGCTCGTGTACTGACTCGAATTGTCTTAGGCCGACTTTCGATCACCGCATATTCTCGTTTGCGTTTCAAAAGGATTCGTCGGACCGACCGGAGAGTCGATCAACGTACGTTCCACTCTCTGTCACGCAAGTAGTCTCAAGTCTAAGTGCCTCTCGTCATCATTGCGATTGGTTGTTCAGGAACAACTTCGCGATTCACCTGTTTGGAAGAACCGCTACTTTTGGGAGGCGGCGTTCTTTGAGCACGTGGCACGCGAGCGAACGCAACTCCCGGTCGAGTTGCATGTCGATGTCAAGAGCCTGCGTTGGGAAGACATGTCACAACAGCAACAGCAGGATGCACTACAAAAGGAAGCCAACCTCTTGTTCGGCGTTCTGGGACAGTTTGGTACGTGCGCTGCTGTTCTTCGTACCGGCGCTGGAACTCATTGGTACAACAACGACGAACGGTACAGCGATCGATATGCTCAACGTCGGCTTGGCGGCTGATGATGTGCGACACTTCTTGCGCTCGATGGGTAACCTGAGCTCGCTCAAGCTCGAGCAAACGATGGAACTCGAAAAGTTGGTGCGCAACATGGAGGTGGTGAACGCCAAGTTCGAGGAGCAGATCGACAGCTCGGCCAAGAAGAAGAAGAAGGAGGTCGTGCGTGAGGAGGCGAAGCTCGAGTACTTTACCACCTCGCTATCCAAGGTCTCGGAGCGTACCGAGACGCAGCAGCTCTACGAACGCCTCATGTCGGGCGGAGGCGACACGACGCAGCCGCAGAAGCGACCACTCAGCACCATCACCAAGCGACCGCGCGAAGAGACCTCCGAAGTTCGCGACGGCTGCACGATTCGAACCATCAAGGCGCATCGACGTGGAATCGAATGCATGGCACTCCACGATCAGGTGTTGATCAGGTTCGTGAGTGCAGCGTGGTGCGTGCAGCAGAGAGGGGGAGAGTTCTGACTGGTGATTGGGGCGAACGGTAGTGGTGCTGTGAACGGCCAAGTGAAGGCTTGGCGTATTGCTCCCGGTGCCAATGACCCGCCGATCGAGTTGGATCCTCATGGTGACCGCGTTACATGTCTGGCATTCGATGGCGAGATGGCGATATCGGCGAGTGCCGACAAGGTTCGTTGTGTTTGACACTTGGCACTCTCGAGCATTGGTTGCCGACTCACCTGCGTCATCGTGCGTGTTTCAGCGAATCATGGTGCGCGATGCGGCCACCTGGGCACTGAATCACGATCTGCGCGATCACTTGGACCCGGTGCTTTGGATCGAGCTTCAGCAAAACACAATTGTGAGTGGCTCGGCCGATAAGACCGTCAAAGGTACGGGCGCTCGCGTGCTGCACCAACGAACGATACAGTTTGCCTCACACGGTCTCCTTTCGCATAGTGTGGGACGTGCGCATGGGAGAGTGCGTCGGTACAATGACGGGCCATCATGGTAGCGTGTTGTCGGTGCGAGTCAGCGACCCGTTGGTTGTGTCCGGCTCGCAAGATGCCACGGTCAGAGTACGAGGCACTCTCAGGCAAACGGCAGTGGTAGTTTGTCGTCGTCACCAAGGCTAATGATCCTCGTCGTCGGTAGATATGGGATTTGCGTCGTATGATGTGTATCCAGACGCTCTCGGGACACAGTGGTTATGTCACGCAGGTCGAGTTTGACACGTCTCAAATTGGTACGTACGAGTGAGTGAGCGAGCGAGTGGCACAGACGCGCGCTGACGAGTTCGAGGCGTCTTTCTATAGTGAGCTCGTCGAACGACGGAACGTTGCGAGTGTGGAGCCTCCAAAAGCATACGTTGATGCACACGTTGGCCGGACACGAGAACCCGGTTCGGTGCTTCCGAGCCATCGGGCAAGTGGTGGCGAGCGGTGCCGCCGATGGTGTCGTCAAGGTCTGGAACTCGGAGACGGGTGAGCTGATCAATACCTACAACGAGCACAAGGAGGAGGTGTCGGACATTGCGCTGCTGGAGAACGGCGAGCTGTTCACGGCCTCGTACGACAAGAGCATCCGATGCTTCGATCTCGAGAGTGGCAAGAGCACCGGACGCTTGATGGGCCACCAGGACCTCATCAAGTGCATTCGAGCGCAGCCGACCGAGTCGGGCTCTCGCATCATCAGCGGAGGCTGGGATGGATTGATCAAGATTTGGGATCGTCCGCGCAAGGTCAAGCGAAAGAAGAAGATCAAGGTGCGAGCGAGCGAGCGAGAATGGGCTTGTCTTGAAGATGGATTCGCATGGCTTACGCGTGATGTATGACCACAGGATATCTTCAAGTGGCCGTAGAGACTATGACAGCGAGCCCAAAGTCGGTCGATCGAGAGGTTTTGTTTTTGTGGCACACGCACACCCGAGCACGAGAGACAATGCCACGTATATCCGCTTGATAGATGGTGGATGGTTCGCACCGGTTTGGCTCGTAATTCTCGTTGTGATCGGTTGAGTTTTGATATTCTACACGCATAGTGGATTGGATTGAGGTCGTCGTATTTATTGGTAGTTACAAGTAAACCATGTGACCTCTTGCAGTTCGTCTTTATTTGATACATATTGGCTCTCTCGCTCTCGATCGCGCTCTCAAACGAAAGACCGATAGAGAGATGAGGGAATCGATTAGTTATTGGTACAACAACAAGAGGAACGATTGCGATCGAGAAGACGAAGGAGATATTGACAAGCAGAGGTTGTTTGGGTTATCACGTTACACAAAAGGGAAGATGGGTGGCAGCTCGAGAGGAGAGAGAGAGAGGGCTTGGGTGGCTCACAGCGGCGAGGTTGCTGCAGTTCGAGCCAGACCGAGTTGGTGCAGAATGCCGACGTGGAAGGTGCCATCGATGTACATGTACTTGAGCAGACCGCGATAGAGAATGGGATAGATCGAGGCACCGAGAGAGGTCGACATCTCGCTCCAGGCGAGGATCTCGCTGTTGACCCAGTAGGTCTTCCATTGGTAGGCGAAGCTCGCTTGGAAGAAGGTCATGAGCGCCAGGAACAACATGAGCATCAGGTAGGAGAACATGGTGCGCCAGACGGCGTGTTCCTTGCTCGATCGTTGTAGGATGCGAAAGAGCAACGAGCTGATGCCGATGTTGACGGCAGCGAGGCCGAGGAACGCGAAGCCACAGCCGTTGTGCAGCGACTTGGAGACGTGCAGCGGGATGAGACTCTGGGCGATCAAGAGAGACATGGCTACGATGCCGAGAGCGTAGCCGAACGAGTTGGCTTGTTGCAGGTGCGGCTTGTAGGGTACTTGGTACAACAACATCTTGACCTTGAAGTAGATGTAGACGCTTCGAAGGAAGGCCGAGTACAGTATGGCGTACACGATCATGCCGATACGGTAGAGGCTCAACATTGGCTCGGAATCAGCCTGATTCGAGAGCGAGAGAGCGAGCGAGAGTATCGATAGTTCATATCAATATCGATATCACAGGTCTGTGTGTCTAGGTGAGTGCAAGCTGATACATACTGCATAGCTGACGGTCTGGAGTTTGAGGCAGTTGCGCCAGTAGCAGGCGCCATACAGCACCAACAAGATGATGCCCCACAACCACAGAGCAGAAATGATGGTGACATGCTTCATGGGCCAGTTGTAGAGCGAACGCGATGGCCGAGAGTGAGGCTCACGCACTGGAACGATGCGTTGAGCCGCAGTGCCATCGAGTTCGAGTTGTGAGGTACTGGCAGCTGTTGGTGTTGGTGGTGGTAGTGGTGAGTTGATCGAATCGAAAGGGTACACGAGATGATATCTAGATATTTAGTTGGATGAGAAGAGTAAGAGTGATAGATCGATAGAGATATCGTACAGTAGGAAGCGAGGACTCGTATAGCGTGGATGAGGTCGGCCAGGCCCATATGGACAGTCCACCGCCACCAACCTCGATAAATAGAAGAATGGAATGCAGGTCGCTCCGAGGTTGGATTGGTGTTGGTGTTGGTGGTTGTGAGCGACTGAGGGAAGGAGGAGAGGGATCGATGAGGTTCCCACTGCAGCGATCTGCCTACTGGAGCATGGTTTTCGGTTTCTGAGGCGAGTACGATCGAGCACTGAGAGGATGCCGTGTGCTGCACGGTCGGTGTTTCAGTAGTTGCGTGCTCTCCTTCTCCCTTCGCCACCTCCTCCTCGATATCTATCTCACTCGGACTCTCTATCCAAATGGCTCAAATCATCGTGATCGGTGGTGGCCTCTCGGGTCTCTCGGCTGCTCATACGTGCTTGGAGCGTGGTGCACGTGTGTTGGTGATCGACAAGAACCCGTTCTTTGGTGGCAACTCGACGAAGGCGACGTCGGGCATCAACGGAGCCTTGACGCGCGTGCAGGTCGCGAACGGCATCGGAGACTCGGTCGAGAGCTTCCTCAATGATACGGCTCGCTCGGCTGCTGGTGGCAAGGATGGTACGTGTCTCATTGATTGGATGTAGCGTCGGGCGAGAGAGCGAGAGAGCACGAGAGATGGTCGATAGCGACACTCGTGCATCTACGCTACCTACGCTACCTATCCAACCATCTCTCTCTCTCTCTCTCTCTCTCTCTCTCTCTCTCTCTCTCTCGATTGTAAGAATGAGTGAGATATCGAGTTAGCGAATGATTATGAATATGCGATCGTAGAATCTTTCGATCGTAGCCCCGATGATTGACCGTGAGTGAATGAATGCTTGCTCCTCTGCGCGTAGCCCCTCCGTCGGACCTTGCGCGAGTGCTGGTCGGTGGCAGCGCACCTGCGGTCGAGTGGCTCCAAGAGCGCTTCGGTCTCGATCTCTCGATCGTGGGTCGTCTCGGAGGCCACTCGTTCCCTCGCACGCACCGCGGCAAGGAGAAGTTCCCCGGCATGACGATCACGTACGCTCTCATGGAGCGCTACGAGGAGATCTGCAAGAACGAGCCGCATCGCGCACGTGCCATCACCAAGGCACGCGCCACTCGGCTGTTGGTCGACGAGCACGGCAACGTGACCGGCGTCGAGTACCAGAAGGATGGCTCCACGCACCAGGAGCACGGCGCCGTCATCATCGCCACGGGCGGCTACGGCGCCGACTACTCGGACGACAGTCTGCTCAAGAAGTTCCGTCCCGAGCTGCTGGCGCTGCCGACCACCAACGGCGAGCACTGCACCGGCGACGGCATCAAGATGGCGCTCGCGATCGGTGCCGGCACGGTCGACATGGACGCCGTGCAGGTGCATCCGACCGGCCTCGTGGACATCAACGAGCCCGACGCCAAGGTCAAGTTCCTCGCCGCCGAGGCGCTGCGCGGCACCGGCGCGCTGCTGCTCGACGTCACGGGCGAGCGCTTCTGCAACGAGCTCGGCACGCGCGACTACGTCTCGGCCTGCATGTTCAAGGGCAAGGGCCCGTTCCGCCTCGTGCTCAACGCCAAGGCCGCGGCGCAGATCATGTGGCACTGCAAGCACTACGTCGGCCGTGGCCTCATGAAGCGCTACAACAACGCCGCCGAGCTGGCGGCCGACATGAAGATCCCGGCCGCCAAGCTGCAGGGCACGCTCGACGCCTACAACGCCGTGTGCACCTCGAAGAACGACCCGTGGGGCAAGAAGTTCTTTGACGCCTACCCGTTCGAGATGAACGAGGAGTACTGGGTCGCCATCGTCGTGCCGGTCGTGCACTACTGCATGGGCGGTCTGCACATCAACACCGATGCCACCGTGCTCAACGCCTCGGGCGCCGAGATCCACGGCCTCTACGCCACCGGCGAGGCCCTCGGTGGAGTGCATGGCCGCAACCGTCTCGGCGGCAGCTCGCTGCTCGACTGTGTCGTCTTTGGCCGCGTCGCTGGCGCCACCGCCTCGCGCTACCTGCTCGAGCAGGCCGTCGCCGGTCGCTTCGGCTCGTCGGTCGGCTCGGCCAGCGGCGCCGACGTGCGCATCAACGCCGCGCCGGGCAAGGTCGATATCAGCATCTCGTTCTCGGGTGCTGGTGCCGCCACTGCCACTGCCACCACCTCGTCGTCCACCTCGTCGGGAGTCTCGGGCGGCAACCCCGACATTGCCGATAACAACAACTCGCCCGCTGGTGGTTCGGCCGCCGCCGCCGCCGCCGCCTCGAAGCGAGACACCGAGTACACGCTCGCTGACGTCGCCAAGCACAACAGCGAGAAGGACTGCTGGGTCGTCGTCAATGGTCAGGTGCTGAACGTCACCGACTTTTTGAAGGACCACCCTGGAGGCAAGAAGGCCATTCTCCTGTTCGCTGGCCGCGATGCCTCGGAGGAGTTCAACATGCTCCACAAGGGTATGTCATGAGAGCGAGAGATATTGAAAGCAGTGATGCTAACGTCGACCTTGCGTGTGTGTGCGTGCAGCTGATGTCGTCGAGAAGTACGCGCCAGAGTCGATCATCGGCCGCATCAAGCCGGTCGCCAAGCTCTAAGCTGCGGTTGCGCGAGGCCCCGCTCAATCCACACGCCCCTACCACTGCTATCCCCCAACCTCCTCCACTATTGTCCACTTCCCCCACCCGCGGCAGACGGCGAGTCTCTTCCCCCTCCCATCGCAACCCCAGTAAAACCACCAACACCAACAACGACGTCGCTAGGCTCGTTCGTCATTCGTGTTGCTGCTCCGTTGCCTCCACATCAACATCATCGCCGCTCATGGACAACCTCTTCAAGACCCAGAAGGCAGTCAAACGAGGTGGCATCATCATCGGCGTCAGCTTCGGACTCATCGTGGTCGGTGTGGGAGTCGCCGTCGGATTGCCGTTCGTCAATCAGCTCGTGCAGATGCGCAAGGACAAGGAGGCGCGCGACGCTCTGCAAGCACAGCGCCGGCTCGGCTCATCGACGACCTCATCGACACCTGCATCCTCCTCGACCAACGAACCATCGAATAAATAGTCGTGGTTCCAATCAACGAGGTGCATCCCGTTACACATCGAATGGGAGAGAGAGAGATAGAGATAGTCGCGTGCCTCGAGAGGTCGCGGTTACACATCGATGGATTCCAAGAAGCACACGATCGAGAGATAATATCTGCGTGTGTCTGCTTCGAAGTATCTCGGTACTCTCGATGGCTGTATA
>Ga0209930_1004871_pt1 | contig 11449 bp, 2 predicted proteins | sample ThiBiot_500_biof_2_FD_183948 | JGI IMG/M metagenome (GOLD analysis project Ga0209930, IMG submission 183948) | Wastewater bioreactor microbial communities from Cape Town, South Africa - Thiocy_cont_500_biof (SPAdes) | ecosystem: Engineered > Bioreactor > Thiocyanate-remediating >... | reverse complement strand
CTGGATATAGGAATTTTTCGAATATCTGCCTATCAATCGATATCATCAGTAGCAAAAAGTTCTAGTGTTCCTGTTGAATTTCCATCTGTATATTCCTATCCCTTTGACGTATATTCCATATCATCTATAGCATTAAATCCAAGGAATGGTAATCTGTATATTATTAATAAAAGATACAATAACATTATTAAATATACAATTAGCTGTTATTTTCAAAGAATACCTGTTGTTTAATTACAAACTATAGAACTAATGAAATTATAGATAATTATTTTATTTCAGATTTTTGTTGAATGGGAAATAAACAATCATATACGACTAACAGTGAAGAAACTGTATCTCATGATATTAAAAATTCTAATGAATTATTGCAACGTTCTCTTAATCGTGAAGATAATAGTTTTGAAAGATACATGCTTATATGGTTAGATAAAAAATCGAATGACAATACTCTCGATACTTTACGTACGAAAACTCTTCTTCGTCAATTAAATAATAATAGATGTTTATTCTATAATGATGTAAATATATTTTTAAATGAATATGAACAATTGTTAGTAGCAAAAGAAAAAATTTTATTAATCATATCTGGTTCATTTGCTGAGCAAATTCTTCCACAAATTTCTAATATACCAACAATAATTATATTTTGCAGTAATTACAAAAAATATCATCATTTATTACATAAAAAATACCGAAATCTTTGTGATATTTGTGTAGAACATGAATTATTAAAAGCATCTATTCAACGTGAAATACCTTCGCTCAAATTTAATTTGTTCGATAATCAAATGCTAAAAACCATGCGTCCATTAGATCAAATCTTAGCATCCGAAGATTTCACTAATAGTAGTGCCTATTTTTCCTACGTATGTTTTATTGATATATTGAAACAAATGCCAAAAACGGCACAAGCAATGGAAATCATGATTCGTAAATGTCTAGATTATTATCGTAATGATAAAACAAGTAAAATATTAGATTCAATTAAAGAATTTCGTAATACATACTCAGCTGATAAGGCTCTTGATTGGTATACACAAGATACTTTTGTTTATAAATTGATTAATCAAGCATTTCGAACAGAAGATATTACTCTTTGGTATTTATTTCGATTCTATATCGTTGATCTATGTGAACAACTAGAAGATATTCATAAAAAACAAAATCTATCTACAATTTTGACATTATATCGAGGTCAAACTCATTTACCAATCGCAGAATTTGAATATATAAAAGCAAATATTGGTGCATTAATCGCTATTAATGGTTTTTTATCAACTTCAAAAGATGTAAATATAGCAAAACAATTTATTCTAGGTGCTGAAGATAGTAATGAGTTCAAAGTAGTTTTATTTGAAATAACTGTTGATCCGTGTAATTTAAAAAATAGTATATTTGTTGATATCGACATGTTTACTGGAAAGAAAGGTGAAGAAGAAATATTGTTTGATATTGGTTCAGTATTTAAAATAGAAGGAATATATTTTGATGAAGATTTTAATATATGGATAATTAAAATGAAAGCTACGGATGAACGTACTGATCAAATCAGAGAACAATTAAAATCTACTCGACAGAAATTTAAAACTGGAAATATAAATATGCTTTTTGGACGATTATTACTCGATATGGGTCATTATTCTAAAGCTGAAGCTTACTTTCAATTAATGCTACAAGTCTTACCCAATGATCATGACGATTTACCATTAGTTTATGATCATATCGGAGATTTACATATGCGTATAACAAATTGGAATGAAGCATTTAGAAATTTTAATCGAAGTTATGAATTAAAAAAAAATAGTGCTACCGATTGTAATCATCCGTGTCTGGCTATATCATTGAATAATATTGGAAATTATTTTTCTGCGATTAATAAGTTTGATGAAGCATTAGAATTTTATCGAAAAGCATTAAAATGTAAGAATAATCAAGTTAATAATGCTATAACATATCTTAATATTAGCAGTGTCTATGTTAAAAAAGGTAATTATGTTGAAGCTCTCGATTTATGTACTGAAGTAAGAGATCAACTTCAACAAATTAAGCCAAATTCAATTGTTGAAACCATCTATTGTCAGTGTATCATTGGTGATGCTTATGTAAATAAAAGAGAATTTAATGATGCTGAGGGATTTTATTTAACAGGACTTCTATTAGCTAAAAAACACTTACCCATTGGTAATCTACACCAAATAAATTGCACTAAATTATTAGTTGAACTATATGTTAAACAAGATGATATACAACGTGCATTAAATTTCTGTTGTGAAGAATTATCAATATATTCACAATATTTACCAATAGATCATCCAAGTATTGCTCATTTACTTATAGTTAAAGGAAAACTCTATAGAGATAACAATCCAGAACAGATTCAATGTTATGAAAAAGCGCTATATATTCTTGAGAAAAATATTCATTATGAATATGAATCAACAGCAAATTGTTTGATGTTAATGGGACAATATTATGATTGTAGAGAAATGTATGAAAAATCTATTGATAATTATAGGAGAGCAATCGAAATTCAAATTAAAATATATCCAGCTGATCATGCAATTTTATTAAAAACTCAAAATTTGATTCAATTGGTTGAAATCAAATATGCAAACAATATAAATTAATTAACCGAACGATTGTAGACAATAATTTTTTTTGTTGTTGTTTTCTTACTTATTTTCGAAGTTGCATTATGCAAGTCAAGAAAAGAAAAGTTACATATACGTTTCGTGGAAAAATGTTGATATTATTTTTATAATGAGTTTTTTTTTAATTAATTTTTCTTTATTAAATAATAAACACGTTTATCAATTGAAAAATGTTTTATGTGTCAACTCGAGCAATTTTCAACAAACATGAAAATTGCTCTTCATTAACCGGCTGGGATATCGGCTCTGTTTCTAAGTTATGAAGTACTAAATCTTTTTCGGTTCGAACGATGGCTGTCTTGTTGACAAGAGCAACATGAACCAACAATGGAATCCATTCACTGCGCGAGCCTGCTAACCATATTTGAAATAATCTGCTTGATGAAATATTTTCGTAGCGAAAGAAAGACTGAGAAAGTACAACTTTTGTCAGTTCGATAATTTGTTCTTGAGAAATATTACTCAATATACTCTCTGAATTTAACATAAACTTCAAAATAGCATCATTGATTTGTCCAGATAGAGTCAATATTTGATTGATTTGATTGGAGTTAAAGTTCACAAATTTCCATCGACCGAATAGTTCAGCTATAGAAGATCTTACTAATGGACTAGTAGTATATTGCATAGTTTCGATCAGCATATCGACGACATCCGTTGTCACTGTTTTCTCATCCATCTTTAATAATCTTTGATATGCGAGATCTCGTACGTCTTCATCAGGATCTCGAAATGTCTGTATGAGTACGTGCATAGTATCTTTGTTTGTCATATTGATATTGATGCGAGAAAATACGTTACACATAATTGTTCTTATTTGACTCTCATTTGAATCTCGGAACATGTCAATAATTAGATTGATTGTGTCGTTCGATGCTGTTACATTCGATGACCATAGAAATATTTCACAGATAAGATTTCTTACTTCCTCATCTGGATGTCGTAGGGTCTGAATTATTGCATTGATTACATCTGGATTTGTGGTCTTTTCGTATACCCTGTTGAGTGCATTACGAATGGTATGCTTGAACTTGTTGCTTGGATCATGTAATGTATTGATGAGTGTGTTGATTACATCCTTGGTTATTATCTTTTCATTCAAGCTCGAAAATGCTGTATAAGCAGCTTTTCTTAGATCATCCGATTTATTTGAATCCAATTTAGGTGAATATGAATATAGCAGCTTAATCAATAAATCAACGATCTCCTTCTTTACAGGTCTGTCACCTGCAATCTGTAATGTCTCACACGCCATATGTTTTAATTTGTAGTACGGATCTTGCAAAAGATTCATTAGAACAACCATGCTATCTTCAGCGTCCATATATTTCCATAATTTTTTGAATGTGTTTTCTGCTTTATATTCGTAAAAACTCGTACGTATGACGTCAATTACAGCGTCAATTGTGTCGTTATTTACTGTTATTTTTCCCTTCGTTAATAATGTTTCACACTTTAATCCTTTGGCATCTGTATTTGAATCTCCTAGTGCCTGAGTATCTACTTCGATAGCACCATCTTGTAACCACTGATCATTGATATTATAAAATACTTCACATGCAGCCCGTCCCACAGACCTTTCTGGATCTCGTAATGCTTTGATAAGTGCATTGATAACTTTCTTCGTTGGTGCATTCATTTTCATTTCAGCAAATGCTTCACATGCAGCTTGTCGTACAGACGTTTCTGGATCTTGCAATGCTCTGACTAGTGCATCGACAGCTTCATTTGTTCCTATTTTAGCAAATGCTTGGCATGCAGCTTGTCGCACGGACTTTTCTGGATCTTGCAATGTTTTAACAAGTGTATCGACAACTTCCTTCGTTGCTGTGCTCATTTCCATGTTAGCAAGCGCTTTACATGCAGCTCGCTTCGTATTTTCTTCAGAATTTTTCAAAACTTGAATAATAATGTTGATAGTAGTGTTTTTTGCTTCGCTCTTGCCCAACTTTGTAAATGCTTCGCTTGCATCCGATTGCACGGTCCAGTCAGAATCACGCATTGCCTCTAAAAGTTTATTAATTCCTTCGATTGTTGGTTCCGTTTCCATCATAACTACAAGTAATTTCCATGCACTTGATTTCACATCACGTTCAGGATCGTTCAATGCCTTAATGACTACATTTATATGTCCCATCGGAACTACTTTTGGATCGATCTTTGTCAATACACGATATGCAGTTACTTTGACGGATTTCTTAGAATCTTGTAACAATTGTATGAAAACATCCGCAAACTGATTCAAAACTTTTTTATCCGCGAGTTTCACTAATAATTCATCAGCACTATTTTGCGTATAATAGTTACGAGTATCAATTCTTAATTTTTGAATTAACATATCAATAACGCTTTTCGTCGTTGTTGTCTTACTCAATGGTGTAAGTAGTTCACATATCTCTTCCATAAAATCACAGTCAGTATCTTGCATGGCTTCAATTAGAACATCGATAATTTCGTTATACACTTCTATTTGATCCATCGATATTAGTGCTCGTAAACCAATTTTTTTCAAGTCTGGAGTGGAATGATGTATTACATATTTGAGTGCATCAACAGTATCTTGTGTGACTTCTTTCTTGCCAATTGCTGCAAGTGCTTTGCAAGCCTCCTTGCTTACTTTTGAGTCAGGGTCTCGAACTGCATTCGTCAAGGCATTGATTATATCATTTTTTGCTCTATTTTGTCCCAACTTAGCAAATGCTTCACAGACTCGTAATTTTATCTCATTTTTTGACTTTTGTAGTAATCGAATGAGTATATCGATGGGTTCATCTGTAACGCCTTTTTCGGCCATGATTGTGAGTGTCTTTATACCTATATATTCTATACGTGACTCGGGATCCATTAGTAGGGAGCCCAAGGTATTGAGGACCTTTTGCGTAATTGTACTTGTTCCCATTGCTGTCAATGCTTCGCAAGCTTCTTTTTTCGCATGTTCACTGCCATCACGCAATATTCCAAGAAGTACTTCAATGAAATTTTCACTAGCTGCTTCATTGCCCATTTGTTTGAATATTTTGCATATAGTTACTTGTACATTAATATCAGAATCTTTCGGTACTCCCAACAGTATATCGATACAGTCTTCCATTATATCTTTATGTACTATTGCAGCTAACGCTTCACAAGCATATCTTTTGACATTACCATCAGAATTTGTCAATGTTCTATTAAGTTCATCGATGATGTCCTTTGTTGCTGCATGTTTTCCCATTGCTTTAATTGCCCCACAAGCACATATTTTAACATCAGAATCAGGATCCTGTAATGCTTCAACAACTACTTTAACCATTTCAGTAACTTTATCATATATAGATATATTTTGCATGCGTTGAAATGTATAATATACAATTGTTTTCAATCTATCATCAGAATTTCTCAGTATTTTGAACAGTAAAACAACGATTCTTGAGTCTGTCTCACCATGGCATGTTCTTTGTATAAATTCAATTGCAGCGTAGTTAAGTTCATCGTCATTGTATTGTAATGCTTGATTGATTAGATAAAAATTGTCATAAGGATGGCCAGAGTAGTCATGTTTTAAAAGTGCTTTTAAACCACGTATAATTAACGAATATTCAGGTTCTCGTCTTGCCACATAGTATGTAGGCCGTCGGTGTATAGGTCTTGCCACAAAGCACATTCTTTTAAGTGCTTTCCAAGCATATATTTCGTATCTGCTCTTTGAGTTTTCTAGTATTTCAATGAGAGCTGATATTATATCTCGTGTTGCTGCATTGCAATCTGCCTGTATTAATGCTTCACATGCGGCATCTCGTACGGTATTATTCGTTGATTTCAGCGCGTCAATTATTATATCCAGATTATTCTTTTCAATTACTTGTACGAACACTCCTATTAGTGTTCGGTACACATTTTGTGCTATATCGCGTTCTCGATTATCTAGTATCCTGATTATGGAATTGATGGTGCATTTTGTGGCTATTTTGTGAGACATACCGATCACCGTATCAGATGCAATACATCTTATTTCTTCCACTTCATCAATTAATCTTTCAATTAGTGCTTGGACGGTCTGTTGATACGCTGCTTTACTTCCCATCACTTTCAATGATTCACATGCAGCCTTTCTAATATACCAGTTTTTGTCTCCTAGCATTTTAGTGAGTGCTTCTATCACATAAATCGTCACTGTTTTTTGTCCCATTTTAGTGAATACTTGACATACAGCTTCTCTAGCGTCATCTTCAGAATTCTCTAGATCCATGATCTCGATAAGTTTGCCGATTATATAAGAATTCATTGCATTTTGGCCTATCTTTCCAAGTGTCTCACGAGCTGCCGCTCTCAAAATCCCTTTGTCGTCTTGCAATATTCGAATAAGTACATCAATTGTTTCGGTTGTGTTCACCTGGTCACTCATCGCTTTCAGTACTATACATGCACTTTTTCTCACATTGTATTGACTGTCTTGCAATAATTGAGTTAATGTACTGATGGTATCATTATTTGCTGCCTTTTCACCGATCTTTACAAGTGCCTCACATGCAATTTCTTGTACACGTTCGTCAGGATCGCTTAATGTCTTGATAAGTGTATCAATCATGTCATTTGTGATGATCAATGTGTCGTCGATTTTTCTGATTGTTGAACATGCATTTTTTCTAACAAGCCATTCAGGATCTTGTAATCCATCGATAAGAACACTATTCAAATCTTTTGAAGTTGCGTTCTGACTAATCTTAATAAATGTGTAACGTGCAACATCTCTTGTGTACATGTCAGGATTTCGAAATAGGTTAATAAGCTCTCGAAGAGTATCTTTCGTTGCTGCTTTCTTACCAATTCTTATAAGTGTTTCACTAGCAGACAATTTTTGATACCATTCAGAATTTTGTAATGTACGAATTAATGTGTACTCTTCATCAACGCTATGCGTCTGAGTATTGATAGTGTCCGTTTGCATAGGTACACGAGCCTCTTGGAAAAATGTTGATTTTGATAGCACATTACTTTTTGAGATCATGTTCATAATGTTGGACTGTGCGGTCTTGTTTGTTTGCTTCATAACAAATTGAAACCAACTGCGAATATCATTTAAATGTTTGTCTAGATTCTGATAATTTTTACAACAGTGTAGTTCATCAAAAAGTTGAATAATGAGTTGAATGTGACACATTCCGATGAGATCTTTCGGTTCACTTTCGATTATATTCATTAACAGATGAAGTAATTGCGGATTGGGCTGAGAAGCGAGTATACCTACGGTGAATACGATTACAATTGCAAAATGTTGATCATATTTGTATGAATTTATGAATTTGACGGCTGATTGTTTGTCAATTGAAAGTTGTCTAACAAGATAACGAGCAGCGAAATATTCTTGCAAGCCAGATTGAATAAAACTGTATGATTTTGTTGGATTTTGTTCAACATCAGCGACGTAATTGTAATTATGATGTGTTTTTAAAATCTTCAAGTTTAACCATTGTGAATTGACTTGTAGATCATATTGACAATTTTCAGCTATCTTTGTTATGAATTCAAATGGAATTAGACGACTAGATGATGTCATCGCAGAAAATGCCACATTTTCAAGAAATCGAAGATGGGTATTATTTGAATCGTGTTTGAAAATAAAATTGACAAAATGTTCGTACAAAGTAGTGATTGTGACTTGCGTTGTGTTTGACCAATTGATATCAGTCCACGTCGTACAAAACAATTCCAAATTTATTGGCGTATGTGAAAGAGTCCAAACACTAGGATTCGACTTTATAAAATTGAGTATTTTTGGTATTTCATTATTTTGATTTTGCTTATGAAAATAAGTTTCAACATAGTTTTCAATATCATCATCGCTAAATCCAATAATTTCTAATTTGTTTTCATGCGGTACATTTATTGTACACGGACGAGAAGTTAGTATATAATGTTCCTCGTCAATTATTTTATTGAATGCGTGCTTTACTTGTTCCGGTATATGATGAATAAATTGATCGTAACCATCGAGAATCCAAAGTATACGACGATTGTCACACATTTCTCGTAATGCTCCTCGTTCTTTATAATGCATTCTTTCATCATGAAAATGTTCCTTTTCGATTAAATTCATTGGCTCGTATTTCCTTGTGGGTTCTGAATACCGTTCTTTTGTTAGTTTACGCAGATGAATCAATACAACGAGATCAAATTCAGACCATAGATCACCTGTAGCCCAGAGATATGTCGCATGTTCACAAAACATTGACTTTCCAATACCAATATCACCGAAAAGAACTACTCTTTTCTCCTTACGTTTACTTTGTTCGAAGATATCTTCGGCAAAACGCTTAATTTCATTCGAAATACTTTTCGTTTGATGATTTCGAAGATATTTATGTTTGATAGATATAATTAACTTATCTTTCGGTTCAGGTAAAGTATCTTCGCTTGGAAATGGATAGTAATTTAATTTAAAAATAAGTTCATAGCATCTTTGTATGAGAGTTTCTTTCGATGAATTAGAAAATCCGAATAAGAATTTTGAATTAACTATTACGTCCAACCATTTTCCTTTCGTAGGCTTCCATTGGTGTTCGTCGATTGCCATAAATGTTACGATAGGCTTGTTTAATTTTTTCGCATACTGCAATTCTAATCTACGGTAAGGAGATGCTTCATAATTGAGGGTGGGAAAACAGCAAACCGTATGTGCGTTCTCCACTCTTTCGATCATTCTAAAGCATTATATATATAATGGAATATTGAATAATTTTCTTAATACCAAAAGTAAAATGAAACATACCTGCCAAAATTTTCATCATTTATATCGCTGTTATCAAAGAAAACGTGAATATCTTCCTCCATGAGCATTTCATAAACAATTTTAGCAATTTCTTTACTTTCGGAACTGTACGAAAGTAGTACGTATTGTTCTGATTCGTTACTTGCCATATAAAGTAATTTTCAAAACTAAATAGAAAAATTTGATTTCTGAAATAAAAAAGAAAGATTTTTAAAATCTCGTAAGTAAAGTATTTCATAAATAATTTCGTTTTTAATTAAATACCATTAAAAACGATAGTCTACCTCTTCTTAATACTACTCAAATTCATAAACTTTTCCAGTTTATTAAAATGGGATCGAAAACGGTTTTGCAATTATTTGTCTCCAAATTTATTTACGGTTATCGCTGCATGAACTTTTTGAACAAGCTAAGAAGCTTTATTTATAGATGTCGTGCATACGTATATTAATATTGTGCCAATACTGATACTGGATTAACATCAAGGGGAAAAAAGCGATACTTCATCTACTTCTGTGCTCCCTGAAGTACAGTGGGAGTATCATGGGAGTACCGTGAGAGTACAGTGGGAGTATGAGCACTTGTACTTCCGCTTTCCCCCCTTGATTAGCATACATTGTATTGTTAGTTAGATTGACACAATGTCAAAACGTGACTCGAAAACAAGCATTTAAAAACTAAATGAAAAACATGTGAACATGAAAGGAAAACAAATGTATTGTTATAGTCATACAAGATCAATATCTCTTCTTTCGTTTCGTTCTCTTTCTTTTACGTTATAATGTGTTCTGTTCTCTCCCTTCGTTTACAATCAGTAGTATCGAGTTCGAAATAAAATTTATTCAATGAATGCTTAAAAAAATGAGAGAATCGACTAGACGACTAAAATATGAATGATTTTTTTTGCATAATAAATATGTACCGACATTTGCCAAAATAATTCCCTTTTCTGAAAGAAAGGGTTATAGGCTTCTAAAATGGGTAGGAAAAAGTCTTAAAACTTTGTTTGTCCGGTCCAATCAGGAAACAGTACGTATTATAGTGACTAATATTGACCATTTATGGTCTGAAGTTAGTTGCATCCTAGGTTATCGGGCTCGGGGAGTTCGAATCTGATGTTCGAACATCAAAATTTTGCTGCTGGTATTCTCCAGCTGGAGTAGTACCAACACATAAAATTCCAATTTTCCATAAAGTTCGATCAAAGGTAATCGGGTATAGGGAATTCGAATCTGATGTCAGATTTTCGAAATTTTGCTGCTGGTATTCGCCAGCTGGAGTGGTACCAACACAGGAAGTTCAGATTTTCCATAATGTTTGACCAAGAGTAATCGGGTGTGGAGAATCCGAATCTGATGTTAGTTTTCGATGAAAATCATGTTTTACTGCCGCTTGTAAAATTTACTACCTAGTATTTTCTCTCGAATTTTTTGAAAATTTCCTTACATTTTCATATTCGTCATTAGGTTGATCTCTTGCAGTTTATCTGTGTATAAATAAACTCGTATTTCTTTTCTTTCCTGTTTCTCATCTATGACATCACATATATGTTTTTTTTCATTCGTTCTTCTTCTGTTTGGAATGAATTATCTATCCACACTGGTATACGGGTTAGAATATCTCGCTTGGAAAATTCTCCAGCTTTTTGGTACTTTTTCCATATGTTGGTGTACAAAAAGAGAGTTGACTTTAAATAAATCTCATGTAATGAGCGGATATTCGAAGTATCTGCTAGCTTTTACTGATCTTCGGATTCAGTGAGATGTTTCTTCACAAACGAACCGTCGATTTATTTGAACCGCTTGAGAGAAGAATCAGTAGAAAGAATTCCTATATTTTACGATCTGTAACGAGTACGGCGAACTATTGTGTTATGGCTTTTATTCATATTTCATGATAAATAAAGTTGTTGTGTAAATGACGAAAAAAATTTTCGGGGAAATTTTTTATCTTTTGAAAAGTTCTGCATCTCTTATGTATGTATATAGTGGATAAAAATCTTTGGTATTACATTTAGAATTAATAAATGTTGAGGGATTTCTACTGT
>Ga0209930_1004863_pt1 | contig 11460 bp, 15 predicted proteins | sample ThiBiot_500_biof_2_FD_183948 | JGI IMG/M metagenome (GOLD analysis project Ga0209930, IMG submission 183948) | Wastewater bioreactor microbial communities from Cape Town, South Africa - Thiocy_cont_500_biof (SPAdes) | ecosystem: Engineered > Bioreactor > Thiocyanate-remediating >... | reverse complement strand
TCAACGCAATACTTAGGGCTATTGAAAGGTAGTGGCAGCGACACTTTAGTATCCCAAAGTATGTTTCATAAAAATGTTCTTTTTGCATATATGTGACCATCTCCTTTGATACCTGATACTTTGTCCTAATAATACATATATTTCGTATTTTGTCCTTTCCTTTCTCTCTCATAGACTAGTGTATAAAGCGCTTCTTCTTAATTGCGGTTACTTTTTTTAATTAGTTAGTTTAAAGTGACCGCAATTGAGAATAGGGTATAAAAATGAAAAAATTTTCTAATTGAAAAAATGACCGCAATTGATTATAAATAAATAGATTTTATTCGCAATTCTGAGTGTAAATAACAAGAAAAGAGTAATAGTGCATATATCATGGAAATTAGAGAGAAGAATAAGTATTCATTCATTGCTAGGTATGTAATCTTCATCATTTTTGTCTGCCTTATCGTAGATATTGATAGATGCACTACATTGTTTATGTGTACACACCCAATATTGTGAACCATTTTTGTTTGACCGTTTCAAACTGAATAGATATTTTTCATACAAAATTCCGTCAACACCTGATTGTGTAGTCAAATGACTAAAGCTTTTACCATTCGTCGACATCGTTTCACTCGAATGTATCTAACCTGTTACGATTAAGGATGTACTATATATATATAATGTTGCAAACATAGGTAAATTTCCACATGAGATGATCGGAAACATCCCTAGCGCAACTAGAAATCAAGAGAGCACACACTGATAATTCCAATAATGTCATACGAGAGGAAAGGAAAGGAAAGAAATAGATATATATGTGACGTCATAGAGAGAGAACGACATAGAGAAAAAAAGAAACATAAAAAGGTATGATTGTAAAAAATATTCTATTGATTGGATCATCTATTGTTAAAATGCGGTCATTTTTATACCCTATTCTCAATTGTGGTCACTTTTAATTAACTAATTAAAAAAAGTAACCGCAATTAAGAAGAAGCGTATTTGATCATATTTTCATTGATATTATTATAATAAAAATCGAGAAAGACTATTTCGTCTATCACGTGTCTTGATTCGATGACTGTATGTCGCCTTCAATACGCACTCTTTTACTGATTTTTTTCTTTTTTCTTTTCTTTTTCTTTTCGTTCGTCTCTTTATGGATTTTATCGTTTGATCTGATGTACACAACGATAAATATCTATATTCTACTGCATGTGTCGTGTACTACTGTATTCTGCAGAAAAGGAAAGCAATAAAGTTATAAGTCAACTCTTCACACTTCTCTTTTTTGTTTTCTTTTACAATGGACAACGAAAATTTTCGGCATTGATGCGCCTTCCTTTCGAACTGTAGTAAGATGAGCTCAATGGTTTTGTAAAGGACGAGAAGAAATTGAATATGAACAACGATCTGGTAGGCGCGTAACCGAGACCACTGCCGAAAATATTGAACTAGTTCAAAATATAATTAATGATGATCCGTGTATCACAATAGACGAACTGGAAGTACAAACTGATCTTTGTCATGATATTATCTTGAGTTTGAAGGTATCATAATAATTCCATATCCAACTAATTCTCCCGATTTTTATCGCCATATGATTTTTGGTTATTCGACTTCATCAAAGGAAATTTGGTTGATTAAAACGACTCGTAATCAATGGATCATGCCAGTAGTGTCCGATTTGAAAGTTGAATTCAATTTTCAAATTGGACATGTATGTTGAGTTTATCATTTCGTGTCACGCAACTCTATTTGTTAGATTCAATATGTAGATTTACATAGTTTATTACTCAATAAAAATTTGAAATCATTGCAGAATATCATTTGTTAAATGCAGTATCATCATATGACTCATTTGCATTCAAACGATGATAAAACAAAAGAAAAACGTAGATAAATTCGTTTTCTAGTTTAGTTAAAAGAATCGAATAACGAATATGACGTTGAAAATTGTTTTACTTTTGTCGATTTTATCAAACGGTGTTCTCGGTCAAACGCCAAGCCCACCAAATCCTCAACAATTTGTTATTACTGCAGGCAAACCAACGGGTACTGCGCAGCTCTATGTCACAACGAATTATGTCGATCGTTACGCTGGTCTCTTTCGTATTGACGTCACCAATGAAGGTCGTCTTATAGAACAAGCATTTTACAATGTTACTGCTAAACTTGGTTATGACATTGACTACGATCAAAACCCACCGAAATGTGCGAAAACGAAAGAAAACTATGCAGATATGTTAGCCCAATGGCAAACATTACCTTATTCGGGCAAGACCATGGCTATTAGTCAACCGGGTTTAGAATGTGATATGTGGAATCTAACTGATCAATCATACACGTGGAGTTATTTGGCATCGGTTAAACATAATATTCCAATTGAAATCCTCGATCAAAGTATTCTGATTTCAGTCTTTCGAAATTATACAGTTGGTCCACAGGTAGTCCCAGAAAAAGTATTTCATCTACCTATTCCAGAACATACTTGCAAATAAATAAACTTTGTAATAACGCATTTCTTTTACTGAATCATTGTGACCTCGAAGAATTTCTCGTAATTGATTCATTTGATGAATAACTTCTTCCAAAAAAAGAAATAGAACACGTCAACGACAAGTAGAGGGCGCAAAAATATGTGTCAGAACGTTGTGCAATACCATAACGAGGGAGAACAACCTATAATGCTTACCAATCCTTTTTTTCCTTATACATTCAATAGGCTTTTGCTAGCAAAAAAACGAGTGAATCACCTTGTGCAATGACGAACAGACAGGCACCCCCGTTTTTGTCGATTTATTTATAAGATGTATTTTCTAAACAGAAAGCATTTATTTTTAAACAAAAAATGGCAGCAACAACATTCAAAGAATTACTTGGAGAGAAAATCTTGCAACACAAAAGTTCTGACGATGAAATCGAAGAGATTTCAACCGGTGAATTAAATGGCAAAACCATTGCACTTTACTTTTCGTTAGTTTTTTTTTGTTTTAAATAGAAAATCATCAATCGGCAGAATTTAAATTTAGAGCTCATTGGTGTCCACCATGTCGACGATTTACACCGAAATTAGCCGAAGCTTTTAACAAACTGAGTGCAGCAACAAAAGGCAAATTGGACATCGTATTCGCAACAGCTGATGAAGATGAAGACAGTTTCAAGGAATATTTCAACGAAATGCCATGGAAAGCAATTCCATTTTCAGAAAAAGATCGAGTTCGATCATTAGGTGAAAAATATCCTGTCGATGGTATTCCATCGCTCATTGTTCTTTCGGCAACATGTGAAGTTATTAGTAACGATGGTGTTTCAGAAGCACGTGCTGATTTTGATGCAGCACTGCAAAAATGGGCACAAGGAAAATCTTTGTTTTGGTCACGTGAAGCCAAAGAAGGCGAATATACTTGGAAAAATATGACTTGTTCAAAATGTTATCTAAGTCCATTACTTGGCTCACGTTTTACTTGTCCAAATAATGATTGTAATGTTGATTACTGTGAAACATGTGTCAAAGAAATTAAACATGAACATTCACTTATTGAATGTCTTCAACCGGATAAACAATATTCAATCGAACAAATATTTAAAACAGTTCCTCATTTACTTCAACCGAAAAGTGATGAACATATTGAAACGAATACTCTTTGGCAAGACGATGTTCAAAGTGTTGGCGTCTATTTCTCTGCACATTGGTGTCCACCGTGTCGAGGTTTTACACCTGAATTAGCCAAACTCTACAAAGAAGCACAAGAAAAAAGTTCAGCATTTCGAATAGTTTTCGTTTCGTTGGATCGAGACGAAGAATCATTCAATGAATATCGTGGTGAAATGCCATGGCCGGCTGTTCCACTCAATGCTGGAGGTGTTCTCAAAAATTACTTTCAATTCAGAGGTTAGTTTCATTCAATTTGATAAACAATGTTCAACAACAAAAAAAAATGATTTTCTTTAAGGTATTCCAACGTTAATGATTCTTTCAAAAGATGGATCATATTTATCTCGTACTGGTCGAGGTGATGTCTCACGAACCGATGTTGACGCTATGGCAACATGGGCTAAAGGCGAAAAAATACCTCGACCAACACCAGATAAATTCGTTTGGTCCTGTGTTTCGTGTGATGTTTGTAGTGTTTCACCAATCGTTGGAGAACGATATCATTGTGACACTTGTGGAAATTATGATTTATGTTCCGAATGTCAAAAGAAAGGACATGAACATGAAGTTAAACTTGTTCCGATACCTGAAGATGATGATGATTAAACACGAACAAATTATTTGTCATTTGCATTGTTTGTTCGCTTCTGTCATGTTTTGCTTTATCGAATAAATATCAACTAATACCAGAGATTTCTTTCTGTTTACCTAATTATTTTGACCAATTGAATCTCTACAAAAAGCAAAACTTAGAAACATTTTATTTCGAATGGCAAATAGTCATGATCAGAAAATAAAACTAATCATCACACGAGAACAAAGGGCATTTCCATTTTTTATTCTTTAAACGAGAATATAGCATATATTTTTACAAGAAACAGTGAAGTTTTAGTGCTATGCAACATAAATACCGATGCTACGATCATATACAGTGAAACCTCTCTATAGTGGATACCATTTGAACTTGCTAAAAGTGTCCACTATGAGAGGTTTTACTGTACTTCAATAAATAGATAAGTAATGAAAAAGATTTCTAACTGGAAGATAGACAATAAAGTGAAAAGAATATGATAAGAGACTATTATTGATATTAAATATCCACCTGTTAATAATCACAAAAAGTATAAATGGTGATCAGATTTCAGATTTATTCTTTGATCAAGATGCACAGTTGAAAGTCAATGTCAACTAGTATCACTTTAGAACATAACAATCTGATAAAAGGAAATTTGAATTAATTGAAATTAATGACAGAAACGGTGAATATTTGTTGGCTGTGAATTAATATTAGATAAGCTTGAATTATAGAAGATTATACAGTAAAACTCTTAAATAAGGAGATCAAAATCAGCAAAATTCTCTTTAGGGGACCGTATAAGGTATTCATTATGACAGGTTGTTCACAAATAGAGGTTACACCAGAATTGAATCGTATATATACGTACATTATATGTCCTCTACACATTTCAGTAAACTTGCGTTTAAAGGAAAAAAAGGCGACGATTTTTTTGGTTATTTTTTTTTTAAATTTTAGCTTTATAAATGTCTACTCATGATTGATAAAAGGAAGGAAATTTTTCGAGAGGAGGAGACCCGGGCAGACAAAAATTTTCGAAAAACACGTTTGAACGGTATAATCGGGAACCGCGATTATGAGACATTCACATCGAAAAAAGACGTCGTTTCCCTCATTTTTCGTGTTCTCCTGGACAACTCTCGCTTTTAGAGCGTCGAAACAATGAAAATTTTGGGCTTGTGAGTCTCAAAATGTGTGTTTAATTCTTGAGTGTTCTTGAGTTTTGAGAGAAAGCGTTTTAATGCGTGAAAAACTGGAATTATCGTAGTTTTTCGTACTATAAAACTCGAAATTAAGCACAAAAAACGATGTTTTTCTTTTTTTCGTGTATATGTTACCATCGTGGTTCCCGATTGTGGTATGTAAACGCGTTTTTTCCAATTCTTGTCCGCTTGGGTAAATTACCGTTTAAATAAAAAAAACATGTCTTGTATTTTACTTTTCGATGATCGAATATTTTCTCATCGTAATACATTTTCATTACTTGATCAATGCGACGATAGTGATAATCGTCATCGCATAACCTATAGTGTCAAATCGAATACATCGAAAGCAACTGAACGATTCTTAGGTAGATCAATAACCGATCAGAATGTCAGTTCTACCTTTCAAAAATTGACGGATTTTGAGACCATGGAAACATTGGAATATATCGAAGTAGATTTTGATAATGAAGAAATCATGTAATTTAAAATAATTAAAACATGAACACACATGCACTAAACGTTTTAATTTTACTTGTATGAAAATCTTATACGTCTTTGATTTTATTTTCTGCTTCAAAATACAATTTTATTCAGCTTTTTGTTTGCTTTGATTAACTTATCTATTTCACGAAGAATTTCAGCACGATGATGAAAGAATTCCATAACACGTTCATCTGACATAACTGATTTCGTAGACAAAAAAGAAACAAACTAGACTAATAGACATTAATGTCAAGCTAGCACGACAAAACAAAAATTTACGAAAAACTTTTTTCATCAGCCAAACTTTCGAGATAGATTTCAATCATATTAAACTATTTGTTTACTTTAATATCTACATAAAAATAGGCAACATCTCGTATCGGTAACTGTTTTAATTCGATCACTTTTGCTGAGTCAAACATGAGAAAGAAACTATTTATTCGTATTAATTGATTTTTATCTTGTTAGTGGTGTAGGTGTGTGTGTGTGAAGAGATCACTGTTTATTTGTAACAAATAAACACATTACAGAAAACTACATGTAACACAGAAAGAAAAACAGAAACAACCAGGACAAAAGAAGAGAGACAAAGAGAGAGAGAGGAGAAAACACACACACGTATATATATATATATATATATATGGTAATATGTATATATACGTAATAGCGTGACCGATGCCTCGATGTAGTAACCAAGGTCATGAGGTCACCAGACTATTAGTCACACCAACATATCTGACAGAAAAAAGTTATTTGAATTTCATAGCACCCATGATAGTGCCAAATAATATCGCGAACATATCACCCCAATAATGAACTAAAAGCAAGTTTTTAGACAAAAAGATGTAAAAAAATATTTGAAATGACTTACTAAAAGACAATTAATAATATTTTTCTAAACAAAAACAAAAGCAAAAATATAAGAATATGTTCAATATGAAAATGTGTACTTGACGTTCGATTTGCTTTTGCAATGATTGAATTTCTCGCTGTAATTCATTTATTTGTCGACGATAATATACTCTAATTTGTTGAACTGCTGGCTGCAATTGGTTTTGAGCCGAATTCTTGCTGGTTCAAATTCTAAACATATCCCATGTTCCCGATTTTTTCTTAAAACCGCCGGTTAAAATCGGTTTTTCGTTTTGTGCCATTATTTTCACTGACTTTTCACGATTTCGTTGGAAAATCTCATGATAATGTTCATTTTAACCGAAAAAGTAAGTTTCTGATGTGTTAACATGGCTAGTGATTTAAAAGAGAAAATTCTTTCTCTAATCTCGATTTATGTCTCTACGGAATGTTTCGTTTTCACCGAGTTAAAAAAAGCAATTGAAGATATTTCGGACGAAAAATTTACTGATATTCTTAAGCAACAATCACCATCATGTCTCGAAGATCGTTTAGCTTTTCTTTTGGATGAAATTATTTTTTTCATAAATCGTCATTATCAAATCAAACACGAGGAAGGCATTCAATTAGATCATTTACTCAATGAAATCAAACGTTTATGCATGTGTGGCAGATCAGGCAACATCTCTCTCTATACTAGACGCGCATCCAGACCATATATGATGCCCGATATACCTTTGTCCATCCTATGACCGAAGGGTGAAAAGATAGACAAGAGGAAGAGGGAAGGGCAGTTGTTGTTTAAACAATAAAGAGATAGGACACACGAACGTGAACCGTTACAGCATGGATTTAATTTTCAATAATAAGATTATGCAGAATAAAATTGCAAATCTAGAAAGTCAAATTGAAGTTTTAAATAAAGAGCAAAACGTGAAGAGAAAGTTCCAAATTACAGCAGAGATTTTAACACCAATTGTAAAAGAAATTCGTAATTCTATGAAAGTCCATGATGTTCCTGATTATTACTGCTGTAAATTAATAATAGATGCCATTTTATTACGTTTAAATGGACACAACATCTCATGGGAGATTTCTGATTTTAATAGAAATTATCAATCGATACAATTTGATTTACGAGCATTTAACGAACTCGAAACAATTATTCGAACACAAACTAATCTTTTGAATGTCGATAATCAAACTCTACTTGAACTACTACAAATAAAATTCGATCGAAACCAAGAGGAACACGATTCAATTAAAAATTTTATACGTTTTAATGCATCTGAAGATTCATCTTTTAATGCATATCTTGCTGCAAATGGAAATCCAAACGTATTTAGCGTAAACGAAAAACTTTGTCTCGATACAATATACCGAAACGATTTTCTTTTCTTGCTTGAACTATGACACGGTCAAATAAATTCATTTTGTCTCAGCAAAATTCAAACCATGTTGTTCAAAAAAGAACATTTTTTTGTTGTATTAAGAGTATGTTTCTGAGAAAATCAAAAGGTGACGATAGATTCACATCTCTGATTTGGTTGATTTTAATATGTTTGTCGCACTCGACTATAGTTTTCAAATGATCAATGTTTGTCGAAATCGAATGAAAAGGCTTTAAAAGGCAAATCATAAGATTATTTTATTAGGAAAAAACACGAAATAGAAAATAAAGAGAAAAAAAAGTTTGATGAGAGTTTTGATTTCTTTGTTGAACTTGATTTAATTTGTAGTAGATTCCTTGTTGTTGATAAGTTCTAGATTCTTTAACAAACCCTTGATCGACAGCAGAAATTTGTTTAGAATTTTGAATAGTTGTTAATCGATGTGCAATAGTCAAACAAGTTCTTCCTTGTTTAGCTTCATCAAGTAAAAGAAGTTTCGGTTATCGAACTAATGCTATTCTTTGTTTTTATCCTCGAGATAAGTGGCCACCTTTAGCTCCACATAATATTTCATAACCCTTTTCATTTCATAAAAAATATATTAGTTAAAAAATAAAGTAAAAAAAAGAATTTACTTCAGATAACGAAGTAATGAGAGAATGAATATTTGCTTTTTTAGCAGCAGCTTCAATTTTTTTGTTGGACAAGACCAATAATTGATCTTAACCATTGAATATTCAATGTTTTAACAGCAGATGGACATTTTAAATATAAATTACGTAAAATTGGCAATTTCGGTCGAGCAAGATAACAAAATCATTCGAATGAATTGAACAAATAAATGAACATTTTACAAGTTTAATTTCTTGTGGATCATCAGGATCAATAGATGATGGTCGTTGATTGAGTTCAATGATTCGTTTTGCATTTGCTTTTCCTTTCAAATAATTGTGGGCATCATTGATGCACTTCAACTCATTGAAATTGTTGTAAATGTTATTACACTGAATAATCTATTCACAACAATATTCCAAATTATTTTCATTTTCTTCAGCAGAAATTTCATTTCTTTTGATTTTACAAGATCAACTCCATAACCGAAAGCAATTGTATTCAAAAAAATAAGTTAACGAATTGGCAAGAGCATTTGAAATGAAATGAAAAGAAAGAGAATAAACCGAAAATCTTTATCAAAAGCTTCTTGATGCAGTGCAAACAACAGTTCGAATATTTTCAATAGCTTGAGTAGCATATTTGCCTCCATCTTCTGAATCCGAAAATTCCAAATTTTTTTTGGCATTTTCTTTTCCTCGAATAATTTCAGTAAAAATCATCAACGGTGAAAAACTAAGTAGAACACTAAAGTTAATTTCCATCCAGCAATAAAACTAACAGCAAATGCAACGATAAGTGCACCAATAGTTTGTCCAGTCAGACCTTTTAAAGCAGTTGTTGACGAACGAGATCTTCTTGTTTTTTTCGATCAAGTTGCGATAGATTTAAACGAGTTAAGAAGAACATTCCGCTCTCTTATTTAGGATCCAAACTATTCGTATATCAAAAAAATTCGAGTTGTCAACGTTGTGTTCATGAACAATAACAACATTTAATTTCATCGGAAAAGAAAACAAATGAAACTTTTTGTGAAAAAGAATCGTCGAGGTCGTATTTTATTATGATTTGTTTTGAATCGAATGTTGATTTCAGTACCAATCCTCCACCGAACGCACGTTCCTGATAGATACTCTTTAAAAAAAGAAAAGAAAAGAAAACGAACAGAAAGACAAAACGAAAAACAAACAGTGCAATTAAACATCGAACATATGAGTATATACAAAGAGTAAATAGAGCAAAACTCTCGATTATATACAAATGCAGAAGAACACAAATTGGTTAAATATGAATTCCAGATTAAGACACATGAGAAATAAACGAATCACGGGGGAAGAAAAAAACAAACGAACTACAAGTTTATATGAATTTCTATAATGCTGACTAAAATCAACAGAGGATCTATGTCAAATGGCACTGTTCTTTTTTCTCAACTGTCGATTCGATTTCGCGGGATGTAGATCATTGTGTGATGATTTTGTCTTGCTGTTCATTGCACTCGTTGAGATCCAATTGAACGAAATCATCTTGAATTTGATGATTCGTAATGATTTCGAGATCATCATCATCATCGATCATTTCTTCTTTATCGTCGAGATCATTTGTTTGTGTTGCATGAGAATTGAAATCTTTTTGTTGAGGTTGATTGATCATCAATTGAGAAATTCCATTTGTTCGGCCCGACGAGCAAACTTTTCGAACAACATCGATTTGATGTGGCGTTCGGATTTTAGCCAAAACGTGATGCGCATGAATCAACTGTCGGTCGGCACACGTCTCACACAGATCGTAATCGAAACATTCGAGACATTTGTATCGAACGCCGATGATTGGCGAACGATTACAACCGTCGCAAATCACGCCAACGTGTTTCGGTGGAAGTAATTTTAGTGTTGAACCGTCGTCTTTCACGAATTTAACGAACACGCGGAGAATTTGTTGACGAGACGCTTGATCTCGTGCTGCTTCGTTGATTCCGTCAGATGTATTGGCTAACACGAGACCGTGAATATCATCTAAGTAAAACAAGAAAATGTCAGATTGAACTGATCAATTGCAATCGACTTGCCTTCATATTGAAATTCGAGGTGAATGCCGTTCGATGAACTCGACATTTCGGGGAATAATTCGGCGAGTTTCTCGCGTAAAAACGAAAGAACATCAGTCGATGGAGTCAGAACGGGAATACCGATGCGACGGTATTCACTTGAACCGTCGAGCTTTATTATACATAATTTCACTTCAACCATTTTTTTTTCGATCTACAAAAAACAACAACAACAATCACATGACCATAGTAGCTGTTTTTTTTTCTTTTTCTCTTTCTCGATTACAAAAATACGAGATCCATTTATTTACTAATCATAATAAATAAACTACACGATGACTCATCTTTTGCGACAATAACATCTCACAAACAACCAATCAGATTCATTCAAATGTCCTTGAAAACTATTTTTCGACAAACAAAACTATGTCTCATACCTCAATTTTTCTTCGAATACAAAATTTTGCATCTCTTTCGATTCGAATCAATCATTCGTTGACGATAGGCGACATCTGTCGTGATGAAAGAACGACGACATTCCCACTGTGTTTCAACACGAAAAACATATGTCGTTCATCGAAAGATTATCGAACAATGAAAATTCTTATCTATCTCTTTCGAATATTAAAACACTTGACAGTTCAATAGCG
>Ga0209930_1004862_pt1 | contig 11466 bp, 10 predicted proteins | sample ThiBiot_500_biof_2_FD_183948 | JGI IMG/M metagenome (GOLD analysis project Ga0209930, IMG submission 183948) | Wastewater bioreactor microbial communities from Cape Town, South Africa - Thiocy_cont_500_biof (SPAdes) | ecosystem: Engineered > Bioreactor > Thiocyanate-remediating >... | reverse complement strand
GCCGAGATCGAAATAATCGTCAAGCGAGGCGCTCGGGCCAGAACGACGCAAGGCTTCACCCTCGCTCTTTGGTGCAAAGGCGTTCTGTTGCGCAAAGGCATGTGGTGCCATCGGCACCACGCGTGGCGGCTCGCTCGGCAGCGGCCTGCGGATCGTATCGTCCTCGTCGGGAAGGGAAAAAGGATCGGTCAGCGTCTCTCTCCCTTAATCCTTGATGGCCCAGAGATCGAGCTCAAGCCCCGGGAAATCCCCGGCGACGTGAATGGCGAGCCCGGCACCGCTGGCGATCTGCTTCCAGATCGGGCTGGTGCGGTCGAGCTCGAAATAGACCTTGCCGGAATGATAGGGAATCTGGCGCGGCGCCACCGGCAGGCTGCGCAGCATGATGCCCGGAAGGGCGGTGTTGACCAGTTCCGAGATCTGCTCGACCGGCCCGATCTTGATCTGGCCGATCAGGCGGCGCATCAGCGTGTCCGAGGGGATATCCGCCTTGGCCGCCAGCACGAAGGCATATTTGAGATAGAGCGAGCGATCCGGCACATCGGCGACGCGGATGCCGTAGCGATGCTCGGTGAGCGGAATGGCAATGGCGCTGCGCTCCAGCACGACGCTGAGCGACTGCCGGATCGCGGCGATGACAGGCGTGAAGCTCGGCTGGATGCGCTCGTGGTCGTAGACCGGGAAGGCGCGCGGCCGGCGCGTCGGGCTGGTGAAGGTCGCAAGCTCGCCGGCCAGGCCGATGGCGGCCATGTAGAGGCTTTCGGGATGCACGAAGGAGGCGGAGGCCAGATGCGAAAACAGCGGCTGGTAGCGGTTGATCGCCTGCAGCATCATCGCGTCGGTCATTTCGGCCGCCGTTCCCGCACTTGCGCCGGCCAGACGGTTGGCGATCGCCTCGCCGCGATGGTTGAGCAGGCCGACGATCTCGGTCATGAAGCCGGAGAGCAGGCCGGCGACCTGGCAATCCAGCGTCGGCGGCACGTAGGATTCGTCAACGACGGTGTTGTCGGCGCGCACCTCGATAATGCGGGCAAGGCCGATGCCGACGAAGCCGCTGCGGTCGCTGGATTCGAGCTGGTAGCGCAGGCGCAGCTTGCCGACCGTGATCGGGGCGGCCGACATGTCGCTGCTGTTGGCGTCGGCAACCTCGATTTCGCTAGCGACGTAGCGTGTCAGGGTTTCCGCGTCGGGATCGGCGGCTTCCTGTCCCCCCGGCTGGCTGATCGGCAAGGTGAGATAGACGATGGCGTTGCGGACGTTTTCGTTGAGCACCAGCGGCTGCAAGCCTGCGACATCGGCGGGAATGCTGAAGGGCGTGCCGTCGGCGAACACGCCGGAGGCGCGTTCGACGCCGAAGCGGCCGATCGACAGAAGCTCGCGGTTCAGCCGCAGCTCGGTCAGGCCCCAGCCATAGGGGCGCAGGCCCTTGGAGCGGCTGCGGATCAGCCGCTCGACATAACGGGCATCCTGCTGGAAGTGCTGGGCGCGGATGAACATGCCCTCCGACCAGATAACTTTGTCAAACGACATGGTCGCTTTCCCTTCCCAAGTAACCGGCGCGAAACCGGTTACGCACCTTTGCCTGAATGCCGTCGGGCCTTTTCGCTTTTCCCCAGAAGAGCGAAAATACTCCAACGCCTTTTTTAAGCATTTCCCGGAAAGCCGCTGCGTGCTTCGCTGAAAACGCCTCAGTCCTGCGGACCCAGATCCACCGCGAGCGTCTTGAGATCGGCCTTCAGCTTGAAGCGCTTCTCGCCCTGCAAGCCGACCATTGCCCGCCATTTTGCATTTTCGAAATTGCGGAAGCCGACCACGACGGCAACGATGCTCGTGCCCTCGATCAGGTTGGCCTTGACGTGCTCGATGCCGCCGGGCGTCAGGTAAATCTCCGTCTTACCGAGCATGGTAGGCCCCAGCGTCTTGGCATCCTCTTCCCAAAGCTGGCGAAAACTCGCATTCGAGAAGTTGGTTTCGGCATTCAGCTGATAGAGCCGCATGACGACGGGCGCCGGCACGCCGTCCGGGCCGGGATTGGCCAATGGCGAGGCGACCGCGACGAAATCGAGGCTGGCTGCCGCAGGCGCCGGCTTGATCTCGATCTCCTTCGGCGGCGGCACGTCCTTCTTGCCGAACAGCCCGCAGGCCGTCAGGCTTGACGCAAGCACGCAGACGAACACGAAACGCGCGGCCACCGACAGGCCTTTCGGTACGGCACGCAGGAGCCCTCCGCGCGCCGCAAATCCCATTACACCCAACGCGACGACTCCTCGCTGAGCAACTGGCGAAGCCGCTGCATGAATTTTTCCCGCTCTCCGTCCAACACTGAAACCGCGGCGTCAAGGGCGCGGATCAGCGCGGCCTTTTCCACCGTGGCAGCCATCATGACTATATCCTCCATACCGTTTACCGCCGCTGAAGCCCGATGCGCGGCGGAGGCCGGGACGGAAGGCGAATCGGCGCTTTCCGGTCCGGGATTGCGCCAGTCTGGCACATCGGACTTGCCCGAAGCTGCACTCGGATCCCACCAGTCCTGCATGATCCTGGTTTCGGGCGCCGCAACCGGCGCGGCGGAAACGGCCGCCTGCGGCGCCTGCGCCTGTGGCGGAGCAGCAGCGGCATCGAAGCCGAAGGGGCCGTCTGGGAAGGGATCGGCGGTCTCGGCGGCGGCGGGCGGAACGTCCGCGATCCCGGCCGGGCCATCTTCGATGATCACGCCGACGATGGCGTCGCCGAGCAGCAGCCGGTCGCCATCCGCCAGCGGCCGCAGCACGCCTGGCGTGACCGGCACGCCGTTGACGCGCACGCCGTTGGTCGAAAGATCGGTGAGGAAAAAGCCTCCGTCCTTGCGGTCGATGCGGCAATGCGCCTTGGAGAGAACGCGTTCGGGATCGGGGATCGACCAGTCGGCCTCCGCAGCGCGGCCGACCACCATGCTGCCCGCCTCGAGCGTCTTTTCCGGAATGGCGCCCATCAAACGCGATGGTCCTTGCAACATCAGCCGCAGTCGCATGTGCCGTTCATCTCTTTCCAGTCATTGGAAGGGGCGCCCTCGATTCGGGGCGCGCGGATCGTCGATGCTTTATTCCATGCTTTCCCGCGCGGCCACAAGACAGGCCGCGTAATGCATACAGGATCTGTCGTGCAGGCGCACATGCCAGGGCACTTCCCGGGCTTCTCCCTGGCGACGAAGCCCGCCGGCGGCGAGGGGGCCCGGCGAAAGCAGCATGTCGAGGATGGCCTCCGGACGTCCCGCATGGGCCGCCCTTTGAGAGTGACCGCCAAGCCAGGCCTCGACCGGCGTGACATGGCCGCTCCAGTCGAAGGGCACGGAGAGCAGCGCGGCCGCCCCCGGCTTCAGGATGCGGCTCATCTCCATCAGCCCGGCGCGCGGATCGACCATGCAATCGACGACGTTCAGGGCATTGGCGAGCGCGAAGGCATCGGCGCGGAAGGGCAAGGCGAGCACGTCGCAGATCCAGATGTCGACGAGCCCGTCATCGTCCTGCCCGGTGGCATAGCGCCGACGGTCGTAGACAAGGCCGGCGCGGCGCAGGCCGTAATCGACCTGGCCGGCGACCGCGGCGCGGCGGCCGGCGCGCGACAGCGGTACGGAAATATCGATGCCGAGCGTCATTCGCCCGGTGCGCCGGGCAAGTTCCGCGACCGTTCGTCCCGCGCCGCAGCCGATGTCGAGCAGCGGGCCGGCGGGGAGATCGCCGGCAAGCGCCATTCCTGCGTCGAGCACCCGGGTGATGCCGCCGGGAGCGGCATCGCCGGGCACCGGGCCGAAGCCTTGCGGATCGAGGTCGCCCCAATGGTCCCACATATAGGAGGAGACATGCTGGCGGATGGAGTCCAGCGCGCTGCCCGGCCCCGCGGCATCGCCGAGCAGGCCTTCGACGGCCGGCGTCAGGTCGTCGCGCGCCAGCAGATAGAACAGGTTCTGCTGCACGAACTGGCGCACATCCGGCACCAGGATCGGCAACCCATCGATAACAGGGTATTCGGCGCCGCAGGCCGTGCATTGCAGGATGCCGGCGGCCATATCGTCGCGGCTTTCCCGTTCGATGACGGCGATGCTGAGCGCATGGTCAAGGCCTTGCCGGCGGCAGAGCGGGCAAACGGGGGCCAGCGTCTCGAAATGGGCAAGCTTCACGGGCTCTTATCCGCCGATCATGACGGTCGGGCAGCCGGGCGGCAGGATCTTGCCCGCCGATCAGCACCGAGGACGAGCCCATGGCGATCATGCCGGGGCCGCCGGGAACGCAGCCGGGCAACACGCAGGGTTGCGACATGTCCGTGGAGCGCGCCGCCGGCACGCTGCCGATCAGCACGTTGGGCTGACCCATGATGATGGCGAGCGGCAGCGCCGGATGCGGCGCGCAGGCCGGCACCAGCGCCGGCGGATGGATCGGCGCATGGCAATGCGGCGCATCCTGCAAGATGAGATCTCCGATACGCGCCGCGTTCACTCTTCGCTCCCTGCCCCGTGCCGCAAGCGCTTCTCCAGGCTCACGACGTTCCAGCCATTACTGCGGCGGTACTCGATATTGTCAAGCAGACTGCGCACGAAATACATGCCGAGGCCGCCGATCTGGCGCTCCTCCAGCTCGACCGACAGGTCGGGCTCGGGAATGGAGAGCGGGTCGAAGGGCGCCCCGTCGTCGCGAATGTCGATCATCAGCCGGTCGCCCTCGACATTGACCTCGATGAGGATCTCGTGGGCGTTGCCGTCATGATAGCCGTAATTGATGGCGTTGGTGATCAACTCGTCCAGCGCGACGTCGAGACCGGCGACATCCTCGTCGTCGAGCGCCTGGCGCAGGAAGAAGCGGTTGAGATCCTCCAGCAGCGGCGGCACGCCGGTCAGGTCGTTGGTGACGATGAAGGTGGCCGAACGCTTGGATTTCGGCGCCGCCTTGTAATGCACGGCGCAGCCGGCATTCTCCCTGCCGGCGGCAAGCGCCGGGCGGATCAGCGCCTCCAGCCCCTCGACGGGAATGTCGCCGCCGGCAAGCGGGAGCGCCTGACCGGCCGTCAGCCAAAGGATGTCGCCGGGGACGATCGTGCCGGCAAGCTGCGGCTCGCGGCTGCCGGCGCGGCGGATCTGCGCCTCGCCCAGGCAGGCAAGCGACACCGCCCCCGATACCAGGTCGAGCCGCATCAGCGCGATGTCGGCCCGCAATGTCGGGGCGAGTTTCCCGAGCAGGCCGATCACCGTTTCAGGATCGCTTTCGTGGTTCAGCAGCGCGCGTAGCGATTGCCGCAGGCCTGCGGCGTTCCATGCGCCCTCGATGCCCGCGTCGTGCAGGCGCACGGCGGCGGCGGCGAAGACCTGCGCCTCCAGCCAGACATGGTCGTAGAAGCAGACCAGCCCTTCCGGCTCGGCGCAGGCCGATTCGACCTCGATGTCGCGCCGCACCGGAAAACGCGGCGGCAGCAGCGACCGCTGCATGGAATGGGTGAGTTCAAGCAGTAGCGAAGCGTTAAGCACCATCGTGCCGGCGTCTCCAAAAGGCTGATCGTCATCTAGCGCAAGGGTGCGATTTCTGAAATCATCGGTAACACGAAGCGAAACATCGTCTCCGAAATATCCGAATTGCATCATGATTGAGGTTAAAACGCCATGAACATCGCCGAGAGTCGTCGCGAGGACAAGCTAATCGTGATGCCGACAGGCAGAATCGACAGCGTCAGCTCTTCCACCTTCGATCGTCACCTCGCGGCGGTGATCGGCCGCGGCGATGTCAATCTCGTCATCGACCTCGCGGGGCTGGAGTATATCAGCAGCACCGGCCTCTCCGTCTTCCTGACGGCGGCCAAGAAGGTGAAGGCCGCCGGCGGTCGCATGGCCCTGTCGGGCTTGAGCAGCCGCATACGTCTGGTCTTCGAAATGAGCGGTTTTCTGCGCCTGTTCCCGATATACCCAAATGTGGACGCTGCGGTCGCCGGATAGCGGCTTGCCGAGCATGGACAAGGCCCGGAAAATAGGCTCTACATTGCGAAAATTCAAATTCTGTCTTCGAATCGTCAACTAAACTTTAGTATTCCTGCATAGAAACAGCCTTTTGTGGCCTCGCACCATCTTAGGGGAGAAGGTGTTTGTTGAACGTCGATTTGCAATCCTTGATTGGTCGCCTGAATGCGCATACGCGCTCCGCGCTTGAAGGCGCAGTCGGTCTGACCCTGTCGCGTACGCATTACAATGTCGAAATCGAACATTGGCTGCTCAAGCTGATCGAAGGTACGGACAACGATATCGCCGCCATCCTGCGGCATTTCGAGATCGATTCCGGCCGGCTGGCCGCAGACCTGACCAAGGTACTGGATCGCCAGAAGACGGGAAACAGCCGTTCGCCGGCACTTTCTCCGAACATCATCAAGTGGATTCGCGAAGCCTGGATCTTCGCCTCGCTGCAATATAGCGACCGCGCCATCCGCAGCGGCCATCTCATGGCGGCGCTCCTGTGCGACGACACGCTCGCAGCGCTGGCTCGCGACGCCTCCAGCCAGTTCGCGCGCATCAATGCAGAGGTACTGCGCACCTCCTTCGCCAAGATCGCTGCGGGCTCTTCCGAAGCCGGCTCGTCCGCTTCGGGCGGTGCCGCCGCGAATTCGGACGGTCAGGCGTCATCGGGCGGCGAGGCTCGTCCGGTCGTCGCTTCCGGCTCGGCGCTCGACCAGTACACCATCAATCTCACCGCGCGGGCGCGCGAGGGCAAGATCGATCCGGTTCTCGGCCGCGATGCCGAGACGCGCCAGATCGTCGACATCCTCACCCGCCGCCGCCAGAACAACCCGATCCTGACCGGCGAGGCCGGCGTCGGCAAGACGGCCGTGGTCGAGGGTTTTGCGCTCAAGATCGCCGCCGGCGACGTGCCGCCGGCGCTGAAGGATGTCGAGCTGCTGTCGCTCGATCTCGGCCTGCTGCAGGCCGGCGCCGGGATGAAGGGCGAGTTCGAGAACCGGCTGAAGAATGTCATCGACGAGGTCAAGTCGTCGCCGAAGCCGATCATCATGTTCATCGACGAGGCCCATACGCTGATCGGCGCCGGCGGCGCCGCCGGCCAGAACGATGCCGCGAACCTGCTCAAGCCGGCGCTGGCGCGCGGCGAGATGCGCACCATCGCGGCCACGACCTGGGCCGAATACAAGAAATATTTCGAGCGCGACCCGGCGCTGACCCGCCGCTTCCAGGTGGTCAAGGTCGAGGAACCCGGCGATGAGGCGGCCATCGCCATGATGCGTGGCCTGATCCCGACGCTGGAGCGCCACCATGGCGTGCGCGTGCTTGCGGAAGCCGTGGAAGACGCCGTGCGCCTGTCGCGGCGTTATATTCCGAGCCGGCAATTGCCGGACAAGGCGGTCAGCCTGCTCGACACGGCCTGCGGTCGCGTCGCCGTCGCCGCCCATGGCATTCCCGCCTCTGTCGAGGATCGCCGCCGCCGCATCGAGATGATCGATGTCGATCTTGGCGTGCTCGCCCGCGAGGAGCGCATCGGCGCCAACCATGCCGACCGCATCGCCGAACTCAAGGCGGACAAGGAAAAGACCGGCGAGGAACTGGCCGCCCTCGAAGCGCAATGGGAAAGGGAACGCGACCTGGTCGAGCGCATCCGCGCCCTGCAGGAAGCGCTCGGCGGCGAAGGCGAGCCCGAGGAGGGTGGCAAGTCGCCGGACGACATGCGCGCCGAACTGGCGGCGCTCAACGGCGAACTGACCGCACTTCAGGGTGAAACGCCGCTGATGCGCGTCACGGTCGATGCGCAGGCGATCGCCGAGGTCGTCGGCAACTGGACGGGCATTCCGGTGGGACGCATGGTCTCCAACGAGATCAAGACGGTGCTGTCGCTGAAGGAAAAGCTGAGCGAACGCGTCATCGGCCAGTCGCATGCGCTGGAGGCGATCGCCGAAACGATCCGCACCTCGCGCGCAAAACTGCTCGACCCGCGCAAGCCGATCGGCGTCTTCCTGATGGTCGGGACCTCGGGCGTCGGCAAGACCGAGACGGCGCTGGCGCTGGCCGACCTGCTGTATGGCGGCGAGCAGAACCTCACCGTCATCAACATGTCGGAATTCAAGGAAGAGCATAAGGTTTCCATGCTCGTCGGCTCGCCCCCCGGCTATGTCGGCTACGGCGAAGGCGGCGTGTTGACCGAAGCCGTGCGCCGCCGGCCCTATTCCGTCGTGCTGTTCGACGAAATGGAAAAGGCTCATCCCGGCGTCCAGGACGTGTTCTACCAGGTGTTCGACAAGGGCATGCTGCGCGACGGCGAAGGCCGCGACATCGACTTCAAGAACACGATCATCATCATGACCTCGAATGCGGGCACCGATCTCATTCACCGCCTCTATTCCGACCCGGCCCGCCGGCCGGACGCGGAGGAACTGGGCGATGCGCTGCGACCGGAGCTGCTGAAATCGTTCAAGCCGGCCTTCCTCGGCCGCTGCTCGGTCGTGCCTTACTTCCCGCTGGCGGACGATATCATCCGCAAGATCACCGAGCTTCAGCTGACCCGCATCCGCAAGCGCTTCCTGGAAAACTACAAGGCCAACCTCACCTGGGGCCCGGCGCTGGTCGAGCAGATCGCCAGCCGCTGCACGGAAGTCGAAAGCGGTGCGCGCAACATCGAGTACATCCTTTCGCGTGGGCTTTTGCCGCGCCTTTCCGCCCATGTCCTGTCGATCATGGCGGACGGGCGGCAGGTGGGCGATATCGAGGTTGTGCTCGATGAGTCGGGCGAATTCCAGTTCTCCGACCGGTCTTCGCCCGAAAGCGAGCAGGCGCTTGAGCCGGCCGCGACAGCGGCTCAATGACATGATGCCGCCCCGGCGCGGCATCGGATTTCCGCATGTAAAATCATTTTGGCAATGGGAGCTAACATATGGCAATTTATGTGAAGTATGAGGGGATCGACGGGGAAGCCACCCACGATACCCATAAGAAGTGGATCGACTGCCACAGCGTGTCGTTCGGCGTCGGCCGCGCGATCTCGACGCCGTCGGGTTCGGCCGGGAACCGCGAATCCAGCGAGCCCAGCGTTTCGGAAATCACCCTCGTCAAGTCGATGGATGCGGCTTCGACCAAGCTGTTCGTCGAATCGGTGACCGGCGCGGCCGGCAAGAAGGTCGAAATCCACCTCGTCAGCACCGGCAGCCCGGGCGTGACCTACACCGAATACACGCTGACCAATGCGCTGATCTCCTCCTACTCGGTCTCGAGCGGCGGCGAGCGCCCGACGGAGTCGATCTCGATCAACTTCACCAAGATCCAGTACAAGTTCACGCCGTTCGACGACAAGCACAAGGCGGGCACGCCGGTTTCCGTCAGCTACGACCTGGCGACGACCAAGAGCGCCTGATGGCGCTGAGAAGAGGGCGCTCGGCCGCAAGGCCGATCGCCGTCATGGATCGATAAGATGGCCGTTTCGCTGACCCAAGCCAACCGCTGGTTGATGCTGGAGACGCCGCTGGGCACCGATGTGCTGGTGGCGACGTCGTTGCGCGGGTCCGAAGGGATGTCGCGCCTGTTCGAATTCAAGATCGATGCGCTTTCCCAACGCACGGCCGTCGCGCCGGGCGATCTCCTGGGCAAAAGCGTGACGGTATCGATCACCCATCCGGGGGGCGAGCGCCGCATCGTCAACGGCATCGTGACCGCGCTGGTCGCGGGCGCGACGACGCGCAACGGCCACCGCATCTATACGCTCACCGTCCACCCGACGCTGTGGGTGTCGAAACGCAGCTCCGACTACAAGATTTTCCAGGGCAAGACGGTGACCGACATCGTCGAGGATATCCTGAAGGCCGATGGCGTCAAATACGAGAAGAAGCTCAATGCCAGCTACAAGCCGCGCGAATATTGCGTGCAGTTCGGCGAGACCAATCTTGATTTTATCGAGCGGTTGATGGCCGAAGAGGGCATCTTCTACTATTTCAAGCATGCCTCCGGCAACCATACAATGGTGCTGGCCGATCACCGCATGGCCTATGAGGATTGCGCGCAGGCCACCGTCGCCTACCGGCAGGACAAGGAAGAATCGAGTGACGCGGTCTTTGCGATGAATTTCGGCCTGGACCTGACCGACACGAAATGGACGCTGCAGGATTATGACTTCGAGCGCCCGGCGGCGACGATCTCGGCCAGCAAGCCCACCGTCGTGCAGCCGTCCTCGTCGAAATCCTGGGAGCATTTCGCCTATCCAGGCGGCACCGTGCAGAACGACGACCTGACCCGGCTCGCCACCGCCGCGATTGAGGCGGAAGAGGCCGAGCATGAAAGCGTCGACGGGCAATCGACCTGCGCCAGCTTCACGCCGGGCCACCGCTTCACGCTGGCAGAACATCCGGCCGGCGCCGACGCCAACAAGGCCTTCGTCCTGACCCGTGTCGAGCACGAGGTCTACGACCGCACGCATTTCACCATCCGCCCGGGCATGGAGGGCAAGCCCTCCTATCGCAACCGTTTCCGCGGCATTCCCTCGACGCGCATCGCCCGCACCCCCTTTGTCGGCACCAGGCCGCTGGCGCACGGGCCGCAGACCGCCGTGGTGGTGGGCACCAGCGGCGAGGAGATCCACACCGACAAATACGGCCGCATCCGCGTGCAGTTCCATTGGGACCGCTACGGCTCGAAAAACGAAAAAAGCTCCTGCTTCGTGCGTGTGGCCCAGTCTCTGGCCGGCAAGAACTGGGGCACGGTGTTCACGCCGCGCATCGGCATGGAGGTCGTGGTGCAGTTCCTGGAGGGTGATCCCGACAGGCCGCTGGTGACCGGCGCTGTCTATAACGCCGAGAATATGCCGCCCTGGACCCTGCCGGACGAGATGACCAAGAGCGGGTTTCGTTCGCGCAGCACCAAGCAGGGGGCGGTCGCCAATGCCAATGAACTCGTCTTCGAGGATAAGAAGGGTAGCGAGCAGATCCTGTTTCATGCCGAAAAGGACTTTTTGCGCGAAGTCGAGAACGACGACACGCTGGATGTCGGTCATGACCAGACCCGGACGATCAAGAACGACAGAACCTCGACAATCTCGGAGGGTAACGAAACCTTCACCATCAAGCAGGGCAACCGCACCGAGAAAATCGAAAAAGGCAACGAGACGCTTGATATCGACAAGGGCAATCGTAAGGTGACGCTGGGTCAGGGCAATGACGAACTGACATTGAGCCAGGGCAACCGCACGACCACGCTCAGCCAGGGCAACGATTCGCTGACGCTGTCGACCGGCAACCAGTCGACGAAGGCGACCGCCGGCAAGATCACGCTGGAGGCGGGGCAGAGCATCACCCTGAAATGCGGCCCCTCGACGGTGGAACTGACACCGTCGGGCATCACCATCAAGGGCGCGATGGTGACCGTGGAAGGCAGCGCCAAGGCGACGGTCAAGGGACCGATGGTGGATGTCTCCGGTGACGGCATGGTGACCGTCAAGGGCGGCATCGTGAAGATCAATTGAGGAGAAC
>Ga0209930_1004859_pt1 | contig 11470 bp, 10 predicted proteins | sample ThiBiot_500_biof_2_FD_183948 | JGI IMG/M metagenome (GOLD analysis project Ga0209930, IMG submission 183948) | Wastewater bioreactor microbial communities from Cape Town, South Africa - Thiocy_cont_500_biof (SPAdes) | ecosystem: Engineered > Bioreactor > Thiocyanate-remediating >... | reverse complement strand
CGACAATGAAAACCTGGACGGGCCCTTTCGAGCCGCCGACGAACCCCATATCAGGAAGACCCCTCTTCCGCGCGGCAAATGCCTGCATCGCGACGGTGACAGGTTAGGGTAAACAAAGGGTTCCACAGATCAGTTGCACTGCCGCAAAAATGCTGCAGTGCAGCGCGGCGCGCGCCTTCCCTGCGGTCACGGCTTGACCCTGGCGCGCCGAACCAATAGGCGCATCGCATGGCCAATCTGTCGACGCCTCCGCCCGTGCCGGGCCTCTCCGCCCTCGCCGACGCCTATGATGTCGTGCTCTGCGACGTCTGGGGCGTGGTGCATAACGGCGTCACCTCCTTTCCCGAGGCGCGCGCGGCGCTCCGCGCCTATCGCGAGCGCGGCGGCACGGTGGTGCTCATCACCAATGCGCCGCGCACCAGCCATTTCATCGTCGAGCAGCTCGGCGTGCTCGGCGTGGAGCGCGAGGCCTTCGACGACATCGTGACCTCGGGCGACGTGACGCGCGGCCTGCTCGCCGAGCGCGGCCCGGTCCGCTTTCATCATATCGGCCTCGAGCGCGACCTGACGCTCTATGAAGGCCTCGGCCTCACACGCGTCGGACCGGACGAGGCGGAGGTCGTGAGCTGCACCGGGCTGCGCGACGATCTCGTCGAGACGCCGGCCGATTACGAGGCGGAACTCGCGGCGCTGGCGGCGCGCGGCCTGCCCTTCGTCTGCGCCAATCCCGACATCGTCGTCGAGCGCGGCCACCAGCTCGTCTATTGCGCCGGCGCGCTCGCCGCCCGCTATGCCGAACTCGGCGGCGAGACCTTCGTCGCCGGCAAGCCGCATGCGCCCATCTATGACGCGGCGCTGGAGCGCGCGGCCGGGATCCTCGGCCGCCCCGTCGAGCGCGCGCGCGTCCTGGCGATCGGCGACGGCGCGCCGACCGACCTTTCCGGCGCGGTTCGGCAGAATCTCGACGTGCTCTTCGTCACCGGCGGCATCCATTCCGGCCATTTCGGCCCGGTCGACCAGCCGGATGCCGGCGCCGTTCACCGCTTCCTCGAATCGGAGAAGCTCGGCGCGCGCGCCTTCGTTCCGGGGCTGCGCTGGTGACGCGACGCGGTATCCGCTTGACGCGCCGCACAAGGGCTTGCAGCTTCTGCGGCGGCCGGCGCCTCGCGCCGGACCGTTCCCCCACACCTTTTGCGGCTGATAGAGGATGCTGAAGGCAGCGCCCCTGATCGGGCTCGACGCGGTTCCGACGCCGATGAAGGGCGCGGTGCTGGCGATCGGCAATTTCGACGGCATGCATCGCGGCCATCACGAATTGTTCGCCGCCGCCCGCCGCGAGGCCGACCGGCGCGGCGCCGCGGCCCTGCTCCTGACCTTCGAGCCGCATCCCCGCTCCGTGCTGCGTCCCGGCGAGCCGGTGTTCCGCCTGACGCCGCTGCCGGCCAAGGCACAACTCGCGGCGGCGCTCGATCTCGACGGCGTCGTCGTCGCGCGCTTCGACGCCGCCTTCGCAGCGATGAGCGCCGGCGATTTCGTCCGCCAGGTGCTGGTCGAGCAGCTCGCCGTCTCCGCCGTCATCGTCGGCCATGATTTCCAGTTCGGCCATGACCGGCTGGGCACGCCGGATTTCCTCGCGGCGGCCGGGCGCGAGCATGGATTCGCCGTCTCGATCGTCGACGCGGTGACCGACGCCGCCGGCGTGCCCTATTCGGCGAGCCGCATCCGCCGGTTGCTGCGCGAGGCCGATATCCGCATCGCCAATGGCGAGCTCGGCTATCGCTGGTTCGTCAACGGCGCCGTGCAGCATGGCGACAAGCGCGGCCGCGAACTCGGCTATCCGACGGCCAATATCCGTCTCGAAGCCGACTGCGACCTGGCGCTCGGGATCTATGCCGTCACGCTCACCCGCGCTGACGGCACGCTGCTGCCGGGCGTCGCGAGCTATGGCCGGCGGCCGACCTTCGACAATGGCGCGGTGCTGCTCGAAGTGCATGTCTTCGACTTCGCCGGCGATCTCTATGGCGAGAGCGTCCGCGTCGCGCTGCATGCCTTCCTGCGCGGCGAAGAACGGTTCACCTCCATCGAGGCGCTGATCGAGCAAATGGACCGCGATTCGCTGGCGGCGCGGGCGATTCTCGCTTCCGACGGCCCCGGCTCGGCCATCGATCTCCGCCTCGCCGGCGGACCGCGCCTTGCCGCAGCCGAGGGGATCGCCTAGAAGGTCCGGAAGACTGGCGCCGGAATTTCGCCCGTTTCATAGGTCTATGGTGGCGGATCGTTCTGCGTCCCGCGACCGGATGCCGAGGAGTGAACCAGGTCCCCATGCCCGTATCCAGCTTCCAGCGATTCGCTGCCCTGCCCTCGCTCGGCCTTCTGGCAGGTCTGCTCGCAGCCTGCTCCGGCACCACCTACGGCACCGGCGTGTCCCCGGAAGAGCAGACGATCACCGATCTGGTCGGCATCGCCAGCCTCGGCTCGTCCAAGCAGACGCCGATCGACTATCGTCCGCGCGGCAACATCGCCGTGCCGCCCAATCCGAATGTCCTGCCGACGCCCGGCTCCGGGCCGACCCTCGCTTCGGCCGAGGCCGATCCGAACTGGCCTAAGGACCCGGACCAGGAGGCTCGCGCCCGCAAGGCGGCGAAGGACGCCTCCTTCGGCAAGCCCTCGCCGAATTTCGTGCTGCCGGCCGGCCAGACCTCGATCGGCAATGCTCAGGCCATGGCTGCCGCGCAGGGCAACGACGCGCAGCGCCGCGCCGAGGGCAAGCAGGCCTGGGATGAATTGCACAAGGCGAAGACCGGCTCGGTCGATGCCAATGGCAATCCCGTGCGCAAATATCTGACCGAGCCGCCGGTTGCCTATCGCGAGCCCGATCCGAACGCGCCGATGTCGGATCCGCCCAAGAAGAAGATGAGCCTCAATCTGAGCAAGCTCTGGCCCTGGTAGCGGCCGGGGCCGACCGGTGGGGCCGCGACGCGTCCTCCCGCAGCAAGACGTCCGTTCAGACCTCTCCCTCGTCCGCGCGCGGTTTCCATGACCGCGCGCCCTTCCCGACGCGTCCGCCGCGGCGATAACGCCCGCCCGTTATCTGTCATCTTCCGGTAACATTCCGGCAAGGTCGCCGACAGGGATCCCTCCCCATAGTCGCGCGACGACGATTTCCCATTGGAGCGAGCCGATGCGCTTTGCCGCGATCCGCGACGTCACGCGGACCATCCTGAGACTGGCGATCCCCTATTTCCGATCCGAGCAACGCGTCTTCGCGATCGGCATGCTGGCCGTCGTCATCGGCCTGCAGCTGTTCGGCGTCTGGCTCAACGTCCAGTACAATTCCTGGAACAATGACTTCTATAACGCGCTGCAGAAGAAGGACTGGGCGGAATTCGTCCACCAGATGTTCTTCGTCTTCTCCTGGATTGCGGCGCTCAGCATCCTTTCGGGAACCTACCAGACCTATCTGCGCCAGTGGCTGCAGATCCGATGGCGCGAATGGATGGTCGCGCAATATATCGGCCGCTGGATGGCCGAGGCGCGTCATTACCGGCTGCGCCTGTCCGGCAACCCGGCCGACAACCCGGACCAGCGCATCGCCGAGGATACGGACCAGTTCGTCAACCTGACCCTGCAGATCGGCATCGCGATCCTCGGCCAGATCGTTCAGCTGGTCTCGTTCATCGTCATCCTCTGGAACCTCTCCGGCGACCAGCCGCTGCTCCTGTTCGGGCAGAGCTACCACATCCCCGGCTATCTGGTCTGGGCGGCGCTGATCTACTCGGTCATCGGCACGGTGCTGGCCCACTTCATCGGCCGGGCGCTTGTCAGCATCAACTTCCTGCAGCAGCGCTATGAAGCCGACTTCCGCTTCGCGCTCGTCCGCGACCGCGAGAATGGCGAGGAGATCGCTCTCCTCAACGGCGAGCCGGCCGAGCGGCGCCAGCTCGGCGCACGCTTCGCCCATGTCGTCGCCAACTATTTCCGCCTGATGCTGCGGCAGAAATGGCTCAACTTCTACCAGAGCGGTTTCGGGCAGATCGCCATCATCTTCCCGTTCGTCGTCGTGGCGCCGCTCTATTTCACGACCGACATGGAACTCGGCCGGCTGATGCAGATCGCCCAGGCCTTCGGCGTGGTCCAGGCGGCGCTCTCCTTCTTCGCCAACAATTACGACACCCTGGCCGTCTGGAAGGCGGTCGTGAATCGTCTCGACGGCTTCGACACCTCGCTCCGGACGACCGAGGCCGAGGCCGCCGCCGGGCCGAAACTCGTCAAGGACGAGGCCAGGCCGATGCTCGCGATCGACAATCTCCTGGTCCGTCTCCCCGATGGCCGCGCGATCGTCGAGGTGCCGAGCCTCACCATCGCCCCGCGCGAGCGGGTGCTGGTCACCGGGCCGTCCGGCTCCGGCAAGACCAGCCTCTTCCGCGCGCTGGCCGGCATCTGGCCCTTCGGAGACGGCGCGGCGCATATCCCCGTGAAGGGCGATCTGCTGATCCTGCCGCAGAACGCCTATATGCCGCTCGGCACGCTGCGCGCCGCGCTCGCCTATCCGGATGACCCCGATTCGATCACGCCCGAGACCGCCCGCGAGGCGCTTGAGACGGTGAAGCTTGGCTGGCTGTCCGAGCATCTCGAGGAGCAGGCGAACTGGGGCAACCGCCTGTCCGGCGGCGAGCAGCAGCGCGTCGCCATCGCCCGCGCCCTCATCCATCGCCCCGACTGGCTGCTTCTCGACGAGGCGACGAGCGCGCTCGACGAGGCCGGGCAGGTGGAGGTCTACCGGCTGCTCGACGAGAAGCTGCCCGAATCGACGATCGTCTCGATCGGCCACCGGGCGAGCCTCGTGCCGCTGCACCAGCGCTTCCTCCGCCTCGCCAAGGGCGAAAACGGCATCCACCGCGTCGTCGAGGACGCCGAGCCGGAGGCCGTTCCGGCCTGATCAGCGGCGCAGCAGCAGCGTCGGACAGCGGGCGGCGAGCGGATAGCCGCCCGCCTCCACCACGCGGACCTCGGCGAAGTGGCGCCGTGCCAGATCGGCGAAGGTCGAGACAGGCGGGAAAGCGAGCGCATAGTCGGCGTCGCGGGTGAGGTCGACGGCGTCGATCTCGCTTCTCGACCAGCCGGTCGCCGCCGCGAGCGTCTCGCGGTCCGGGAACAGCGCGTCGAACGCGGCGACGATCTCGCGCACGGGCAGCACGCGGCCCGGCCGGTCGGCGGCGAGCGCCATGCCGAGCCGCCAGCGCAGCGCATGCAGGTTGCCGGTCCAGCCGCCGAGCACATCGCGCCTTATATCGTCGGGGGTCTCGGGCTCTTCGGGCGCCGCGAAGACGCGCAGCGCCGCGACGCCGCCCGGCCTCAGCAGCCGAGCCACGACACCCATCATCTCCGGCAGAGCGGCGCCGACTGAATTCAGCGCCCCGTCGCCGAGCGCCGCGTCGAAGCGACCCACCTCTTCGCCGAGGCTCAGCCAGTCCGCGAGCACCGCCCGCCGCGCCGCGCCGTCGCCCGGCCAGACGGTGTCGATGACGTCCTGCGAATGATCGAAGGCGGTCAGGTCCTCGCCCAAACCTGCGAGCGCCGGTGTCATGCCGAAGAGGACGACGCGCGGACCGGCCTCCGCAATCGCCCGGCGCGCGGTTTCGACATCGCCCGCGCTTGGCGAGAGCGGCGGGGTGAGGCGGCGATGCCCCTCGGCGAAACGCTGCCATGTCGGGGACCTGTTCTCGCGCTCCTCGAGCATCGCTATCCTCTGTCGCGGTCAATCATGGAATCGGGACGGCCGCGGGCATGCCGAGACTCGTCGTCATCACACACGAATTCGACGCGTTCGCCAGCCGTCCCGCTCCCGGCCAGCCCGCCACCGGCATCTACCTGCTGTTCGATGTCCTCGAAGCGCTAGAATCCATGGGCTACGAGACCTTCGTCTCCGCCGGGCTCGATCCGCCCGAGGGCGATGTCGCGCTGATGCATGTCGACTGCACGCGCATTCCCCAGCCCTATCTCGACCTATCCGAGCGATTCGCGCTGACGCTGAATGCCGGCACGGCAGACATCTCGAAGCGGCGCGTGAGCCGTATCCTGGTCTCGCCGGGCGATGGCTGGCGCGGTCCCGTCATCGTCAAGAGCGACATCAATTGCGGCGGCGAACCGGAACTGCGGCTGAACGCCCACGCGCGCGCTGCCGGAAGGCCGGAGCCGTTTCCCGGGCTAGGGGCGCCGGCGCCCTATGCCGTGCTCGATGGCGTCGACGCGGTTCCTGACCATGTATGGGCCGACGAGACGCTCGTCGTCGAGCGCTTCCTGCCCGAGCTCGACCCTGATGGCTTCGTGCTCCGGACCTGGGTCTTCGCGGGGACGCGCGAACGCTGCACGCGGCATGTCTCCAGCGAGCGGATCGTGAAGGCGGCCGGCATGGTCTCGCGCAGCCCGGCCGAGGTGCCGGACGCGATCCGCGCCGAGCGCGAGCGGCTCGGCTTCGACTATGGCAAGTTCGACTTCGTCATCCATGACGGAATGCCGATCCTGCTCGACGCCAACCGCACGCCGGGAGCCTCGCCGACGCTGCGCGACTACCTCAAGGCCAATGCCGGCAATCTCGCGACCGGGCTCGACGAGCATATCCGCGCGAGGCTCGGCTCGGCGCGAACCGCTCACACGCCGCTCACGACAACGTCGTTCAATGAGATTGAACACTGCGTCGACTCTGGCGCCAGTTCAGGAGACAATCGAACTGGCGTAAGGAATGTCCAGACATTCGCGGCGACGACCGCCGATAATCCGGAGTTCACAATGAGCGACACGTCCAGCCAGAAGCTGATCATCCCCGCCCTCGGCGGTCTCTATGCCGGCGGCACGCCGCTGTTCGAGGCGGTGCTGCGCGCCGTCGTCGGCCTCTGGATGGTGCCGCATGGCGCGCAGAAGCTGTTCGGCATGTTCGGCGGCGGCGGCATTTCCGGCACGGCCGGCTTCTTCGCGCAGATCGGCCTCGAGCCGGCGATGCTGATGGCGGTCCTCGCCGGCGGCACGGAGTTCTTCGGCGGCATCCTGCTGGCGATCGGCCTTCTGACCCGCCCGGCGGCCGTCGCGGTCTGCATCCTGCTGCTCGTCGCGATCTTCAGCGTGCATATCGGCAACGGCTTCTTCATGCAGACCGGCGGCTTCGAATATGCGAGCCTCTGGTTCTTCGCCGCGCTCTATTTCGTCTTCCGCGGCGGCAACCGCTATTCGGTCGACGCCAAGCTCGGCCGCGCCTTCTGATCGGCCGGCGCAGCGCCGCATCTTCGGGCCGCCCTTCGGGGCGGCCTTTTTCTTTGGCACGCGCCGCAGGCCGCGCGACGGTTGCCGGGTCCGGGTCGATGGGCTACGAAACCCCCGCTTCGCAAGGGAGCATCGAGCAAGGATCGACGACATGGCCGAGAAACCGAAGACGAATGCCTTGAAGGCACGGTTGCCGCGCGGGCTCGTCGATCGCCATGCCGGCACCATCAAGGCGACCGAGCGCATGCTGGCCGCGATCCGCGAGGTCTATGAGCGCTACGGCTTCGAGCCAGTCGAGACCCCGCTCATCGAATATACCGACGCGCTCGGCAAGTTCCTGCCCGACCAGGACCGGCCGAACGAGGGCGTCTTCTCCTTCCAGGACGACGACGAGCAGTGGCTGTCGCTGCGCTATGACCTGACGGCGCCGCTCGCCCGCTATGTCGCGGAGAATTTCGACGCGCTGCCGAAGCCCTATCGCAGTTACCGCGCCGGCTGGGTGTTCCGCAACGAGAAGCCCGGCCCCGGCCGCTTCCGCCAGTTCATGCAGTTCGACGCCGACACGATCGGCGCCGCCTCGCCTGCCGCCGACGCCGAGATGTGCATGATGATGGCCGATACGCTGGAGGCGCTCGGCCTCGAGCGCGGCCAGTACGTCATCCGCGTCAACAACCGCAAGGTGCTCGACGGCGTGATGGAGGCCATCGGCCTCGCCGGCGACGAGAACGCCGGCCGCCGGCTGACCGTGCTCCGCGCCATCGACAAGCTCGACAAGTTCGGCCCCGAAGGCGTGCGCCTGCTGCTCGGCGAAGGCCGCAAGGACGAAAGCGGCGACTTCACGAAGGGCGCGGGGCTGGACGCGTCGGCGATCGACACCATGCTCGCCTATGTCGGCACGGCGTCGGAAAGCGCCGTCTTTCTCGGCCTTCGCGCCCTCGTCAACGGCAACTCGCAAGGCCTCGCAGGGGTCGCGGAACTTGAAGAGATCGAGACACTGATCAAATCGGCCGGCTATGGCCCCGACCGCATCAAGATCGACCCCTCCGTCGTCCGCGGACTCGAATACTACACCGGCCCCGTCTTCGAGGCCGAACTGCTGTTCGAGACCGTCAACGAGAAGGGCGAGCCGGCGCGGTTCGGCTCGATCGGCGGCGGCGGGCGCTATGACGGGCTGGTCGGGCGCTTCCGTTCCGAGAGCGTCCCGGGCACGGGCTTCTCGATCGGCGTCTCGCGGCTGATGGCGGCGCTGACGGCGCTCGGCAAGATTTCCGCGGCTCCCGAGCCCGGCCCGGTTGTCGTGACCGTCTTCGACCGCGACCGCATGGGCGACTACCAGCGCATGGTGAAGGCGCTGCGCGACGCCGGCATCCGCGCCGAGCTCTATCTCGGCGGTTCGGGGCCGAAGGCGCAGCTCAAATATGCCGACAAGCGCAACAGCCCCTGCGTCGTCATCCAGGGCGGCGACGAGAAGGCCAAGGGCGTCGTGCAGATCAAGGACCTCGCGCTCGGCAAGCAGCTGTCCGCCGGCATCGCCGACAACGCGACCTGGCGCGAGGAACGACCGGCCCAGGTCGAAGTTCCCGAGAGCGATCTCGTCGCGGCGGTGCGCCGGATCCTCGAGGGAGACGCCCGATGACCGTCGATACCGCGCCGCTGCGCATCCTCTTGTCCGAGGCCGGCTATCGCTTCGTCGACCCGCCGATCCTCTCCGACGCCACCGTCTTCCTCGAGGTCGCCGGCGAGGATCTCCGCCGTCGCCTTTACCTCACCAGCGGGCCGGACGGGCGCGAGCTCTGCCTGCGTCCCGAATTCACCATCCCCGTCTGCCTGCATCATCTCGCCAGCGGCGATGCCCACCGCGTCGCCGACTATGCCTATATCGGCCCGGTCTTCCGCCACCGCGCCGGCGCGAGCGGCGAATTCCATCAGGCCGGCGTCGAATCCTTCGGCCGCACCGACCGCGCCACCGCCGATGGCGACGTGCTGGCGCTGGCGATCGATGCGGCCAATCTCTACGGCGTCGCCAATCCCGATGTCCGGATCGGCGACTCGCTGCTGTTCTCGGCGGTGATCGATGCCCTCGGCATCGCGCCCGGCTGGAAGCGGCGGCTGTCGCGCGCCTTCGGCGATCCGGCGCGCCTTGCCGCCGCGGTCGAGCGCGTCTCGGGCGGGACCACCGCCGGTGCCCCGGCCCATGCCGGTTTCCTCGCCGCGCTCGACGGCACCGACCATGCCGCCGCGCATCGGATCGTCGAGGACCTGCTCTCGATCGCCGGCATCCGCTCCGTGGGCGGGCGCACGGCCGGCGAGATCGCCGACCGCTTCCTCGAGCAGTCCTCGCTCGCAGCCGGCGGCGGGCTCGATGCGCGCGCCAGAGCCGCCATCGAGCGCTTCCTCGCCATCGAAGGCCGGCCCGATGTCGCGCTTGCCGCGCTCCGGAGCTTCGCCGCCGAGGAAACGCTCGACATCGCCGGCGTGCTCGACGGTTTCGAGAAGCGCTCGGAGGGCCTTGCCCGGCGCGGCATCGATTTTTCGCGCCTTCACTTCTCGTCGGGCTTCGGCCGGCGGCTCGACTATTATTCGGGCTTCGTCTTCGAAATCCACGATCCGGACGGCATCGCGGGGCAGCCCGTCATCGGCGGCGGCCGCTATGACCGCCTGCTGCCGGCGCTCGGCGCGCGCACCAGCGTGCCCGCCGTCGGCTTCTCCCTCTGGCTCGACCGCGTCAAGGTGACCTCCTGATGACCGACGCCCCGCTCGACGCTCCGCTCATCCTCGCCGTTCCCTCCAAGGGTCGGCTGCAGGAAAACGCCAATGCCTTCTTCGCGCGCGCCGGCCTGCCGGTGACGCAATCGGGCAGCGAGCGTTCCTATCGCGGCCGCATCGCCGGTCTGCCCGATGTCGAGATCGCCTATCTCTCGGCCTCCGAGATCACGCGCGAACTCGCCGCCGGCACGGTGCATCTCGGCGTCACGGGCCGCGACCTCGTCGAGGAAGAAGTGACCGATTTCGGCCAGCGGCTCGAACTCGTGCTGCCGCTCGGCTTCGGCCATGCCGATGTCGTGGTCGCGGTGCCGGAGGGCTGGATCGACGTCGCCACCATGGCCGATCTCGACGATGTCGCCGCCGATTTCCGGCCGCGGCACGGCCGCTGGCTCACGGTCGCGACGAAGTATGTCAACCTGACGCGCCGCTTCTTCCATGAGCACGGCATCGCCGACTACCGGATCGTCGAGAGCCTCGGCGCCACCGAAGGCGCGCCCGCTTCCGGCGCGGCCGATCTCATCGTCGACATCACGACGACCGGATCGACGCTCTCGGCCAATGCGCTCAAGGTTCTCACCGATGGCGTCATCCTGCGCTCGGAAGCCCATCTCGTCGCCTCGCTGCCGGCCAACTGGAGCGGCGCCGCGCGCGGCGCGCTGCGCACCATCCTCGACCGCATCGAGGCCGAGGCCGCGGGCCGCTCGCTGCGCGAAGTGCGCGCCGACGTCTCCGATGCCGAAGGCGCGGCGCTGGTCGCCGCCGACCGCTTCGGCGCGACGACGCCGTTCGGCACCGGCAAGGGTCCGCTGACGCTGCACTGCCCGGCCGGAAAGGTCTATCAGTGCGCCGAATGGCTGCGCACCGGCGCCGGCGCCCGCACGGTGACGGTCTCTCGGCTCGACATGCTCTTCTCCGCGACCAGCCCGCTGACCGCCCATCTCCTCGGACGGCTCGACGCCTATACGGGCTGAAATGCGGCGGCACGCATGCCGTCTCCGCATTGCTGCGATGCAATATGAGCCTGTTGCATCGCGGCAGCGCGATCTTATCCTTTGGTCGAGGCGAGCCTTCCAGCCCGCCGATCGAAAGGAGATGCCATGTTCCAGCCTCTCAAGAAGCTTCGCCAGGGCCTGCGCGAACTCGCGCATTACGACGCCGAGACCGAGGCGCTCAACAAGGCCGTCGATCTCTACGAGGTCGAGATGATCCACCGCCGCTTCGCCCGGCAGCAGACTCGCCGCCCCGGCTTCTGAGCCTCAGCGCCCCGGCGGCACCAGTTCGGCGCGCAGCCTGAGCGCCTCGGCGCGGCAGGGGCAGCCCTCGAGGTGGTCGTTGACGAGGCCCATCGCCTGCATGAAGGCATAGACCGTGGTCGGGCCGACAAAGCTCCAGCCGCGCTTCTTCAGGTCCTTCGACATGCGGATGGCGGCGGGCGCCGTGGTCGCGG
>Ga0209930_1004856_pt1 | contig 11480 bp, 7 predicted proteins | sample ThiBiot_500_biof_2_FD_183948 | JGI IMG/M metagenome (GOLD analysis project Ga0209930, IMG submission 183948) | Wastewater bioreactor microbial communities from Cape Town, South Africa - Thiocy_cont_500_biof (SPAdes) | ecosystem: Engineered > Bioreactor > Thiocyanate-remediating >... | reverse complement strand
GGTTTCATGAGTCACGATCACTATGACGCGAGTTTCATTCGCGATATCCTGGGCACGGTGAAGACCATCGCTCTTCTTGGCGCCTCCCCGAAGCCGGAGCGGCCGAGCCATGGCGTCATGGGTTTCCTGCTGCGCAAGGGCTACCGCGTGATCCCGGTCAATCCCGGCCTGGCCGGCAAGCAGATCCACGGCCAGACGGTGGTGGCGACGCTCGCCGATATCGCCGAGCCCGTCGATATGATCGACGTCTTCCGCGCCCCCGAATATCTGGAGCAGGTGGTGGATGAGGCGCTGGCGCTCGACCCGTTGCCGAAGGTCATCTGGGGCCAACTCGGCGTGCGCGACGATCACGCGGCGGAACGGGCGGAAGCCGCCGGCATCCGCGTCGTCATGGACCGCTGCCCGGCCATCGAATATCCGCGCGTGATGGCGTGATGGTTGTTCCGGCAGGAGGGCCGTAAAACAAGCAGATAGGGCGTTTTCGTGAGTCAGGGAAAAGCGGAAACTCTCGTCGGTTTGCCAAACTTCGCGGGTTAACATCGCCTTCGAAATGAGTATGATCCGCCCGACATTTCAAACGGGAGGGATCTTCATGCCCAAGGACAATCCGGGTTTCGATACGCTGGCCATTCATGCCGGAGCGCAGCCGGACCCGACGACCGGCGCGCGCGCAACGCCGATCTACCAGACGACATCCTTCGTCTTCAACGATGCCGATCATGCGGCCGCCCTGTTCGGTCTGCAGCAGTTCGGCAATATCTACACGCGCATCATGAACCCGACGCAAGCGGTTCTGGAAGAGCGTGTGGCGGCGCTCGAAGGCGGCACGGCGGCGCTTGCCGTCTCCTCCGGCCATGCCGCGCAGCTTCTCGTCTTCCACACCATCATGCAGCCGGGTGACAATTTCGTCGCCGCGCGTCGTCTTTACGGCGGCTCGATCAACCAGTTCGGCCATGCCTTCAAGAATTTCGGCTGGCAGGTGCGCTGGGCTGATCCGGCCGATCCGCAGAGCTTCGAAAGCCAGATCGACGACCGCACCCGTGGCATCTTCATCGAGAGCCTCGCCAATCCCGGCGGCACCTTCGTCGATATCGCCGCGATTGCCGCGGTCGCGCACAAGCATGGCCTGCCGCTGATCGTCGACAACACCATGGCGACGCCCTACCTGGTGCGTCCGCTGGAACATGGCGCCGACATCGTCGTGCATTCGCTGACCAAGTTCATGGGCGGCCACGGCAATTCCATGGGCGGCGTCATCGTCGACGGCGGCACCTTCGACTGGTCGAAATCCGGCAATTATCCGATGCTGTCGCAGCCGCGCCCGGAATATGCCGGCATGGTGCTGCATTCCACCTTCGGCAATTTCGCCTTCGCCATCGCCTGCCGCGTGCTGGGCCTGCGTGATTTCGGCCCGGCGATCTCGCCGTTCAACGCCTTCATGCTGCTGACCGGCATCGAGACGCTGCCGCTTCGCATGCAGCGTCACTGCGACAATGCGCTGGCCGTCGCCAAGTGGCTGAAGGGCCATGACAAGGTGTCCTGGGTCAATTACGCCGGCCTCGAAAGCGATCCGAACCACGCCCTGCAGCAGCGTTATTCGCCGAAGGGCGCCGGCGCGGTCTTCACCTTCGGCCTCAAGGGCGGCTACGATTCGGGCAAGGCCTTCGTCGAAGGCCTCGAGCTTTTCTCGCATCTCGCCAATATCGGCGACACGCGTTCTCTGGTCATCCATCCGGCCTCCACCACTCACCGCCAGTTGACCGAGGACCAGCAGGTCGCGGCCGGCGCCGGACCCGACGTCGTGCGGCTCTCGGTCGGTATCGAGGATGTCGCCGACATCATCGCCGATCTCGAACAGGCACTGGCGAAAGCCTGACGCATTTTTCCACGGGCGGCCCAAGGGGTCGCCCGTTTTCCTTCGGAGCAGACCATGTCCACATTCCTGACCTTCGACACCGCCGGCATCGAGCCGGAGGCCGGCGAACCGGCGGCCGACCGGCTGATTTCCGGGAGCCCGAAATTCCGCACCTGGAACCTCGATGAGGCCGAAGGCGGCGTTTATGCCGGCATCTGGGAAGCGACCCCCGGCAAGTGGCACGTTTCCTATGACGAGTGGGAATATTTCCACATCCTCGAGGGCCACTCCATCCTCACGGAAGAGGGCGGCGAGCCGATTCACCTAAGGGCAGGCGACCGGCTGGTCGTGAAGCCCGGTTTCAACGGAAGCTGGGAAGTCGTTGAAACGACTCGCAAGGATTATGTGATCCGGCTCTGAAGCATGATGCGCAAAACTGTGCAGCGTTTTGCGCATCATACAAAACCCAAAGATCACCAGCTCAGATCCAGCCGGTCCAATCCGTGGAAGTGATAGACGTCCTTCACGACCGGCTGTCCTGCAAGTTTCAGGCCCGGCAGGCGTTCGAACAGGATCGGCAGGGCGATGTTCAGCTCCAGCCGCGCCAGCGGCGCGCCGATGCAGAAATGGATGCCGGCGCCGAAGGACAGGTTCGGTCCCTCGTTGCGCTCCGGTTTGAATGCCAGAGGATCGGAGAATTTTTTCGGATCGAGATTGGCGGCGGCGAGAATGAGTCCCACCTTGTCGCCACGCTGGAACGGAATGCCGTCGACCTCGACACTTTCAAGCGCATAGCGCTCGAAGATATGCACGGGCGCGCCGATGCGCAGACATTCCTCCACCGTGCGCTCGGTCGCCGTCGCATCGCCGAACAATGTCTTTGGCGATAGTCCGCTGTCGAGGATGGTCTTTACCGAATTGCCGATCTGATGCACCGTCGCCTCGTGGCCGGCGTTGAGCAGCACGATGGCCGTGGAGATCAGTTCCTCCTCGGTGAGGTACTGGCCCTTGTGTTCGGTGTGGATCATGTGGCTGAGCAGGTCGTCGCGCGGGCTTGCGCGCCGTTCGGCGATCATGCCGCGCAGATAATCGGAAAATTCCTCCGCCGCCTGGTCCGCGGCATGTTCGTCGGCTTCCGTACGGGCGAACATATACATGCGCACATAGGCATGCGACCATTTCAGGAGTTGCGGGCCCATCTCCTCGGGAATGCCGATCATCCGCGCGATCATGGTGACCGGGATGACGTCGGCATAGCTGGACAACAGCTCGGTCTCGCCATCCCTTTCGAAACGGTCGATCAGCTGGTGGGAGAGGGCGGCGATTTCCGGCTTCATCTTCTCGACATGGCGCGAGACGAAGGCGCGATTGACCATCGTGCGCAGCCGCGTGTGCTCCGGCGGCTCCAGTTCCAGCAGCGACCAGGCCTCGGCCGCGTCGAAATGCCGGGTATGCGGCAGCGGCGCCGGAATCCCCAGTTCCTCGCGCGTGGCGATATGCAGGATCTGCCGGCCGAATCGCCGGTCGCGCAACAGGGCGTTCACATGATCGTAACCGGTGAAATACCACTGCCGCTGCTCTTTCCAATAGAAGGTCGGCGCCATGGCGTGCAGCGCCGCATAGACCTGGTTCGGGTCGCGGTAGAAGGCGGGGTCGCGCACATCGAGGGAAACGTGACGGGCGTCGTGATCGACGGTAAGGAGCGAGGATGCAGTCATGATGATCGGCTTATCCTGTTTCAGCCGCGCTTGAAAGTCCTGTCGGCGGGGCAATTCCCCGACATCGATATCGGCAGTCCCTTCCTCATCGTCTTGCGGCTCGGCCTCCTCGCCGGCGACGACCATGCGGTTGCGGCCGGCATGTTTGGCGGCATAGAGCGCCTTGTCGGCCATAGACAGCATCAGGTCTGCGCTGGCGGTCTCGGCTGCCATCACCTTGACGCCGGCGCTGACGGTGGCGCCGATTGTGTAAGGCGCGGCGAAGATGCGCTTCAGCGCCAGCTCCTGGCGCGCTCCCTCGGCGAAAGCGCGGGCGACGGCTGTGTTTTCCACCGGCAGGATGGCGGCGAATTCCTCCCCGCCGAGGCGGGCGAACGCCCCTTGCGACGCCATGCGCCGCGCGACGATGCGCGAGAACACCATAAGCGTCTGGTCGCCGGCCGCATGGCCGTAGCGGTCGTTGATCTGCTTGAAGTGGTCGAGGTCGAACAGCACGATGCCGATCGATCGCCCCTCGCGCATGGCTTGCGCGCGGATCGATTCGAATCGCTCGAAGAAGCCGCGCCGGTTGAGCACGCCGGTCAGCGAGTCGATCAGCGCCAGATCCTTCAGCCGTTTTTCCGATTCGTCCATCACCATCTTGCTGACGAACAGCACTTCCAGCACCAGGAAGGTTGCGGAGGTCGCCGCCGTCAGCGGCGTGCTGGCGATCTGCTGCAGCGTGTCGGCGGGAAAGATCGCCATCACCACCGCGCCGATGCAGGATGAAATCGCCTGCAGCAGAAAGATGACCGCCAGTTGGCGTCGCGTCGCAAGGCGCGCGAAGCCGGGCGACCAGAGGCAATGGGCGACGACCAGCGCGCCGATGCACGACCCGAAGTTGAAAGTCATCGCCCGGTAGCCCAGGTTTTCCCGCACGCCCGGAATGAACATGCAGCCGACCCAGAGCGTCGCCGGAAGCAGTCCCGCAGCCCGCAACGGCTTGCCGTCACGATGGCAGAGGCCGGCGACGGCGAAGGCGTAAGCGCTCAAAGCCACGCCGTTTGCGATCTCGATCGAGAGGAAATTCGGGATATGGCCGCGCAGCGAAACGAGCGCGACGCCGGCGCCATGGGCAAAGAGCCCCAGGCTCCAGAACAGGTAGGAACGGACCGCGCGCTTGTGGACCCAGGCGACCATCAGGATCGCGGCCAGCGTCAACGCCTCCGCCGACCAGAGAAGCAGGCCGGTCTTCACATCGATCAAGGCTTACCCCTTCTGGTTGAATATCCGGCGTTCAGCTAAGCAAGTACACCTTAAATTCCGGTTTCCACGACAGGCCGAAATTGTGGACGGGTGTTTCACACAGGGACAGATGCCGACAGGATCGGCACTTTCACACATCCTTCACCTTACGCGCGCGAAAAGCGGTGGGCGCGGGCGCCCATAACGTCGAATTAAGGGCCGTCCTGCCACAAGGGGCCGATAGCAGGCATGGAGGACAGCCAGAGGCCCGGGACGGCTGCGACGATAACGCCCATCGCGTCTTGAAGTCCGGGCCTGTGACACTCTATGTAAGGGTTGACACGAATTCAAAATGATTCCCTCAAGCCCACCGAGGCGGTCGGAATGAGCATGATGAAGGACAGAGATGACTAATCCAGTTGATACCGCCATGGCGTTGGTTCCGATGGTCGTTGAGCAGACCAATCGTGGCGAGCGGTCCTACGACATCTATTCGCGCCTGCTGAAGGAGCGTATCATTTTCCTAACCGGACCGGTGGAGGACCACATGGCGACGCTGGTCTGCGCCCAGCTCCTGTTCCTGGAAGCGGAAAATCCGAAGAAGGAAATCGCCCTCTACATCAATTCGCCGGGCGGTATCGTTACCGCCGGAATGGCGATCTACGACACGATGCAGTTCATCCGGCCTGCCGTCTCGACACTGTGCATCGGCCAGGCCGCGTCGATGGGCTCGCTGCTGCTCGCCGCCGGCCACAAGGACATGCGTTTCGCGACCCCGAACGCCCGCATCATGGTCCACCAGCCCTCCGGCGGCTTCCAGGGCCAGGCATCGGACATCGAGCGCCACGCCCGCGACATCCTCAAGATGAAGCGCCGCCTGAACGAAGTCTACGTCAAGCATACTGGCCGCACCCTCGAGGAAGTCGAGAAGACGCTGGACCGCGACCACTTCATGGACGCCGACGAGGCGCAGTCCTGGGGTGTGATCGACCGCGTCATGACCTCGCGCGTCGAGGTTGAAGGCGAAACGGCCTGATAATTGCAAGGCATGTCGTCTCTCCGCCACAGTTCTATCCCATTTGTGAACGATGGGTGGGTTTCCAAGGGCGGAGAGGGCTGTCAAAATAGCCATTAATGCTATGTTGAATTTTTATGACATAGCATCAGTCTCGGTGGGATTCGTGTTGTCGGGCCCTGGAACCGCTGGAAACGCGGACAAACTCCGGTAAAACGGCTTCCCTGTTGGCTTCGCCCGATGGGCATGTTCCCGTGGGGCCCAAGCGAAAAGAGTGGACCGCTTATCCGCAGGCTGGCGGATCGGCGGCGTGCTGGAAGGAAAGTGATATGAGCAAAGTCAGCGGCAACAACGGGGGGGATTCCAAGAACACCCTCTATTGTTCTTTCTGCGGCAAGAGCCAGCACGAAGTCCGGAAGTTGATCGCCGGGCCGACCGTTTTCATCTGCGATGAATGCGTCGAATTGTGCATGGACATCATCCGCGAGGAAAACAAGTCCTCGATGGTCAAGTCCCGCGACGGCGTTCCGACGCCCCAGGACATCATCAAGGTTCTCGACGAATACGTCATCGGCCAGCAGCAGGCCAAGCGCATTCTCTCCGTGGCCGTGCATAACCATTACAAGCGCCTGGCGCACGCCTCCAAGGGCGGCGACGTCGAGCTGGCGAAGTCGAACATCATGCTGGTCGGCCCGACCGGCTGCGGCAAGACCTATCTTGCCCAGACGTTGGCCCGCATCATCGACGTTCCCTTCACCATGGCCGACGCCACGACGCTGACCGAAGCCGGCTATGTCGGCGAGGACGTGGAAAACATCATCCTCAAGCTGCTCCAGGCCGCCGACTACAATGTCGAGCGCGCCCAGCGCGGCATCGTCTATATCGACGAAGTGGACAAGATTTCCCGCAAGTCGGACAACCCGTCGATCACCCGCGACGTGTCGGGCGAGGGCGTGCAGCAGGCGCTGCTGAAGATCATGGAAGGCACCGTCGCTTCCGTGCCGCCCCAGGGCGGTCGCAAGCATCCGCAGCAGGAATTCCTGCAGGTGGATACGACGAACATCCTGTTCATCTGCGGCGGCGCCTTTGCCGGCCTCGACAAGATCATCTCGGCGCGCGGCGAGAAGACCTCCATCGGTTTCGCCGCCACCGTCAAGGCGCCCGATGATCGCCGCGTCGGCGAAGTCCTGCGCGAGCTGGAACCGGAAGATCTGGTAAAGTTCGGCCTCATCCCCGAATTCATCGGCCGTCTGCCGGTGCTGGCGACGCTCGAAGACCTCGACGAGGATGCGCTGATCCAGATCCTGTCCGAGCCGAAGAACGCGCTGGTCAAGCAGTACCAGCGCCTGTTCGAGATGGAAGACGTCGAGCTGACCTTCCACGAGGACGCGCTGCGCGAGATCGCTCGCCGCGCCATCGTGCGCAAGACCGGCGCGCGCGGCCTGCGCTCGATCATGGAAAAGATCCTGCTCGACACCATGTTCGAACTGCCGGAACTGGAAGGCGTGCGCGAAGTGGTCATCTCGGACGATGTGGTGCGCGGCAATGCCCGTCCGCTCTACATCTATGCCGACCGCGAGGAAAAGGCCAACGCTTCGGCCTGACCGTCGCCGGATGGCGACGACCAAGCAGTGATGAAGGGCCCCAGCAGGGGCCCTTTTTGTTTTCACGGGGGTTTGCGGGGCTGAAGGAAAAGCTTCTGGTTCCCGGGCGATTGGCGTACCATCGTTGAATGCCTGATTCCGCGCCGCCAAAGGGCGCAAGCCACGCATCAGCTTGCACCGGTTAGTGTAGCATATACGTGGCTGTCACAATCGCGGTGGCGGCGGGGACCGAACCTTGAAAAATGGGGCGGGGGCCTCCACTTGTAGGCGGACAGAATTTTGCCGGATCGCATAAAAGCAGGCTCGGCAAACACCCCGGCGACGGGGCTATGGAAAGGAAATGAGAATGACGAAAAAAACGTCTGCCCCGACTGAGAGCGTTGCCTATCCGGTATTGCCGTTGCGCGACATCGTGGTCTTCCCGCACATGATCGTGCCGCTCTTCGTCGGACGCGAAAAATCCATTCGCGCGCTGGAAGAAGTCATGGGGTCTGACAAGCAGATCATGCTCGTGACGCAGCTCAATGCCAGCGACGACGATCCGTCGCCGTCGCAGATCTACGAGATCGGCACGGTTGCCAATGTCCTGCAGTTGCTGAAGCTGCCCGATGGCACCGTCAAGGTGCTGGTGGAGGGCCGTGCCCGCGCCCATATCGACGGCTATAGCGATCGCGAGGAATTCTACGAAGCCAATGCCCATGTGCTCGAGGAGCCGCAGGACGATGCCGTCGAGGTGGAAGCCCTGGCGCGCTCGGTGGTCTCGGAATTCGAGAACTACGTCAAGCTGAACAAGAAGATCTCGCCGGAAGTGGTCGGCGCCGCAAGCCAGATCGAGGATTACTCGAAGCTGGCCGATACGGTCGCCTCGCATCTGTCGATCAAGATCACCGAAAAGCAGGAAATGCTGGAAACCACCAGCGTGAAGACCCGCCTCGAAAAGGCGCTCGGCTTCATGGAAGGTGAAATCTCCGTTCTGCAGGTGGAAAAGCGCATCCGCTCGCGTGTAAATTACCTCAACGAGCAGATGAAGGCGATCCAGAAGGAACTGGGCGACGGAGAGGACGGCCGTGACGAAATGGCCGAGCTCGAAGAGCGCATTTCCAAGACCAAGCTTTCCAAGGAAGCCCGTGAAAAGGCCGATGCGGAGCTGAAGAAGCTGCGCTCGATGAGCCCGATGTCGGCAGAGGCGACGGTGGTGCGCAACTACCTCGACTGGCTCCTTGGTATTCCGTGGGGCAAGAAGTCGAAGATCAAGACCAACCTCAACAATGCCGAGAAGATTCTCGATGAGGATCATTTCGGTCTCGACAAGGTCAAGGAACGTATCGTCGAATATCTGGCGGTTCAGGCGCGCGCCACGAAGATCAAAGGCCCGATCCTCTGCCTCGTCGGTCCTCCGGGCGTCGGCAAGACCTCGCTCGCCAAGTCGATCGCCAAGGCGACCGGCCGCGAATATGTGCGCATGGCGCTCGGCGGCGTCCGCGATGAAGCGGAAATCCGCGGCCATCGCCGCACCTATATCGGCTCCATGCCGGGCAAGGTCGTGCAGTCGATGAAGAAGGCGAAGCGCTCCAACCCGCTCTTCCTGCTCGACGAAATCGACAAGATGGGCATGGACTTCCGCGGCGATCCGTCCTCGGCCCTGCTCGAAGTGCTCGACCCGGAACAGAACGCCACCTTCATGGACCACTATCTGGAGGTCGAATACGACCTTTCGGACGTGATGTTCGTGACGACGGCGAACACGCTGAACATCCCCGCGCCGCTGATGGACCGTATGGAAGTCATCCGCATCGCCGGTTATACGGAAGACGAGAAGCGTGAAATCGCCAAGCGGCACCTGCTGCCCAAGGCCATCAAGGAACATGCGCTGCAACCGCACGAATTCTCGGTCAGCGACGATGCGCTCCTGGCGGTCATCCAGCAGTATACCCGCGAAGCGGGCGTGCGTAACTTCGAGCGCGAGCTGATGAAGCTGGCCCGCAAGGCGGTGACGGAAATCATCAAGGGCAAGGCGATCTCGGTCGAGGTGACCGCCGCCAACATTCATGACTACCTGGGTGTGCCGCGCTTCCGCCACGGCGAAGCCGAGCGTGAGGATCAGGTCGGTGTGGTCACGGGTCTTGCCTGGACTGAAGTCGGCGGCGAATTGCTGACGATCGAAGGCGTCATGATGCCCGGCAAGGGCCGCATGACGGTGACCGGCAACCTGAAGGACGTGATGAAGGAATCGATCTCGGCGGCCGCGTCCTACGTCCGCTCGCGCGCGGTGGATTTCGGCATCGAGCCGCCGCGTTTCGACAAGAGCGACATCCACGTTCACGTTCCCGAAGGCGCGACCCCGAAGGACGGCCCGTCCGCCGGTGTCGCCATGGCCACCGCCATCGTCTCGATCATGACCGGCATCCCGATTTCCAAGGATGTGGCGATGACCGGCGAGATCACGTTGCGCGGTCGTGTTCTGCCGATCGGCGGCCTGAAGGAAAAGCTGCTCGCGGCCCTGCGCGGCGGCATCAAGAAGGTGTTGATTCCGGAAGAGAACGCCAAGGATTTGGCAGACATTCCGGACAACGTGAAGAACAGCCTGGAAATCGTGCCCGTGTCACGCATGGGCGAGGTGCTGCGTCATGCGCTGCTTCGCATGCCCGAGCCGATCGAATGGGACGGCGTGGTCGAGACCTCGGTCGTGACGTCGGTCGAAGGTGTCGACGACGGTCAGCTTATCGCCCATTGATCCCTGCCTCGCGCAGAGGTTTCAGGACAGGAAATCACGAAAGGCCGGCAATTGCCGGCCTTTCGCATGTTGAAAACCCGGATCAATGCGCCACTTTATCCACCTGAGATGCCCGGATGACGAGAATTCCGCGGCTTTTGCTTGTTTTTGACATTTTTGCCGGGCTTGTGCTTGGCCGTGTGGCGGGACTCCGAATCGTGCCGTCAAGGAAAGAGTTTGCAAAGGCGAGGTCTGGTGCATGGCGCCGGCCAAGCCGGATCGTTTCAAATCATGGAAAGGGTGGAAACATGAACAAGAGTGAACTGGTCGCTGCCGTTGCCGAAAAGTCCGGCCTGACGAAAACCGATGCTGCGTCCGCCATCGATGCCGTCTTCGAAGCGGTGGAAGCGGAGCTGAAGAAGGGCGGCGACGTGCGCCTGGCCGGCTTCGGCAATTTCTCGGTCAGCCACCGCGAGGCGTCGAAGGGCCGCAATCCCTCGACCGGCGCCGAGGTCGACATCCCTGCGCGCAACGTGCCCAAGTTCACCCCTGGCAAGGGCCTGAAGGATGCCGTCAATAGCTGACATGCGAAAATCAAAGACCTGAAGCGCAGGAGCGAATCTGAAAGATCGTGACGCGCTTTAGCACTCTCATAAGCCCGGCCCTGCCGGGCTTTTTGATGGCGAGACCGTTCGGCCGTCATGCCGCTGTCATGTCGATGCCGCAAAAGCCCTCTCGTATCTTTTGACCGGAAACAGGGGGTTTCCTCATGACGATCCGATTTTCCCGCGTGGCCCTGACGACCGCTCTTTTGGCCTCGGCGGCAATTCCCGCGCAGGCCGAACAGGTTTTCAATCGTATTGCTGCCTTTGCCGTTGCAGACAACCTGCCCAAGGACGCCGACAAGGCGACCAAGACCTCGGCCGAAATCATCACTGCGACCGAAGACGGCATGGAACTCATCTATTCCGACAGCCCCTATGGCGCCATCGGTTTCGTCGACATCACCGACCCACATGCGCCTAAGCCGCTCGGCGCCCTGAAGATAGGTGGCGAGCCGACGTCGGTCGCCGTTGCCGGCGCCAAGGCGCTGGTCGCCGTCAACACCTCGGAAAGCAAGCAGAAGCCCGCCGGCAAGCTGTCGGTGGTCGACATCGCAACGAAGAAGGAAGAGGCGAGCTGTGACCTCGGCGGCCAGCCGGATTCGATCGCGCTCTCCCATGACAAGACCTTTGCCGCCATCGCCATCGAAAACGAGCGCGACGAAGAGCTGAACGACGGCAACCTGCCGCAGATGCCGGCCGGCGATCTCGTCATCGTCGACCTCAAGGACGGCGTTGCCGATTGCGGC
>Ga0209930_1004851_pt1 | contig 11492 bp, 9 predicted proteins | sample ThiBiot_500_biof_2_FD_183948 | JGI IMG/M metagenome (GOLD analysis project Ga0209930, IMG submission 183948) | Wastewater bioreactor microbial communities from Cape Town, South Africa - Thiocy_cont_500_biof (SPAdes) | ecosystem: Engineered > Bioreactor > Thiocyanate-remediating >... | reverse complement strand
TCGAGAAAATCCGGCAAGCTGCGAAGGCTGCGAGCATGCCGCTCGTGGCAGCGGGAGACATCCATATGCATATCCCTTCCTGCAAGCCCCTGCAGGATACGATGACTGCGATCCGCCTCGGCAAGCCGCTATGCGAATGCGGTCATGCATTGCAGCCCAATGCCCAGCAGCATTTGCGCGAGCTGCCACGGTTGAGCCAACTCTATCCGCCGGAACTCCTGCAGGAAACCATCACGGTGGCAAATCGCTGCACTTTTTCACTGGATGAGCTGCGCTATGAATATCCGGACGAATTGATTGGGACGGATGCCCGCGCGGATGAAACCTATGCGGGTTATCTGCGATGCATGGTCGAGAAGGGCATGGTGGAGCGCTTCCCAGACGGGGCTTCGGTCAAGGTCAGGGAACAGATCGAGCAGGAATTGCGGCTGATCGCCGAGCTTGAGTATGAACCATATTTCCTCACGGTGTTCGATATCGTGAGGTTTGCCCGGTCGCAAGGCATTCTTTGCCAGGGACGCGGCTCCGCAGCCAATTCGGCTGTCTGCTATTGCCTGGGCATCACGGAGATCGACCCGGAGCGCAATGAATTGCTGTTCGAGCGGTTCATTTCCCGGGAACGCAACGAGCCGCCGGATATCGATGTCGATTTCGAGCACCAGCGCCGGGAAGAAGTCATCCAGTATATCTACCGCAGATACGGCCACGAACGCGCCGCCATCGCGGCGACGGTCATCACTTACCGCACCCGTTCGGCGATCCAGGATATCGGCAAGGCGCTGGGACTCGACATCGAGCGCATCCGGCGGCTATCCGCTTCCCTCGCCTGGTGGGACAAAACTTCGGACATGCGTAATCGGCTGGCCGAAAACGGCTTCGATCCCGACAGCCCGGTCATCCAGAAGCTGATCCAGCTGCTTCCTGTGCTATACGGATTTCCACGCCACTTGTCCCAGCATGTAGGCGGCTTCGTCATATCCCGCGGCAAGCTGTGCCGCATCGTCCCCATCGAGAACGCCGCCATGCCGGACCGGCGCATCATCCAGTGGGACAAGGACGACCTTGCGGCGGTAGGCCTGATGAAAATCGATGTGCTGGCGCTAGGCATGCTGTCGGCCATACGCCGTGCGCTCGACCTGGTCTCCGCCCGGCGTGGCATCCCATTCCGGATGCAGGATATTCCCCCAAAGGACGAGAAAACCTTTGACATGATCTGCAAGGCCGACACCATCGGCGTCTTCCAGATCGAATCGCGCGCGCAGATGACCATGCTGCCGCGCCTGAAACCGCGGACCTTCTACGATCTGGTCATAGAAGTGGCCATCGTCCGCCCCGGCCCGATCCAGGGGAACATGGTGCATCCTTACCTGCGCCGCCGCCAAGGCCTGGAAGAGGTGGCCTATCCGGGTGAGGGAGTTAAAACGGCTTTGGAACGCACGCTTGGTGTACCCATCTTCCAGGAACAGGTGATGCAACTGGCAATCCTTGCCGCGGGATTCAGCCCGGACGAAGCGGACAGGCTGCGGCGCTCCATGGCCGCATGGAAAAGGAAGGGAGGGCTGGGCTCCTTTTATGCCAGATTGATCGGAGGAATGGTCAGCCGCGGGTATAAACAGGAATTTGCCGAGCGCATTTTCCGGCAGATTGAGGGCTTCGGCGAATACGGGTTCCCAGAATCCCATGCCGCCAGCTTTGCGCTGCTGGTTTACGTATCAGCCTGGATCAAATGCCATGAGCCTGCCATATTTCTGTGCGCGATGTTGAACAGCATGCCAATGGGTTTTTATGGCGCCTCGCAATTGATCCAGGACGCCCGGCGGCACGGCGTTGAAGTGAGGCCGGTGGATGTGGCATTCAGCGAATGGGATTGCACCCTGGAGGAACAGGCAGGCGCATCGTCGAATTCGGTAAACACCCCGCCTGCCGTTCGCCTGGGCCTGAACCGGGTGAAGGGGATAAGCCTTAAAACTGCCGCGCGCATCGCCGAGGCAAGAAAAACGGCTTTCGAGAACACCGCGGATCTTGCGAAACGCGCCTTGCTGAATACCCTGGAGATGCACGCCCTCGCCCATGCCGATGCGCTGCGCACTTTGGCGGGCCACCGGCGCGAAGCCCTATGGATGGCTGCCTCTCACATCAGGCAATCCGACCTGATGCGAAATGCTCCCGTCAGGGAAACAGTGCCCGTCATTGCCATTGCGCTGGAAGGAGAGGAAATCAGAGCCGACTACGCCAGCATGGAACTCACCCTGCGCCGGCATCCGCTGGCGCTATTGCGGCCGAGGCTGGATGCAATGCGGCTGAGCTCGGCAAGGGAACTGGATGGCTATCCCGCCGGCCGGCTGGTGCGCACCACCGGCATAGTAACCTGCCGCCAGCGCCCCGGCACCGCGAGCGGCGTCGTGTTCGTGACGCTGGAGGACGAAACCGGAACCATCAATGTGGTGCTGTGGAACCAGCTCGTCCGGAGGCAGCGCCGCGAGCTATTGAGTTCAAAGCTTCTGACGGTATATGGAGTCTGGCAGCGCGAAGGCGAAGTCAGGCATGTGATCGCCAAGCGGCTGGTGGATCACAGCCATCTGCTGGGAAATCTCCGGGTGGAAAGCCGGGATTTTCATTAGCCGAATGACTCATGCCGGTACTTTCCGAAACCATTTCTTGAAAGACATTCTTCCGAAAGCTATAGTCAATTGAAACAATCGAAATTCCCGGTAACTGCAGATAAACAAGTCATGAAAATACTGACGAAAAAAGAGACACTGAAATCCTTCATCACCGGGCCATCGGACAATTGAACATCCTGAATCTTCCCCTGGCTATCTGGCAGGCACCGTCTGGAGTCTCTGTCGGCCACCCTGAAATTTCCAACGCTGCCTATCCCGAAGCAACGGCATGAGGCCAGCCAGTGTCCTTGTCACCGGTGGAGGGTTTCAAGGATTGGGCCTGATCAAGGCTATCCGGGCTGTGGCGGAGGTACGCGTGCTGGTCGCGGATTGCCATGCGGAAAACGTTGGACGCTATTTCGCCGATGCTTTCTTTCCGGCGCCACCATTAAAAGAGAAGCAGGAACTGCTGGATTTCTTACTTGACCTGTGCGAGCGGGAAAGCGTAAGTGCGGTCTTTGCATCCACAGAACATGAGCTGGAACTGCTGGCGCACCACCGGGAAGCTTTTGCGGCGCGTGGCGCCACAGCCTATGTTTCGGATATGCCGTTGCTGGAACTGGCTGGCGACAAGCTTCTCTTTTACCGCTGGCTGCTGAATGAGGGGTTGCCCTGTTTGCCCATCTACACCACACCCCTGGATACAGATGCGGCTTTCCCCTTGATCGGCAAGCCGCGGCGCGGCTGGGGAGGCCGGAATCTGCATATCCTTGCCGACCGCAAAGCGTTTTTTACACTTTCAATCGATCAAAATGAATTCGTGTGGCAACCATGCCTGGGAAAATTTGACGAGTATTCCGTTGATTTCTCGATTGATGTTGCAGGTACTATTTCTCCACTCGCATTTCGCCGCAGAATCCGCTCGATGGATGGGTTTGCGATTCTCTGCGAGCCCGGCGCGCCGCGCTATGTGCGAGAAACCGCCCAGGCGGTCCTCGAACATATGGTCCCTTTAGGTGCGCGAGGGCCGATGAACTTGCAAATCCTGCGAATCGGCGACGACTGCTGGGTGTCTGATTTCAATTCCCGGGCGGGCACCTCCATGCCTTTGAGCCTGGCTGCCGGAATCAATCCTATTGTCTTTTTATTGACGGGTAAAGCTGGGGAAGTCCGCAAGGGTGACGGCTCGCCGACGCCAGGCGCTCGCGCACGGACTCTGCGATACCTGGAGGAATGCTTCATTCCCGACCTCCAGCTGGACGAAGTGCGGGGAATAGTATTTGAACTGGACGATACCCTGCTGGACCAGAAAAGCTGGATGATGGGCAAGCTGGAACAGATCTGGTACAAGGACAAGGAAAGGGAAAAAACTATCCTGCCCGGCCGAACGGAGTTTCTTTCCATAGCTTTGCAGATCATCGAGGAAGGCAATCGCGGCCATCTCTTCGATGCGCTATGTTTGCAACTGGATTTGGATGACGCAACCCGCTTGCGGCTGATTGAAACCTATCTCCATGTCCTGCCAGAAGATCGCCCCCTCTACAGCGATGTGATGGCCACCCTGTATCAGCTTTGCCGACTGGGGTACCGTATTGGAGTTCTGACAGACAATCCGCCGGATTTACAACGGCAAAAGCTGGAGGCTTGCGGCTTGCTACCGCTGATCGATGCGCTGGTGCTGACCGGTGAACTGGGAACGCAGAAGCCCGATCCCAAAGTTTTCGAGGAATGCGCTCGTTTGCTCGACCTGCCACCTGGGCAACTCGTCATGGTAGGCAACAACCTGTTCAGGGATATGCAAGGCTCCCGCAATGCAGGTTACCGGCATGCCTTCCACATCCAAAGGGCGGGCGCGTCCTTCAACTTCAATCTCGATTTGATGCGTCGCACCGGAAATGCCATGCCGGCATGCACGTCGATCAGCAACTTGAATGAGCTGCTTTGGCATCTAACCGGTGTGGAGCCATAACACAGTAATACACAGCAACAAGACGCGATGCGAAATATCCATCCAAAAAGCCGGGATATTATTGACACCGCGTCAAAATGAATGGATGTAGGGCGCCAATAAGCGTTGGAAGAAAACGGAGTGCCGATTACAATCCCAACTTTTCCCAAATCCCATCCACTCTCTTCTTCACCACCTTATCCATGGCGATCGGCTTGCCCCATTCCCTATTGGTTTCGCCCGGCCACTTGCTGGTGGCATCCAGCCCCATCTTGCCGCCCAGGCCGGATACAGGGCTGGCAAAATCGAGGTAATCGATCGGGGTATTTTCCACAATGAGGGTATCCCGCGCCGGATCGACCCGCGTAGTGATAGCCCAGATGACTTCCTTCCAGTCGCGGATATCGACGTCATCGTCGGTGACGATGATGAACTTGGTGTACATGAACTGCCGCAGGAAGCTCCACACGCCGAACATGACGCGCTTGGCGTGGCCCGCATACTGCTTTTTCATGCTGACCACGGCCATGCGGTAGGAGCAGCCTTCCGGCGGCAGGTAGAAATCGACGATTTCGGTGAACTGCTTTTGCAGCAGCGGCACGAACACTTCGTTGAGCGCCACGCCGAGGATGGCGGGCTCGTCCGGCGGCTTGCCGGTATAGGTGGAATGATAGATCGGATCGCGCCGCATGGTGATGCGCTCCACCGTGAATACCGGGAAAGTCTCCTGCTCGTTGTAGTAGCCGGTGTGGTCGCCGAAAGGGCCTTCCAGCGCGGTTTCGTTCGAATGGATGTGCCCTTCAAGCACGATCTCGGCGCTGGCGGGGACCTGGAGATCGTGGCTCAGGCATTTGACGATTTCGGTTTTCGCCCCGCGCAGCAGCCCGGCGAACTGATATTCACTCAAAGTATCCGGCACCGGCGTCACCGCGCCGAGTATGGTCGCCGGGTCCGCCCCCAGCGCAACGGCGATGGGATAGGGCTGCCCCGGATTGGCCATGCAGAAGTCGCGGAAATCCAGCGCGCCGCCGCGATGGGCCAGCCAGCGCATGATGAGCTTGTTGCGCCCGATCACCTGCTGGCGGTAGATGCCCAGGTTCTGCCGGGTCTTGTACGGCCCGCGGGTGACGGTCAAGCCCCAGGTTATCAGGGGGCCAGCGTCTCCCGGCCAGCAGGTCTGGATCGGCAGCCTGTCCAGATCCACCTCGTCCCCTTCCCACACGATATCCTGGCAGGGTGCTTTCGGCAACACCTTGGGCGCCATGTTGAGCACCTGCTTCAGCACAGGGAATTTCTCCCAGGCGTCTCTCAACCCCTTGGGCGGATCGGGCTCCTTCAGGTAGGCGAGGAGTTTTCCCACCTCCCGCAGCGCCACCACCGAATCCTGTCCCATGCCCATGGCGACGCGCCGCGGCGTGCCGAACAGGTTTCCCAGTACGGGAATGACATGTCCCTTGGGTTTTTCGAACAGGATGGCCGGGCCACCCGCTTTCAGCACCCGATCGCAGATTTCGGTCATCTCCAGATGTGGATCGATCTCAACTGCTATGCGCTTCAGCTCGCCCCGGTTTTCGAGCTGGGCGATGAAATCGCGCAGGTCCCTGTATTTCATCGCGAGAGGAAGACGCTCATGAGCCCGCCCGAACCAGGTAATCCAGCGCAATGCCGCCAAATACCGCTGCACCCACCCAGTTATTGTGCAGAAAAGCCTTGAAACAGCGGCCGCGATCGCGATCGTGAATCAGTCGGTATTGATAGATGATCAATCCGAGGGCAACCGCCAGCCCCGCGTAATACGTGGCTCCCAGTTCCTGGATCAATCCCACGGCGATCATGATGCCGAGAAAACCCGCATGGCATAGCATCACTCCCGATACATCGAAATTGCCGAAGGTGATGGCGGAAGTCCTGATGCCGATCTTCAGGTCGTCAACCTTGTCCACCATCGCGTATTCGGTGTCATATGCGATGACCCAGAACAGATTGGCTGCCATCAATATCCAGGCGATGAACGACACTCCGCCGGTCTGGGCGGCAAAAGCCATGGGTATGCCGAAGCTGAAGGCGACGCCGAGATAGGCTTGAGGCATGGCGAAAAAACGCTTGGTGAAGGGATAGCTTGCCGCCAGGAACAGCGCCAGCACCGAAAGCTCCAATGTCAGGCGGTTCAAGGGCAATATCAGCAGGAACGCTATCAGGCTCAGTCCAGCGGCCAGCAGCAGCGCTTCCTTTGTTCTCACCTTGCCGGTTGCCATCGGGCGGTTTTTGGTGCGCTCGACATGCGGATCGAAATCGCGGTCGGCATAATCATTGACGACACATCCGGCGGAGCGCATCAGTATGGTGCCGAGCAGGAATATCACCAGAATGTTTATTTCCGGGAAACCGCCAGCTGCCAGCCACAAGCCCCACAGGGTGGGCCACAGCAGCAGCAGAATGCCGATCGGCTTGTCCAGCCGCATCAGCTTCTCGTAGAGGGAGAGGCGCTGCGTTAACGATATGAGCGTCACTGCCCCAGTTCCAGAATGGGTGGAAGAAACACTTCCGTGACGAGTATGGATTGCTCATGCAGGCTGAACAGTGAACGGCGGGCCCAGAGATCCAGCGGCTTTCTCTGCAATTTCTGGCAGGCGCGCCGGAAAAGCGGATGAGCGGAAGTCAGTTTTTTAAATCGCAGCGGCGTGCGCTTCACCACCGGATTTGTAAACAGCACCGTGCCAAGCGATCTGCTGCCGAGACCGCTCAATCCTCTCCAGGCGCCCCGAAGGCTTTTTTCCGCCACCACGGAATGGGCAAATACCACCGGCGTTTCGCCACAGTACAGATACACTTCCCGCACCATGGCAAGTTCGTTCTGGCGCAGATTCATTACATCGAGCTCATCCATGCAGGCTCTTGCCAGCGACTGGAACACCGGCTTGACGCGAAACTCGCTGCAGCAGCGCTGCTGAATGAGCTGGGTGAGCGAACCGCGATTCTGCAGCCAGCCACGTGCGTGCGGCGACAACAGGGATGGCCGGGGATGCCACGTGGATTGCCGGACGACATTCATTGCAGCTCGAGTGAAAAGGGTAGATTATGCCGGATAATCCGGCGCGGCTGAATTCATTATTCTTCAGGGACAAGCAGGAATACGGTTTCGGAATGCCTGCAGAAAGTCACTGGCGGTGGATGCCCAACAGGGCGCCGCGAGCCTGCAAATCGTGCATGATTTCCGCCCCTCCCAGGATCACGGTTTCCGGCGCGGGGTGCCGGCTTTCCCTCGCTATCATTTCAAGCGCTGACTGACCGGTATGCTCGGCCGTATCGAGCAGGTTGATGAGGCGGGCGGTAAATGCGTTTACCTCGATGAAGCGGACCTGATCTTCGGAATCCCGGAATACGAGCAGGTAGGTATCGGCGCGCGCCGCGGAAACGCGAGGCGCCAGATGATGCACCGGCCAATGGTAGTAAAGATTTGCCAGGACGGGATTGAGGACAGGGCGTCCTTCGAGCAGGCTGCCCGTTGTGTCGACAGCACCCCAGTCGGGGGCTTCGGTCGAAACGGATAGCACCAGCTCTATCCATTCATAGTGGGCGAGCTCGAACACGAATTCGGGATAGCCTACGGGGATGACCCCCTCTTTCTGGAGAAACTGGACGAATTCCCCTGGTATCTCGCGAAAGAAGGGTGAATGGCTGCGATGGGTATCCAGAAAACGGCGCACCAGGCACTCCCACCGTCGTGTCCCCAGTATCTTTTTGAGCACGGGAAAGCAGCTCTGCAGAAAATTCTGGATGTTATTGTAGACGAGCGATCGATATATGCGCATGCGCCGCGCTTCGACCCCTCTGGGAAGCGGATTGGCCTTGGGATTGCGGATATGCGCGGTGAACGCATACTGGAAGCGCTGGAATTCAGGAAGCGCGCCGGGCATAGAATTCGTGGCCTTTATCGGCATGCTGTTGCTGGATGGCGGCAATGCGCTCGACTTCATGCACGAGCTGCGCAAGAGGCGGAATATTGAAGTCGCGTTCCAGCAGCGTGGGCGCTACGCCATGGATATGATATGCCTCATCCAGCAGTGACCAGACGGGATCGATCACGTCAGCGCCATGTGTGTCTATTATCAGGTTCTCGGATTCGTTGTAGTGTCCGGCCATGTGCATATAGACGATGCGCTCGGACGGCATGGAGCGAATGAATTCGATCGCATCATAACCATGGTTGATGCTGTTGACATACACGTTGTTGACGTCGAGATGGAGGCTGCAATCTGCTTCGGCCAGCACCGCGCGGATGAAATCCGCTTCACTCATCTCCGCGATCGGGGACTGCAGGTAGAAAGAAGCATTTTCCATGGCGATGCGGCGCTCGAGAATATCCTGGGCGCGCCGGATGCGCGCTGCCACATACCTTACCGCCTCCCCGGTGAAGGGTATTGGAAGCAGATCGTATAGATGACCGTCATCGGAGCAGTATGAGAGATGCTCCGTATAAAGGGAAATACGGTGCTGGTCCAGGAAATGCCGGATTTTGTGGAGAAACTCTTCATCCAGTGGAGCCGGACTTCCAATGGAAAGGGAAAGCCCGTGGCACACGAACGGATAGCGCTCGGTGAAATTGCACAGATCGCGCCCTGCCGCGCCGCCGAGATCGATCCAGTTTTCGGGAGCGACCTCAAAGAAATCGATAGCGTGGGGAACGCCGTTTTTCAGGGCGGGGATCAGCTCACGCCTCAAGCCCAGCCCGGCTCCGGCCACTCCGGCAAAATTCAAGGGTGGAACTACTTCTTCATTGCCCCATGGGGAGCTGCACTTGCTCCGCTGGACCTGGTGCCTCCATATGCGTCGGCCTCAGGCTGATCGACTGCTCCGTCCTTGTTCGTATCCATCCTGTCGAATATGGCTTCGTGGTGCTTGAGAAATTCCTGCTTGGTCACTTTCCCATCCTTGTTGGCATCCACCATCGACATGCCGCATCTCCCTTCCGAGGTTTTGGGAGCTCCTCCGCCGCCGTACTTGTTGGGGTCCACGCGATCGGCATAAGCCAGAACGTACCCCTTGTCCAGCGTCCGTGCAGCAAAAGGATTTTCGGAAGGATTCTCAGCCGCGGAAACGACTGGTGCGATGCCAAGCGTGGCGGCGAATGCCGAGCTTACTGCCAGGGAAATGGCTGTTCTTTTTTTGCGCATAATTTTTCTCCTCTATTTCGGATGAAAATATTATGTCACATTTTTCGGGATCAGGCCGGCTTCCTGGCTTATTGAGCGCAGAAAGCCGGTTTAATGGCGGGAAGCAGCGATACGGCCTATTTGCCGCTGCCGCACTTTCCGTCTGTCATTTTGCCCTTCAATTCGTCCTTGCTGATCGTGCCATCCTTGTTAGCATCCATATGCTCGAACATGGCGTTGTGGTGCGCTGTCCATTCTTCCTTCGTGATCTTGCCATCCTTGTTGGCATCCGCCATGGAGGCGCCACATCGCCCTTCGCCGCAAGCGCCTTCTCCCCCGCATTTGCCTTCGCCGCTTTTCTGGTGCTTATGTGCATCGGCCACCATGTAACCCTTGGAAAGAGATTGGGATGCAAAAGGATTGTCTGTTGCGGAAGCTATCGGCACCGTACTAACAGCGGCAAAAGCTGAACCGATTGCAATTGAGATCATTCTTTTCTTGTTAGCCATAATGTTCGTCCTCCTCTATAAGATGTTTGAAATGTTCGCAGCATGCGACATTGATGAAGATAACCGATGCCGCAGGTCCCAGTACCAGCTGTTTGATCAGCGGTGCGATCTGCCATATGGCCCTTGGGCGTTGATGGATAAACTCTGCCGGACTTTCGGGCGCAGCATGGCTTATGGAACATAGCATATATTGATGAGCCATGGAACGTTTCGTTTATTAACGCTGCCGCTTTTCCCATCGGGGATTCCAGCGCGTTTACATCCCCAGATTCCCCGATAAAATTCAGGCCCGGCGACTTTTCGCTGTTTTTGGTAATCTAGCGGCGCCAGCTGGGGGCATCTGAGGGATGTTGGAGGGATCTGGCGATAGCCTTTCCGTGGCGTAACTGCGGAAGCTATCCGGGTTTCGGTCAATGCCCAGACTCAAACGTATGCAAGAGGACTTGCTGTATAATGCTTTTTTGCAACGCGTGTAACTGTCATCAGGAAAAGGACAAATAAAATGCCGCCAGAATTGCATAAACAATCCGTACCCTACAAGCCCAAGAAAGGTGAGAGCTACATGAACTCCAAGCAGCTTATGCACTTCCGCAATATTCTGGAAGGCATCAAGATTGAGCTTGGCCATGATATCGATCGTACGGTACACACCATGCAGGACGAGGCTACCATATTCGCTGATCCCAATGATCGTGCAAGCCAGGAATCAGATATGGCGCTCGAATTACGCAACCGGGATCGGGAACGCAAGCTGATCAAAAAAATCGAGGAAACGATTGCCAAGATCGATACAGGGGATTATGGATATTGCGAAAGCTGCGGCGTAGAAATCGGACTGAAGCGCCTGGAAGCGCGGCCGACCGCTACTCTTTGTATCGACTGCAAGACCCTGGATGAGATAAGGGAAAAACAGGTAGCAAAATAGCAGCGGGCGAGGCACGCCAAGCCGGTCGAAGCAGGCGATCGCAAGGACCGTTTTCAGCGATTGGTTTGAATTGCGCCACCAGCCAAATCAAAAGCCCCTTTCTTGCGAAAGGGGCTTTTTGGCAACTGGCGGTATCATCCTAAATCCGCTCTGTATCAAATTCACCATATAGGTGAACGTCGAGTACCGCGAAAATCTTTGTGAATCGTGGTTCTAAATTAAAAAGAGTGGTCGACTGCCGGATTGAGGGCTATGCGGTACCGTCACCCTGGACGTCGGCAGCCGCTGCTTTCATGCTTAGGCGCAGCCGTCCCTTGTCGTCTGCTTCCAGGACCTTGACACGAACCACCTGGC
>Ga0209930_1004848_pt1 | contig 11508 bp, 17 predicted proteins | sample ThiBiot_500_biof_2_FD_183948 | JGI IMG/M metagenome (GOLD analysis project Ga0209930, IMG submission 183948) | Wastewater bioreactor microbial communities from Cape Town, South Africa - Thiocy_cont_500_biof (SPAdes) | ecosystem: Engineered > Bioreactor > Thiocyanate-remediating >... | reverse complement strand
ATCACCGCCACTCGTAGCGTCTCATGCTGAATGCACTGGTTGTAGCGCTTGATATCTCCTGGCACTCGCTCCTACAACGCGCCATGCCATATACTCGAGATCAACACCAAGCCCAAGCTCGATCAGTGGCAGCCTCGATGGCCGACATACGACTTCGAACGACGGCTCGTTGCGATACGGCTCCTCGTTCATGAGCGATTGGATCGAGATGAGCACCGAACTGATCGAGTTGATCGGCTCCCACGAAGGACCCGCCCATGTACTGCACACGTATACAGCCGCATTCCAAGCGTGTACGTGTATGTGTGTGCGCGACATTGGTGGTTGTCGATGGCGGACATTCAGCATGCATCGCATGGTTGGAACAGAGCGCTCGTGTGGCGCCAGCGTACCCGAGGATACTGAGGCAGACCTTGCCGTTCTTGTAGAGGTTGGGATTCAATCGCACGGTGCCATTGCCGGTGGTCATCAGGCGTACTCGCGGCGGTGCGTAGGGATAGTTGGGCGGGCACTTGATCAAGAAGTAGAAGAAGCCTGTGCGAGCCAGCGATCAGTATCGCGTGGGCGAGCGAGAGAGCGAGAGAGCTACTCGCTGCGAGAGCGATATCTCGCGTCAGTGAACTCGATCGTGGTCATGAACAGACCTCCTTCGTAGGGGGTATCAGCAGGTCCAATGATGAGAGCGTGAGCCTTGGTGACGTCCTCGGGATCGTGATAGATGCAGATGCCGGGCGCCGGGTCCGAGTACACGTCTCGTATGTCGGTCATGATACGCCTGCATCAGCATGCCCGATGCCATCCACACGCTTCAGGTCAATACCCACTCTCCCAACCAATAGATCCATGACTTGACTGATTGATTGTTTGATAGTTGCTGGAGTGGCTGGAGAGAATGGCGATGGCAGCCGACCTGATGCAAGCGGTGGTCGGTGTGGCGTTGAAGGCATCATCGGGCATCAACGGGTCCCATGGGTTGGTCAGGTAGCTCGGCTTGGCGTCGGCCGGCTTGGTGGCGGTCGATGCCGTAGCCGACGGAGTGGTGCTGGTGGTAGTGGTGCTTGCTGGTGGAGTCGCTGAGCTGCTGCTCATCATTGTTGGTGAGGTGTTGTTGAGCGAGTGAGTGAACGAATGAACGACAATCTATCCAATCTATCTATCCAAGCTACCAAGCAAGCAAGTCAAGCAAGCAACGCAAGCAAGTCAAGCAACCAACTCAAACAAGTGAGTGAGTTCGATGAGCAAGTTGTTATTGTGAGGATTTGATTAGGTATGCTTGAATGGCTTGAACTTGATGCGCTTGGGATCGAAACGTGTGCCAAGGCGCTTCTCGCGATCGAGCTCGTATTCCGAGTAGTTGCCTGGGAAGAAGACCACCGAGCTATCGCCTTCGAACGCCAGAATGTGTGTGCAAAGTCGATCCAGGAACCAGCGGTCGTGGCTGACGATGGCAGCCGAGCCTATGATATGCACACGAATGTGCAGTGTCAGTACATCAACGCCTCGAATACTCCCTCTGTCGCATTCGCTATCTTGCGATCGGTACCTGCAAACTCCGAGATGGCGTTCTCGAGATTACGCAGCACCTCGACATCGAGGTCGTTGCTTGGCTCGTCGAGTAGCAGCACATTGGGAGCATGCTTGATCATCTTGGCCAAGTGCGCGCGGTTACGCTCGCCACCACTGAGCGTCGAGATCGGCCGGTCTTGGTCGGTGCCGGTAAAGTTGAAGGCCGCAATGAAGCGGCGAATGTCGACTTCATGCGTGCCGTAGTCGACCGTCGGCCAGCCTTCCGCGATCGCCTCGTAGACCGAGCAGTCGTCTTGCAAGTCTTCGCGGCTCTGCTTCACGTGCCCCACTCGCACCTATCGAACCGATGTGCTGCCGTGTGAGAGCGACGCCGACCGACTTTCGGTGTGAGGAAGGCTGATCGATCGACGTACGGTAGATCCCAACCTGACGGTTCCCGAGTCAGGCTGCTCCTCTCCGGTCAGAATGCGGAAGAGCGTACTCTTGCCGCTGCCGTTCGGGCCAATGATGCCGAGAATGCTGCCCGGAGGCAGTTGGAACGACACGTCCTTGAAGAGCACCCGATCTCCGTAGGACTTGGAGAGCTTGGTTGCCTCGATGACGACGCCACCGAGCCGAGGACCGGGTGGGATCGAGATGGTGCCGGTCTCGTATCGACGCGAGTTGCGCTGGCCCACCAGCTGCTCGTACTGCGCGATGCGCGCCTTGCTCTTGGCCTGTCGAGCCTTGGGCGATGCCCTGATCCACTCGAGCTCCTCCTTGAGCATGCGATCTCGTGACCGTTCGGTCTTGGCCTCGAGAGCAAGGCGCTGCGACTTAGCCTCGAGCCATCCCGAGTAGTTGCCACGGAACGGATAAGCATTTCCGCGATCGAGCTCGAGAATCCAGCCTGCCACGTTATCGAGAAAGTAGCGATCGTGCGTTACAGCCTATCGATGCGGATGCAACGAGAGTTAGATGATGGTGATGAGAGAAGAGTGGTGTTCAATGAATGGGGGCCGTACAATGACAGTGCCTCGGAAACCCGACAAGTAGTGCTCCAGCCAAGCGACCTAGCGTGCAGACTTGTGAGTACAAGATAGATTACGGCCAGCAACCGTTGCAACGACATTGAATACATACGGACTCGGCGTCGAGGTGATTGGTAGGCTCGTCCAGCAAAAGTACGTCGGGATTCGATACGAGAACTCGAGCGAGAGCGATACGACGACGCTCTCCCTAATCCATTCGAGTATTTGCATTGCAAATGTGAGTGAGCAATCGCTTGTTGCGTATCGCAGCGCAGCGCTGCATACACCAGAGAGATGGTCGATACTGGACTCGCTGGGTGCACATCGCAGCGCATCGGAGATCCTCTGGATGCGCTTGGGCAAGCTCTTGGAGCCGAGCTCCTGCACGCGAGCCTTGACCTTCTCGAACTCGCTGCTCAACGGAGCTCGCTCCTTCTCTGGCAGCCCCTTGGCCTCGGCCACTTGCTTCTCGAGCTGATGGTTGTCGCGGTGTTTGCACGCCATGTGTCACTCACCGATCGACGATTGCTTCGAGAGAAACACGGGAGCTGCGAGAGTACCTGCTGGTATTCGGCCAGGAGATCGAGTTGGTCGCGCACGTCGGCCACGATGTTCTCGTAGACGTTCTTGTCGGGATCGAGCTGCGGCTCCTGCTCAAAGTACCCGACGCGCACGTTGGGGAAGACGCGGAACTCGCCGTCGTAGTCGGTGTCCTTGCCGCCGAGGATCTTGAGCAGCGTCGACTTGCCCGAGCCTGCAGAGAGTGACACACACATCGTCGTCATTATGGAGACTTTCTCGAGATCGAGGGCGTTTGTCCAGGTGATGGCTGGCACTCGATATGATCATGCAGGAGGCTGTGGAGGTCGTGGGGGTCGTGGGGGTCGTGGGGGTCGCAACCTACCGTTCACGCCGAGGATGCCGATCTTGGCGCCGTAGTAGGCGCCGAGGTTGAGGTTCTGGAAGATGACCTCGCCGCCTGGCAGGAGCTTGGAGAGCTTGTGGGTCGTAAAGACCGTGCGAGTGGGGTCTCCCTCGCCGCGGGCGTTCTTGGTGGCGCCGGCGGCGGCGTCCTTGGAGTCCTTGGCGGCGGAGACGGCGCTCGACGAGCCGCGCGAGTCGCGCACGCCGTAGTCGCGGGTGGGCTTGCCACGCGACGGCGAAGCGAATGTACGGTGGCAGTACAACGCCGAGGGAGTCACGGCGCTCAGACGCATGAACGAGGACACGAGTGAGGTTGCCGTCAGCGAGCCAGTCGCAGCCGCAGCGTTGATGGTCGGCGCTTGTCGCAGTGCTGCGTGTTGATGCTGCTGTCGGGAGCCCTCACCGATTGAATGAATGCGAGCACTCGAGACCGTCGATACAATTCGTTGTGGTCGCCATAGACCGACAACAACACGACGTAGCATGGTCGATGGCTCGCTCGTACGCAGCAGACACGATCGCCGCAGATACTCGCGAGAGATCGAGAGAGAGATATGCGCGATAGAGAGCAAAGAGCAAAATACAAACGAAAAGTGGCGCGAGTACAGCGTCGCCTCAGGGAGACCGAGAAACGAAAAAGTGCTCCGAGTACGGCGGCGGCCTCAGGGTAGGTGTGGCTTCTGGCGCTGGTGGTTTCGTGGGCGCATTCGGCGATCGCGGTGCTGCGGGAGCCTGCGACTTCTGCCGCCGCCGCCTACAAAGAGCCCGCTGCTCGGCTCCGTGCAGCAACCTCCACACCAGCCCGCTCCATACCGCACCTCGCTCCCGCTCCCGCCTAATACAAACCTCCCCCTCGACTACCACTACCTACCCGCGTCACTCCCCCTCTCGCTCAAAGATGTCGCTGTACGATGCTCGCCACCCTGCTCCCGGTGCCGATGGCGATATTCCAGAGTACGTGCTCGAGATTACTGTTCTTCTTCGTGTGTTTGCTGTTCTTCTGCCTCGGACTCACTCGTTCTCTGTCCACAGGGAGAACCGCTTCAAGCTCTTGATTGTCGGTGACAGCGGCGTCGGCAAGAGCGCCGTCTTCAACCGCTTCACGGACCACACGTACACCGAGAGCCACATTGCCACGATCGGCGTCGACTTCAAGATCCGCACGTGCGAGTTCGACGGCGTCAAGGTGCGCCTGCAGATCTGGGACACCGCCGGTCAGGAGCGCTTCCACTCGATCGTCACGAGCTTCTACCGCGGTGCGCACGGTGTCGTCGTCGTGTACGACGTCACGAACCGCGACAGCTTCAACCACGTCAAGCTGTGGCTCGACGAGGTGCGCAGCCACGGCTCGGCTCCCGCCAGCTTGCTGATCGGCAACAAGAGCGACCTCGTGCATCGCCGCCAGGTCGAGACCGCTGCCGGCCAGGCCTTTGCCGCCGAGCACAACATGTTGTTCCACGAGACGAGCGCCAAGAACTCGGCCGGTGTCGACGCTGCGTTTGAGAGCTTGGTGCGCAAGTTGGTCACGGTGCCGCGAACCGACCTCCACAAGCCCAGGCCGACGATCACGGCCCCGCTACCGACAGACTCCTCCAAAGCCAACTGGTGGTGGCCTTGCTCGTTGTTGTAAGTAGCTCTCGTCCAGCGGCATCGAGCAGCCACTGTATTTTTCGGTATCATACAGCGAGAGAGAGAGAGAGAGAGAGACGGCAACCGGCACTGAATTAGTGGAGTCTGCCGGTAATGATTGTACATACAAGAGTGTGAGATACTAGCAAGTGAGCGAGTGAGTGAGTGAACCTTCATAAACCTCTCTCTATCACACCATGGCGCAAGCTTTGCTGCTCTTTTCTCGAGCTTGATCGCGTGTCGTGCACTCGGGAGCCTCGAGATGTGAGAAGATCTCGAACAAGAGCTCGTTCGGAATCATCGACATCGACGACTCATCGACCAGCGATCGAATCATCGTCATCGTCAAGACTGCGTGCTTGATCCATGATGGAGCATATCGATGTCGCTCTGGCAGCCAAACGAACTTGGTATCGGCAAGCCATTCATAGACTCCAATCACATGCACTTGATTGCCTGCCGAGAAGGCGATGAGACCTCGATGCTCGTCGAACGCCACTCCGTACGGCTTCGCACAGCCGCAATCGAAGAACGAGATGTGATGGCCCTCGTAAGTGAATGCTTGCAACCGAAAGTTGAGGTAGTCGGCGACGATGATTCGGCCATGGTTATCGACGCACACTCCAAGGGGTCGATTGAACTGGCCTGGTTGGTCGCCTTGAGAGCCGAACTTGAACAAGAACGAGCCATCGGTCAACGACAATACTTGCACTCGATGATTGTAGGTATCAGAGACGATGATTCGATGTCGAGCATGATCGATCGCGACGTCTGACGGAGAATTGAACACGCCAGGTCGCGCAACTCGCTTGCCGATCGAGAACAAGAACGAGAGATCGATCGACGACAAGAACACCAATCGATTGTTGTTGGAATCGGCGATGATGACGCGACGATGATGCTTGTCGATCGCAATGCCTTGAGGACAATTGAAGTGGACTCGTGATCCATACTCGCCAACGCACGACAAGAACGATTGGTCGCTCAGAGAGAATGATTGTACTCGATTGCGGCCGCTGTCGACGACGAGGATGCGATCAAGATCGTGATCGATCGCAAGGCCGTATGGGTAGTAGAAGTAGCCTGGCTGGGAGCCTTCCCTGCCGAACTCGGACACGAACGAGTCGTAGTCTTCGTACGAAACAAGTTGCACTCGATGGTTGTAGCAATCTACGACCAGCAAGAGGCCTCGATGATGGTCGAACGCCAAGCTTCGAGGCTCGTAGAACTCGCCTTCAGAGCGCCCTCGTTCCACACTGCCGATCGAGAGCTTGATTCGAGCAACTCGATCAAGAGGATTGTCTCCCATCCCCTCAAATCTCTCAAGTACGCACAGCAACAAGCGATGATAACGACGACGCAGACGAGATACGAGATACGAGATGCGAGAGAGAGAGGCGTGCCAAGCCAGACGAAGGAGCAAAGAACAGCGCAGCGCCACTCACCGCGAACCAGTCTCATCCGAGATTGATAGTGTACATCAAATGGCGAGATTATTCTTCATTGAGCAAACGACACAACAAACAGACAAACAAACAGGTAGGTAGAGGTAGAGATATTGATGAAGGCCCCCTTATGCCGAGGCAAACGGCGTCTTCTCCTGGCTGGTGGCACTCTCGGTGATCTCCGGATTGTCGGATTGGAGGTCACGTTCGATCATCGAGTCGATGGCAAAGAAGACCGCCAGCGCCACCATGGTCGAGAGGATCATGGCACCAAAGGTGTTGTACGAGAAGCTCTTGTTGTAGGTGATGGCGTTCTGTGCCACGCCCCACGCGAGCAGGAAGGCGCCCATGACGTACACGAGGTACAGCTGGTACAACACGCGTCCGACGATCGGCGGCACTGAGTTCAGGTAGCAGATGCGCGGCGTTCGCGTCACGGCGTGGATGCCGCAGAAGATGGCGAACGCGAACGCGAGCGTCGTGTGGCCCGACAGGAAGCCTTGGCGGCCGCTGAGCACCGGTGCCACGCAGCCGGCGTCGGACGCGATCACCATCGAGCTTCCGGGCGACATTCCTTGCGCGCCGGCACCGAGGCACTGGTAGGCAAAGTCGGGCGTCAGCTCGCCGACGTGCTCGCGGAAGAGGTCGCACGTGCCCTCGGCCAGGAGCACCGTGATGGCTCCGGCGAATCCGAGACGCAAGGCTGCGAAGCCCGCCGTGATGAACGTGTCCTCGGCCGGCGTGCCGACGAGAACCGCCTGGTCACGCAGACGCGCCGCCTGCAGCAGGAACTCGATCATCACGAGAACGACGAAGGCCGCCGTGCCGACCAGCACGATGGTCGACTCGGGCACCTCGCCGTGCTTCTGAGGCGCCCAGTAGCGCCCGTCGTTGGCATGGAACGGAACCTGGAAAGGAACGGGGCGCGTGATCTTGACCTCCTCGATGATGAAGAAGATCGAGACGGCAATGTACACGATCCAGTCGAGGCGAATGATTTCGCGGATGAGCGTGTGCTGCGATGGCGCCATATCTGGTGTTCCTTCGTTCCAACGGCGTCTGAACGAGCTCGTGTAATTTCGCGGCCGACAAGGCAAGCTGGCGAGGGCTAGGGAGCGGGGAGAATGGACCTCCAGCGGCGCACGTCCGGCGGTTAAGTAGTACCGGCCGCAGAGAAAATCCGCGTGCTGCTACCGCAGGCACGTTGGAAATATCTGCGGGCCGTCGATCGAAGTTGCTGAGGCCGCCAGGACTTCTCTCCTCTTTCGACACAGGCTCTAAGCGAATGAGTGGAGTTGTGGGATAGTTATCACGAAGGACCGGTTACTTGGGTACTTGGGTTGCGGAGGTGGTTGGTTTGGTGTGGTGGAGCGGTGGTGGCTCATTTCGCACTCATCTCTTCTCCGCAACCACTCAACAACAGCATCAACAGCAACAGGCTACGTCCAAACAACCAACGTGAGAGAGGGTCTCGAATATCCCCATGGGTGTGCTACCGTCGCCGAGCTATCGGCTGTACAAGTTCGGCGATCTTCCCGAGTGGATGCGCCACAACCCATCGATCATGACCGGCTATCGCGTCTGCATCTCGTTCCAGCAGTGTCTGCAGAGCCTCTTCCATCTCCACAACGGTACGCCGTACAACACCGCGATCCCAAACCCCGTCTCGAGTGCGATACGATACGATACGATTCGAGTGGCTCACTCAATCGCGCCATCCGTACGATGTCTCCCTCGATAGAAACATGGAACATCTGGACGCACTTGTCTGCGGCCCTCGGTTGCATCTACTTGCTGTGGCGCATCTGGCACTCGCCGATCTTTGAGCTCGGCTCCGAGATCGAGAAGATACTCTTCGCCTTCTACATTCTCTCTGCTCAGGTACGTGGCTGATACTCGATCAACAACGCGCTCCATCGGCTCCTCGATCAAGATCTCGATCATCCATCGACGATACACCATCGAAGCTGATCACCACCACGATCACCACCATGATGATGATGGTCGCGGTCCCTCGTGTGTGGGGCTCTGGACACCAGATCCTGTTCTTCTGCAGCTCGTCGTTCCATCTGCTGGGCTGCATGAGCGAGGAGTGGTACTCGACGTTCGCCAAGGTCGACTACGCCGGCATCTCGATCCTGATCGCAGGCAGCTACATCGTGCCCATCTACTACACCTTCTCGTGCTCGCCGGTCGCCATGGCCATCTACTATCTCTGCGTCCTGGCCGTCGGATTGTCAGCCATCTACACGTCGTTCGACCCGAGGTTCGAGCGTCCGGGATATGAGAAGTGGCGCGCTGGAGTCTTCCTTGTCATGGGTGCGTCACGCACGATCCATCGATGGCTCTTGCTGCAGCACGAATCGATTTTGATTCGAGCGATCCGATCGAGCAGGCTTCTTGGGCTTGGCGATGGTGCCTCACATGGTGTACCTCTACGGCTGGGAGGCCGTGTGGCCTGTATCCTTCCAACCTTGATTGGCTGCTTGCTTGCTTGCTTGCTTGCTTGCTTGCTTGCTTGCTTGCTTGCTTGCTTGCTTGCTTGCTTGCTTGTACCAAAACATCTCGTGCGTTGCTTCCTGAGCTTGAATCTGCGGTTGTGATTTGTTGTGTACAACAGGGAGTATGGCGAGCACTGTGCGTCGGCGCTGTGTACGTGTGCGGAGTGCTGATCTACTTGACCCAGTTCCCGGAGTCGCTGTTCCCTGGTGCATTCGATCTCGCAGTACGTGTCTGGACCATCATCGGTATCGCTCACTTGCTCGCTGGCTCGTTGCCTTACTCACTCACTCGTCCATGATGATCTGTCGTGTAGTGCCATTCGCATGTTCTTTGGCACTGCTTTGTAGTTGCTGGAACGATCGCTCATCTGTACGTGTGCGAGTTCTTGCAAGTGCACTACACCAACGTCATTAGCAAGTTGTGCGTTTGATCACACACACACACACACACACACACACACACTCTCTCTCTCTCTCTCGATCGGTCTGGTTCTCTCTCTCTCGTTTGGATATAAAGTATGCATGATTGGTATTGCGAACGACGAGATATTACACGTGAATGAACGAATGACAGAGTGAGCGAGAGTGCGAGCAAGTCGAGGTGCACCCAGGCGCACTTAGGCACGAGTCGTCTTCTTGGCGGCGATGCGCGACACTTGCGAGATGCCATCCGCAAACTTGGTCTTGAACAAGACGTTGGCGTTGTTCCACATGCCATCCTTGAGCGACACGATGATGAATTGTGCCTGAGGAAAGTGCGTTTTGAGCATCTGGCCAATGTTCTGCGTGTTGCTGAGATCGAGAGCCGAATCGACCTCGTCGAGAATGTAGACCGGCGCTGGCTTGAAGAGCAGCATGGCCAAGATCAACGACAGTGCCAGCAACGATCTATGCGCCACATCGAGCACCCCCAACATTTCGTAAGTAAGTAGGCACTCGCAAGTAGGCGTGCAAGCTTGTTCGTTTCGTCGGGGAGTGCAGATACATACCGCTGTCCTCCACTTAATTCAGACAGACTGTCCTTCCAGACACCATCGCGTGCAAAGCGAACCTCGAGGCCATCCATCACGCTCTGGCCCTCAGGCGGCACCAGCTGGCACGACCAGCCCGGCAGCAGCGACGAGAAGATCGAGCCAAAGTCCTTGTTGACCTTCTCCCAAGTCAGTTGCACGGCCTCCTTCTTCTTCTCCTCGAGCTCGACGATGAAGCTCTGGATCTTGGCGCGGTCCGACTCGATGATCTTCTTCTTTCGGTTGAGGTCGTCGTACTCCAACTTGGCCCTATGGTGCAAGTACCGTTAACGCCTGCGAACGAGCGAACGAGCGAACGAACGCGGCCACTCTGCGACACGTACTGTTGGAACATGTTCATGACCTTGCGGTTGATCGACTTGGAGAGCACCTCCTGTGCCGCCTGGATCTTGGCGAGATCCTTCTTGACTCGGTTGAGATCGATCGACGAGAAATCGTACTCGCCGCCAGCAACTCCAAATAGCCTGCGTGAGCCAACGAGTCAGTTTTCTCTTTCAGGGAGCCGTCAAGCTGGACAACGGGTGATGGCGATACAACGTACTGCTTCTCGGTCTCGATCCACTTGTGATTCGCCAGCAGGCTCTTGATGGTTTGCGCACTCTCGCGCTGGTCGCTCTCGAAGCGCGAGATCTTGTGCTCCGATCGCTGCACCTGCAGCTTGGTGTCGACGAGCGCCTTCGAGTCTCGCTCGCGCTGCTTCTGCAACGCCGCCAGTTGCGAGTCCGTCGCCAAGAGAATCGATCGCTGTTGATCGAGCTCGGCCTTGGCATTCTCGTACTTGTCGTTGCACTCGGTCACGAGCGCCTGGCAGGCCTTGACCGTCTTCTCGAGACCGGCGATAGTCGTGTTCATTTGTACGAGCTGCTTCTCGATGCCGGCAAGCTCCTCGGTCAACACTTGGATCTCGAGTCGCAGAGTCTCGAGCTTTTGCTGTTGGGTCTTGAGCTTCTTGGTCGAATCCGCCGCTTGCTTCTTGGCCGAAGCGATCGAGGCCTAGAGTATCATCGATGAATATGTGAGTATCCTTGATCTGTCATCATTCTCGGCAGCCAAAACAAGTACGTACAGCAGACTTTTTGGCCTGTGCACGGCGTTGCGATTCGAGATCCGACTGTTGGCTCTGGAGCTCGTTCAAGAGCGCGTTGGCTTCGGCCTCCTTGGCGCTCATGTCGTTCGACTTTTGCTGCCACTCTTGAATCTCGGTCGTGAAGCGCTCAAGCTTCGCGACGAGCTGGTGGTACGGACTCTGCTCCAGACGTTGCTTCAGGAGCTCGACCTTGTGCAGCGCCAACGAGAGCTGGTTGGCGTTCTGCGACCATGCCTCCTTCTTGGTGCGGAGGTCAGCCAGACGCGCTTGGCACTCGGCCAGCAGCTGCGAATGCTCGGCGTGCTGGCGTTGCAAGTCGTTCAACTCGTGCAGGAGCTTGAGGATCGGAATGCC
>Ga0209930_1004839_pt1 | contig 11536 bp, 6 predicted proteins | sample ThiBiot_500_biof_2_FD_183948 | JGI IMG/M metagenome (GOLD analysis project Ga0209930, IMG submission 183948) | Wastewater bioreactor microbial communities from Cape Town, South Africa - Thiocy_cont_500_biof (SPAdes) | ecosystem: Engineered > Bioreactor > Thiocyanate-remediating >... | reverse complement strand
TTAAAACACTAACTCAAAGAAAACCGGCAGACGAATCAAATAGAAAGCCTGGTTTACGTGACAAGTAATTTAAATTTATGAAAATCTTATCTTGTTGTAATATTTGCATAGGATTCCATGGAAATGGTCTACTATTTGTAAGGTCCTGATTCCGTTGATTGCAATAGGCGTAATCGCGTCTGCTGTAACTGTAGCAGTGGTACTTACTAGAACTACAGATCCGTTCATAAATACAACTACTACAACGAGAACAACTGTTACTACAACTAGTGCGACAACCACTACTGTAACAACCGCAACAACAACCACTGCAACGACAACTACGACAACCACAAGTACTACAACGACAACCACATCAACTACGACAACGACTACTACAACGGAAACAACGACGACAACCACATCAACAACGACAACCACTACCACAACGGAAACAACAACGACAACTACATCAACTACGACAACCACTACCACAACGGAAACAACGACGACAACCACATCAACTACGACAACCACTACCACAACGGAAACAACCACAACAACCACATCAACTACGACAACTACAACAGAAACAACGACTACCACAACGGAAACTACAACTACAACAGAAACAACGACTACCACAACGGAAACTACAACTACAACAGAAACAACAACTACCACAACGGAAACTACAACTACAACAGAAACAACAACTACCACAACGGAAACTACAACGACCACTACCACTGAAACGACAACATCAACTACTACAACAACTAGTGAGACAACAACTACAGAAGTGGAAACATCTGCTGGTGAATCAACAGTTACAACAGTGGGGACATCGACTGACCAGCCAACAACTGCAGCAATGAGCACATCTGCTGGTGAATCAACAGTTACAACAGTGGAAATCTCGACTGATCAATCAACAGGTACAGCAGCGGAAACATCGAGTGACCAGTCGGCAACTGCAATAACGGACACATCGATTGATCAATCAACAGATATAACAGTAGGAACATCGACTGGTGAGTCAACAAGTACAGTAACGGACACATCACCTGGCGAGTCAACAGATGCAACAGCGGAAACATCGATTGACCAGTCGACAACTGCAATAACAGACACATCAATTGATCAATCAACAGGTATAACAGCGGGAACATCTGCTGGTGAATCAACAGTTACAACATTGGGAACATCCACTGATCAGTCGACAGCTACAATAATGAACACATCGACTGATCAATCAACAGGTACAGTGGGCACATTTGCTGGCGAATCAACAGGTACAGCGGGAACATCGACTGACGAGTCAACAAGTACAGTGGAAACATCGACCGATCAATCAACAGATACAACAGCGGGAACATCGAGTGGCGAGTCGACAACTACAGTAATAGAGACATCGACTGACCAATCAGCAGGTACAACAATGAGAATATTCACTGACCAGTCGACAACTATAGTAATGGAAACATCTCCTGGTGAGTCAACAAGTACGAATATAGAGCAGAAAACTTGGACAGCAGGAACCACGCCTGCCAGGTCAACAGTTTTATCTACTGAATCGACAAGTGAATTTACAATGAAGACTGCTGAGTCACTAAGTTCAACGGCTGATTCAATAATAACATTCACAACAGATTCGAAAATTTCACCGATAAACACTATAACATCTGTAGTTACAGGATCAATGAGTGTGGGTGTGACTACTGAAGCAGCAACTACTAATACTGAGTTGGTAAGTAATACCATGGAATCTACTGAGGACACGATCATTACAAGTGGAGCATCGAAGATGGATGGCTCAACAAATCCAACTATACTATCAACAAAAGGTACTGCTGAATCAACCAGTGCGAGCACAGAACTGACGTTGAAAACCGGAAATCAAGAAATCACAACGGAACTAACAACAGAATCAACAATGCAATCTGTAGTATCATTAACAACGGAAAAAATTGAGACTACAGTGAAGGAGACAACGACAAACATAGATTCCACATTCGTATCTACGGCAGAATCAACAGTTGAAACAGCAACTATAACATAACTTCATTCATTTCTTGAGGGTCAACTTAAAGCATCAAGAATGTTTCTTCAATTGATGACTTTCAGAGGGGAGTTTCATCTGTAAAAATGGAAACAAAACAAAAACACAATTATTGCAGTAATATTATTTTTTTATATTTTATGTGATTTCTCTCTTATGGACTTCTCATAACAAAGAATAAATCAATACTGACACCCAAAAGAAAAACATGAAAATATAGCTATATTTGCATTTAATTAAAAGACAGTATAAACAATAGCCCAATCATGAAGCATCGAATTCGTATAAATCTTGAGGGTGAGAGTAGTTCACTCAATCTTTTGGATACTCCATTTGATGCACCGTATTATAAAATGGAATAATAGCAGATCAATGGCAAAATATCTACGTATGTTGTGATCGTCTCAATAATCGAGTTCAATGAACTGTAAAAGTTTTATTCTAAAACAAGCAAAAAAATCTACCACCATAGAAAGACTTTGCCATTAGCAGAATTTAACGTATAATTGTCAAGAAGTTGTTCGTTTGAAATCACTCGTTGGATATCTTCAGTAAACCTCGAACATTTTGTGAAACATATTGACGATAGATAACGTTTTTTCTTCTCACATTTGAATAATAAATATCGAATGATTGGTTTCAAATCATCATTTGCTACGTTTACTGTCAAACATTCTAATCGACAACAAAGAGCAGTAATCAATTGTACTTTTTTCAATCGAATTAGTTGTCTAATCGTCAGATGAGAAATCATATTTGTATTCGAAACTAAACGAAATAAATCTGTCTGCTGAATTACGGTGAATTTTGTTCGACCGAGTGGTAGAGTATTCAAATTTAATGTATGAATATTTGGTGAATAAGATAATAATTCAAGAATTTGTTCAAAATGAAATCGATCACAATTTAAAGTTAATTCAGTTAGATTTCGTAACGAAATCAGATGACTAAAATCGTTCAGAAATGTATTTCGTTTCAAATTGAATCTGCTCGAAAGTGTCACTTGAGTTACATTAGAAAAACACGTTGGAAACGTTCGCATTGCTTCGGAACTGTGAATATAAAGTTGTTTAACTGAATTCATATTTTCATTGATTTGATTCGATGTTTCATTGTATATGATAAATATATGCCTGTATGGATTTGCTGAATATAAATATGCTAATTCTCCGAATGATGTACTAAAGTAACAGCAATTAAAAAACCATTGACGTGAAGACCAAAATATCGAATTGAATTTTTTCACATAATTATCAATTATATGTTGGTCGATTTGAGCAAACCATATACGAAATTGTTGTTCGAAATTAAATATGCGTAGATTGGGTAAAGTTGTGGAAATTAATTGTTCCCATTCGTCAGCATTTAAATACTGACTGAAATAATTTGAGAAACATTCGTTAGAAAATGTTAAACGTGAAATTTGTGTGAAATAATCATGAATTAACAATTTAAAATCATCGAATTCAATGCCGCTCATTCGACAACACACACTAGTCAAATGTATCAATGTACTTGCACGTTGTTGACCTCGTTTTCGATATGACATTTTAAACTTATTCAATGATAAATGACGAAGTTTTGGGACATATGATAATAAACTATCGATTTCATCAAATTCAATTTCATTATGTAAAATAAGAGTTTCTATCGAACTAAATCTATCCGTAGCAAAAGGTAACCATTCATCAAATTTTGTAATTTCGATTTTTGTTTCAAAATATTTCAATGCAGGTAAATGGAAAATTTTCTGATAGAATTCAATTGATTGTTTGATTTCATCTACAGATGCGATTGTTAATGAAGTAAGATGAGGTAGATAAGATATTGCATCGAGTAATCTGTCGATATCGACTGATAGAATATCATGAATGATTAATGTTTTGAGTTGAATGAAATTATTCATGATCAATAGTAGATCTGTACTCATACCAGCAGCGAATGAATTCGAAAATTGAATTGATTCTACTCGATTTAGATGTGGTTTGATAAGATCATTGATATAATTATGAAATGTCGGCTTTGTAATCGATGAAATATGAATTCGAATGGGTAGATTGGAACGAATAAGAAGATTTTGAAAACGTTGATTGAGATTAAAGAAACTTTCGTAGACATGATGAGAATTGAGATATTCGAATATATCATAAATAATTTCATTCGAAAGATTTTCAAATGAATTCGAATGTTTGATTTTACATCTTTTTATTTGATGCATAAACATAATTCATCTAACTTCGAAATATATTACCAACCACGAGAAAAACGCACACATGTGGTACGTAGATACGTGACGTATCAAGTTACAGGACGACAAAAGAAAGGAAGTAAAAAACATGTTATTGAAATGATTCATCTTATAGTAGTTGAGAGTGAGTGCTGCAATGCGATAACGATTTCAAATCTTTAAAATTAAAGTTGATTGTTCATTGTCGTACGATTTTTTTAAAATAAATCTTTCGTTTTTGTCTATAAAATGATAGATTCTCTACGTCATTTCAGAAATTAGATAAAACTCGTTCTCTTTTCTTCTCGATGAATAATCTATGTCATATTAAGATAATGCAACCAACTCATAAAAATATTCGAGAACGAATTCTGGTTTACACAATAAAATGACGTCATTTTTTTGTTGATGTTTTGTAAATAAATATGATAAGATAAATTTGTTAACTATAAAATTAAAAAGATGCATTTTCATTTCATAAGAACAAAATAGAAATGAAGACTCAGATTATTTTAATTTACAGTATTTTATTTATTATAATTCGTAAGTAAAGATGATATTTATTGAAACATGAAATAACTGTTGAAAGTTTAGCAATATATGAAGCAGTAGCCATTCAAGAACAGGCACAAGCTTCTTCTACTGCTTGTCCACCAACAACAGGTCGACCAACTACTCGACCAGCAACAACACGCCCAACTTATTACCCAACAACACGTACAACTTATTACCCAACCACTCGTTATACAACTCCTCCTCCAAGAGTCTACTGTTATACATGTGCAATGGACAGATGTCCACTTCCATTCAAGTCATATGGTGTTTCAACTGTTTATTCACCAAATGGCTGGTGTATTGTATGTGACGAATAGTTTATTTTGAGAATATTAATTTGTATCTATTTTAGCGATCGAGTTACAATTCTTTTACAAATGTTACTGCTGAAAGAGGAATTGATCAATATAATTATTGTTATTATAAAGGTTCTGGATGTCAGTGGGACGGCCTTTACTATAGATGTTGCTGTCATTCAAATCTTTGTAACAAATCTAATCACAGTTTTAACTTCAGTTTTGTTGCTTTTATATTTTGTTTATTTATCAATACATACTTATATAGTCATTAGACAATGTGTTTCAGCGTGATTTGTCAATGATCCAACCTAAAGATAAAAATAAATAAATAAATAATTCATATTCAGCGAGAAACAAACTAATAATCCATCGGATTGTCATGATACACTGCTGATGCTAATGAGAGAAAAAGAAAGAAAACAACAGGTTCTTCAGGATTTTTCTGTTACTAGAAAAATGTTTATTCCAATCTATTAGTTCATTTTGTCTGGTTGATTTTTGTTATGATGTTGATTTTATTTAATTTTGGATCTAATCTGTTTTATACTGTGATTGCTACAGCCGATTATTCGAATGTTGGATGAGATTTGCTTGTGGGATTTTTTTCCGAAGTTAGAGATTGCTTCCACCGAATTAAATAATTTCTAAGTCAAACAAAAATCTCCTGAGCTTCATCTAAAGCCGTTTCATCCACAGTTGATTGAAAGCAGAGTTAAGATCAATAAACGAGATAGTGTCAGGAATCATTTCTCATATAACTCTGAAAAACAAAGTAGTAGCAAAATTGGACCAGCATCATTAGGATTCTTAATAGTTGAATTTGATTTAGATAGGAGAATGATTTTGACTCTGCGAGACAAGAACCAACGTTCTTTCTTTTAGAAAAAAAGACTAATAATTATCATAAATGCGTATTTCACTGAGTTTTTTGTTTTGTCTATAAAATGATAGATTCTCTACGTCATTTCAGAGATTAGATAAAACTCATTCTCTCTTCTTCTCGATGAATAATCTATGTCATATTCTAGGCTGACACAAGAAAATGACGTCGTTATCTTGTTGATCTTTTATAAATAAATATGATAAGATAAATTCGTTAACTATAAAGTTAAAAAGATACATTTTCATTTCATAAAAACGAAATAGAAATGAAGACTCAGATCATTTTAACTTTAAGCATTTTATTTATTATAATTCGTAAGTAAAGATGATATTTATTGAAACATGAAATAACCGCTGAAAGTTTAGCAATATATGAAGCAGTAGTCATTCAAGCACAAGCACAAACCACTTTTCGAGCAACCACTCGTCGACCAACCACTCGTCGAACAATCACTCGTTCAACTCCTCCTCCAAAAGTCTATTGTTATACATGTACAATGCAAACATGTCCACTTCCATTTACGCCATATCGTGTTTCAAGTGATTATTCACCAAATCGCTGGTGTATTGTATGTGACGAATAGTTTAATTTGGAAATATTATAATTTGTATCTATTCTAGCGATTAAGTTACCATTATTTTACAAATGTTAGTGCTGAACGAGGAATTGATAAAGATAACTATTGTTATTATAAAGGTTCAGGATGTCATTGGGACGGTCTTTATTTTAGATGTTGCTGTAATTCAAATCTTTGTAACAAATCTAATCACAGTTTTAACTTCAGTTTTGTCGCTTTTATATTTTGTTTATTTATCAAAACATACTTATATAGTCATTAGACAATGTGTTTCATCGTGATTTGTCAATGGTCCAACCTAAAGATAAAAATGAATAAATAATTCATATTCGGTGAGAAACAAACTAATAATCCATCAGATTGCCATTGATCATTGAAATCAAGATAGAAACAACCGGATTGATAGGCACGAACACGATAGTTAGATGTAAAAACAAACGGTTCCTTGATATCTAATTTCGTTGTTCCATTCGAACAGTATTCTTCAAGTTCATCTTCTCTTAATTCTCGAATTCCATAGACAATTGAATGATGTCCATGTGTTTTTTCATTGTTAAGAAAATGCTTGTAATATTCATTCTGAATTAGATCTCTATTCGAACACAATACAACCGAATTGTTTATTCCAATAGGTTCTTGAGGATCGAATTCATAGATGAATAGATAAGACAAATTTACTTGTAATGGATATAATTCAAAGTGAATTGAATATGTTAAATTTTGATGATCATCTTGGGTTAAATTAAACCGATGATAATTGAAGAATGATCTCTTCGAATTTTTTAATAAAGTAACATTTTGAATAACTAAAGGTGGAAATGATAAATTTGGATCTCGTGGAATAAAAAATTGTTTTCGATCTGTGATGAAATATTCATCTACGAATGACAATGATCGTGACAGATTTGTACGAGACGGATAATTATCATCGGCTATTGCAAGTCGTTCGATGATTTGACGAATGAAATTTGTTTGATGAGTTTTTTTCAAAAAGAAATCAATTGAACCTGTTTTAATTCGTATACTTTGATTAATATTCAAATGAATATTTAAAGTATCAGTAATTGAAGAAATAATTTTAGTTTGTATTTGAATAAGTTGATTTAAGGTTTGTTTTTGCTCTTCATTTACAGGCTTATTTGTTCTCATCAAATCTAAATTGAGAATACGATGTGTTCGACCTTGTAAAATTCGATTGACACCTTCAATGATATTCGTACTACATTCAAGAAGATACGCAGATATCAATCGAATATCTTCAATTGATAATCGCTGTTGAATTATTTTCAATTGATTCGATAATCGAAAACATTTATTCAAACCAATAGTTGCAGATAATCTTGTTAATTGATTCGTTGTTTTAGTTAGTTGTGATAGTAAACATGATTGATCTCTGATTTCATCGATTGTATTTACTGAAAGATTACTAATTGATATGATGAAGTTTTCACGAATCGAAGCATGTTCATCAAGTTGATCAAAATCTGAATATTCGTGTAATGAATTGTTAGTTCGTGCTAATTTCTCATTATTTAATGATGTTACTGAAATACTTGTTGGTGAAATATCGTTTCTACTTTGAAGAATTGACTGAATAGATTGATCATTGATTTCATCGAAGAAATGACAAATAGAAATAATCGAATGTGTTTTCATAAGATCGGAATTTCCATGAATTGTTATAATCGGAAGTGGATATTCCGTAGAACAATCGAATCGATCTCGAATACGAACAATTAATTCATATGTTGAGATGCTCTTGATACTCAATGGTAATTGAATGTAAATCAATGATGCAATCGAATGATTCAGAATAATTGGTAGTGATGAATTGAATTTTAAATAAATTGTATAGTCTTTGATATCGTCATCGTCATACCATTCTGAACAATTAATAGAAATCAAATCTATTGACGAACCATTCTGAGGATGAACAGAACAGTAACCATTTCGTGGTGGTTGATTGATTTCAATATCAAATGTTTGATTGTAGGTTTGACTTTCGAACAGATAAATTAATTCAAAACGCCAATATTGACTTTGATTATATTCAATAAATAGATCCTTGAGTACTGTTAAATTCTTTGTATTTAAACCATAGAATAGCCAATTTGTTTGTTCAGAAGGAAATATATTCCATTGTATAGTTTGATTTGATGAAGATGAATGAATCTTCCATTGAACATATTCAACTGATGAACAGTTACCACTTATACAAAGTGCATACAATGCCAGTTCAGTTGTAGGATTGACATAATGAAATTGACCATTCGATGAACACATTGTGCGTAGTAAACAACTAAAATAAAATTTTATTGAAAGAATAGAATTTAAAAAAAACAAGATATAAGTATATACTCAATAAGAATAATCGGAGAACGAATATCTACAATATGAACATTTAAATATTCAAATAATCGTAAAGATTGATTCTGTTGATGAATCATTTCAACTCTGAACTGGTACGTCTGATTCAATTGCAAAGTTCCAGCAACAATTCTTATTGAGGAATTTGTTTGATTGATTAATTGAAAAGTTTCATTTTGATTCGAATCGAAAATTCGATAATAGTAAAAATAGAACCAATTCTACAAAATATAAAATCGTAACATAACAAAATATATGCTCTTATATATATTCATACATTTTTATTGAATGAAATTTCATCGAGTTGAAATGAATATTCGCCGGGATTTAAAATTAAATCATCAGCATAATGATGTGTGAGTGTTGATGCCGAAAAAGAAAACAATTGAAGCATTATAATTGGTTGACAAATCTCGATATAAGTGAATGTTGAGGATGTGATTTGATGACGATTTGATGTGACTGTTAGTTCGATTTTATAGATTCCATAGGCAAGACTTCGTGCAGGAATGAAGAGATCTTTGCCAAGTATTTGGTTTGAATAAGAAGGAATTGTCCATTGACTTTGAAACAAAAGTGACGATGATGTACAATTATGTTTAATCGTTGAACTAATGTAAATATTCTGATTTCGTTGGAATCTTATTGGTGAAGATATCGACGATGAAAATGGACTGAATTCAATAGTAAATGTGAAATCATCTAAATATACGTATGTTCTTTTTCTGCAATGATTCGTATATCAATAACACAATTGATACTTACCACAAGAATCAGCATCTTTCAAATAGAATTTTTGTAATTGATCATTATGTTCATCGATAATATACAGTCCACCAAAACTATCAAACTGTATGGCATATGGTTTATTCAATTGATTCGCTGCAGAACCTTGTTGCTCAGTACAACCGATAATACATCGATAGGAATCAGCGTCTACTTGAATAATTCGATGATTATCATTGTCTGTAATATACAGAAAATCGTCTGCATCGAGTGTAATACCAGTTGGATGCTTTAGTTGTAAATTATTGGGCGTATTATTTCCTGCAATAGTTTCACCTTCTACGAATCCGAATTCAAAATATTGAATACGATCGTTATTACTATCAGCAACATAAATGTTTAAATATGTATCGACATAGATACCCCAAGGTTCATCCAATTGATCAGATGCTGAACCAGAACCTTCTGTTCCAGCTATGTGAATAATCGGAGTGTTTGGTCGATTAAGTGACATTTTGACAATTCGATGTTGTGATAAGATAGAGCAATAGAGAAAGTTTCTCACATCGATGAAAATAAAATAACAATATTCGGGAAATTTGGCAATGAAAGTTTCGTTAGTTGATTCTTTTGAATACTTATGAATTCGACCTTGTTCTTGACTACTTGAAAAATAAATATCACCATTGATTGTAACAAATAAATTCGAATAAGGAAACAATTGAACGTGACTAATTATTGTTGGTTCAATAGAATTATTTGACCAAATAAAGATTCGATTATGTTCATGAGAAGCCACGTAAATTACATTGTTTAAATCAATATACAAACCGCGTGATCTTTCTCCGAGTGTATTCTTATTTGCAAACGTGATACCATTTGTAGACCAAGTAGCATTCACTGGAATTTCAGGTTGATTGTATGAAACTAAAATCAACAGAAAAAAAAGTAAAACATTATTGAATTCAGTGTAAATACTTGGACCAGGGTTAGCTCGAAATTTTTTCACTTGATTTGAATCCCATTCACTCACGTAAATATTACCGTAACTATCAAATGCTAATGAACTTGGTCCATTTAATTGATTATTTTTTATGCCATTAATTCCTGTACATGCAACAATACATTCGCCAAAATTTGTATTCGCTTTCCAACGTGAAATACGAGCATTTCCACCTTCGAGAATATACAAATTCTCATCTTCATCAACGATCAATTGCGTAGGATGTGAAACTTGTGTGTTACTACTGCCATCAGTTCCATCACCAGCTACACGAACACCTTCTGTTGCGCCCAATGTCCATTTCATTATACGATTATTATCTTTATCAGCAATGTAGAGTGTATCAAAATCATTAACAAATATTCCATAAGGATGTTTCAATTGATCATTATCAGATCCAGATATTCCTGTGCCAGCAGCTACAGTGTAGTCTATTGAATACGTATGAAAAAGTGCGATAATATGAGTGAATTGATCGGTAACATATATACTATCATTACGACCGATGAAGCAAAACACAGGCCAAGATAGATTGCTTAGTTCAGCGACGATGAGTACTGATTCATCGAATCCCATTTTTATCACCTGCTTATTACCTGTATCGAGAATATATAATGCCTCATCTGTAACAAAGACATCATGAGGCAAATAAAAACCAGCCGTTATTTCATCTGTGAATGTTTCATCAATAACATTCAGATGAAGAATAAGAATACGATTATTACATGAATCGCTGATGTAGAGTTCATCATTGTCAGATATTTCTAAGCCAAAAGGTTGTTCTACTCCGGAAATCAAACCTGAACGTCTTCCAGCAGTACCACCATAATCGTAATCAGCTCCACAGGTATCCTGAAC
>Ga0209930_1004834_pt1 | contig 11544 bp, 9 predicted proteins | sample ThiBiot_500_biof_2_FD_183948 | JGI IMG/M metagenome (GOLD analysis project Ga0209930, IMG submission 183948) | Wastewater bioreactor microbial communities from Cape Town, South Africa - Thiocy_cont_500_biof (SPAdes) | ecosystem: Engineered > Bioreactor > Thiocyanate-remediating >... | reverse complement strand
CCCTCGAAGCCGCATCAGTATGAATTCGCGCGCCTCAACATGACCCACACGCTGCTGTCCAAGCGCGTGCTGACCGAGCTTGTGCGCGGCGGCCATGTGTCCGGCTGGGACGATCCGCGCATGCCGACGCTTGCCGGCCTGCAGCGCCGCGGCGTGCCCGCGGAAGCCTTGCGCGATTTCATCAAGCGTATCGGCGTCGCCAAGGCGAACAGCACCGTGGACATCGGCATGTTCGATTTCGTGGTGCGCGAGACGCTGAACAAATCGGCGCCGCGCCGCATGGCTGTGCTGCGGCCGCTTAAAGTTGTGATCGAGAACTATCCCGAAGGACAGGTCGATCATCTCGAAGCTGTCAACCATCCCGACGATGCATCACAGGGCGTGCGGCAGATTCCGTTCACCCGCGAGCTTTACATCGAGCACGACGACTTCATGGAGAATCCGCCGAAGAAGTTCTTCCGGCTCGCGCCGGGCCGCGAGGTGCGGCTGCGCTATGGCTACTTCATCACCTGCAAGGACGTGATCAAGAACGATGCAGGCGAGGTGGTCGAGCTGCGCTGTACCTACGATCCGGAAACGCGCGGCGGCAACGCGCCCGACGGCCGCAAGGTCAAGGGCACCATCCACTGGGTCAGCGCGAGCGAAGGCATTCCGGCGGAGGTGCGGCTCTACAATCTGCTGTTCACCTCGCCGCAGCCCGACGCTGCGAACTTCGCATCGCAGGTCAACCCGGACTCGCTCGAGGTGGTGAGCGCGATGGTCGAGCCTGCGCTGGCCGGCGCCAACGAGGCAGGCCCGATGCAGTTCGAGCGGCAGGGCTACTTCGTGCGCGACCGCGATTCCATGCCAGGCAAGCTGGTGTTCAATCGCACCGTCGGCCTGCGCGACAGCTACGCCAAGGTGGCAGCCGAAGGCTGAGGGTTTTCGAGGAATCTTGTCCCGGACGCGATGCAGCGCGCTTGCGCTGCGTCGCAGAGCCGGGACCGTTTCAGAACGAGAGCATCAGGCCTGTTGCGGTCCCGGTTCAGCAGCGCACCACAAGAGTGTTGCGCTGCGCCCGGGACACTTGTCCGCAATGCTGAAGATATAGCCGCGCATTCCCGATCCGTTCCGCTGGTCGCGCGGATGCAGCCTCAGGTAGCATTCGCGGACTTCAGCGCGCGGGCGGGGCGGCGCGATGGCTGTTCGGGAAGATGACCGGCAGAGGACGCAGGGGCAGGTGACCACCTGGCCGCCGCGCGCGGCCGCGCCCGTTGCAACGACCGGCACCAACGCGGTTGCGCTCTGGTCTCGTGGCTCCGAACACATTCAGGGCTGGATTCGTGCGGAAGCCGGACCGGGGCGGTTGCTGCTCTGGATGCCGGTCGCGTTCGGTGCGGGGATTGCGCTCTATTTCGCAGCGGAGCGCGAACCGGTCGCGTCTGTCGTGACCGTCGCAGCGGCCGTGTTGTGCGTTCTCGCGTTTCTGGCGCGGCGGCATCCGATCTTTCCGCTTGCGATGATGCTGGCCGCGCTGGCGGCGGGCTTTGCGATAGCCACGCTGAAGACCGCGCGCGTGGCGCACGGCGTGCTGGCGAGGCCGATGTTTTCTGTCGCAATGAAAGGCTTTGTCGAAACCCGCGAGGCGCGCGAGCGTACCGACCGCTTCGTGCTGCGCGTCGAGGAGATGGAGACGCTGAAGGGCTTCTCCAGACTCGAACGCGTGCGCCTCTCGGTGAAGAAGGGCACCGCGCCTGCGGTCGGCAGCTTCATTGAGTTGAAAGCGCGGTTGTTGCCGCCGTTGTCACCGCTTCGTCCGGGCAGTTACGATTTCGGACGCGATATGTATTTTCAGGGCATCGGCGCGTCCGGCTTCGCCATGGGCGCGATCAAGACCATTGAGGCTCCGCGCAGCGGCGGCGCGTATCTGCGCTATGCCGCGACCATGCAGGGCATGCGCGACGCGATCGACGCGCGCATCCGTAGCGTGCTCAGCGGCGATTCCCGCGCCATTGCGACGGCGCTGCTGACCGGCCGCCGCGATGCGATCTCGACGCCGGTCAACGATGCGATGTTCATCTCAGGCCTTGGCCATGTGCTGTCGATCTCCGGCTATCACATGGCGGTGGTGGCGGGCGTGGTGTTCTTCGCGGTGCGTGCGCTGCTCGCGCTGTTTCCGGCGTTGACAGTGACATTCCCGATCAAGAAATGGTCGGCGGCGGCTGCCTTCGCTGCGGCGCTGTTCTATCTGCTGCTGTCCGGCGCGGAGGTCGCGACACAACGCTCGTTCTTCATGACGGCGGTGGTTCTGATCGCGGTGATGGTGGATCGCCGCGCGATCACGTTCCGCACGCTGGCGGTGGCGGCGATGATCGTGCTGGTGATCGCGCCGGAATCGCTGGTGCATCCGAGCTTCCAGATGTCGTTTGCTGCGACACTGGGCCTTGTCGCGCTGGTGCAACTCGGCATGCCGAACCTGTTTGCGTCACCCGACAATTCGCGCGTGGCGCGCGCCGCGCTGTGGGGCGGGCGCGAGGTCGCGATGCTGGCGCTGGCGTCGCTGGTGGCGGGCCTCGCCACCATGCCGTATGCGGCGTTCCACTTCCATCGCGTGACGCCTTACGGCGTGCTCGCCAATCTTGCGGCGATGCCTGTGATCTCGGCGCTGGTGATGCCCGCGGGCCTGCTCGGCCTGCTGGCGATGCCGTTCGGGTTCGACGGCGTGTTCTGGCGGCTGATGGATGTCGGCATCGGCTGGATGATCGCGGTGTCGCAATGGGTCGCGGCGCTGCCCGGCGCCATCGGCAGGCTCGCGGCCTTCGGCACCGGCCCGCTCGCGGCGATGAGCCTCGGCCTGATCGTGCTGGCGCTGCTGCGCACGCCTTTGCGCTGGGCAGGGGCGGGACTTGCCGTGATCGCAACCACATGGGCGCTGGCGACGCCGCAGCCCGACATTCTTGTCGCGGCGGATGGACACGCAGTCGGCGTGCGGGGCAAGGATGGGCGGCTGCGTCTGATGCGGACCGCCAAGGACACGTTCCTGTCGCGCGAATGGCTCGCCGCCGATGCCGATGCGCGTACCGCTGCCGATCCCTCGCTGGCGGAGGGCGTCTCGTGCGATGAGGCCGGATGCGTGGTGCAGGCCCTCAACGGCGCAACGATTGCGCTAACTCTGAAGCCGGAAGGTTTCGCCGATGATTGCGTGCAGGCGGCGATGATCGTGACGCTCAAACAACCGCCAGCGAATTGCACGGCCATGGTGCTGGATCACGACCTGCTGAAACGGCAGGGCGCGCTGGCGCTGTATAGGAAGGGCGATGGTTACGTGGTCACGGCGATCAGGCCGCGCGGCATTGATCGTCCATGGTCGCCCGCCGCGCCGGACGATGAGCCACGCGTGCCCAGCATTCGGCCAAACATCGCCGCCCCGCCGGTCGATGCGACGCCGGCGGAAAACGATTTGCAGCCGGACGATTAAGCCCGGCTCAGTACTTCCGCACCAGGCCGATCAGCTTGCCCTGAATGCGCACGCGGTTCGGCGGCAGAATGCGGACCTCGTAAGCCGCGTTGGCGGGCTCCAGCGCGATGGATGCGCCCCGGCGGCGGAAGCGTTTCAACGTGGCTTCTTCCTCGTCGATCAGCGCCACCACGATGTCGCCGGTGTCGGCGCTTTCGTTGCGCTGGATCAGCACGGTGTCGCCGTCGAGAATCCCGGCTTCCATCATAGAGTCGCCGCGCACTTCGAGGGCGTAGTGTTCGCCGGAGCCGAGCATGTCGGGCGGCACGCTGATGGTATGGCTGCGGGTCTGCAGCGCCTCGATCGGCGTACCCGCCGCGATCCGGCCCATGACCGGCACGGCGACCGGGAAGCTCGTATCGTCATCGGGATCGGCCGAAACGCTGGGGCGGACCTTGCCGAGGTTGCCTTCAATGACGCTCGGGGTGAAGCCGCGGCGGGCGCCGCCGGGGCTTGCGCCGAGTTCAGGCAGCTTGATGACCTCGATGGCGCGGGCGCGATTGGCGAGCCTGCGGATGAAGCCGCGTTCCTCAAGCGCTGTAATGAGGCGGTGAATGCCGGACTTGGACCGCAGGTCTAGCGCATCCTTCATCTCGTCGAAGGAGGGCGGAACACCAGCTTCCTTTAGCCGCTCGTTGATGAAGCGAAGAAGCTCGTATTGTTTGCGTGTCAGCATTTTGAGTGGTCCCCGGTCCCGTTTATCCAGCGATGCGCTGCTCCGGGCCCTTGGAAGGAAGGCGTCCTCAGAAGCTGCGAGTCACTCGAAACAAATCATGAACGAACACTATCTGTTCCATATGTGTTCCGCAATCATTAATTTCCGGTGAAGGCGGCGCTGGTTCAGTTCGGCAACCGCAGGATCGTGCAGGTCGATCCGGCCGGGGCGGCGGGCGCGAAAGGTGGGCGGATGATCAGTGCGTTGGCTGCGGCCAGATTGGCCACGAGCGAACTGTCCTGCATGCCGACCGATGTGGCCACCGGCAGTCCTTCCGCGCCTGTTTCAAGCCGCGCGCGCAGATAGTCCTGCCGTTGATCGTTGGCGGGCAGGTCGCGCCCGAGCCGCGCCTGCTCGAACACATGATCAATGTGCGTGCGGCCTGACAGCGCCCGGATCAACGGCACCAGAAACAGATAGGCGCAGATGTAGGACGACACCGGATTGCCGGGCAGGCCGAGCACGCGCATCGCATCCAGCCGCCCGTGCATCATCGGCTTGCCGGGGCGCAGCGCGATTTTCCAGAAGGCCATGTCGGTGCCTTCCGCCTTCAGCGCGGCCTGAACGAGATCGTGGTCGCCGACGGACGCGCCGCCGGTGGTGACCAGAACATCCGCGCCGCTACCCTGCGCACGGCGAATTCCGTCCGTCGTGGAATCGAGCGTATCGCGCGCGATGCCGAGGTCGATGACATCCGCGCCTTCGCTGCGCGCGAGAGCCGTGAGCGCGAACACGTTGCTGAAGATGATCTGGCCCGGCGCGAGCGTTCCGCCCGGCGCGACGAGTTCGTCGCCGGTGGCGAGGATCGCCACGCGCGGACGGCGATGCACCGGCAGATGCGGATGATTCATTCCCGCCGCCAGCCCCAGCGCGCGGTCTGCCAGCAGCGTGCCGCGCGGCAAGAGCACGTCGCCTTGCTTGAAGTCGATGCCGGCGGCGCGGATGTTCTTTCCGAGCGTGGAGGCTTCATTGATGACGACGAAATCGCCATCGCGCGTGGTGTCTTCCTGAATCACGATCGCATCCGCGCCATCGGGAACGACGCCGCCGGTGAAGATGCGAGCGGTTTCTTTTGCGCCAAGGGATGAGGTGAACGGACGGCCCGCGGCGACTTCGCCGATCACCTTCAGGCGTGCGCCGAGCACGGCGTCGGATGCGCGCACAGCATAGCCGTCCATGGCCGACATGGCGTCGGGCGGCTGGGTGCGGAGGGCCGCGATGTCACGGGACAGCGTGCGATGATGGGCATCATTGAGCGCCACGGTCTCTTCGGGCAGCGGCGCGGCGTCCTTGAGAACGGCGGCGTAGGCTTCAGCGACCGGCATCAGCGCCATGGTGCAATCCTCAATATTCGGCGAGATAGTGTCCCGACTTTCCGCCCTTCTTCTCGACCAGGCGGATGCCCTCGATCTGGATGCCGCGCTCCACGGCCTTCACCATGTCGTAGATGGTGAGACATGCGACCGACACGGCGGTCAGCGCTTCCATCTCGACGCCGGTGGGGCCTTTCACCTTGACGGTGGCGCGGACGCGGCAGCCGGGCAGCTTGGCATCCGGCGTGATGTCGAGCGTGACCTTCGACAGCGCCAGCGGATGACACAGCGGAATGAGTTCGGAGGTGCGCTTGGCCGCCATGATCCCGGCGATGCGCGCGGTGCCGAGCACGTCGCCCTTGGCGGCGTTGCCTTTGGCGATCAGGTCGAGCGTCTTGCGGGTCATGATGACCTGGCCTTCGGCCACCGCGAGGCGTTCAGTGTCCGCCTTCGCGGAGACGTCCACCATGCGGGCTTCGCCCTTGGCGTCGATATGGGTGAGCTGTTTGGTTCGCTTCGCCATCTCAAGTGCCGTTCCCGCGCGCCAGCAGCGTGCGTGTCGCGGCGGTGACGTCCGCCTGCCGCATCAGGCTCTCGCCGACAAGGAAGGTGTTCATGCCGACGCGGGTGAGGCGGGCCAGATCCTCCGGCGCGAAGATGCCGCTCTCGCCGACGCTGATGCGATCCTTCGGAATCAACGGCGCGAGTTCCTCGCTGGTCTTGAGCGTGGTCTCGAAGGTCCGCAGGTTGCGGTTATTCACGCCGAGCAACGGCGAACGCAGCTTCAGCGCGCGATCGAGTTCGGCGCGGTCGTGGACTTCCAGCAGCACGTCCATGCCGTGCGCGAAGGCGGCGTCCTCGATGTCCTTGGCGGCGGCGTCATCCAGCGCCGCCATGATGATGAGGATGCAGTCCGCGCCATGGGCGCGGGCTTCCGCCACCTGATAGGTGTCGTACATGAAATCCTTGCGCAGCACCGGCAGCGAGACGGCTGCGCGCGCGGCGACCATGAACGCGAGCGAACCCTGGAACGACGGCGTATCGGTCAAAATGGAGAGACACGCCGCGCCGCCGGATTCATAGGCCTTCGCCAGCAATGGCGGATCGAAGTCGGCGCGGATCAGGCCTTTCGACGGCGAGGCCTTCTTGACCTCGGCGATCAGCGCGTAATCGCCGTTGGCATGCTTGGCACGGATGGCTTTGACGAAACCGCGCGGCGCGGGCGCGGCCTTGGCGCGGGCCTCGATCTCGCTGAGCGGGACCGCGCGCTTGGCTGCGGCGATTTCCTCGCGTTTGTAGGTTTCGATCTTGGTGAGGATGTCGGACAAGGCGATCTGCTCCTCAAGCATTCGAGACGGCGGCGAGGCGGGTCAGCCGCTCGGTGGCGGCGCCGCTGTCCAGCGCCTTGGTGCCGAGCGCGACGCCTTCCTTCAGGTCTTTCGCCTTGCCCGCGACCACGAGCGCGGCGGCGGCATTGATCAGCGCGACATTGCGATAGGCGTTCTGTTTGCCTTCGAGCACCTCACGCAGCGCCTTCGCGTTGGCTTCGGCGTCGCCGCCCTTGAGTTCGGCGGCGGTGGCGCGCGGAAGGCCCGCGTCTTCCGGCGTGACGTCGAAGGTGCGGATGCTGCCGTTCTCCAGCGCGGCGACATGGGTCGGGCCGGTGAGGGTGATCTCGTCGAGGCCGTCGGAGCCGTGAACGACCCAGACCGCCTCCGAGCCGAGATTCTTCAGCACCTGCGCCAGCGGCTGCACCCAGTGCTTGGAGAACACGCCGACCATCTGCCGCTTCACGCCGGCCGGGTTGGACAGCGGGCCGAGCAGATTGAAGATCGTGCGGGTCGCGAGTTCGACGCGGGTCGGGCCGACGTTCTTCATCGCCGGATGATGCGTTGGCGCGAACATGAAGCCGATCCCGGCTTCCGCGATACAGCGGCCGACGTCGTCCGGCGTGATGTTGATGTTGACGCCGAGTGCGGCGAGGGCGTCCGCCGCGCCGGATTTCGACGACAGCGCACGGTTGCCGTGCTTGGCGACGGGCACGCCCGCGCCCGCCACGATGAACGAGGCGCAGGTCGAGACGTTGACCGAGCCGGAACCGTCGCCGCCGGTGCCGACGATATCGACGGCATCCGCCGGAGCCTTCACGGGGAGCATCTTGGCGCGCATGGCAGACACCGCGCCGGTGATTTCGTCCACGGTCTCGCCGCGCACGCGCAGCGCCATCAGAAGGCCGCCCATCTGCGCGGGCGTCGCTTCTCCGGACATCACACGGTCGAACGCCGCCGCGGCTTCCTCGCGTGTGAGTGCCGCGCCGGTGGCGACTTTTCCGATAATGGATTTCAGATCGTCCATGACATGTCCGTAGAGCGCGGCGGCGTTACTGGCTCGACGCAGCGCCGGTCGCCACGGCAAACGCGTTCTGGTTGATGGTGACGCCGACATCGGCTTCGAGCTTGGTCACGTAGGCCGCGACCTGTTCCTCGATTTCGGCCTGACGGAGATTCTCCTTCAGCTTCTTCACGTCGTCGGAGGCGAGATCGACCGGCGGCACCACGATGTCGGTAACCTTGAACACGATCCAGTCGTTTCCGTTGCCGCCGTCGACCTGGCCATTGCCGTCCTTGGCCGTGCGGAACGCTGCGGGCACAAGGCGCTCCGGCACGCTCTTGATGTCGGTGTCACGCTTGAACAGCGAGGCCTTGTCGAGCTTGCCGACGATCTCGGTGGACTTCTCGCGCAGGCGCTTGGAGATCTGTTCGTCCTTCCAGCGCGCCTCGACCTGATCCTTCACCTCGTCCAGCGTCCGTTCGCGCGACGGCGTGACGCCGAGCACGTCGAACCAGATTTCGCCGCCGTTGTACTGCGCGGGTTCGTTCTCGACGCCGACATCGCTGGCGAAAGCGGGGGAGACGAGATCGACGCCCTGCGGCAGGCCAGCGACCGGCTTGCCGTCGAGGCCGCGGCCGGAGCGGTCGATGGCTTCGATGGTGGTGGCCTTGAGGCCGAGCTTCTGGGCGGCTTCCGCGATGTTGGCGCCGCCGCCGCGCTCGTCCTCGATCTTGTTGTGCAGGTCCTGCAACTGGGCGCGGGCGCGCTCCACCGCGATCTCCTGCTTGATCTTCGGCGCGACGCTTTCATAGCTCGGATTGGTGCCGGGCTCGATCTTGGTGACCTTCAGCAATGCGGTGGTCAGCGCGCCCTTCACCGGCTGGCTCACGGTGTCCGGTGCGAGCGCGAAGGCGGCATCCGCAAGCGCGCTGTCGCCGATGGAGGATTTCGCGACATTGCCGAGATCGGTGTCGGCGGGGGTGAGCTTGCGCTCCTTGGCGATGTCCTCGAACGACGTGCCGGACGCGATGCGCTCGCGCGCGGCCTTGGCTTCATCCTCGTTCGGGAACGGGATCTGGAACACCTGACGCTTCTCCGGCGTCGCATAGCTTTCCTTGCGCTGCTCGAACATCTTCTTCGCGTCGTCGTCCGAAACCTGGATCGTCTTGGCGATATCGTCCGGCGTCAGCGCGAGGAATGCGATCTTGCGGTATTCCGGCGCGCGGAAGAGCTGCTTGCGTTCCTCGAAGAAGGACGCCAGCGCCTCGGGAGAGGGCGCGTCGATGGTGCCGGCCTGCGCCGCCGTCAGGCGGATGTAGTCCGCCGAGCGCTGCTCGTTCTGGAAGCGGACCAGCGCTTCGAGCTGGGTTTTCGACGGCTCGAGGCCCGCGGCGATCGTGCCGGTGAGCTGGGTGCGCAGCGAGCGGCGGCGCTGCTCGGCGATATAGCGCTGTTCGGTGTAGCCGAACTGGCGGATCACCTGCAGGAAGCGGTCATGATCGAACTTGCCGTCGAGGCCCTTGAAGCTCGGATCGTTCTGGATGACGCGAACCACGTCTGCGTCCGACTGGCCGAGGCCCATGCGGCGCGCGGTTTCGTCCAGCGTGGCGTCGGCGACGATCTCCTGCAGCACCTGACGGTCGAGGCCGAACTGGCGGGCCTGCTCCTGGGTCAGCGGACGGCCGAAGCGGCGGCCGATCTGCTGCAGCCGGTCGGTGAACAGATTTCTGAACTGCTCCGTCGAGATTTCGGTGCTGCCGATCTTGGCGAGGCTCGACTGGCCGAAGCCGCGGAAGATATCGGCGATGCCCCAGATGCCGAAACTGATGATCAGCACACCGAACATGACGGTCATCACCGTCTTGCCGAGCCAGTTCGATGAGGCCTTGCGCATTCCTCGGAGCATGAGTCCAACTTGATGTTCGGGGAGGGAGGAGCGATACGCCGAAGCAGCGTTACCGCATTGTTTCGCCAAGGTATAAAGCGGCAGGGGTTCCCCCGCAACCATGCAGGGGGCGGCGCTTCGGCGCGGTTAATAAAGCCGTTCTGGAACTGGCGTCTATCCGCCTGCTCTGATAGCGCAAATCAACCCATTCAGATGCGAGATTGAGAATGACCGATACGCGCCGCCCGCTGATCGCGGGGAACTGGAAGATGAACGGCCTCAAGGCCTCGATGAGCGAGCTTGCGGCGATCTGGCAGGGCGCGGGCGACGTGAGCAAAAAGGCGGACCTTCTGATCTGTCCGCCCGCCACACTGCTGTTCACGGCCGCGGGTCTGGTCACCGGATCGCAGGTCGCGATCGGCGCGCAGGACTGCCATCCGGCCGCTTCCGGCGCGCATACCGGTGATATCTCCGCCGAAATGATCGCCGATACCGGTGCGAGCCATGTCATCGTCGGCCATTCGGAGCGCCGCGCGGATCATGGCGATAGCGACGCGGTGGTCCGCTCCAAGGCCGAGGCCGCGTGGCGGGCGAAGCTGGTCGCCATCGTCTGCGTCGGCGAGACCCAGGCGGAACGGGACGCCGGGCAGGCGCTGGAGGTGGTCGGGCGGCAGCTTGCCGGGTCGGTACCGGACGGAGCCACGGCGGCCAATCTGATTGTGGCCTACGAGCCGGTCTGGGCGATTGGAACCGGGCGTACCCCGACTGCGAAGGATGTCGAGGAAGTTCATGGGTTTATTCGCGCCAAGCTGAAGGAACGCTTCAGCCAGCAGGGCGATGGCATCCGGATTCTGTACGGCGGGTCGGTCAAGCCGTCGAATGCGGCCGAACTGATGGCCGTCCCGAATGTCGATGGAGCATTGGTGGGCGGCGCAAGCCTGAAAGCGGTTGATTTCCTTGCGATTGCAGCGGCGTGCCCCTAAATCTCCCACAACCCTGAGCGTGTGACCGGGGGTGGCAATCACCCCTGCAATCGTGTACAGACCGCGCAACTTCAACCCCCGCAAGCATCGTCATGGCCGACTTTCCGGCGTTGGCGGCTTGTGACGGAAGGTAACGATGCAGACCGTCATTATCGTCATCCATCTCATGCTCGTGCTCGGCCTGATCGGCGTCGTGCTGCTGCAGCGCTCCGAAGGCGGCGGCCTCGGTATCGGCGGCGGTGGTGGCGGCGGTTTCATGTCGAGCCGCGGCACGACCAACCTGCTGACGCGCACCACGGCCATTCTGGCGGCGGGCTTCTTCCTCACCAGCCTGTTCCTGTCGTGGCTCGCGGGCTACGAGCGCAAGCCTGCGTCGATCCTGAACCCATCCACCAGCCCTGCGCCGATCTCGCAGCCGGGCAGTGCGCCGCAGGCCCCTGTCGGCGGTCTTCTGGATTCGCTGAAGAAGCCTGAGGCGCCGTCTGCACCGCAGGCGCCGCAGTCGAAGTAAGGCGATTGTCGCTTCAGGACCTGCAGTCATGCGCGAGCCGCCTGCCTGCAAGTCTGAGAGTTGCCTTCCAACTATCTGATTGAGCTTGCATATCAGTGTCACCCACAGCGTGGAGAATTGCTGGGGGTGACGCGTGTTTGGTTTTGCGAATCGCACTGGCGGAGATAAAGGTAGGGTCCCATGACGCGGTATATTTTCATCACCGGCGGCGTGGTCTCCTCGCTCGGCAAGGGTCTGGCATCAGCGGCGCTCGGCGCGCTGTTGCAGGCACGAGGCTACAAGGTCCGTCTTCGCAAGCTCGATCCCTACC
>Ga0209930_1004821_pt1 | contig 11571 bp, 6 predicted proteins | sample ThiBiot_500_biof_2_FD_183948 | JGI IMG/M metagenome (GOLD analysis project Ga0209930, IMG submission 183948) | Wastewater bioreactor microbial communities from Cape Town, South Africa - Thiocy_cont_500_biof (SPAdes) | ecosystem: Engineered > Bioreactor > Thiocyanate-remediating >... | reverse complement strand
CCCATTCTAGTTTTGCATGTGATAAATGGTAAAAGTAACATTATTTTTGCTTGTTATGAATATTTTACTCTATTCATTCTGCTGAGTAAATATTTTTTCGGCGTCAATTCTGACATTTGAAAGTATTTATTCATATTATAACCATTACATATTGAAACGTGTTTTTCTTCATTCTGCATCATCAATTATATATCTATCAAGGGAAAGAGCTTGATTTCTTTTCCTTTTTCTTTTGAATAAATAAATATCGACTCAGTAGCAGAGAAAAGAAAAATCCATAAATATACCCTATGTGTGCATATAAGAGGCGCCATATCATTTTATAAATCATTATTATACAAGTAACGCTCATCTCAGGGATTCGCTGACCCTTTTCTGAAAAGAAAATAATAATGCGGACTAGTACAGACAAATTGAGTATACGTATCTTTTTTTACTCGAATTAATTCTGAACATCAACGTTACAGTGTCAATTCTCTAATTATTTACGCCGATGCACAAACGTCGGATATGAGTAAGAGATTCCGATGTATTTGCTCGATGCTTTGTTTGATAACAGTTTTTTTCTATAGTTTAAAAAGAGATAGTAGTAGCAGCACTGATTTACAATATCTTCTCACCCTTTAGTTTTTGTCTCTGTTAATACACGATCTGAGTCGTGACAATTAACTTTATTCAATTTATCCACATCATCAGATCATATTTCTTTCATTCATGTCAATCAAAGTTAATATTTTGCTTTTAATTGAGACACGTTTCAAAATTAGAAAATGGATTCAGTGCACCAGTTCTTATTCTCTTTATCATGTTTCTTCTTCATCAAAATTTTAAAATATTCATCCAGGTCTGTTTTCTGTAAATACTTACTTTTTACCGGAAAAGAAACGAACAAAATAGAGAGAGACATAGATATAAATAGATAGAAAACTGATGATGAAGTATTATTGATTTCATAAAGAAATCTTTGTCTATATGTCGAAGATTGTTTTAACATTTTTCATTGTTGTTGTTTTCATTTCGAAGAACAAAATTTCAGGTAAATAATTTAATCTGTGAAATATCATTGAATACGACTGAGAAAAAAAACGTTTCTTTATCAAAGCGTTGACTTAAACACTAATTTTAATCGTTATCAATGTTTAACATCTATCCAATATCTATCTTAATAAGAAATTTTAGATTGCTTCTAGCAAAACACTCTTCATAAAGATTTCATTTACTTTTTTTCTTTTTCTCTTATTTAGCTGTTTCCTATAATCAACCAAAGTTTTGTCCAACAGCATCTTGGAATCCAAATGCAATCACTTTCGCCAATCATTCCATAGCTGGCTATTACCCTAGATCCGTATTTGTCAATACAAACAATACAATCTATGTCGCTCATCAACAAAAAGGCACAATCTTAGTTTGGCACGAAGAGAGTATCAATCCAATAGAAATCAATCATGATAATTTGAAAAATCCCGCGTCTCTTTTCGTTACATTGAATGGAGATATTTTCATTTATGATACATTGGAAGATAAGACAGTACAGAAATGGGAAGCAAATACAAATAGTTTTATCACCGTTATGTACGTTGAGTCACCATGTTCTGCCTTATTTGTCGATAATAATTATACTCTTTATTGTTCAATGAGTGCTATTAATAAAGTAGTGAAGAGATGGTTGAATGATTCAAATCTAACATCGATAATTACTGTTGCTGGAACAGGTTCTAAAGGATCAGCATTGAATGAACTTAGTAATCCTCAGGAAATCTTTGTCGATGTTAACTTCGATTTATATGTAGCTGATAGTAACAATAATCGGGTGCAACTATTTTTATCAGGAGAATCAAATGGCATCATAGTAGCAGGATCGAATTCACCAAATCCAACCATTGATCTTAATTTTCCAAGTGGAATTGTTTTGGACGCTGAGAAAAATTTATTTATCGTAGATTCATGGAATAATCGTATTGTTGGATCGAGTTCAAATGTTTTTCGATGTTTAGTGGGATGTTATGGACATGGTTCAGGATCCAATAGATTATATCTACCTAGTAGTTTGAGTTTTGATCGTTTTGGAAACATGTTTGTTGTTGAATATCATAATCATCGAATTCAAAAATTTGAATATTTGGAAAAATCTTGTGGTAAGTTGAAATAAAATCAAATACTTATGAGGGTGAGAAGAAAAATGAAGAATAAACAAAATTGTAGGGATAATGAAATCTAAGGAAAACTTCTAATGAGAGATGTATGTTCTTCGTATTTCTCTTGAAGAACAACATATTGATAAAATAATTTCAATTGTTATGCGATTTTTATGTAAATATGTTATCGAAATATATTGGATAAGAAAAATCACTGTTCTTCTTTTTCTTTTTTGATTTCCTGGCTCGAATCTATAAAATTCTTAGTTAACACTAGATGATGGAATTTAGAGTTCGAAACGAAGAATTTTCTTTTTCTGTTTTTTTCATTGAATATCAATATGAGCAACTTTATCGATTTTATTAAGAAAACCACATCTTCTAATAAATTATCACTTCTCATTGCATAATTAATATTTTAGTTCAAATATCATTTTAATAATCATCTTTTCACGGCTTTTTCTCTTATTTAGCTGTTTTCTGTAATCAACCAAAGTTCTGTCCAACAGCATCTTGGAATCCAAATGCAATCACTTTCGCCAATCAATCCATAGTTGGTGAATCCCCTGCCGTCGTATTTGTCAATACAAACAATACAATCTATGTCGCTAATCGAGAAAACAGCACAATCTTAGTTTGGCACGAAGAGAGTATCGATCCAATAGAAATCAATCATGCCAATCTCACAAATCCTCTTTCTCTTTTCGTTACATTGAATGGAGATATTTTCATTGATGATACATTCGAAGATAAGACAGTACAGAAATGGGAAGCAAATACAAATAGTTTTATCACCGTTATGTACGTTGAGTCACCATGTTCTGCCTTATTTGTCGATAATAATTATACTCTTTATTGTTCAATGAGTGCTATTAATAAAGTAGTGAAGAGATGGTTGAATGATTCAAATCTAACATCGATAATTACTGTTGCTGGAACAGGTTCTAAAGGATCAGCATTGAATGAACTTAGTAATCCTCAGGAAATCTTTGTCGATGTTAACTTCGATTTATATGTAGCTGATAGTAACAATAATCGGGTGCAACTATTTTTATCAGGAGAATCAAATGGCATCATAGTAGCAGGATCGAATTCACCAAATCCAACCATTGATCTTAATTTTCCAAGTGGAATTGTTTTGGACGCTGAGAAAAATTTATTTATCGTAGATTCATGGAATAATCGTATTGTTGGATCGAGTTCAAATGTTTTTCGATGTTTAGTGGGATGTTATGGACATGGTTCAGGATCCAATAGATTATATCTACCTAGTAGTTTGAGTTTTGATCGTTTTGGAAACATGTTTGTTGTTGAATATCATAATCATCGAATTCAAAAATTTGAATATTTGGAAAAATCTTGTGGTAAGTTGAAATAAAATCAAATACTTATGAGGGTGAGAAGAAAAATGAAGAATAAACAAAATTGTAGGGATAATGAAATCTAAGGAAAACTTCTAATGAGAGATGTATGTTCTTCGTATTTCTCTTGAAGAACAACATATTGATAAAATAATTTCAATTGTTATGCGATTTTTATGTAAATATGTTATCGAAATATATTGGATAAGAAAAATCACTGTTCTTCTTTTTCTTTTTTGATTTCCTGGCTCGAATCTATAAAATTCTTAGTTAACACTAGATGATGGAATTTAGAGTTCGAAACGAAGAATTTTCTTTTTCTGTTTTTTTCATTGAATATCAATATGAGCAACTTTATCGATTTTATTAAGAAAACCACATCTTCTAATAAATTATCACTTCTCATTGCATAATTAATATTTTAGTTCAAATATCATTTTAATAATCATCTTTTCACGGCTTTTTCTCTTATTTAGCTGTTTTCTGTAATCAACCAAAGTTCTGTCCAACAGCATCTTGGAATCCAAATGCAATCACTTTCGCCAATCAATCCATAGTTGGTGAATCCCCTGCCGTCGTATTTGTCAATACAAACAATACAATCTATGTCGCTAATCGAGAAAACAGCACAATCTTAGTTTGGCACGAAGAGAGTATCGATCCAATAGAAATCAATCATGCCAATCTCACAAATCCTCTTTCTCTTTTCGTTACATTGAATGGAGATATTTTCATTGATGATACATTCGAAGATAAGACAGTACAGAAATGGGAAGCAAATACAAATAGTTTTATCACCGTTATGTACGTTGAGTCACCATGTTCTGCCTTATTTGTCGATAATAATTATACTCTTTACTGTTCAATGAATGCTACTAATAAAGTAGTGAAGAGATGGTTGAATGATTCAAATCTAACATCGATAACTACTGTTGTTGGAACAGATTCTCGAGGATTAGCATCGAATGAACTTAGTAATCCTCACGGAATCTTTGTCGATACTAACTTCGATTTATATGTAGCAGATTATGGTAATCATCGGGTGAAACTATTTCCATCAGGAAAATTAAATGGTATTGTAGTAGTCGGACGAAATTCATCAAATCCAACCATTGATCTTAATTTACCAATTGGAATTGTTTTGGATGCTGAGAAAAATTTATTTATCGTAGAGTACGGGAACCATCGCATTATTGGCTCGAGTTCAAATGTTTTTCGATGTTTAGTTGGATGTGATGGACAAGGTTCAGAATCCAATAGATTATCTCAGCCTGGTAGTTTGAGTTTTGATCGTTTTGGAAACCTGTTTGTTGCTGATCAATTGAATCATCGAATTCAAAAATTTGAATATTTGGAAAAATCTTGTGGTAAGTTGAAATAAAATCAAACAATAAAATAAATCAATTTGAGATGTCAAAGTTCTAAAGGTACGTTCATGAGAAACAAACTTTGAAAAACAGTGAAAAGACATATTTTGAAATAAACTCATCCATCATTCTATTTGTTATTTAGTTTATAGTTTATTGCCTTATCAAAACACTTATCATTCATCATTAGCGACTGATAATCAAGTATATAGTCGAGATTGTGACAAAAAATACTTTTATTATGAATCTATTCAAGTGAAAGTCAATACGACTGGTTATTATAGCTTTCGTAGTTACAGTGGCTTAGATGTATATGGATTGATTTATAGAAAAAGCTTTAATCCACTTGATCCATCAGAGAATCAATTTTCTGCAGACGATGATAGCGAGTCGAATTTACAGTTTAGACTTAATATTCGTCTTACTGGTGACATGACATATGTATTAGTTGTAACAACAAATCAGATAATACAAAAGAGAGCATTCTCAGTCGTGGCGTTGGGTGATAGTCATGTTACTTTCAAGCCCATCAGTAAGTACATGTATACTTTCGCAATGTAATTTTAAAGATCATATTGATCAGGTACACCAGTAAAAATTCAATATAAATATTCATCACAATTAACTGCTGATAGTCCAACATATTATCGGGATTTTGAAATTCCGAAATGTTATTTTGCAACTTTCGAAATCAAGGTAATTACATCGGGTGAATATGTTATTTGGAGTAAAAGCAATATGAATAATACATATGGTTATATCTACAAAAATGATTTCAATGCCCTGAAACAATTTGAGAATTTACTTTCACAACATGATGGATCTTGTAATGAAGGACAATTCAAATTATTCGTTAATCTTGAAATGAACACTAAATATGTATTAGTTGTAACAACGCATCGACCAAAAACAATTGGAAATTTCTCAATTACCATATCTGGTCCAAATAATGTTACATTTAGTCAAATCAGTAAGCATTGATTTCATTTTTCAAATGACTAAAAACCGAAGAATAACATTTTTGTTTGCAAACTTTGTAGATGTTGGTTATATTAAAAGTATTGGTTTGACTCTTGATGATATTTTACGTGATGAACTGCGTACAAATTTGACAATGAAAGATCAATCAGTTTCAATAAAGATAAGTCTAGTTTTAACAATAATTATGTTCGTTGGAGGAGTAATCAATAGTATTTTTTCTTTGATAACATTTCAAAACAAACAATGTCAACAAGTTGGATGTGGATTGTATCTTTTAGCATCTTCAATAACTTCATTTTTGTCAATCACTATGTTCACCATTAAATTTTGGTTTGTTGTTCTCACACAAATCGATGCTTCGACGAGTTTATCAGTTCTCCAAGGAGGTTGTGTTTCTATGGAAGTAGTTCTTAAATTTTGTCTTTATTTGGATGGTTGGTTGAATGCATGTGTAGCAATCGAACGAGCAACAAATGTTATCCAAGGAGTTACTTTTGATACAAAGAAAAGTCGATTTTATGCGAAACGAACCATTCTTGTTTTACCATTTTGTATTATTGGTACTCTCATTCACGAACTTTTATATCGACGATTACTTGTTTATCCACCAAAGATAGATGAGACGAATGTCGGAATAACAGAACGATACATTTTATGTGTGACTCGTTATACTCCTGCTGTTCAAAATTACAATACAGCTATTCTATTTTTACATCTTTTAGCTCCGTTTGTTATTAATCTTTGTTCGGCTTTAGTTATCGTTTTCGGAGGCGCTCGACAACGATCTGTAGCACGAAAAGATCAATCTTTCAAAGAACATATTCGAGAACAATTCAAAGAACATAAACAATTGATCATTAGTCCCATCATTTTACTTGTTCTATCAATCCCACGCGTTATCATTTCATTACTACCTGATGGAGTCAAAATTTCAGAAAACTTATGGTTATATTTGAGTGCATATTTAATTTCATTCATTCCACCAATGCTGATTTTCATCATCTTTGTTGTTCCTTCAAAATTTTATATGAAAATATTTAAGCTAGCATTTACCTGTACTCGACAACGCAATCCTATTCATAAATGACCTATTCTCAACACTCATTTAATAAATACAAAAAAGAAAAAGCTTTATCATTTCTTTTTTGTTGTTCGTACGCTTTTGCTTAAGCCCTTAATATGCTGAGCTTTATTTACTTCGAATAAAAAAAGTGCAATCAGTTTTTCCTTAATATTTAATTAAATCAAATTAAAAAAATGTCCACTCCTAATATCGATGGATTCTTAGATATTCTTATATATTGAAAAGAGTGAGAATGTACTTCAGATTTTATTCAATTGACAAAACCAGAAACATAGTCCAACATACATGGTCCTTCGTGTATACAACTGCGAGTATTATCACATGCAACTCACTTAGAAAGCCTTTGAACTTCGAGACGATGAGAAGAATTTGTCATACATGTATTGTCACGTCGAGAACCATGGTCAAAATACTGATGCATATCGAAAGCAAAATTGTTGATTGGATCACCATTGAATACACTATCGATTTAATTACGAAGTGTTATAATTGATTCTTGAGCTTGCTGTAGTTTGATCTTCTGATATGAATTCAAATATGAACCATCGATTTTAAATGGAAAAAAAAACTAGCACTACCGTCCATAATAGCAGAATTTAATTCAATTAGATAGATATCTGAATTATTAAAATTCATAACTGCATAAATAGGATTCATTTGAAGAATTTCGTAGTTGATCCTAGCCATAGCCTGGATATGTATCTATTTTGATTTCTTCAGTTAATACTTTAAGAAATAACGCTATGAATAATTGTTTTAAAATATGTTTTCACTTTTTTACTACATACAGACACAAGCACAAAGAAGGGAAATATGTCAGAAAAATGTCTTGATTTATCGGCTGATGAAAGTTATAATAATGAAGCTCTAGTGATCGCACTCAACACGATTTCGAATATGTTGACAAATTTTCCAATATATGAATAAAATATACCAAATCACAGATTTCAATCCGACAGTGAGTCCACCATACAAGCCAAGAATTGTTGTTATTATATATAACGGACTATTTCTTTCACTATAGCTATATCGACATGTTAATGGCGCACAGATTGAATAGTAACTCGAATAATTACTTGAATTTGTCCATGTTTCAATAAATAATTCATCAATCAATGCACCAATAGAGATTGATGACAGTGAATTATTGAGAGGTGCTAAAGTATCATTAATTTCAATAGAATCCGTTAGAATTTTCAAACAAGTAGAATTGTAAAAACATCGAAGTGAAGAAAAACGAAGACCATAGATTGGCAAACATCCAAAGACAATTCCTAGAGAAATCGAAATTATATAAAAAATCGTTTTTGTTTTCCCTTATACCGTCTACTGTTTTGTCAATGAGTCGAGTCTGAAAAGTTGATCTTGTACATGTTGATGAAGTTGCACATGAACACATCTCTCCACTTTCATTATAAAGTCTGGAACGTGTTGATATACTGTAACCATTAGCAGTGTACGATGTCATTAAAATCCAATTTGTAAAAAGTGTATTCTGTAATTGATTTGCATGAAGCATGCCGATAATGAAGTTGAGTGTCTGTTGAAAATCTTGAGGTGTTTGGTTGATAAAATTTTGAATTATTGAATTGACTTGTGTTTGAAACGAAAAACGAGTTAACGGTTCGATGGTAATCAACTTTTGTGAATAGAAAATATCAATCTTTTGATCGATTGCATTTTTTGCAAGAGTACACAACGATGAGAGAGCACGCAATTGAGCACTTAAGACTTTGGCATCGAGATACCAAATATAACCTACTGTTGTGTCCGTTCCCCATATTCGTTTGATGACATCCGAAGAAACAAAATCACTCGAACAAATTTGATGATAAGCTGAAACATTGAGAGAAATAAATTGTGAATATGGAATAGCAATTTGCGAACATGGACAAGATATTGTCGAGGGATATTGAGATTTCAATAATTCAAACGTCGATTCAGTTGGAAATGAAACATTTTTAGAACGGATTTGTCTATTGAGATTAATGAAAATTAAAATAACGATCATGACTAAACAAAAAGCCAGAATATAGAATCGTGTTGCTTTTTGTTGACGATGAATTAGTAAGATATCTGTTTGTTCATTGTTCAGTTTGGTACGATAGAAATTTAATCGTCGGATATGAAGAATAATTTGCCAATTGTTAGAATATTGACAATGGAATTTGACAAACAATGGAATTATAATTCGAAGGGCAACAGATAAACCACCGATAACACCTAAAATAATTGATATAAGATAAAGAAGATTAAAACGTTCATTAAAAGTGTATGTGCATTCCGTTGGTGCACAATGACGATAGTAGTCGATGAAACTAACAGAATCTGTCCAATTTTCGATAAATAATTGTGAAGCTATTTCATCCACAGTCATATTCACCGGAAAACGACTATTGACTGATGAATCAAGCGGAGTTATATTTGCAGCAGTTGATGTATTAATTGTCAGATTTGGAAAGTCAAATAAAAGCCAATCGCAAAGCATTTGAATACAAGAAGCATTGTAGAAACATTCAAGTGACGAGATAAGTACAGAATCCATCGATAAACAACTAATGAATAGACCAGGTATGGTTTGATTTGGCTTTGTTGTCAATGCAGAACAACTAGCTGATCGACAATAGAATCCTTGAGGACGTCTGCAAGAACTATTTGTACCGCATGAACATTGATTATCATAATCATTTGTTGAAGATAAACGCCAGAATAACATATTGGATGATACGATTCCCGTTAATTTAGCATTCGCATTTCCATTAGTATAAAATTGATTTAGTTGAATTGCATTTCGAAGAAGTTGAAACAATTGACGAAAAGAAAGCATAGTTTGATTTTGAAATTGTTCAATCAATGTATTCATTTGTGATTGAAAGATATCTTTTGCTAAGACTTGACTACTAACAAATTGTGTCTGATTGAAAGCAGTCAATTGTTTGGATAGAGTAGCATTTGTCGCTTGACATAACATGTCTAATGTTGCAAACCATGATAAAAAATGCAGACGAAAATCAAACGAATGAACTGCACCAGGAAGTGTTACTTGTTTATAAAATGTTAGAAATTCTCTGATAAAAATTTTCGAACATATTTGATGATAATATGGTTGAATAGTGACGATTTCTGAATGGAAAATTGAAAATTGACTACACGGACAAATAAGTGTTGATGGATATCGAGCAAATAATTGTTCATATTGATCTATCGATGGTTTAAATACTGTCATAGTTCGAATATGAACAGAAATTGAAACGTAAACAACTAAAATGATTATGCCAATAGTTAAGAATAAAATATAAAGACGAGTCGAATAGATTTCATTTTGAATATCAGAAGAATGAGAAAATAAATTCAATGTACGGATTTTTTGATAGATTCCATTTATAAATTCAATACAACGTTCTCGTTTACTTCTCGTCGTACTTGAAGAATGTTTGTTTTGTATTTGTCGTAGAATTTTAACAATTAATGGTGATAAAAGATAGATAATCGTTTTCAAACCACCAAACAGACTAATCAATATTGAAATAATAAAAACTAAACTGAATCGTTGATCATATGAATATGTGCAAATCGATGGCGAACAAACTTGATAATAATTAGTAAAATTACTATGTTCATTCCATGATTCAATCAATAATTCATTCAATAGATTATCTGTTGTGGTATTAGGAGCGAAATGAGATGATACCAGTGGTGTTATCATCGGTAAACGATCGATAATTGTTCGAAATCTCTCAATACATACTTGATCAAACAGACATTCCAATGTAGATTTCAATAATGGATTATACGGTAAACATCCAGCTAACATACCAGGAATGGAGAATAATACTGGTGGATCAGTATCTGTATCACCGAAAATCGTATATAAATTCATTCCATTTCGTCCTGTCGAATTGTAAAAACTAGCTTTATGTACACACATATCTAAGCTATTACATGCGCAAGATCTATTCATATCTGCGTAGACCATTGGACCCATATATAAACTACCACCTGCATTTGGATCGGTTTCGATAACAAAATTTGTACGTAATGAAGACAAAATTCTATTTGTGCCGATAGTAACCCAAACAGTTTCACGCAGATATTGATTGTCAGTGATCAGATTCGTTTTTATTTGTTGAATGAGTGCCAAAACTTGACTTTCAAAAACATCACGAAATAAAACGTGATTACTAACAATCTGTTTTCTAGCAAATTCATTCAATTTGCTTGATATTGTTTGTTGAATGGATTGACAAAAGAGAGCAAGTATTTGAAAATGAGATGCAAGCATAACTCGATGATCTAATGGCCAATATTCACTCATATTTGGATCGAATAGAAACAAAGAAATAAATGATGAATTAGTCAATTGACTTGAACATATCGGATGATAATGAGGATTCAATGAAATGAAATTGCTTTGTGAAATTGATGTTTGTTGACATGGACATAAGAGAGTAGTTCGATAATGAAGAGATAGATCATTGAAAAGAGCTTCCGATGGCGATTCAACTGTTTTACTATGTGTTTGAACACTAACTGCACCAAAAAACGTAATGATACAAAGAGAAGTGGTTAAGGAGAGAAGAAAAATTCGCGTCGAAAGTAACTGATCAACCAGCGACAAGTCTTCTTGTTCATTAAATAAATTG
>Ga0209930_1004819_pt1 | contig 11572 bp, 5 predicted proteins | sample ThiBiot_500_biof_2_FD_183948 | JGI IMG/M metagenome (GOLD analysis project Ga0209930, IMG submission 183948) | Wastewater bioreactor microbial communities from Cape Town, South Africa - Thiocy_cont_500_biof (SPAdes) | ecosystem: Engineered > Bioreactor > Thiocyanate-remediating >... | reverse complement strand
TGTTTTAGTAGCGAGAGGACTCTTCCAAGCTTAGAGAAGGATTCAGTTTTTGGCAGTGACCAGTGAGAAACAAAAATTTTGGTGTGGCAAGTGCCATACCATGCCATCATGTCGGCCCGCCACTGTATGAAATTACGTGATGAAATTAGAATTAAAATTAAAATCTATCTTCAACGTCACGCTAAAAAAAGCAGGACAGGACAGGACAGGATCAGGTTGTCGAATATTAGCAGGACAGGTTATAGGACATGAAAAAGTCTCAACCTGCAGTGCTCTAGGCGCAAAAGCGATTATAAATGTTTTTAAATATTCGAACAAAATAAGGCACGATAAATCGAAGTACAAATGTTATACCATTGAAAACACTTAAGAATGTAGTAAAAACTTCAAGAGCATCAAATCGATAATAATATGTAATCGAGCATTGATTTGGAGCACAGGTATTGAAAAATAGTTCATAAGATACATTGAATGTCCATGAATCAATAAACATTGATTGAGCTATTGCGTCAATTGTTTCATTTGAAATAAATCGCGATGAAAAAGCATATATTGGTTGAAAATATTTTTCGTCAATAGTAATAGCCCACGCATCGTGAGCATCATTTCCACCCAATGGTAAAGCAGCAAATAATGTTCTCAGACAGTTTCTTGAATAAAAACACGATAATGATGAATGTATAATTGTTTCTGATAGAAAACAGCCAACTTGTAAACCTGTGACTGAATAAAATGCTGTCAAATTTGGAAAAAACATTTGTGCTTGTTCGGAACACAATTTCGAAGTTGCACAAGAACATTCGGTATTTGTGTTAGTGTTATTATATTTTACGGGAATGGTAGTTAATAATGACAGATTTGAACTTTGTTTGGTTTCATTTTTAGTAAATATCCAATTCGACGAGAGAACTGACATGAATGCATTGCCTTGTATAAGCGAACGAAGAAGCTCGAATGTTCGATAGAATGCAATTGCACTTGCTACTTTCATACTGTATAATGTTATATTGGTTTGGTTATCGAATTCAATTCGAGAAAGAACATGCTCAGTGATTATAGTCGATGAACGTAATTGAATTAGATTATTATCCATAGTATCATTTGCTAGTGTGCACAACGTAATGATATGTGCAAAAAACGATGCGCCCCAATATCGAAAATCTTTTTTACTTAACCATTTCGGTTTGAATTCGTCAGCTGCGAGATAATCTATCCAACTGTCAGTAGTAAAAACACTATCGCATACAGGATGATATTTGACATTCAATTGAGTGATGAACACACTGTAAGAAATTGCGATTTGTGTACACAAACATTGAAGATTAGTTGAATGAAGAGCAAGCAATTGTTCGTATTCGATATATGATGTTATTTCTTGTACTACAGTCTTTTTCCGTTCAACGAAACTAGTATATAATATTACAACTGTCATTATTATTGTAACAAGAATCACGTAGACATATGTCTGAATTCGTTCATTTCGTTGAATAACTTCATCTTGTGAATGTGAATTGTACAGATTAAATGCTAAAATTGAGTGAAATCGACTTTGACGAACATTTGCCAACGGTAAAGCAGCTCGAATAGAGTTCCGATGTTGCCATTTACGTATAACAGTAAAACTAATGTTAACAACTAATGGTACACATAATCGAAAAGCTTTATTGAGAGTACCTACTACTGCAATGAGTATAAACAATGCGACAATGACACTACGTCGTTGTTCAATTGTATATGAACATGATGTAGGTGAACATTCATTATAGAAAAGATCAAAACGAGAATTATTAATATTCCATGTTTCGAGTAGCATTCCATTGATCAAATCAAACCACTGTTTAGTCATCGTAAATCGAGTTTGTATGTTAGCATCAAGTGATTTGAGAAGAGGAGCTGAATTATTCGATTGTATACTCGTTGCATAGGTCGAACGAATTTCATCGATCAATGTTTGATTGTATACCCATGATATTTTAGATTTGAATAGACCAGATAATGGTACACAACTAACAGACACTCCATTGAAATAATGTTGACAAACAGTACAGTTAGATGCATTCAAATAAATTCGACTGGGTACATCACATGCTGTGCTAGTACCTGCACATGGACAGAAACCTGTCATGTATATATCAGTTTCACTGTTAACTGTTACGAATATATAGACTGGAACATCAATGATTACACTGTTGTTATTATTGTTTAGATTGATGATAGTATTGGTATTGGCACCAGTAATCAATTGACTGTCTATATTAGCCATAGATATCCAACTCATTGTATTTGTAAAATCGTTTTGTGTCGAATCAATAAATGATTGAATTCGAGCATCGATCTCTTGTGTAAAAATCCATGCAGGAATAACATAACCCTTGACATATTCAGCAGCAAGAAATGTTTGATATGCATCGTCAATGGTAGTTTTAATTACAGAACATAGAGTAGCCAAAAGTTTAAAATAAGATGGAGCTATGGCACGAAAATCAAATGCAAACCAAATATTCGGAGGAATCTGAAGATTTAAATCGAATAATCCCATATAGTTAAGCCATATCGATGAAATCATATTACTCGAACATATTTGATGTAGAGTATATGTTATATTAAGAAATTTGCCGTGGGAAATTGAAATTTGAGAACATGGACATATCAAATCTGTTGTATATTTTTCATATAAATTCTTATAAACATCAATAGATGGATGTTCAATTGTAATAATTTGTGTCTGTTGAGGAAGAAATATATAGAATCCAAAAGCTGAAATCGAAAGAATTAGAAGAACAATGAAAAGTCTTGTTGTTATTCGTTCACGACGTAAAATTTCAGGTGTATGTGGAGGTTTACTTTGAAAAAGATTGAGAGATACAATTTGTTGTCGAATAAGTTTTGGTATTGATTGAAAAATACTAACGATAATTTGATGAAAAGATTTGCGCTTAGTACGAGTCGATGTCAATTTAGCTTTTCTGTAGATTAGAAATTTTAAAAGAATTTTCGCTGCAAAACGTAATACCAGAGAAAATTCTCCGAAAGTACCGATAATTGTTGTAAACATGAATAAATAATCGAAACGACGTGTAAATATATATGAACAATACTTAGGTTTACATTCCGAATAGAATGAAGTAAATGAAATTTCAATTGAAAAATTATCGATCATCAATTCGTTTAAAAGAATTTGAACTGTTGAACTCGAATTAAAACGTTTGTTTAATGTACTTGAAAGTGGAACAATATTTTGACCATGTAGAAGAGACAGACATGTATCATTATAATAACATTCAAACGTGGATGCAAGTGCACCATCAACAATCAAGCAATCTTCAATGATTCCTGGTACAGAAATCAATTTATCTTGATCATTGATGAAAAATGATGAATGTGGACAACCATTGATTTGAGAACATGAACAATCATTATACATTCTTGGTAAGAATTTAATACCATGATCAGTAAAATTTGCATAGAAATTCGTTGCCAAACCTGATACGAGTTCATTACTTGCCATTGTACGTTGTATAGAAAATAAATTACGAGCATACGCAGATTTAGTTGTTGTTAATGCAGAATTCAATACTGATTGTACATTTGTTTGAACAAGTTGTTGATTAGCTGCATTTGAATCACGAAGTTTTGATCCGTCGAAATTTGATAAAACTTCCATCCATGCTTGTTTGCTTATATTACAAAATGCTGATATAACTTGCCAAAATGTGCTCAATTGTACATGAATGTCATTTGTTGTCTCTATCCAATCTTGTGTTATGAATTGACTCGAACAAACTTGATGAAATTCGGCATTTACATTAGCAAATGTTTCATAAAGAATTTCTGTACGTGAACAAGGACATTTAAGTGTAAGCGGATATTTTATTAGTAGTTGTTCGAATGTAATTTGTGTTGGCCAATATTCAGTCTTATTGATAGTACGAACAGTAAAACCAGTGACAATCCCAACAGAACACATAACAATAATCAATGATAGGAGATACAGACGAGTAGCTATTCGTTCATAGGAAACATGTTGATCGTTACTTTCAGCAGTTTTGAACAGATTGAATTCAACAACACGGCGTCGAATATGTTTCACATAGGCATTTTCTGACATATTTCAGGCAAAACAAGTTATGAAATGAAGAAGAAGAAAAAAAACTATGTCATGCTTTCGTCATCATTTAGTATTGTCATACACAAATTTTAAAATTAAAATGGTATATATTTAGAAAGAAAAAAAGTTTCATTAAGGTAATAGAATGTCAACATAAATTGATTAAAATACTAATTGCGTTTGAGAAAGTATTCGAAACACTAATATCTGGTCGGCCATCATTGTTAAAATCAGCAATAGCTATAGAACTTGGACTTAAATCAACGTTAAAACTGATCGGTTCACTAAATGATCCGTTGCCATAACCAAGTAATATACTAACCATAGCATCATTCAAATTTGTGACAACGAGATCGATATAACTATCGCCATTAAAATTATCGACAGCGATTACTACTGGATCTGCATTAGTTCGATAAATTTGTTGTTCTTGAAAAGTTCCATTACCATAGCCCAATAAAATGCTAGTTGTATTATCATAAGCATTAGCAGTGGCCAAATCCATTTTGCTATCATGATTAAAATCAGCAACAGCTAAGCGAGCAACATAAAGTCCAGCCGGAAACGATTGTTTTACTTGAAAACTTCCGTTACCATATCCTAAATAGATACTTACACTATTGTTATCTTGATTGCTGGCAACAAAATCTAAATATTGATCACCATTGAAATTACCAGTGGCAACGTCACCTATTTGATGATTTGTTGTAATTATAGTTGCCGATTGAAATGTTCCATCACCATGACCTAATAATACATTAATTTTACCACTGTCGCTACTGTAGACGATAAGATCTGCTTTTCTATCATTGTTGACATCGGCAACAGAGAAACCACTAGCTTCATCAATCGTTGGACTAATTATTTCCTGTTGAAAAGTTCCATCGCCATAGCCAAGAAGTACGGCTACACTTTGATCATTTTGACTGATCAGGATAATATCTATATAATCGTCACCATTAAAATTCCCTAGAGACGCTTTCGTCGGACTGTCAACTACCAAGGGTTCTAACGGTGAAAATGTTCCGTTGCCATCTCCAATATAGATTCCTATAGTACCATCAAATGAATTGACAATTATAATATCCCAATTATTGTCATTGTTAATATCACCAGAAGCAATCGATGATGGGAACATTCTAGCACTATATTTAATATACGGTGCAAATGTCAATATTTCACATCGTGGAGCTACAAATAAACGCAATATGATAAATTTCTTAATCTGTAAAGTACATATAGACACAATACATACGAATTGGTGTTGTTGTTGTTGTTGTTCTTATTATTTCAATTAGCTCTGTACTCTCTTTTCGTCGAGTCAAAACAATCGGTACCGCAATGAGTATAATTACTAAAGCTATACCAAAAGAAATTCCCACTAGACGCAATGCGAATCTCTTTGATTCCATAACAATATATGTAGATTATTCTTCAAGAAATATGGTGGTAGTATATGCAAATTACCTTCAGAATAAATAAAGAAAGTTGTAAGTAAATTTAGATAATGGTTTTTTCCTGAATATTCATTCAAATAAAATTAATTTCAACATTGTTCTTGGAAAAATCATGGAAAAAAAGTTGTTCACTTTAGTGATGAAAAACGATATAAAATATGAAATAACTTGTCCTATAGGGGCAAAATCATTTTAATAGCGACGTGACATCGTACGATTCTCGCACGTATATCTAAACTCAGCGAGCATTTATAAAGTTGCTTTTAATACATTATGTAGATGTCCGAGCACTTAATGTGTCCCACAAAAATCAGCGCTAAGATCGTTGATTTCGAAAAGTTATCGAGCGAATAATAGCGTTAGCGACGTGATGTGAAAAAGGACATCAACTTCCACTATAAGTGTTTCATTTACAATATTCTGCGAATTTTTGCCAATGGATTTCGAAACCGTTTGGCATATTTTATAGACGGATGTTAGGGCTACAAAATGGCTATCTAACATTCTTTTGACTTATAGTCAGAATCTTCAATAATTGATAAACATTCAGCGTTTGCGACGTGACAAAAATGTTAGCGACGTTACAGCGTACGACTACTTGATGAAAAAATTTCTGCAATAATTAAACAAAATCTTTCCAAATAGTTTTTGTAGGTAGGTATTATTACTGAATCGCCATAGATTATACCGACGTCAGAATTAGAGCCCTGCAGGACAGGACAGGATCAGGTTGACAAATTTTTGCAGGTCAGGTTGAAGTTCTGGAAATCATAACCTGTTAACCTGGAAAGTTTTTATCAATCAATATCGACGTCTTGTGTATACTTTTGTAAGAAAAAGAATAGAATGAATAAATATTCAGCAAATTGGATTGGTCGTAAAAATACACAATAAAAATGGCCGAATCAATAAAATTCATGTTTCATTGTTAATTTCATTCTTGTAAATTTAAATCTATTTAGTTTTATAGTTTGACTTTTTACCCTGTTTTGATATTCATTATTGATTTACATTTTATAAATTAATTTATTATTCATTGTTAAATATGTCAAATTCAAAGAGAGATTTGGAAAGAAAGAAAAAAGAAGACAATCATTAAATCCAGACAATGTTGATGATATTTTGATGATACGCAATTTTCGAGATATGTGATAGGTGTTTTGCTTTGTTGTTTGAATAAATTATATGAAATTACGTGATGAAATTAGAATTAAAATTAAAATCTATCTTCAACGTCACGCTAAAAAAAGCAGGACAGGACAGGACAGGACAGGACAGGTCATTAAAAAATAGTAAAAGGACAGGACAGGATCAGGTTGTCGAATATTAGCAGGACAGGTTATAGGACATGAAAAAGTCTCAACCTGCAGTGCTCTAGTTATACATGTAAGCATGATCGATACAAATGGTAGTAAATAAGCGATCAAAAATAAATGAGAATTCGACAAAATTTTCATGCATTCATTAACAAATGGAATGATGAGACCTGGTAGACTAAGTAAAATTTGAACAATTGGTGCAATTAATAAATGTTTATGTATAATAAATTGTCATTGAAGTTGTTTATGAAAAGTAATTTTAATATCAAGTGTTGATTGATCACGAGCAATCAATCGAATAATAATAATCGACGATATGAATTCAATCGAGAGAGGAACAAGAAAATGAAAGAAAATTCACTAAGACAACGTACAATTGATCATAGTCTTGTTGTTTTACAATCAACAAACTTCAATGCAAGAAAATAAATAAAAGAAATTTAATTCTTTTAAATTAATTTCAATCTTTTTAATTGAATTTTCTTCTCATTGATTAATTGTTTGTTTAGAAAAAGTTTGTAGAAAAAGATTTCTTTCATTTTCAATATTATCTAATTGTTGACGATGTGTTCAATTAAATGATTAAAGCAAAAATCTTCTAAACATCCTGAACATTTCGATGTTGTTTTATCTTTTCCACATTTTATACATCATGTTTTACCAATTGCTCTTGACATTATTTTATGATAAAAAAGAAAAGACAAAAACTTTGCTTATCTAAGTATCTGTATGTAGCATAAAAAATTTTTGTTAATTATTTTCAAGTTATCTTAATAAAGTAAATGTTTTCAATGAAATCGTATAATTTATTTAATCACATTCATGACTTCATTTTGATGAGTCAATCAAAAATTTTTGAACACTCACATTTTCCAAATCGATAACATAAAGATTATTGTGTCGATCGAATGCTAAATCTATGGGCCACATCAATTGATTTCCTTCACTTCCACCACTATTTTCACCCACAATAACAATACCTTCTCTTGCTCCTTTTAACCAACCCATTATTCTACGATTACCACTATCTGCAATATAAAGAGTCTCAAATTGATCAACGTAGATTCCCCAAGGATATGATAATTGTGTGAGATTATTTCCACTTTCTTGACCACCAGCAACAACAGTTCCTTCTGTTGCACCCTTCATCCATTTCATTACACGATGATTATTCGAGTCTGATACATAAATCGATTCATTTTTATCAACAAAGATGTAACATGATTTATTGAATTGATTGAGATGATTACCTATCCCATTTCCACCTGCAACTAATATTCCATTCTCTTCTCCAATCCGCCATCGTTTCACTTCACTGTTTTTGAGGTCACTAACATAGAGATAACCATTTCTATCCATGGCTAAACCATGACCATCAATATTTGAAATGATTGTTTCACCCTCACTCTCATATTGACGAGACCATCGAACTATTCGTCTGTTTCCCAGATCAGAAATGATCAAAGAATCATTCTTATGATCGATAATCACATTCACTGGAGTATTTAATTGATCATTTTGATTTCCTGGACCATTTCCACCGGCAACAATTTCACCACTCGTTGCATCTTTTTTCCATCTGACAATACGATCATTTCCAGTATCAACAATATAGATAGTTTCATTGTTATCATCAATACAGATTCCAGATGCAGAAGAGAGTTGATCTAATTCATCACCAAATCCATTTCCTCCAGCAACAGTAATTCCATTCTCATTCCATTTTATATAATTCGTAGTTTCGGTAGAAAGAGCTAAAAAATGCACAATTAAATAATATTTTATTTTCTATTAAATATACAGTAAAAGTATCTATCCGAACATAATTTATTGAACTTAATTTTTCTTATAAAATTATACCTTGTGTCTCCGTTGAATCGACTACTCTTGTTGTAGTCGTTGTCGTTATTATCGTTGATGTATCCATCTTCATACTTTTCTTTGTTAAAAGTAATACTGGAACAGTAATAACTGTAACGATTATAATAATGCTAATAATAAATAATAAAATCCATTGAAATCTTTTATTTCGAATAGATAAACATCTAAAAAAATATATCTAATTGACATTATCATATAGATTAATATACTATATTTACATACGATAAGATCGATTGAGTATTTGATGGCATCTGGTAAAAAATAGAAGATTTTTATGTGCGTATATATTTCTGTTTTATTATCTGTATGAATGCTTAAAGAGAAGACATGTTCTTTTTTTTTCTATATTAAGTCATATGCATTTATCTTATTTGCTAACTAAACTTTTATTTTTTTTCTCTTGTAAAACTATATAACATCATAAATAAATGTAGATAATATTGATTTAATATCACGTTTTTTAAATCAATTCAATAATATATCATAGCTTAGAATAATATTATATCTGTATTTAATGAAAATATTTATTATAAGTTTTTAATTCTTATTGAATTTCTCATGTTGTAGAATGTGAGGATGATAAGTTTCTGTTTCAATACAATTATTTTAAATATCAAATATAGTGTTGATCAAATTAAATCTTGAAAGATATTTGCCTTTATGATGTAATAATAATAATAAAATGCTATTAGAGAAATCATTAGAAATACTTATAAAAATTAATAATTTTATTTATTTTTTATCTATATATAGAGGGCTTCAAATTGCAATATTGTTACAATCTATAATCTGCCTGTAATTACAAGAAATTTTCATATCTAATTGGAGAAGGTTAAGTTTTTTTCTTGAATAAATTGCATATTGTTTATTTATGAATATCGAACAAAAACTTATAAGTAGAAATAAAAAAAAAGATCAATAATATATATAAATGAACCAATTTAAGTCAAAATCATTTCTTTTATTTTTGAAATTTTCTGTACACATTCACATTATATTATTTATATCACAAATGGACAGATTATGAGTATCCTGTTGAGATTCAGTGTACATAAAAGAACAAGATTTTATTTTTAATATTATGGATTGTACAATAGAATTTCATTATTTGTTAGTTTTATACAAATTTAAACCAACAATTGAAGTTTTATTTGATAAGAATAATTTCTATTTGAAATCAATATGAGAGAATATAACTTTGCGGATAAAAAATATCACATAAAATTCATCACAATATTCTTACTTTCTCTTTCTTTATTAAAGACAAAAAGAATGTAAATTGTAACGTTATCTTTCAGACTCCTTCTATTGTGTACTCAAAAAGAAGTGTTGAGTACACTATAGAATCGGTCAGTGTGGCCGGCCGTTTACACGATAATTTCCGAAAGGAGACTTTGATCGACCTGAAATTTTCTACAGAGTTTAGTCGCGTAAATATCTCGGTCGAGTTCGAAGATGGGTCCGATCCGTCAAAGATTTCCTAATTTATAGCTCAAAACATCACTTTTCCCCCCTGATTTGATGGAGATTCTGGTAATTGATAGTTTTCTCTAAGCTAATATTTTCTCATAGCTGCGACAAAACTCATACTATTATACACCGTTCGACAGAGAATTTCACGCGCTACAAAATCATACTAAATAGTATAGATAGATCTATAATGACGAAAATTTCTTCCGTACAACACATTTTCAATACTACCAAAAATTCGTACATTTAGACATAATATCGAAGTAAATTGCACGTTTTTCTCATGGAATCGATACGAGTCTCTCCCACTGGATAGAACTCTTCATGGGCTATCGTATGATATCAAAACATAGTGAAATATGTTCTCCTTTGCAAATTTTCTCCTTGTGGTACTTCTTACTAAGCCAGACAAACTCATAATATTTTGGCACTTTGTCAGCATAGAAAATATACATTTTCTTAGAATATAAAGATCAATCTGTAAATTAGGGTCTACAACACAGTTGAAGTAGAAACAGAGATTAACATAAAATATTGGCACATATCTTTCCCTCACTGTCATCTCTCAAACATCCTTCCTCATATTCCCCCTCCATGATCTCTCCAACACCACCGTCGTTTCCCTCCCCTTCATGATCTCTCAACCAACCTTCCTCTCCTTTACTTCATCATCACTATCGAAATCTCTAGGGTTAACTTTTTGAAGTACACATAACGATCGGATTTCAATTCGATGTTTCCGCATTTATTATTCATTGTTTCGACAAACACTTCATTGTATACTTTTTCTGATGAATTTCGTAGTTTTCAATGTTGATTTATCATGATTTTTCATGACTCTCATATTCCGTCACACTGCCATGTACATATTATTCACTTAGAGGTATTGTTTTTTCTATCCAAAATTTCAGAAATACTGAAGTTCTCACACTTAAAATGGTTAACAGGGAAGGAAAACGAATTAAACGAAAAGGATACTTAACTTTTAGAGCCTAAATATGGATAGCCTACTGACAAAGAATGAACGCTCTAACTGTACTTGAAATGGACTTGATTCAATTTTGGTGGAACCACGTATTTTTCATACAAAATGGTTTCTTAGGGATCTTTTTAGGGCTCAGTTGCTAAACCACAACTCTTGTTGACCTATATGTTCATACAAAACATTTGTTAAAGCGTTGTCAACGACTAAACAGGATAAATTTGTATGGTTTCAGTGCAGTGCACTGAGTGCACTGTTTTCATTGACGTAAAATGAAAGTTCTCAGGAAATTACAATATAAATCATCAACAAAATATTGATGTGTAAATAATTACAAATCGATTTTTATTAATTG
>Ga0209930_1004811_pt1 | contig 11588 bp, 8 predicted proteins | sample ThiBiot_500_biof_2_FD_183948 | JGI IMG/M metagenome (GOLD analysis project Ga0209930, IMG submission 183948) | Wastewater bioreactor microbial communities from Cape Town, South Africa - Thiocy_cont_500_biof (SPAdes) | ecosystem: Engineered > Bioreactor > Thiocyanate-remediating >... | reverse complement strand
CATTGCAGGCTGGGCCTGGCTCAGCAGTGCGCTGGTGCATTGCAGCAAGCGCCAGTACGGACAGGCGCTGCAGGCCGCCGTACTGGCCAAGTCCACGGCGCAGACCTACCAGTTGGAGGGCCTGCACCGCAATGCGCTGGTCTATGAGTACCACATACAGGAAACGCAGGGCGATTTCGCGGGCGCACTGTCCACGCTGAAGGCGCTGAACATCATGCGACTCAAGAGCATGGCCATCAGTCCTTATCTGGAGAAATCACGATTCACGGCCATGGACGAGGCGCGGTTGCATGACCTGGAACCTGCCTATGTGAAACGCGCCCTTCAATACATAGAAGACAACCTGGACAAGAAACTGCTGGTGCAGTCTATTGCCGACCATTGCCGCGTCAGCCGCCGCACGCTGGAAGTTTCATTTCGCCATAGCCGATCATGCAGCATTGGTGAATATATAAGACAAAGCCGTATCCACCTGGCTGCGGAATCCTTGCTGACCACGGATCAAAGCATAGGACAGATTTCCTCCCGGCTTGGATATTCCTCCCTCTCCACATTTTCCAGGGATTTTTCCGGCCATTATGGGATACCGCCATCGGCCTGGGTTCGGCACCACCGGCTGACGTGATTTGAAAAATCCTGTAATGCATATGACGGGCGTGTATTCAGGCCCTACCGATCACCCGAAGCAACATGCAAAGTAGGACGCAAAGGAAGACGCATGAAATATCTGAAGAATATGAAAACGGGCTCCATGCTGGGTCTGGGTTTCTCGGTTCTCATCCTCATCGCGCTGTCGATTGCGCTGCTGGGCCGAGCGCGGCTGATCCAGGCCTCGGACGATGTCTCCTACCTGGCCGACACGCGCATCACCAGCCTGCTCAGGCTGGTGGAGGTCAAGAGCTCGGTGGAGTTCATCTTCCGCGGCGTGCGCAGTCTGGCGCTGATCGAAGACCCTGCGGAAAAGGCCCTGGCCAAGGCCACGCTGGACACGCAGCGCCAGAAGATAGGTCAGCTCATGGAGCAGTTCCGCGAGGGCCTGACCACGCCGCAGGGCATCGCCCTGTACGACCGCATGAGGAATGCGCGCACCGCCTACCTGCCGCTGCTGGACCAGTTCATGGCCGCGGCCATGCGGCATGACCTGCCCACTGTCTCGGCCATGCTGGGCAGCAGCGGAGAGTTCCGCAGGCAGCAGGACGCGTTCTTTGCCGCCATCAACGACATGCTGGCCCACCAGCAGGTGCGTGCCACGGAAACGGCCCAGGCCACCGAAGGCAAATCGCTGGCCGCCGGCCGGCAGATGCTGTCGCTGGCCCTGGCCTCGCTGTTGCTGGCCCTGGCCTCGCTGTTGCTGGGTGCGCTGGTGGCCTGGGCCATCACCCGCCGCATCAAGGGCCTGCTCGGTGGCGAGCCGGCCTACGCGGCCCAGGTCACGCAGGAAGTGGCCAAGGGCAACCTGGCGGTGAACGTACAGCTGCGCCGGGGCGATACCACCAGCCTGCTGGCCAGCCTGGAGGCCATGCGCGCCAGCCTGGCCGGCATCGTCAGCCAGGTGCGCCACAGCAGCGAATCGATTGCCACGGGCGCCAGCCAGATCGCCTCGGGCAACGCCGACCTGAGCGCTCGCACGGAGGAGCAGGCCGCCAACCTGGAGGAAACGGCCGCCTCCATGGAGCAGATGACCGCCACCATTCAGCAGAACGTGGACACGGTGCGCAGCGCCTCGGGCCTGGCCCAGTCGGCCAGCGCCACGGCCGTGCACGGCGGCGAGGTGGTGCATGGCGTGGTCAGCACCATGGAGGACATCACGCACAGCTCGCGCAAGATCGGGGAAATCATCGGCGTGATCGACGCCATTGCGTTCCAGACCAACATCCTCGCGCTCAATGCCGCCGTGGAGGCCGCGCGTGCCGGGGAACAGGGCAAGGGCTTTGCGGTGGTCGCCTCGGAGGTGCGCTCGCTGGCCCAGCGCTGCGCCAATGCGGCCAAGGAGATCAAGGGCCTGATCAGCGAGAGCGTGGGCAAGGTCGCCGCCGGCTCCCGCCAGGTGGCCGAGGCCGGCAGCACCATGAACGACATCGTCACCCAGACGCACCGCGTGGCCGAACTGATCTCCGACATCGGTGCCGCCACGCAGGAGCAGTCCCAGGGCGTGACCCAGGTCAGCGACGCGGTGCAGCAGCTCGACCAGGTGACGCAGCAAAACGCTTCCCTGGTGGAAGAGTCTGCCGCTGCTGCCGACAGCCTGAACAAGCAGGCCGCGCAACTGGTGCAACTGGTCAGCGTGTTCCGGCTGGATGAGAACGCGACCCGCCCCCAGGCCGCCCTGTCCAAGTCCACGACAGTGGCAGCGGCCGTGCCGGCGCGTGCACAGACCGCCAGGCCGTCTCCCGCGCTGGCCCCTGCCGTGCCCCGCCCCGCCAAGCCCTTGCGCGCGGCAGCGGCTGCGGCCTCCAGCGCGCCTGTGGCGCTGCCCGCCAAGGCGGCAACACCCCGCCGCGCCACGGCGGCCGGAATGGCCGAGATGGCCGAGGCCGATGAGTGGGAGCAGTTCTAGAACAGGCTCAGCGCATCACCAGGCCGCCATCGACGAACAGTACCTGTCCCGTCATGAAGCCGCTCAGTTCCGAGGCCAGGAACAGCACCGGCCCCGCCACGTCTTCGGGGCTTGCCAGGCGGCGCAGCGGCGTGGCGGCCATCAGCGATTCGCGGAAGGACTCGCGCGTGTCCTGGGTGCCCTGCGTGGGATAGACCAGGCCCGGCGCGACGCAGTTGACGCGTATGCCCACGGGCCCCAGTTCGCTGGCCAGGTTGCGGCTGAAGGCCACCAGCGAGGCCTTGGCCGTGGTGTAGTCGTGGTAGGGCACGACGGGGTGCTCCACCAGGTTGCTGGCGATGTTGACGATGCTGCCCCGCGCACGCTGGCGCATCTGCGGCAGCACGGCGCGGCAGACATTGAAGGCCGCGCCCACGGCACCGTCGTACTGGGCTTGGTAGTCGCTCCAGTCCAGGTCGTCGAAACGGCTGCGCCGCTCGGGATCGAAGGCATAGGGCCTGAAGGCGTTGTTGACCACGATGTCGATGGCGCCGGCCTCGCGCGCGATGGCCTCGGCCATGGCCTGGACGGCAGGCTGCGAGCCTACATCGGCCTTGATGGCCCAGGCATCGCCTCCGGCCTGCTTGCCCGCAGCCTGGCAGGCCGCCACGGTGCGGGCGGCGGCAGCGTCGTTGGACAGGTGGTTGACCGCCACGAGGGCGCCCTCGCGCGCGAAGGCGGTGGCAATGGCTGCGCCTATGCCGCGGCCGGCGCCGGTGACCAGCACCACCTTGCCTTGCAGTCCCAGGGAAGACGGCTGTGCCATCTCAGGCCCCGGGCAGCAGGCTGGTGTCCACCACGTCGGACACCTTGATCTGCCTTTGCACCATGCCCAGCGCGCGGTAGGCGTCGGCGCCCTTTTGCAGGGCGGCCAGGTCGAAGCTGCCCAGCGGCTTGCCAGCCTGCAGCGGCTGCGAAGACGCATTGCGCAGGCGGATCACGTCCAGGTTGATGTCGCGCTGCGTGCCGTCGATGGCGTGCTTGCCGGCCAGCGTGGCGGCTTCCTCGGGGTTGGCCATCATCCAGGCGGCGCTGTCGCGGTAGCCCTTGAGGAAGGCGCGCAGCAGGTCCTTCTTGTCGCGTAGCGTGTCCTCGCGCACCACGAACATGTCGCTGGAGATGTTGAGGTGGTCGCGCACCTGCATCACATCGACCTCGCCAATGCCTTTGCGCAGGCCCACGGCAAGGCCGGTGTCGGTGGCGGCCGTGGCATCGACCTGGCCCTGCATCAGCGGCGCGAAGTTGAGCAGGCCGGTGACGACGATGGTCACGTCCGACTCCTTGAGGCCGGCCTGGTGCAGCATCACCAGCAGGTTCTGGCGCGTGCCGCTGGACAGGCTGTAGACGCCGATCTTCTTGCCCTTGAGGTCCGCCGGCTTGCGGATGCCCGCCGACTTGAGCGAGACCACGTTGAACACGTTCTGCGGGTAGATGTCGTAGATGGCGACCAGCTTCTCGCCCTTGTCCAGCGCCATGAAGAAGGAGCCGGGATCGGTGAAGGCCACATCGGCCTGGCCGCTGAGCATGTTGCGGATGGCGTCGCCGCCGCCCGCGCCGGGCAGATAGGCCAGCTCCACGCCCTGGGCCTTGAAGAAGCCCTTGTCGGGCTCGGCCAGGACGTTGGTGATCTCGCTGATGGGCTTGCTCCAGCCGGCCAGGCGGATCTTGCCCTGGGCGGGCGCGGCCGCTGCCGAGGTGCCGGCCAGAGTCAGGCCTGCCAAGCCTGCCAGGCCAGCGGTGGCGCCCAGCAGGCTGCGGCGGGTGAGGAAGGGGGATTGCGGTGTGTGCATGGCGCTTGGGGAAAAGGTTTCGGAAGTGTTCAGGATGGTCAGGCGGCGCGCGAGCGCAGCAGCCGGCGCTCCAGCACCAGGCAGGCCTGGTACAGCAGCAGGCCCATGGCGGCGATCAGCACCAGGGCGGCGAACATGAGGGTGGTGTCCATCATTCCCTGGGCGGCAATGACCACGGCGCCCAGGCCCCGGCTGGCGCCCATGAATTCGGCCACCACGGCGCCGACCAGGGCCAGCACCACGGCCACGCGCAGGCCCGCAAGAATGGCGGGCAGGCCCGTGGGCAGCTTCAGGCGCAGCAGCGTCTGCAGCCGCGTGGCGCCCAGCATGCGAAACAGCTGCAGCCGCTGGGCATCGACCTGGCGCAGGCCGGTCAGGGTGTTTTCCATCAGCGGGAAAAAGCAGATCAGCGCCGTGATCAGCACCGTGGGCAGCATGCCGAAGCCGAACCACAGCACGAACAGCGGCGCCAGCGCCAGCTTGGGCACGACCTGGCTGACCACCACGTAGGGCTTGAGCACACGCTCGAGCAGCTCGGATTCAGCCAGGGCCATGCCCGCCAGCAGGCCGATCGCGCTGCCGGCCGCCAGCCCCAGCAGCAGGGCCTGGAGCGTCGCCCAGATGTGCGGCCAGAAATAGCCCGTGGCCAGCCCCGTCCACAGCGATGCCGCAATGGCCGAGGGCGCCGGCAGCACCAGGGCGGACAGGCCCCATTGCCGCACCAGCAGCTCCCACAGGCCCAGCAGGACCAGCGCCAGCGCGGCGGCCAGCAGGCGGGCATGGAACAAGGACACCGTCATGCCGCCGTCCTGTCCAGGGCTGCGCGCACGCGGGCGCAGTGTTCGTTGAACGCCGGCCCGTGGCGCATGGCCTGGGTGCGCGGCGCGGGCAGATCGACCGCCATATCGGCCACGATGCGCCCGCCGTGCATGAGGGCGATGCGGTCGCCCAGGTAGACGGCCTCGTTGATGTCGTGGGTGACGAAGAGCACCGTGGTGCCGCGCTCGCGGCAGGTGCGCAGCAGGTCGTCCTGCAGCTCGGCGCGCGTGATGGCGTCCAGCGCGGCAAAGGGCTCGTCCAGCAGCAGCAGCGGCGGATCGAGGACCAGCGCCCGCGCCAGCGCCACGCGGCTTTGCTGCCCGCCCGAGAGATGGCGCGGATGGCGCTGCGCATGGCTGGCCAGGCCCAGCTGCTGCAGCAGCGCCAGGGCGCGTTGCTCGTCCTGCGGCGCGGGCCGCCTTTGCAGCGACACGGGCAGCAGCACATTGCCCAGCGCCGTATGCCACTCCAGCAGCGTGGGCGCCTGGAACATGAAGCCCAGCTGCGGGCCGGGCTCGGCCAGCTCGGCGCCGCGCAGCAGGATGCGGCCCGACTGCGGCCTGAGCAGCCCCGCCGCCAGCTTCAGCAAGGTGGTCTTGCCGCAGCCGCTGCGGCCCAGCAGGCAGTGGACCTCACCGGCCTGCACGCGCCAGTCCACGCCGTCCACCACGGGCGGGCGGCCCGGGTAGGTGAAGACCACTTGCTCGACATCGAGAAACGCCATGGTTGCAGCCCCGTCCGTCCCCTCTTGCAGGTTCGCCATGTCAGTCCGCATACGGCGCAAACGGCTGCGCCGCCGCCTCGGCAGATTGCTCTATCTCGGTCATGCGCACCAGATCCAGCAGGTTGAAGCGGCCGTCATGGTGCCAGCCGGCCTCGGGCATGCTCATGGAGCCGATGGCACTGATGCGCGTGACGCCGGCCGCCCCCAGCAGGCCGGCCAGGCGGTACAGCTGCTCGGGCGAGGCGGCAATGCCGGCCGTCTGCAGGTAGTCGCGCTGCGCGGCCACCACGGGCACGGCGTCATCCAGGCGGTCCACACCCACCACGGCAATCGTGCGGTACAGGGCCGTGGGCGCCAGCGGCTGCAGGCTGTCGCTGTACGCCACGCTCCAGGGTGCGTCCACCGGACCCAGCAGTTGCTGTTCGTCACCCGACCATTCCACGGCCTGCTGCCAGCGGGCCACGGCGGCGCCCTCCTCCAGCTCCAACGGCCGGCGCGCAAAGCGCCGCTGCAGGTTGGCCAGCTCGGCCGCCAGATAGTCGGCAAAGGCACGCGGCGGCACGGGGGCACCGCGCTCCACGTAGAAGACATGGGGCGAGTAGCAACCCTGCTGGTCGTAGCGCATCACGTCCCAGGCCGCCAGCCGCGCCACGGCGGGCGCCTTGAGCGTGTCCAGCGCCTGGGCGCCCACCATGCCGAAGCCCAGCTTGTGGCCATGCGGCAGAAAGCGCGTGGTCACGGGCAGGCGCTGGCGCAGCGCCTGCAGCGTCTGGTTGCCGCCGTAGGCGAGCACGGTGTCGGCCTCGGCATGGAGCGCGGCGGCTCCACCGCCATCCACGCCATCGGCGCCATCCGCCCCATCCACACCACCCGCGCCGCTCCACCACACCACGGCCAGGCAATCGGCCAGCGGCGGGTGCACCTCGGCCAGCAGCCGTGCGAACCAGCCCGCGAACAGCGGCTCGGCGCTGGCCAGCTTGCCAATGGCGGGCGCCTTGACCAGCAGGCCGCAGACCAGGCTCCACAGGGACAGCGCAGGCACATTGCCGGCCCAGCTGTGCATCAGCAGGTCGGGCCCGAAGGCGCGCACCGCGCCGCCCTTGGGCGCGGGCTGGAAGCCGTCCAGCACGGCCGGGTTGGCAAAGTCCTCGGCCACGAAGCGCCGCAGCTGCGCGGCGCGGAAGGTCTTGAAGAAGCCCGTCAGCCCCAGGCTCACCATGTCGGCGTCATAGCCGCTGACCACGGGCAGCCAGGCCTCGGCCTGGCGCCGATAGGGATCGCTGCGGTCCAGCAGGCGGGCAATGGCACGGTCGATGGCGTCGATGATCTCGGCCACGGGCATGGCCCTGAGGTGGCGGTCGGCGGCACGGCGCACATGGGCTGCCAGCGCATGCATCTGCGGGCCGGTCAGCAGGGGCACGGAGACTTCCAGCCGCACGCCGCCGCGTTCGAAGGGCAGCACATGCCACTGCACCTCGTCCTCGCGCAAACCAGGCAGTTCGGGCAGGTAGCCGGCCGTGATCCGCTCGATGTTCATGCAGCAGCGGCCTTCACGAATTCATCGACCGCCAGCGAGCAGCCCTTGGCCGCTGCGCCCTCGGCACGCCCCAGCAACAGGAAACCGCTGTTCTCGCCATGGCCGGCCCACAGGCCCACGTCCTCGGTGAGGATGGTGGTGACCGCGTTGTAGTTGGCCAGGTCGCAGTGCACGAGAATGCCGCGCTCGCCGGGCGCCACGCTGCGGCCGGTGACGGGCTCGACCAGGCGCGAGCGTATCCAGTGCGGCCCCGACTTGACCGACGGCAGCGTGGCATTGCCGTCGTCATAGAACTGCGTGCTCAACTCGGTCATGCCGTACATGTTGATGCAGTGGCTGCGCGGCACGCCCAGCAGCCGGGACAGGTCGGCGTAGAAGTCCTCCAGCGGCAGCTCGCGCGACTGGCCCTTGTAGCCGCCCGTGTCCAGGATGCGGCTGCCCGGCGGCAGACGGAAGCTGCGGCCCTGCTCGCGCAGCGCATCCATCACATGCACCAGGCTGAAGCTGGCGCCCAGCAGCGCATAGGGGCGGCCGCTGCGCTCGGACTCCTCCAGCACGGCGCACAGGCCGGGCATGTCCAGGCCGTCGGGCGTGAGGAAGTAGCGGCTGTCAGGAGTGCCGAATTCCGTCTTGGCCAGCGCCAGGTAGTGGGCCAGCGAAGAGTTGGGCATGGCCTGCTCGTCGGGAAAGAGGATGCCCATGGGCAGGCGCTCGTGCCCGGCCATGAAGCGCTGCGCGAAGTTGCGCGTCATCGACGCATCGTAGACATCGAGCGCGGGATGGAAGTGGCGCCCGCGCGCGGACAGTCCCTTGGCCTGGCCCGTGGTGCCGCTGGTCATGAACACGCGCTCCGCGGGCGAGGCCGGCTCGCTGCGCAGCTCCATGGCCTTGAACGCATCGATGGGCACGGCTGGAATGTCGCTCCAGGTCTTCACATTGCGCAGCGTGGCGCCGCGCCGCTGGCAGAAGCTGCGAAACGGCGCATTCGATTCGTATTGGTAGGCAAACAGCCGCAGGGCCAGTGCGTCGAACTGCTCGTCGGTGCAGCCGTCCATGGCGATGAATGCAAGCAGGTCTGCGACCAGAGAAGCCGCCTGGGGCCGGGCCTTGTCCATGGAATTCCTTCGAGAGCTGGGACGTGATGCTCCGAAGGCTCCCCCGCCCGTGGCGCATGGGCGACCACGCAGGGGTGCAAGCTCTTCTTCCGCCGGAATGACCCGGTTCAAGTTCTCGGGTGTGGATCTCAGCACTGGCGTGCACCCCGGAGCGGAGGACTATCTTACAGCAGGGTCGCCAAGGGTGCAGGACCGGGACAATCCTGCTGCGGGCCGTATCAGCCCACGGCCGTCAGCCGCCGCATCACCCATTCCACGGGCCCCTGCGCCACCTTCTTGCTCCAGGCCCAGGCGGCCAGGCTGGCGATGATCACGTACAGCGCGGCGGCCACGGCCACTTCGCGCAGGCTGCGTGAGCCGTCCAGCGCGCCCATGGCCTCCAGCAGGCCCATGCCGATGAGGATGTGTGCCAGGTACAGGGTCAGCGTCATGCGCCCGGCCGGCAGCAGGCCGCGCCACGGTCCACCGGGCCAGCGGTCGGCCAGCCGCAGGCAGGCGCCTATGGCAATGCTGGCGCAGCCCAGGCCCATCAGCAGATAGGCAGGGCCGGGCGGCATGGGGCCGGTGCCCAGCCAGGGCGCCCAAGCGCTGCGGGCCGCAAGCGCCGAGACGGCGCAGGCCAATCCCACCATCACGCCACCCGCAGCCACCAAGGTCCATTGCACGCGCGGCTCGGCCAGAGGCAGGCGCGCCAGCAGCATGCCGCACAGGAAGAACGCAAACCACGGCAGCACCGGATGGAAGCCGTTGAACAGCAGGTTGCGCGCAAAGCCGGCCGGCTCCCACAGGCCCTGGTAGTACAGGCTCGCCCAGTCCCAGCCCTGGCTGTAGTCCAGCTGCAGCAAGGCCCAGGCGGAGAGCACGGCCACGGCCGCCATGCCGGCCAGCAGCGCCCTTGCGCCGGCCTGCAGCCAGGCGATGGCCAGCACGAAGTAGACCGCGTAGTAGTGAATGATGTCGGCCGGAAAGATCACCAGGTTCATGCCACCGGCCACCAGCAGGAACAGCGCGCGGCGCAGCGTCCAGAGGCGCGCCGTGGCCGGCTCCAGCGAGCGCGTGGCCAGCACCAGGCCCAGGCCTGCCAGCACCACGAAGGTAGCCGAGGCCTTGCCCTCCAGGAAATGGAAGAACGACAGCAGCCAGCCCGGCTCCTGCAGCGCGGGATGCATGGCCTGCTTGAAGTTGACGAACACCATGCCTGCCAGCGCCAGATAGCGCGCCAGGTCCAGCCCCGCAAGGCGGGCGCCCCTGCCGGTGGCATGCCTCATGTCGCGTCTCCCTGTGCCTCGCCTCCAAGAAGGCAGGCCAGCAAGGCGGGATGCAGCACATCGACCCCTTCATCCGCCCCCGCGTCTTCTTGCGGCGTCACCGCCAGCGCAAAGCGCAGCGCATCGCTTTCCACCGCATCCAGCAGCAGTTGCGCGACCAGGCGCACGGGCACGGCGGGCCGCAAGAGGCCCTGCTGCGCCCCGCGCTCCATGAAGCCTGCCAGGCCGTCGAGCATGCGCCTGCGGTTGGCCTCGAAGGCCGGCGCCAGGCCCGGCGAACGCGCGATCTCGGACAGGCACTCGGCGCTGAGCACGGCCCATTCCCGCTGGCGGCACAGCGCCTGGTAGGCGGCCAGGAATTGCGCCACCACCGGCAGCGAAGGGGCTGCGGCCCGCTCCAGCGCCTGAAGCAAGGGCAGCAGCTCGGTCTGCTCCTGCGTGGCGACCTCGGCAATCAAGGCCTGCTTGCTGTCGAAGTGGTTGTACAGATTGCCCAGGCTCACCGAGGCAGCCTGCGCGATGTCGCGCATGCTGGTGCAGTGAAAGCCGCGCTCCACGAAACACTGCAGGGCGGCCTCCACGATGACAGCCCGGCGCTCGCTGATGTCTTCTTTCTTTTTCATGCCCCGAATGATGAACGAACGTTCATTCATGGTCAACACCGGGGCATGAAATCACAGCGGCGGCAGGGGGCCCACGCCCGAAGGAACGGCCTCCTCGTTGGGCCTGCAGGGCTGGCGCAGCATGCGCCGGCAGTCCGGCAGCTGCCGCTCATGGGCATAGGCGATGTGGCCCAGCACGATCTTCGACGGCCGGCTGCGGTCCAGCCAGACGGTGTTGGTCGAAGGCGTGGACAGATGGTCGAAGGCCCAGTACCCGGTCTGCGAAGGCGTGTCCAGGGTCACGCGCAGGCTGGAGCCCGCGCGGAACACATGGGCGAACTTCTGGATTTCCACGCGCATCAGCGTGGGCTCGCCGGGGCGCAGCGGGCGCACGGCGGCCTCGGTGAAATCGCCCCAGGGCCGCAAGGCGGTGGAGCGCTGGCCGTCCAGCGCGCGCATGGAGGCACGCAGCCAGCCGCGCTGCACGAACATCTCCTGGCCGTCGGGACGCACCTCCGAGACGGTGACCTGCACATCGGTATCGCCGGCCGTGGCGCTGAGCCACAGGTCCAGCGAGGCCTCGCCATAAAAGCTCAGCGCGCGCGGCAGCGGGGCCGTGGTAAAGCGCAGCAGGCCCTGCCCGGCGGGGCTGGCCATCCATTGGCCCGCGCCGGACTCGGTGTCCGCGTCGGGATGGTTGGCATCGGCGCCCGGCAGCGGGTAGCGGTAGCTGGCCGATTGGCGCTCGGCCTGCGGGGGCGCATCGCCCAGCCCGCCGCCCGGCTGCAGCCACAGCGTCATGGGCGTGACGCGCACGGGCAGCCGGTCAAAGCTGGCCACGGCCGAGGGGCGCAGCTGCCCATAGTCGCCCCCACCGTTCATCCACTGCATTTCCTGCGCCAGCAGCACGCGCGGCGTGTGCTCGAAGCCGTTGCTCTCGCCCTTGAGAAAGCGCGCGTAAAAGCGCTTCATGGTCTCGCGAATAAAGGGGGCGCTGTCGGTGTGATGGTCGCCGTTGGAGCTGATCAGCCACATCTTGTCCGGGGCGATGCTGTCCTCGTAGTAGCCCATGCGGGTGCCCACCTGCTCGTCCTGCCAGGACTGGGTGCCCAGCGTGGGGATGTCGATGCGGTGCGT
>Ga0209930_1004807_pt1 | contig 11599 bp, 14 predicted proteins | sample ThiBiot_500_biof_2_FD_183948 | JGI IMG/M metagenome (GOLD analysis project Ga0209930, IMG submission 183948) | Wastewater bioreactor microbial communities from Cape Town, South Africa - Thiocy_cont_500_biof (SPAdes) | ecosystem: Engineered > Bioreactor > Thiocyanate-remediating >... | reverse complement strand
GCGAGAGGTGGTATCGGCGCGCCGTGCGGAAGGTGGGACTTGAACCCACACGCCCGAGGGCACAGGAACCTAAATCCTGCGTGTCTGCCGATTTCACCACTCCCGCTGGTGTCCTCAGTCTAGTGAGCGACCTGTGCGACCGCTGTGGGGGACAACCCCCGGATCGGGCGCGGCGCACCCGGAGCTTCCAGACTTCGCTGCGAGGCGATGAGTACGATCTGAGGATTCGGTCGCGACGGCGACCCTCGGCCCGGGAGCCCGCATGGACGCCATCCTCGACCTGCCCATCATCGCGGGGCCGGTGCCCGGGATCGTCTACCTGCTCGCGATAGCGTTCGCGCTCTATCTCCTGATCCGCAAGCCCTCGGTGGTGTGGGTCGTCACCGCCGTCCTCGGGATCGTCGTCGGCGCCTTCGTCGGGCTCGGCGTCTTCGTGTGGGGGAAGGTCACCGGCGGACTCGGAGACCCCCTGCTGATCGCCGTCCTGTGGTGGGGCATGGCCACGCTCGGGGCGATCGGGCTCGCCGTGGTGAACCTCTGGCGGTCGCGGTGGTGGCGGAAGGTGATCGCCGTCGTCGGCATCCCGATCTTCGCCATCGCCGGCACGATCGGGATCAATGCCGCATACGGGCTCAACGACACCGTCGGGGATCTCGTCGGCATCGTGGCAGGGCACCCCATCGTCAAGCCGACGCCGCACCGCAGCAACAGCGCCCCCGACCGGCCGATCTACGAGACGTGGAAGCCGCCCGCGGGCATGCCGAAGCAGGGCAAGACGGGGTCGCAGCCCATCGCGGGTCTGGTCTCGGGGTTCCAGGCGCGCGATGCCGGCATCTACCTGCCGCCCGCAGCGCTGGTGTCGAACGCGCCGCCGCTGCCGCTGATGATCATGATGATGGGGCAGCCGGGATCGCCGGACCCGACGTATGTGAGCGGTGTGGCCGACGAGTTCGCGGCGCAGCACGAGGGGCTGGCACCCATCATCATCGTGGCCGATCAGCTCGGCAGCAGCGACAACGATCCCGCGTGCGCCGACTCGAAAGCGTACGGGAACGCCGAGACGTACATCAAGACGGACGTCGTGAACTGGGCCCGCAAGAACCTGAACATCATCGACGACCCCCGCTACTGGATCATGGCCGGCTACTCGAACGGCGGTGGCTGCGCCGTGAAGTACGTCGCGCAGGAGCCGAACGTCTTCAAGAACCTGATCGACATCTCGGGGGAGATCTACCCGGGCTCGGAGGATCCGCAGAGCGTGACGGACACGATCTACGGGGGGAGCGCGGCGGCGTTCGACGCGGCGAAGCCGATCACGATCATGCAGAAGGCGCCGCGAGGCGCCTACGACGGCGTGACGGCGTTCTTCAGCGCCGGCCAGCTCGACCCGCAGTACCAGGGCGAAGCGTCGCAGGTCTCGGCTGCCGCCAAGGCAGTCGGGATGAACGTCACCTACACGGTGATCCCCGGCGTCGGTCACGTGGGCGCCGACGTGCCGGATTCGCTGACCGCCGCGTTCGCGCTGTTCTACCCGGTGCTCGGGCTGTCCCCGCCGCAGTAAGGGGAGCGATGTCCCGTACGGTTGAGCTGTGCTTAAATGCGTGCGCATCTGGGCATTTGTGGATAACTTCGCGGCCGGTGGGCGGATCCTTGCGAGGATGCTCGGATGCTTCCCGCCACTCTCACCGACCCTGTCCCCAGGATCGCGGAGCGGGTACGTGAGCGCTTGCGTGCCGAGCAGAGAGACCCGGCGCACGAGCCGGGCATCGCCGCGCGCATCGCTCAGGAGGAGGTCCGCCGTCACAATGACTACGCGCTTGCCAGAGGCCTCGAGCTGGTCGACGACGAGACTGCGTGCGTGCGCGAGGTCGTGGCATCCGTCGCGGGGTACGGCCCGCTGCAGACGTATCTCGATGACCCGACGGTGGAGGAGCTCTGGATCAACGCGCCCGACCGGGTGTTCGTCGCCCGTGCGGGTGTGCCCGAGCGGGTGCCGATCGCGCTGACCCACACCGCGGTCCGCGATCTCGTCGAGCGGATGCTGCATGCGAGCGGCCGTCGCGTCGACCTGAGCCAGCCGTTCGTGGACGCGTCACTCCCGGACGGCTCCCGCCTGCACGTCGTGATACCGGACATCACGCGCCGGGAGTGGTCGGTGAACGTGCGCAAGTTCCTGCCCGGGTACCGCGATCTCGATGGTCTGGTCACTGCAGGCTCGCTTGCTCAGGAGGGCGCGGACCTCCTCCGTGATGCGATCGCCGCGGGCGCGAGCATCCTCGTGTCCGGGCCGACCCACGCCGGCAAGACCACACTCCTGGGCGCTCTCATCGCCGCATGCCCCGCGGAGCACCGGATCGTCACGGTGGAGGAGACGTTCGAGCTCGCGGTGGACGCGCCAGACCTGGTCGCGCTGCAGGGCCGGCAGCCGAGTCTGGAGGGGACAGGGGAAGTCACGCTGCGGCGTCTGGTGAGGGAGGCGCTCCGCATGCGGCCCGACCGGCTCGTCGTCGGCGAGGTGCGCGATGCTGAGGCACTGGACCTGCTCCTCGCGTTGAACACGGGCGTCCCCGGTGCGGCCACCATCCACGCGAATTCGGCGCGCGAGGCGCTGGACAAGCTCTCCGCACTCCCGTTACTGGCGGGACGGAACATCGACGCGCAGTTCGTGCGGCCCGCTGTCGCCGCATCCGTCCATCTGGTCGCCCACTGCACACGGGATGGGTCGGGACGCCGCCGCGTCGCGGAGATCATCGCGCCCACCGGGCGCGTCGTCGACGGAACGGTCGAAGCGCGAACGGTGTACACGGGGGGACGCGGGTGACGTACGTTCTGGGGGCGACGCTCGCCGCCGGCATCCTGCTCCTCGTGTCGCCGTGGGTGTGGCCGCGACGAGACCGCGCGACGCCGGCCGAGGAATCGGCGATCGGCCGTCGCCTGCTCGACACGGCGGGGTACGCCCACGTGCCCACACGTGTGCTCGCCCTCGCGACCGCGCTCGCAGCGGCCGTGACTGCGTCTGCCGCCTGGCTGTTCATTCCGGTGCCCGTGCTCGCCCTCCTGGGTGGCATCGCGGGCGCTGGTGCGCCGATCCTCTGGCTGCGCGCCCGACGGCATCGTCTCCTGCGTTCGCGCCGCGGGCTGTGGCCGGACGTCTGCGACTTGCTGATCGCGTCGGTGCGGGCGGGGATTTCGCTGCCCGATGCGGTGACGTCGCTCGCTGTATCGGCTCCTGCGGTGCTGCGACCGGCCTTCGCCGGCTTCGCGCGGGATGTCGCGGCATCCGGTCACTTCGACTCGAGCGTGAACAGGGTGAAGGCCGTGCTTGCCGACCCCATCGCGGATCGCATTCTGGAAACACTGCGGATGGCGCGCCAGGTGGGCGGCACCGAACTCGTGCCGGTGCTCCGCGCGCTCGCCGCCTCCGTCCGCGCCGACACGACTCTCCGGGCGGAGGTCGAGGCCCGGCAATCGTGGATCCGCGGCGCGGCGGTGCTCGGAGTCGTGGCCCCGTGGGCGATTCTGGCGCTCCTCGCGATGCGCCCGGAGGGTGCGAGGGCCTACAACAGTCCGGAGGGCGTCGCGCTCGTGGTCGTCGGTGCGATCGTCTCATTCGTCGCCTACCGCATCATGGTGCGGATCGGCCGGCTTCCGGAGCCGCGGCGGTGGTTCGGGTGATCGCCGTGCAACCTGCCGATGTCGCGCTCGCGGTGCTCCTGGGCGGTGCGTTCGGCGTCGGGGTGTGCCTCGTGCTGGCGGTCGTCCCGCGCTGGGGCGCGCCGAGCCTGGAGCGACGGATCATGCCGTACATCCGCGACATCGCGGATCCGGTGGGGCTCTCACCTGTGGGGGGCCCTCTGCGCGACCCCCGCGCGCTGTGGGATGCCGTCCAGGCGCGGATCGGAAACGCGATCGGCGGTTCCGAATCGGTGAGTGTGCGGCTCCGGCAGGCGGGTCGACCGGGTGACGTCGCGGCGTTCCGTGGCAAGCAGCTCGCGTGGGCGCTCATCGGTCTCGGCATCGGCGGCGTCGCGCTCATCGGGCTCGCCCTGGCAGGTCGCTTCTCCGCCCCCGCCACAGGACTGCCCATCGTGACTGCTGCGACCGCCACGCTCGCGGCGGACGTCCTGCTCACCCGTGCCGCGAAGGCCCGGGTCGCCCGGATCGCGGAGGAGCTGCCGACGGTGCTTGAGTTCCTCGCGCTCTGCCTCTCCGCGGGGGAGGGCATCCTCGACGCGCTCCGACGGGTCGCTGGTGTCGGGGCGGGTGAGCTGACCGTCGAGATCCGCGCGGTGGTCCTCGCCGTCGGCACCGGGTCGTCTCTCGGTGATGCGCTCACCGACCTCTCGCGCCGCGTTCAGCTGCCTGCCCTGTCACGGTCCGTCGATCACATCGTGGCCGCGCTGGATCGTGGTGCCCCGCTCGCGCTGGTGCTGCAGGCGCAGGCCGGCGATGCCCGCGAGGACGCGAAGCGCATCCTGATCGAGGGGGCGGGCCGGAAGGAGATCCTGATGCTCCTGCCTCTTGTCTTCCTCATCCTCCCGCTATCCGTCCTGTTCGCGGTGTTCCCCGGTGTCTTCATGCTGCGGCTGGGCATCGGGTGACCGCGTCCGATCGAAAGGAGACGACATGACCATGTTCCGTCGCGCGATGTGCAGACTGCGTTCGACCATCGGAGGGATGCACGCGGACGAACGCGGGGATGTGCCCGGATGGGTGCTGATCACGCTGATGACGGCGGGGCTCGTCGTCCTGATCTGGGCGCTCGCCGGACCGGCTCTCTCGGACCTGTTCCAGCAGGCGATCGCCCGCGTGTCCGGACTGTAGGCGTGCCGAGCCGACTACGTCGTCTGCTCGCGGAGGAAACCGGGTCGAGTCCCGTCGAGTTCGTGCTGGTCGGCGCGCTGCTGACGCTCTTGACGCTCGGAGTCCTTCAGCTGGGTCTGGCGATCTATGTGCGGAACGTCGTGCATGACGCCGCGGTCGAGGGTGCATATCACGGCGCGTTGGCGGATACGGGCGCTGCGGAGGGGATCGTTCGAACGCGCGAGATCATCGCGCGCGCGATCGGTTCCGACTACGCATCGGATGTCCGGGCCAGGGTGGTCGGGCCCCGCGAGCACCAGTCGATCGAGGTGACGGTGCACACGACCTTGCCTCTCGTCGGGCTGCTCGGTGCGCCGAACGCGTGGGAGGTGACCGCCCGTGCGCCGGTGGAGACTCTGGACTGACGACGATGCGGGTTCTGCGGCGCTCGAGTTCATCCTCATGGGCCTCGTGCTCCTCGTCCCCGTCGTCTATCTGGTCGTGACCCTCGGCCTCATCCAGGGACAGACGATGGGGGTGGAGGCGGGAGCGCGGCACATCGCCCGCGCGGTGTCCCTGGCGCCCGACATCGAAACGGCTCGTGCGCGGGCGCACGAGGTGCTGCGCGACGTCGTCGACGAGTACGGCCTCGACGCGAAGGGGGTCGAGGTGACGTTCCGCTGTCGTCCCGAGGGCGTCGCGTGTCCGAGCGCGGGAGCGACGCTGGTGGTCACCGTGCGCACGAGCGTCGGCCTGCCGCTCGTCCCACCCGTGTTGGGCCTGGACCGGCTCGCGCGCGTGGATGTCGAAGCCTCGGCAGCGCAGCGGATGTCGCGGTACTGGGGTGCCGGATGAGGCGCGCGAGACCACGACATCGAGAGGATGAAGACGGGAGCGTGATGCTCCTGACGATCGGGTACGCGGTGCTCGCCTTGGTCGCGGTCCTCATCTGCGTGGATGCCACGTCCCTCTATCTGGAGCAGAAGCGGCTGGACGCGGTGGCGGATGCCGCTGCCCTCGCCGCTGCGGACGGATTCGCGCTGGATCTGCAGGGCGATGAGGTGCGCGCGACGCTCACCTCTCAGGGTGTGCGACGTCAGGCACGCGGACTGGTGGATGACGTGGGGGAGGGCGCCGTGCTCGTTTCGGCGGACACCCCGGACGGGCGGTCGGCCAGGGTGACGGTGGGCGGGACGTGGCATCCGCCGGTGCTGACCCTCTTCGTCCCCGAGGGCGTCGAACTCACCGCGACCGCGACGAGCCGGACCGCTCTGCGCTGATGAGCGAGATGTGCGGCCGTCACATCGTCGGCTCTGGAACGAGTCAGGGGCCGCGCGCGGCTCGCTGAGCAGTGGGATCTCATCGGTGGAGGTGAGGGGTCGCAAGAACCACTAGTTCTGGTGGTTTCGGCGGTCCCTCGACCTAAGTCAGGCTGAGAGGCTTCGGGTTAAGTCAACCCTCGAACGACAGGAATCCCCAAATGCGACAGAAACGATGGGCGCACGTAGCGCCCTGGAGCGCAGCGGCTGCAGTGGCGGCGAGTCTGATCGCCGCACCAGCCTTCGCAGAGGGCTCCCGGAATGGAAGAACGTTCTCAAGCGCGAGGACAGGGTTCAGCTCCACCGCGTGGGCTGACAGTCAGAAGGACTCCAACCCGCCCACCATCAGGTGGTACAACTGCGCTCTGACCAACGGCGACAAGATCACGAAGGTCCAATATGGCCTGTGGGATCAGTACGGTGTGCTTCCGGACGCACTTGTGGGGAGCTTCAGGAATGCCTCTAGCTGCGCGACGACGCAACAGTGGGTCCGGGGCAGCAGCAGCTACACCCTGAACCCCGATGGGTTCTACTGGCAGCTCGGCCTGATCAACGGTAAGGACCGGGGGTATCTCTACGGTTCCGTCGACGTCTCCTGGTGATCGACAGCGGAAGCTGGGCGATTGAGTATGAGCATTCGAGCGGAACAGATCGACTACTCCTACGGTCGGCGGCGGGTGCTTCACTCGCTCGATCTGGACGTCGGCGTCGGGGCCACCCTGCTTCTGGGGCCGAACGGCGCGGGAAAGTCGACCCTGCTCGAGGTGCTCGCTTCCGTTCGGCGGGCCGCTCGGGGCTCGGTGACCATCGCAGGTGTTGGTGCACCGGGCCCTGATCGGGCCGCTTTGCAGCGATATCGACGGGCCGTCGCGTGGCTGCCGCAGACCGTGACTCCGTACCCCGGCGTCCGCGTGCGCGAACATGTGGCCCTCGCCGGTTGGTTGAAGGGGATGAGCAAAGCAGAAGCGTGGGAAGCCTCGGCGCGTGCCCTCGAACAGGTCGCGCTGTCCGACAAGGCTACGGATCCGGTGAAGTCATTGTCCGGTGGGCAGACGAGGCGGTTGGGGATCGCCGGAGCGCTTGTGCATGATGCTCGTGTCATCCTTCTCGACGAGCCGACTGCGAGCCTCGACCCGGCGCAGAGACGGCGGTTCCGCTCCGTCATCGAACCGATCGCCGCCGAACGGACGGTTCTGATTTCGTCGCACGACACGCAGGAGGTCGCGGCGTCATTCGACTCCGTCGTCGTGCTCGCCGAAGGGCGGATGCGTTTCGCTGGCACCGTCGAGGCGTTCTTGCGGGTCTCTCCGTCGAGCGCCAGCGACACGGACCGGATCGAACTCGCCTACGTTCACTGGGCGGGGGGCGTGGAGTGACGCGAACGGTATTTCCGCTTGTCGCGCATCCGGCGGTCTTCCTCTTCCTGCCGACGCTGGCACTGGAGGTGCTCTTCGGCTTTGCGCAGGGGATGAAGGGATGGGTGAGCGGGTACTGGGTCGGGGTGGCGAGCTCAGCAACCGAGTACATGGTCTTCGCGTGCGCCTTCGCGGCGTTGACATCCGCCCTTGTGGCAAGCCGGATCGCCGCAGCCGTCTGCGAGAACTGGCGCCGGCCCGCCCGGCCCTGCAGATCGTGTGGGCCTCGATCTGGCCCGCGCTTGCAGGGGCGGCGATTCTGCAAGGCATGGGATTGCTGATGGAAAGCGCAGGTTCGTGGGGGTCGCCGGGTCAGTTCCCCTGGGTGCTCGTGCTCGCCTGGGCCGCGATGGTCGGATTCCACACGATTCTCGGGTACGCGCTCGGAACGGTGCTGCCGGTGCTCGCGGCAGCTCCACTCGCCGTGCTGGTGTCGTACACCTGGATCGGATTCACCTGGTCGATGCCCTACATGCCGCTCAGATATCTGTCCGGCTTGGCAATTTCCGGTTGCTGCACCGTGGACGCGGATCTGGCGCCGGCGGCGCCACTTGCGGTGCTGGTGTTCTCCGTGGGCGGGGCTCTCGCGATCGGGGCGTTGATGACGGTTCGCTATCGGACTGTTCGACGGACGATCCTCGTCGTCTGTGCCGCAGCGCTCGTGGTAGGGGTCACGACGTCTTCGTCGCTGTACATTGCGAAGGACCTCGGGCCCTACCCCTCGCCGCAACGAGCCGCGGCTGAACAGAAATGCACTCACGCGGGCACGGTCGAGATCTGCCTCTTCCCCGAGCAGCGCTGGGCCCCGTCGGCAGACGTCGTCGACGTGGTGTCAGGCGCGCTGAAGCAACTCCGCGCAGCTGGAATCGATACACCCCGGCGCGTGTCTGCCACCGTTCTGGACACCAGACCCGGCACGATCGATCTCGTCTACCGCAGAGACTTCGACGCCGACACGATCGTGCACTCTCTGTCCACGTCGATCACGCCCCAAGCGAAAGACGGAGTGAGTTGCCCGCGTGACGAGAAGGATCCGACACAGAGCCTCTTCGTCATGTACGTCACACAATCGGCTCTCTACCGCCTTGCCACGGGGAAGCCCGACCTGGAGGCGCGCTCGAACCCGCAGGTCGACCACGCCGCGGCCCGACTCGTCACCGCGACCCCGGCGCTGCGCTCCCGCTGGATCAACTCGGCGCTTCGTGCGTTGGGAGACTGCAGCCTGCCGTTGCCGAAGCCCTCGGACATCGACGGCCGATGAGCCTCTTCCTCCGATCCGTCCGGTTCACCATCACAGCCCCCGCGGCGCTCCTGCTCGGCGCATTGTCTGTCGTCGCCGCGGGCGGGTACATCGGAATCCCGGTCATCGACAGCGGCAGGGCTTTCGGTGAACTTCCGTACACAGCACTGCTCCCGCTGGCCTTCGTCATCGTCATCGGCGCGATCGAAGCCCGCGCAGCTCCGCTCGAGGCGGCAGCCTCGGCGCGCAGGCACGCCGTCCTCCTGACCCTCGTCATATGTGCCAACGCCGCCCTCTACGCGATCGCCGACTGCGCGACGCTCGCCGCTATGGGGGGAATCGATCTGGCCGCGGCCCGAAACGCGATCGGGTACACCGGGCTGCTGTTCATCGGACAAGCAGTTCTCGGCCTCAAGCGGGCGCCGATCGTTCCGGCGATCTACCTGATCGTGGCGACCGTCTTCGGCCGCATTCATGGAGTCATTCAGCCGTGGGCGTGGCCAGCCACTCCTGCCGCCGGCCCCGACGTTCTCGCCGCCCTGATCATGACCGCGGTTGCCGCGATGATGGCCTGCGGATGCGCGCGCTACTTCCCTGCGCGGTTTTACGCCTAGACGCTAGCCGATCACTACGTGCTCGGGTGGGCGCGCGCGGCAGTATATTCCTGAACACCGAGCGCCGTACCCGGTGGTCGCCACATCCGGGGTAGCACCTCGCGGGTGATGCAGGGATGCAGAGGCAAGGCGCTGGTCCGCGACCGCACACGCTCTGTCGGGGCCCCGGCATAGTCTGGACCGCGAGCCGGGCAGCGCTGCCGGCGCAGCGACGAGGAGCGACGGATGAGAACACTTCGATACTCGATCAACGTCACGCTCGACGGGTGCGTCCATCATGAGGCGGGCGTCGCGCCGGATGAAGAGCTGATGCAGTTCTGGACCCGCAAAATGGAACGAGCCGACGCCCTCGTCTACGGCCGGGTGACCTACGAGATGATGGAGTCCGCGTGGCGGAGGCCGGACTCCGGGGAGTGGCCCGACTGGATGCGCGAGTGGGAGACCCCGTTCGCCGAGGCGATCGACGCGAAGCAGAAGTACGTCGTCTCGGGCACGCTGCGCGAGGTCGACTGGAACGCGGAGCTGATCCGCGGCGATCTCGGCGCGGCGGTTCAGCGGCTCAAGGAGCAGCCCGGCGACGACCTGTCGGTGGGCGGTGTGACGCTGCCCCTGGCACTCGCGGACCTGGGTCTCATCGACGAGTACGAGTTCGTCGTGCACCCGGTCCTCGCCGGGCACGGGCCGACACTGCTCGCGGGCCTGCGCGAACGCATCCGTCTGGAGCTGGTGGATCGTCGGGAGTTCCGCTCCGGCGCGGTCGCGATGCGGTTCCGGCCGACGGTCTCCGCGTGAGCTGAGGCATCCGCCTCTCAGCGCCGCGGGACGAAGCGCGGTACCCAGCGGACGAAGGCGACGGCGCCGAGAAGGCCGATGACTCCGACGACGCTGGTCGCGGCGGAGAGTGACAGCGCTGCCGTGACGCCGGAGACGATCAGCGGCGCGATCGCCCCGCCGCCGTCGGTGAGCGTCCGCCACGACCCGAGGAACGGCGCGGGGTCGGCACGTGGGGCAACGTCGGCGCCGAGGGTCAGGAGGATGCCGCTGGACAGGCCGTTGCCGACGCCCAGTACCGCACCGAACATCGCGAACCACATTGCGGCCGTCGGCAGGTCGTGGGTGAACGACAGCGCGAGGAACCCCGCGCCCATGAGGAGCATCGCGGGCAGCGCCGCCCACAGCCGGCCGAACCGGTCCATCACCTGCCCGCTCGCATAGAACAGGGCGAAGTCGATCGCGCCCGAGATGCCCACCACGAGCGCGATCGTCTGCGCGTCCAGCCCGATCGACACGCCCCACAGCGGCAGCACGACCTGGCGGGCCGAGCGGAGAGCCGAGAGGGATGCCGCGGCGAGCCCGAGCCGCGACAGGACGCCGCGGTGCCGCCACATCGTCCGGAACACCCCCACCCGCTCGTTCGTCGGGATCGACCCGGTCACGACCTCGCCGGAGTCATCCGCCAGCGCATCCGTCGCACCGGAGTCGGCGGGCGTGCCCGCCAGCGCGGTCGCCACCCGCCTCTCGGGGTCCGGTCCGAGAAGGACGAGCAGCACGACACCTATGAGGCACACGAGCGCGAACCAGATCGCGGAGTGCTCGTCGCCGAAGATCGCGAGGAGCCCCGCGGCGATGAACGGCCCCACGAAGATGCCGAGACGGAACGATCCACCGAGGAGCGACAGGGACCGCGCGCGGAACGCCAACGGGACGCGCGTCGCCATGAAGGAGTGCCGCGCCAGGCCGAACACGGCCGCGCAGAAGCCCAGTACGAACACGGCGATCGTCAGCGTCGCGAGGTTCGGCGCGAACAGAAGCGCCACGCCGCTCACGATCGCGATGATGCCGCCGGCGGCCATGGCGTAGCGCTCGCCGAAGCGCGCGACCGCCCATCCCGCGGGGATGTTGCCGCACAGCTGCCCCACCACGAGCGCCGAGGTCACGAGAGCGGCGAGGGCCAGGTTCGCGCCGAGCTGCGAGGCGATCACCGGGATGAGGGGGATGACGGCGCCCTCGCCGAGTGAGAACAGCACCGTCGGGCCGTAGATCATCGGGCCGAATCGCAGGAGGACCGTTCCCGCGCGGATGGGCGCGGAGTCGTCGGTCACCCTTCCACGTTAGTCTGGAGTGTCATGCTCGAATTCGATCTGTCTGCCGACATCCAGGCCCTGCGATCCACCTTCGCCGACATCCAGGCGGTGGTCGACGTTCCGC
>Ga0209930_1004806_pt1 | contig 11599 bp, 7 predicted proteins | sample ThiBiot_500_biof_2_FD_183948 | JGI IMG/M metagenome (GOLD analysis project Ga0209930, IMG submission 183948) | Wastewater bioreactor microbial communities from Cape Town, South Africa - Thiocy_cont_500_biof (SPAdes) | ecosystem: Engineered > Bioreactor > Thiocyanate-remediating >... | reverse complement strand
ATTCTTAATAATTATTAAATATTTAAAATAATTATTCTCAATAAACATCAAATTAATATTTAAATTATTATTTTTAATATAATATTTTTATAAATATTTAAATTATTACTATAATACATATATATATTAATATTTATAATAATATTATAATAAATATTTATTATATTATTATAATTATTTATTTTAAATATCTTTAATATTTTAAATATCTTTAATATTTTAAATATCTTTAATATTTTAAATATTTTTAATATTTTAAAATATTAAATAATTTAAATAAATAATTTTATTTAAATTATTATCCTAAATAAATATTTTAATTTATTATTAAAATTAAGTAATTTAAATTAAAAATAAGTAAATATATTAATATATATTAATATATATTAAAAAATAATTTTTAAAAAATTGAAATATGATAATACATACACCGGATATAATAATTAATGATTTGAAATATTCATGTTTTCTTAATTATATTAAAGAAAATTATCAAGAATTAATTATTTCTGGAAATGGAAATCAATATAAATGTAATAGCATTGATTATGATAAAACATTTAATATATTATGGATAGCTATTAATTATACTAATAAAGATATAGGTATTTATTGCTCATATAAATTTGAAAATAATGAAAATTTGACTATTAATGTTAATAATACGATATTAGAATTAAATATAAATTTTATTTTAAAAAAAATAGAAAATGAAACACCATTAAGTGATGTTATTTTAAATAAAATTAAAAAATTAGAAGACAGTGAAACTAAAATTTATCCATTAAAAGATAAATTTTTAGGACCATGTGTTATGATAAATAATGAAAGTTATATGAAATTAGATTACGTTTATGATAAATTGAATCATATTTATCATAAATTAGATGAAATATATAAATCAAAAAGTGATTACAAACATAGTAAATATAATTTATTTGAAAGCAATTTATTTAAAAAATTAGGTATATATTATAATGTGAATCGTATATTTCAAGACAAAATTCCTATATGTTCCGAAAATCAATTCTTTTTTAATGGAATTAAAAAATCAAATATTTATCATGATAATATAGATATAGATAATGTATACACTGTATTTACTAAAAAATATGAAAATGATATAGTTGGTATAATTAAAAAAGATGATGATAAAATAGAGATTAATTTTAATGTTTATATTAATTATAAAAATATTTTATTCGATGTAGACCCAAATTATTATTATGTTTTAAAAGAAGATTTTTTTAAATTCGGATATATTTTGGAATTTCCATTTGACATAAATGATGGCGTTTATATAAGTTATATTAGAAATAAAATTTTTCCACATATTGAGATTGTTCCATATATTATTAAAAGTAATAAGTTATACAATGTAAAATATTTAAAATCTGAAAAAGTGGTAATAGATTATTTAAATATAGTTTCAGATATACCTGATAATTTAATTATTGAATTATAATTATAAATATTAAATTAATATTTATTTTAAAATAATAATTTTCAATAAGATAATGAATTTTACACAAGATATAAATATTGATAATTTAATATATACGTGTTCAATCATTAATAATGAAAATGATAATTATAAATTATTATTTTCTAAAAACAATGTTAAATATTCATGTGTTATTTATAATGATGATGTTGACACATTAAAATATGCATTAAACGAGCTTGAGGGATTAAAATGTTTATATAATTTTAATAATAACGAATTATTAAAAATTAATATAATTCATAAATCAATAAAATTAAATATTTCTCATGAATTATTTATTGAAAAAAATTTATCATTCAATGATATTATTGAAGATAGAGTAAAAAAATTGGAAGATAATAAAAATAAAATATATCCAATAAAAAATACATATTTAGGCCCATGTGTTATTGTAGATGATGAAAATTACATGAAACCTGATTATGTTTACTATAAATTACGAGATATAATTAATTCAAAAGATTATAGAAATAATGGTTGTTTTTTAATGGAACTCATTATTTATTATGATATAAAATACATATATCAGGATGTAAAACCATTAATTTCTAAAAATCAATTAATTTTTGATGGAATTCATAAATTTAATTGTGATAAATATTATAAACCACATATTTCAGATAATTTTTATACTATATTAACTAAAAAATATGATGATGATATTGTTGGATATATAAATAAAGATAAAGATAATATAGATATAATTTTAAATTGTGAAATTAAATATAATAAAATCCCAAATATTGATGGACTTAATAATGTTTATATTATAACAAAAGAAAAATTTTTTGAATATGGATATATTCTGGAAATTCCATTTGGAATTACTGATGGTGTTCATTATGGAAGAGAAGAAACATATATTATTAAAAATAATAAATTATATAGTATTAAAAATTTAAAATCAAATAATTTTATTTTTAATGATTGTGAATGTGAAAATTTTGAAGAATTTCGTATTAAGATCGAATAATAAATGTTAATTTAACATTTAAATATTTAATTTAACATTTAAATATTTAATTTCAAAATTTGAATATTAATATATTTATTAAACAAATGTTTAAATTATTATGTTAAATAAATATATTAAATAAAATATATTAAATAAAATATATTAAATAAAATATATTAAATAAAATATATTAAATAAAATATATTAAATAAAATATATTAAATAAAATATATTAAATAAAATATATTAAATAAAATATATTAAATAATTTATTATATTAATAAAAATATTATATTAAATAAATTATTATATTGAATAAATATATTTATTATGTCAATAAAATATTATATTAAATAAATTATATTAAATAAATTATTATATTGAATAAAATATATTAAATAATTTATTATATAAATAAAAATATTATATTAAAATTATTACATCGAATAAATATATAAAATAATTTATTTTATTGAATAAAATATCATAAATAAATAATAATATATTAATATAATATTATACGAACATTTAAATTATATTAAATATTTATTTTTTTAATAAAGTATGATAATAATAAAATAAATATTAAATTAATATTTAAATATATTTGTTAATAATAATTTAAAATTATAATTTTATTAAAAATTAAAAATTTAAATATTTTTATCTATAATTTATTTAATACAAAATATTAGAAGAAAAATACAAAAATGGCATTATTTACACAAGATATAGTAGTTAATGATTTTAATTATACTTGTTTTATTATAAACAAAGACCCAAGTAATTACGAATTAATAATTTCAGGAAATGGTGTTCAATATTCATGTATTTTTACTAAAAATAATGATGAATTTGAAACATTAACATCATCAATAAGAAAACAAGAAGGATTAAATTGTGAATATATATTTGATGAAAATGATACAATTTTAAAAATTAACATTGTTCATAAATTAATTAAACTAAATATATGTTATATATTAAAAATTGTTGAAAAAGATTATTCATTTAATGGTATTATTGATGAAAGAGTTAAAAAATTAGAAGATGTTCAAGATAAAATATATCCACTAAGTGATAAAAGTTTAGGTCCATGTGTTATTCTTAAAGATGAAAGTTATATGAAACCAGATTATATGAATTCTATGTTAAAGAAAATTTCAAAATATGATGATTTATCGTATTATTATGACATACATCATATATATCAAAATGAAGAACCTATATGTTCTAAAAACCAATTCTTTTTCAATGGCATTAATAATTTTAATGATTTTAAACGCGATATTGAAAATACATATACTGTTTTGATTAAAAAATACACAAATGATATTGTTGGAATAATTAAAAAGTATAAGACATATATTTATATTAGTATAAATACAGAAATTAATTACAATAATATATCACAAAATAAAATATCATGTGTTGACAAAAATTTAAATAATTTTAAATTCGCACTACAAGATTATTTTAACAATGGATATATTCTGGAATTTCCATTTTATATTAAAAATGGTATTTATATTGGTTGTATTAATACTGGTAATAATAAAAAACCATTTATCATTAAAAATAATAAATTATATGATGCATCATATTTAAAGCTTGGTGGTTTTGTTATTGAACAAACACATATAGACAATATTGAAAAAATATATATCTATAATATTTAATACATTACGTTTATATTACATTAATAAATTAAATGTTAATTTAACATTTAAATAACAATCATATATAGTTTATAATATTATTAATTATTAATAACTATTATTTTTTTGAAAAATATTAAAATACAATAATGGCATTATTTTCACAAGATATTACAATTGATGATTTAAATTATACATGTTTTATTTTAAATAAAGACTCTAATAATTATGAATTAATTATTTCAGGAAACGGTGCTCAATATTCATGCAATATACCTAATAATGCAGAAACATTTGAAACATTAACTTCATCTATTAGAGAAAAAGTTGGACTAAAATGTTTATATTTTTTTGAAGATAATAATACTATTTTAAAAATAACTATTATTCATCAAACTATAAAATTAAATATTTGTTATACTCTTAAAATTGTTGAAAAAGATTTTTCATTTAATACTATTGTTTATAATAGACTTAAAAAATTGGAAAACAAACATGTTGAAATATATCCATTAAATGATAAATTATTTGGTCCTTGTGTTATTATTCCAGATGATAGTTATATGAAACCAGAAAGTATTTATGCTAGGTTATATGAATTAAATAAATCATCTGAAAATAATAATGATTTTATTAATTCATTAAAAAAATATTATACTGTTAAATATATATATAATAATGAGATACCAACATGTTCAAAAAATCAATTTTTCTTTAATGGTATAAAAACTTTTAAATCTAATATTCCTGATATTATGTTATCTAATTCATATACATTATTTACTAAAAAATATGAAAATAATATTGTTGGACTTATTGAAAAATATGAAAATATAATTTCTATAAATTTTGCATCTAAAAATTTTAAAATAAATTATGATAATATTTCATTCGTTAGAGATACTTATCATGATAGAAATATACAATTTAATAAATTTACAACAAAAGATTTTTTTGAAAATGGATATCTTTTTAAATTACCATTTAATGTAAATGATGGTATTTATTTGGACCGTCATTCACATCCATATATTGTTAAAAATAATAAAATATATAATATTGAGAATTTAAAATCTGATGGATTTATTATAAGTCCAGATAATATTGAAACACTTAATAATTTTGATTTATATTTAGAATATTTTACATGTATATAATTTTACAATTATTAATTGTAAATTAATTTTAAATTAAATATATTATAAATATTAATTATATATATATTTTACATTAATTATATTCTAAATTATTAAATATATAATAGTATAATATATTTATATAATATTATTTATTTATTTATAATTAATAAATGTTGTTAGAGTAAAAATTAATTTAAAATTTATATTTTTTTAAATAAAAATGGGTATAACATTAGGTAAAATGGATTTAGATGGTGAACCAATAGATAATTCTATAAGGTGTAGAAATAAAGAACAATCAAACTTTATAAATAATTTAAAAAGAATGTTAACATATAAACAAGATGATGATTATATTAATGATGCTAACATTTTAATTGATAATTATAATAAAAAACAAAAAGAATTAAATGATGAATTATCAAAATTACCTAATATAAGTGATTATTCTGTAACTGATAAAATAATTGATAAATATTTATCAATTTATGAAGAGGAAAGAAATACATTTAAATTAAAATATAAACAAACCCATATTTAAATGTATTTAATAAATTTTAATAAATTTTAATTATATAATTTTGTCAAAATTTAGTAAATATTAACTTAATATTTATATATATTGTCTATTTTAAAAAATTAATATTTAAATATATTCAAATATATTATCTATTTTAAAAATTTAATATTTAAATATATTCAAATATATTATTTATTTTAATTATTTAATATATATAATTTATTAAATATAAATGTTAAGTTAACATTTAAATATATTATTTATTTTAATTATTTAATATTTAATAAATTATTTAATTATATAATATTTGATTATTTAAATTATTGAAACATACAGTTAATCTAATATCTGAACTATTGATAAATTTATTTCCGTTAATTTTATAACCTAATTTATTCATAATATAATAATAATCTTCTTTACATGTTTTTGGATTAAAATTAAAAATACTGCAAATATTATTCCATTCATTATCTTCTGGAATTTTTATTTCTTTTGGCCAATTTTGTTCAAAATTAATTCCACCATTATTAATAATATAATATTTTATTAAATTAGCCATCTTGGTATCTGAATTATCGAAAAAATCACTTAAAACAATATTATACATTTATTATAAATCACAAACTTTAAGATACTTTAAATTATTTAAAATTATGTCATAAATTTAAAATTGTTATTATAATTTAAATAATATATAAATAATGTTATTATTTAATATTATTTATATATTCCATAGTTAAATTGAATCAAAATATTTATTAAATTAGTAAATTATAAATATTGTTTATTTTATTAAATATTATATAATTTATTTCTTGAAAATTATTTAAATAAAATATTTAAATAATTTTCCATAAATATTTCTATAAAATATTCTCAAAATATTAAATTATTATTCCCAAAACTTTATTAAAATATTATCATATAAATATTATTAAATATTATTGAATATTATTTTATAAATATTATAATCAAAATATTATACTATATTATATTATTCCTGAAATATTATTATAAAATATTATTTATTAAATAATATTCATTGAATATTGTTAAATATTTTAAATATTATTCTAAAATATTATTAAATATAATTTTTGAATATTGTTAAATATATTTCTATAATATTGTTAAATATTATTCATAATTATTATTTAATAAATAATATTAAATATTATTAATATTATGAATTTATATATAATTATATAATAATTTATTTTTATTTATCGAAAATAACATAATTTAATACCATATTAATAATTATATTTATTATTTTCTGAATATTATTCTGAAAATTATTTTTATATTTTATTTCTGGATATTATTATTAAATATTATCTAAATATTATAAACAACATTACTTCCAAAATATCATTTTCAAATGTTTTCAAAATATTATTTATAAATTTTTTCTAAATGATGTTCCTAAATATTATTTTTGAAGTATTAATAATATTATTCATAGAATACTATTTCTGGAATGTTATTTTATAATATTATTTCTGGAATATTATTTTTAGAATATTATTTCTGGAATATTATTTCTGGAATATTATTTTAGAATATTATTTTAGAATATTATTTATAGAATATTATTTATAGAATATTATTTATAGAATATTATTTATAGAATATTATTTATAGAATATTATTTATAGAATATTATTTCTGGAATATTATTTATAGAATATTATTTATAGAATATTATTTATAGAATATTATTTTTAGAATATTATTTCTGGAATATTATTTCTAAAATATTATTTCTGGAATATTATCACCATAATATTATTTCTGGAATATTATCTCCATAATATTATTTTTAGAATATTATTTCCGGAATATTATTTTTAGAATATTATTTCTGGAATATTATTTATGAAATATTATTTCATAAATATTATTTCTGAAATATTATTTCTGGAATATTTTTAAACTTAAATATTATTTCTGAAAAAATTATTTCTGAAAATAATTAAATATAATTTTTGGAATATTATTTCTGAAAAAATTATTTCTGAAAATAATTAAATATAATTTTTGGAATATTATTTCTGAAAAAATTATTTCTGAAAATAATTAAATATAATTTTTGGAATATTATTTCTGAAAATCATTAAATATTATTTTTTTGAATATTATTAAATATTATTTTTAATTTAATTTTGAATATTATTTCAGTAATATCTTTTCTTAAATATTGTTAATATTATTTCTGGAATATTATTTTAGAATATTATTTAATATTATCCTTAATTATTCTTGAAATATTATTATTTTTTTTGAATTATATAATCTTATATTTAACTATAGAAAATGATATGATTAACACTTGATTAAGAATTATAAATATTTATTTAATATTTATTTAATTATTTTAAATATTTTCTGAATATTATTAAAAATAATATTATTATTTTTAATAATATTATTATTTTTAATAATATTATTATTTTTAATAATATTATTATTTTTAATAATATTATTATTAAAATATATTTTATTTATATTATTCTTAATATTATTATTATTAAAATATTATTTTATGTTATTATTTTTAATAATATAACCATTAAAATATTATTTTATAAAATTATTATTAAATTAATATAATAATATTTCTTAAATATTATTCCCTAAATTTTATTAATTATTATAATATTATAATTTATTAAATTATAATCAGTAATATTTTAAATATTTTATTATATATTATTAATCTTTGTCAACTTTTAATATATATAAAATTCTTCAGGTAATGCATCTGCTAAAATAGCTGCTATTATTAATTCATCTGTAAATACACTTGAATTAGTATTATATAATTCTAATATTTTTTCTTTATTTATTAATCCTAAATCTGGACCATATTTACTCGAAATATATGTGTTTACACCTCTATCTACTTGTTCTTTTATTGCTTGATATAATTCATTTTCTTTTAATAATTTATAATATAAGTATATATAATATCTTAAACCTTCTTGTTTATTCATTAATTTTCCATTCGCATAAACTCCAATATAATCTGATTTTGATGTTTTTAATGCTTTTTCATTTGTAAATCCTTTCTCTCTATTATCAAAAAACTTTTTAGTTATCTTGTCCGATTTATAATCTGAACCATAAACCTTTGAAAATGATGCCCATTGATATAAATTAACTACAAATAATTCTACATTACCATTACTTAATCTTACAGCTGTCTCTGTGTTTACTAAATCTTCATAACCAATAGTTGTTTTTTCTATAATCTTGAATGGTCCCATTCTTTTTGATAATAAATGCTTGTTTTTATTGCCACTATTAATAACAATTGTATTAAATCCTGGATAACTTTCATCGCTTCCAAACATTACATTTCCTGACATTTTCTTTTTTATTATAATAAATTGTTTAAAATCAAAAATTAATTTTATTTTGTGTAGTTACATATTTAAATATTTTTCCCAAGATATTTTTTATTATTATTTATATTTTAATTATAATAACATAATATGTTTAATTATTATTATTATATAATCATATATAATATATAATATCTTTATATATTTAATTATCAATACAAAAAATATAAATATATATTATACAATTTATATAAATATATTTATAACAATTTATTATAAAGTATACACTATTATTTATGTTAATAAAACTATATTTAAACTCATGTTAATAGTAATATTTATTATAATTATAATTTAAAAATTATAAATATTAAGTATTAATATGATAAATATTGTAATTTTATAAAAATATTCATTATTCAACTAAATTTCTTTTAAAATATTGTGTCTTTTTAATAAATCATGTATTATTAATAAATATTAATTTACTTTCAATAAATTATTAATAAATTATTAATAAAATATTAATTTACTTTTAATAAATTATTAATAAATTATTAATAAATTATTAATTTACTTTAATAAACTATTAATTTACTTTAATAAAATATTAATTTACTTTAATAAAATATTAATTTACTTTAATAAAATATTAATTTACTTTAATAAACTAATAATTTACTTTAATAAACTATTAATTTACTTTAATAAATTATTAATTTACTTTAATAAACTATTAATTTACTTTAATAAATTATTAATTTACTTTTAATAATTATTAATAAATTATTAATAAAATATTAATTTACTTTCAATAAATTATTAATAAATTATTAATTTATCTTTAATAAACTATTAATTTACTTTTAATAATTATTAATAAATTATTAATAAATTATTAATGAAATATTAATATACTTTCAATAAATTATTAATAAATTATTAATAAAATATTAATTTACTTTCAATAAATTATTAATAAATTATTAATTTACTTTTAATAAACTATTAATTTACTTTTAATAAACTATTAATTTACTTTTAATAAAATCTGCTACGCAGATTTCTTGCAATCTTCGATTGCATTGAACTATTAATTTACTTTTAATAATTATTAATAAATTATTAATAAATTATTAATTTACTTTTAATAAAATCTGCTACGCAGATTTCTTGCAATCTTCGATTGCATTGAACTATTAATTTACTTTCAGTTTTTTTAATAAATTATTAATATTTTATTAATAATTTATTGATTTACCATTAATTATTAATAAATTATTAATAAAATATTAATTTACTTTAAACAATTATTAATAATTATTAATAAATTATTAATTTACTTTAATAATTATTAATAACTATTAATAAATTATTGATTTATTTTAACATTTTAAATAAATTATTAATAAACTATTAATTTATTTTTAATAACTATTAATAAATTATTGATTTATTTTAACATTTTAAATAAATTACTAATAAACTATTAATTTATTTTTAATAACTATTAATAAATTATTGATTTATTTTAACATTTTAAATAAATTACTAATAAACTATTAATTTATTTTTAATAACTATTAATAAATTATTGATTTATTTTAACATTTTAAATAAATTACTAATAAACTATTAATTTATTTTTAATAACTATTAATAAATTATTGATTTATTTTAACATTTTAAATAAATTACTAATAAACTATTAATTTATTTTTAATAACTATTAATAAATTATTGATAAACTATTAATTTACTTTTAATAATTATTAATAAATTATTAATTTACTTTTAATAATTATTAATAAATTATTAATTTACTTTTAATAAATTATTTACTCTTAATAAACTATTTATTTTAATGAATTATTAATTTACTTTTAATAAATTATTTACTTTTAATAAACTATTTATTTTAATAAATTATTAATTTATTTTAATAAACTATTAATAAATTATTAATTTATTTTAATAACTAATAATAATTTATTAATAAATTATTAATTTACTTTTAATATATTATTAATTTATTTTAATAAATATTAATAATATATTAAAAACAATTTAACATTAAAATAATTTAATTTAAATTTGTAAAGTAAATTCTTGAAATAATTTAATATTAATATTTTATAAAATAACTTTAAATTTGCGTATCAAATTCCAATGCGCAAAACGCAAGTAATTTTCTTCAAAAATTCCAATGCGCAAAACGCAAGGAATTTTCTTCAAAAATTCTCGAAAACTTCAAGTAAATTTGTGAAACAAATTCTAAAAAGGAACCTTAGTTTCTTTTTACAATGTGTTAACCATTTTTTTAAATAATTTAACTTAAAAATATTTAGAATTTAAATATAATTAATAAAGTGATAAATTATTATATATTTAAATTTAATTATAATTTCAATGAAATTATATTCACATTGCAGATTTTTTGTTATGCGTTTATTAATTTAATGTGATTATT
>Ga0209930_1004798_pt1 | contig 11616 bp, 5 predicted proteins | sample ThiBiot_500_biof_2_FD_183948 | JGI IMG/M metagenome (GOLD analysis project Ga0209930, IMG submission 183948) | Wastewater bioreactor microbial communities from Cape Town, South Africa - Thiocy_cont_500_biof (SPAdes) | ecosystem: Engineered > Bioreactor > Thiocyanate-remediating >... | reverse complement strand
CTCTCAAGATCGACTAAACTTTATTGTTATTAAACGACAAATAAACATGAATAAACACTTCGATTGCCAGCTCAATTGAAAGTCGATCGAAGTTTCATTTGATTTCGACGAGATGTTCAACTGAATTTCAAACGCTTTTGCAATGTTGTTCGTTGAAAGAGAGAATAAGTAAACAGATATTTTAATCCAAACATTTAAATCTTAGGTCAAGAAAATGAACAAGGTTCAATTTCAATTCAGACAACAGTTCTTTCAAATAATCGACGAAATTAAGCAGTTATTTCTACAGAAATATTTTCTAGAAGTTTCCGCGCAAATAAACGATGTTTTCAATCGATTTTATAAAGAAACTTTTCAGGAATTTTAAGTACTCCAATTCCTGTTTCGAAAGAATAATTTCAGCCGCAGGAGCAACAACTTTTTGTGAGTTCTAGACTTTTGACTTTAACTTATCTTTTTCGCACGGACAATAGAACTTCGAATTCACAAGAACGAAACAACAGTATTTTTTTTCTTTTCTGTCAGGCGCACTGACTATTAATGATTTACTTTTGGAAATCTTGTTTCATAACACAAAAAAAATATTATTTCAAGTTGGCGGATACACGTTCAATGCCTGCTTTAGCTGTCAGTATATCTGGATGTTGCGAAGAGAATGAATGTTGATAGATATTCAATGCCTTTTTAAATAATTCTAATGCTTCTTTCCATTCGCGTTTTTTTCATGGATCAAGGCAATATTTCTATAACTCATGGCAATATCAGGATGATCACCAGGAAGTGATTTTAAGCGTATTTCCAGTGACTGTTGATAATGTTCCATTGCAAGATCATATTTATTCAGACTATAATAAACATTACCAATATTATTGTGAGAAGCAGCAATATCAGGATGATCACCAGGAAGTGATTTTAAATGTATTTCGAGTGACTGTTGATGATGTTCCATTGAAAGATCATATTTATTCAGATTAGAATAAACATTACCAATATTATTGTGAGAACCAGCAATATCTGGATGATTGGGAGGTAAATGTTGTTTCCTAATAGCTAGTGATTTCTTGTGAAAATCTAATGCTTCTGTGTATTTGTTCTGCTCATAATATACCAGAGCAATGTTATTATAGAAATGAGCCATACTTGAATGATCTTCATCATTTGCATTTCGAAATAATTCGATCGCTTTCTTATAATTTTCTAATGCTCTCTCCAATTCATGCTTGCGACGATAATTTTCACCTATCCAATTATATAAATTACCAGTGTTTACATAATTAGATGATCCTTTTTTTTCATGAATCATCAGTGATTTCTTATACCATTCAAGACTAGAGTCATAGGCACCTTTATCAAGAGTCACTACGCCAAGATTCCAATATAAATCAGCAAGCGAAGGATCATTTGGTGGTAATTCTGATAACAATCGATGATATATCTTCTCGGCCAAATCATATTTACCCATTTCACGTAAAACTTGACCAAACGAACGAAGATTAACTTCCTCATTTCCACCATCATATTCCTTTTTCATATGATCGAATAAATCCTTTAAATCATGTTCATCATCATCACATAGTTCCATATGAATCGTTATAATTTTTTCATTTTTTATTTCTTCAATTTTAATCAATCGAAAAATCGATCCAATCATAAATAGAACTTCACATTCATTACTAAATGCACTCAACGAACTAATATCAGCAAATGGTTTTGATTTGACTAGTCGAGGATCAGCATCAATAACAAAGAGTATACGACATAAATCACTTGTAATTTCACTGCTATTTAAGAAACCTACTGCTTTGCGGCGATTGATACTCGTTGAAAAGAAGGAATTTATCGAAATAAAATTATTAATCGATTGTCGAAGAGTATTGAGTTCATCAATTGACATAACCTGACCACGAAAGACACGAATAGATGATTGATGTTGATATTGTTTTAGTTGTTGATAAATATCTCCGATAACGAAGCGAAGTAGAAATAAAAGATCAATATTTTGTACTCGTAATGCTTTATTCAACATTCGATAAAGAAATGAATCACGAGTATACCACCAAAGTGCTTTATCTGATCGATAATCTTTTTCGAATTCGCGGACGAATACTAATTCCATATTATTGGTTCGATATTCTTTTTTACATAATTGAATTAATTGTTGTTTATCACTTTCGATCGATTTCATTCGAATAAGAAAATCGATTAAGAGAAGAGAATGAACAAAATTACCATTTAATCCAGTAGTCGATTGATCTTTCTTGTTGTTAACCTCAAATATATTTATGGTTAATGGTTCTTCAATTTTAATTCGACTTTTTTGATCTTGTTTAATAACATGAATGAGATCTTTCAATTGAACAATAACACTTTTAATTTTAATAAAATCTTTTGCCCATAATTCATTGGCTTTCTTATCCATACAATAGACATAAATCGATGAAACTTGTCTAAGATGATGTATTTGAGGAACTAATTGTCGACCATATCGACCACTCACAATAAGAACCAGTCGATCTTCTTGTGAAAGTGAAAGAATCTTCTGATAACATTCACCTAGATCATCGAATGTTTTCAAATGGTTAATAATTTCTCGAAGTTTTAATTGAGTATTTCGATTATCTTCGGTTGCATTAACTTGTTCATCAAGCCAAAAGATTGAAAATGTTTCAAGATTATCGTTAGATATTTGTAACGATTTACTGTTGACACCAGCCATGGTTATATATGTTCGATTTTGACCAACAACTCTGTTTGTATGAAACACACAGTTTGTTTCGTTTTCTTCGTAGTGTTTTTGTTTAGGTTGTCTTGGTAACATAAGCTGATGCAAGAACGTAAAAGCATAAATTTTTTCTTCATATTTCGCCGAATTGCAACTTTATTTAAAGAAAAGAACACGTGCATTTTGTCTTCGCAAATCATTCTTTATTCTTTCATTTCTGAGTAAAAACAATCAAGAATATTCGCTTGTATAAGTAAAGAAAATATATTTGGGATGTAGCTACGTAAAAGGCTTCTAGACTTCAAGAAACTTCAAATGCAAAGTCATAGTTATTTGGTACTTGTACCAACACTTATTAAAGAAATGAAATAGGAAATAAAATCAACTCAAGAATTAATCAATGTGATCAATAAGTCACGATGATATTTCGAGCTAAAAAAGAAACAACAATAGTTAAGACTGTTCGCGTGGCAAAGTCCTTGAATATTTTATTGATAATTGATTTGTTTGATGTTTTTAGTTGTATTGTCAAGCGTACACTACGAATGATTCGAATCGAAGCTCTAGTTGCATGCATTACTGTTTATTCTAAAAGAATCGAGTATCGATTCTATACTCGTGTAAACTAATTGACTCTCTTCGTAAATGACGTACTTACAAAAGTCAATAACCGAAAAGATAGAAACTCGAACTGTTTCACCTCATAAACCGTTTTCTTTTTCGCTCAATTCTATTAATTACATTCAAATGATGTCCTTGATTTTCAATGATTGAGCAAATTTTCTCGTCACAGTTCACTACGCATATAACAGAACATTTTTTCCCCACCATATAATTACGTAGAATCGACTTAGTATAATTGATTTCATTTGAGTAACATCAATCTAAACGATACAGGTGACAATGCGTGGATGATGACATCGACAGGAAGGAGATACCAGGGATTTACTTCTAAACACACAGAGATTTTTAAATAAATCCCGGTAACTGCTGGGTAGCTAAACACTATCTTTTTATTGAGTAAGAATATATGAGAACATATAAATGTGAAAAGATTATCATAGTTCCTCATCAATCCCATAATCTTTATCATTGTATATATTTCTATTTCGTCACATACGGTTGTCTTCGTGTTTTTCTTCACAAACATTTGTATTTTGACAGATTATTTATTTTTGATAATCAATGTCACGTTATTGATCCAATATCATTATTGGCACACCTACCATCGATTTGATTTAATCGAATTTATAAATTAAGAAATAATCAACTGATGAATTCAAAAGTTCGATTCGAACCCGTGTAAAAATTTTGAATAAAAAAAGTTACTATAAAGTACTTTTAAAAGCTGTTTGACTAGTGATGAAATTAATTATAAGTCGAACTTATTAAGTTACTTTAAGTATACTTAAAAAGTAAAAATTAATTCTTTGGTCTGTTTAATTTTGTTGGCTAACCTTGATATTTTGAGCGAATTAATATAAATTACTTTTTGAAGAAAGAAAATTAATAGAAATGACTTTAAAGTAATTAAACAAGTACTTAAAATGAATTCCTATGACTATAACTGTCTCAGAAAAGAATTCATTTCTATAGTAATTCAAATTTCGTTTTCAACCTATGAATTTTTCATAATTAATAAAAAGTACCTTTTTAAATTGAAAAAAATAAATTTCATCGACTTCATGGAATGAAATTACTTTGAAGTAATTGAAATAGTGACAAAAATTAATTATAAAAACTGTTTGTTCGACAAAGTAATTAATAGTAATTATGAAAGTTGGAAAATTAAAAAATATTATTTGAAAAAGTGATATTAAGTTTGAAAAGTTCATTTTTTCTACTTAATTAATATGTAAATTAATTAAAAGTTCTTTTTAAATACTTTTTCGTTTACAATGGCGAAAGAAATTCAATTATTTCACTTTGTAAACTCATCAAAACTTCAGAAGTATTGAAAATCGAATTTAATCGAGAGATCATTTCCTTGACTTGATTTGCTAATTCTTTTTGTTGATAAAGATTTATTTTCATCCATTCAGATTCGAAATCTGTTTCATAATCTTGAGGAAATTCTGTTGCTCTCTGAGAATCTAAATCTAAAATCGTCGTTCTTTGTTGTAAAGGACCGTTGACAGCTGATAAAAGATTTGAAGCACAAGTTTCTGCATCTTCTTGAGAAATTTTCATCGAAATTGATTGTAAAGCTAAAGTTAATTGAAAACATCGATCAGCTGCTATTGAAATCGTGTTTCGAATTAATTGAGTTCATTGGTTGATTTAGAGTTGTTAAAGATGAAATCGAAATTGTTGAAATAGGGACTTCATTCGAAACAGCTTTATCAATATTTTGTTGATTTATTTTATTAAATTGTTGAGAAAAAGAAGTTAATAATTGTGAAACAGTGTTATAACGTCAAGGAATATGTTTCTTCTCGATTCACGTTCACATGCTTTTTTTTTTAAATTTAATTCAAAAATATCTGTATTTTGATAGATTATTAATTTTTCATAATTATCGATCCAATATCATTATCAGCACACTAATGTGCCTATGTTTAATTAAAAAAAAACTAAATTTTCAGTAATAAAACTAAACGAGCAAGTTAACTTAAGGACAATAACTAATCACATTTAGTTTTTCTAAATTTGAATTGGTCATTTGATTAGGAAAAGAAAAGGTTCTGTAGAGAGAAAGAGTTACAAATAAAAATGATATTTTTGTCAATCTCTGATTAATCAATAATTGTCGATGGATATTCTTGAGAAAATGTCTAATCAACTGTTTAATTACATAAATATTTCAAATAGATTATTCGACGTGTTCAAATAATAGACAAATCAAATTCATCAAACTCAAACATTTTATTTTCCAATAAAAGTCACGAAATGTTTATCTACTGGATTCTTCTGTTTTTCTCTCCGATTCAAACTCAATTCCTAGTTTCCTCTAATCAACCAATTTTCCGTTCGAATTCTTCTTGAGCTCGAACAACAACAACATTTGCTAATCACAGTCATATCGGTTTGCATTTCAATCCCACTAACTCTATTTACACTTTCAACCATGACAACGGACTAATTCTCATTTCAACCAAGAATTCAAAGTCAAAGCAGATTTTATATTCGAATTTATCTCCCTCAACACCCTCATTAAAGAAAAGAAAGAGAACCAACAGATGACTCACAAGACAAGATGAACAAAACAAATCAAATGGCACAAGTCCTTGATCACTTCATTAACACTTCGTTTGTTTTACCGTTTTTTTTATCGAGTATCAATCTGTCAGATTTCGATTCCATTCTCTCTCTCATTGGAGTTCGAACAAGTCGAATCCAAATTGTCGCTCACTCATCTTCGTTATATTATTGTTAGTCATGCTCTCAACGAATCGAATATCGATTCCACTCGTGTAAATTAATTAACTCGCTTCGTAAATTACTTACACAACCAAATAACAGAATAGGTAGACACTCGATTTTAAAATCTTCAACTAAATCACCCTCACCCTCAACACCCTCAACACCCTCAACACCCTCTCAAGAAATTAAACTTGTAAAATCATGAAATTTAGATAGAAGAAATATTTGTTGTTCGATAATATTTAATGACGTGACTTATCTTCTTATTGACAAAACCGGTAAATTGTTTTAAAAAACATGTCGACAGTTGAAATCAACAGACAGATAAAAACAAATCGTTGCAATTCAAATGTTTCTTCGGATTTGGATTAGTTTGCTCATCTATCAACAACAATATTTGACTAGTGCAACTTTTTCATTTAATCAACCGAGATTTCGAATCAATGCAACTTGGAATTTAATTGCAACGACTTTTGCCAATCAAAGTTTTGTGGGCACATTCCCGCACGGTATCTTTGTCAATTCAAACAATTCAATTTACATAGCCAATCGACAAACTGGTGAAATTCATATTTGGCTAAATGAAAATCATCTCAATCCAACAAAAACTATTTCGGGGAATTTATCAAATCCATTTTCATTATTTGTCACAACGAATGGTGATATTTATGTTGATAATGGAAACAATCGTCGTGTTGATAAATGGATTCGAGAAAATGAAAGATGGATATCAGTTATGAATGCGTCATCATATTGTGACGGTCTTTTCATCGATATTTATGAGAATTTATATTGTTCAATGTATCATAATCATCGAGTTGATAAAAAATGGTCAAATGACACAACAACAATCGTTGCTGGAACAGGTGTTCAAGGATCTCAATCGGATTTGCTTAACTATCCTTGTGGAATGTTCGTTGATATTAATTTAGATTTATATGTTGCAGATGGTGGAAATAGTCGAATTCAATTATTTCGATTGAATCAACGAAATGGAATAACTGTTGCAGGAAATGGATCAGCAAATGTAACAATCCAATTGAAATGGCCAACAGGAATTGTTCTCGATGGTGATCAATATCTTTTTATTGTTGATAATGGAAATCATCGAATAATTGGTTCAGATGAAAATGGTTTTCGTTGTATTTTCGGATGTTCTGGTGAAGGTTCAACAAACGATAAATTATATTATCCAATTCGTATGTCATTCGATAGTTATGGAAATATTTATGTCACCGATCGAGATAATCATCGAATACAAAAGATCTCTTTATCAAAGAAATCTGATCGTAAGTATGAAAATTATTCGATTTTCTCGAAATCAATGGCCAAAATCCCATTTTTTACTTTTGACTAATCATTGTTTCGCATGAGTTTTCTCTCCATTTAACAGATAAATCGATCCATGTTAATCAGTGATCGTAGATAAGAAGAGAGAAATGAATCGTTGATTCCATGCGAAAGGAAATCTGGTTACTCTCATATGAAGGTGAATAGAAATTTGTAGAAAAATCAATTAAGGGGAAATAAATCAATTATAAAAAAAACTTTCAGTGTTATAGAAAAGTGTGGTGCTGGTGGTGTTGATGGGTCTATGTTTTTAATTTTTACATATTCTTGATCATTTTTATTTTAACACCTTGAGGACTAGATTTGTGAGTTTAGTTTTACTCTGAAGTTAAAGTTGATTGTTGCGTATGACTAAATGCTAATAGTCTTTTAAGATGGTGAACGATATGTTGTTGTTGATTAAAGATTTAAATTGTAGAATTGTTACGAACAAATGAGTTCGTCGGTTGAGTAGACAAATGAATTCATTGAGAATCAAATAAAAGCTACCATGTGTAATTTATCCGATTGCTTTATAATTCATGTTCTCGGTTTTTCATTTTACGCCTTTAGTTTCACCGATTTGTCTAGAATTTCGTTAGAAAATCTCATAATAGGGTTAGTTTTTATCAAAAAAATGGTTTAGAATGTTTGAAAACTTGTTCTCTAAAATTCATCGTCGTAGGTTTAAAGACAAACGAATCAGTATTTTTCTAGCAGCATCTTTAATTAATTTCAATATCAAAAACTAAGCAAATTTGGGCGATGTGGCTTCAGCACGCTTACAAATATAGGGAGACACGATTTTGACTCAAATTCTGACAGTTTTCTAAGATTAAAAAAAATTTGTTCAATTTGACTGGAGAAAATCTGACGAAAAACAACCGGTTTGTGCAACATGGGAAATCAATTGAATTTCTTAGAATTTCTCTCATTTTCAAATTTGTCGCAAAATCCAATTCCCCTATTAGCTCGTTACTCTTTAAGAAATGCAAATCGTTTTTCAATGAGAAATTGTTAAACTTCAACGAGAAACACTTCATCTATTTTTCTTTCTCGCTCTCTGTTCGAACGATTCTACTCTTAGATAATTCACCATTTAACAATTTCCCTATCTGTAGTTTCATTAGTCCATTGCTACTTTTATTTCTAGTTTTGACACTTTCATATAATCAACCAAGATTTTGCTTAAACACAACTTGGAATTCAATTGCAACGACTTTTACAAATCAAAGTTTTGTGAGCACACAACCGCGTAGTATCTTTGTCAATTCAAATAATTCAATTTATATACTCAATCGAGAAACTGGTGAAATTCATATTTGGCTAAATGAAAATCATCCCAATCCAACAAAAACCATCGAGGGTAATTTACGATATCCATTTTCATTATTTGTCACAACGAATGGTGATATTTATGTTGATAATGAACACCTTGGTCGTGTTGATAAATGGATTGTAGAAAATGAAACATGGATATCGGTTATGAATATTACATCATATTGTTTCGGTCTTTTCGTTGATATTTATGAGAATTTATATTGTTCAATGTATGATAATCATCGAGTTGATAAAAAATGGTCGAATGGCACAACGACAATCGTTGCTGGAACTGGTGTTGGAGGATCTCAATCGGATATGCTTAACAAGCCTTGTGGAATATTCGTTGATATTAATTTAGATTTATATGCTGCAGATTATAGAAATCATCGAATTCAATTATTTCGATTGAATCAACGAAATGGAATAACTGTTGCAGGAAAAACATCAACAAAACTAACAATCGAACTTGTTAATCCATCAGGAATTGTTCTCGATGGTAATCAATATCTTTTTATTGTTGATCGTGGAAATCATCGAATAATTGGTTCAGATGAAAATGGTTTTCGTTGTATTTTTGGATGTTCTGGTCAAGGTTCAACATCCGATAAATTATCTAATCCTCATACTATGTCATTCGATAGCTATGGAAATATTTATGTCACCGATCGAGATAATCATCGAATACAAAAAATCTTGAAAAATGAAGTTTGCAGTAAGTTTTTGTTTGTTTTGATTTGAAATAGAAAGTGTTTTTGTCGAAGTTCCGTCAACAAACGATTCGAAACTGACAACAGGTGAATTGAATGATTTGAAAGAAAAAATAAATTGAATTGAATTGATTGTTCAGAAAATAGATCCGATTGTAATTTTGTAATAATAAATTTAATTCCTCAGTCAAATATTCGAACAGTTCCATATCAATATCGTCGAAGTCAAGATTTTTATATTTTATCAACAATAAAATTCGATTGTAATAAAACTTTATCAACAATCGAAAACTGGTCGATTAAAAACTTGACAAATAATAATAATCTTTCTGAAATCGAATTCGATAAAAAGATCATAACAAGTCGAAGTGAATTGTATATTCCATCAAATATTCTTCAATATGGAATTTATCAATTAGAATTACGAGTAACAATTGAAGACAATCCAAATTTAACAAATAGTTCATCAGTTTATGTTGAAATTAGTCCATCAGGTGTAACAGCAAATCTCGTTCCATTGGGAACATCCGTTGTCACCAGTGGTGATCAACAAAATTTAATTTTAAATCCAGGAAATTATTCAAAAGATTCCGATGGATTTGAATTTAATTCTTCGGATTGGAAATACGAATATTTTTGTCGATTTTATCCTCCAGTCGAATCATTGGTTAAAATCAATAGTTTCTTTCAATCGAATCAATTTGAATACAAAGGAAATCAATCTTCATTAACAATCTTTGCGAATGTTCTTCGAAAGACTTTTGACTATCAATTTGTTGTTCAAATGTCAAATCGTCGAAATATTTCTCTTCGAGCGACAGGTTATGTTATTGTTCAAGTTCAAGATTCAACTCGACCAATGATTGCCATTGGGTAATTTTTTGAAATTGAAAAAGTTTAATGTTTGTATTTTGTATAGATGTGTAATCCAATCTCTTTGTTCTCCAAATGTCGAATTTCAAAAAGTAAATCCAACAACTCAAATCGCTTTATTTTCCTATTGTGTCAACGAATGTCCCGAAGAGAAAAAACTCATTTGGAATATTTATTTCGGTCGAATAAATTCAACACAAAACTTTACTAAATGGATTTTATTTGAACAAATGACGAATTTTGAAAATCTTTGGTTTTTTGGTCGAAATACGACAACTTTCACTTCGATAAATGATTTATTTGTTCGTTTTCGAAATGAAACTCATTGGAAATTCGAAGTTATTTATCAATTCGAACGAATGAATAGTTCAAGTGCGTTGAATTTCGAAATAAATCCTCCTCCGTCGAACGGTTCTTGTGAAATCAATCCTCGAAATGGAACAACAAACACTCTATTCAATGTCACTTGTTCACATTGGAAAATCAAAGAAAATATCAAAGAATATTCGTTATTCACTCGAAATAAACAAATCATTGCTTTTTCTCCAAAAATTCCATCGTTCGAAGTTCGATTACCAATCGGAAATCCTCTCGATCTTTTCGTTGAAATTCGTGATTATTTAGATGGAATTACTCAATTCAATCTTTCTTCGATTATTGTTACTAAAGAATCATTTTCTAGTTTATTATCTTCAAATCTAAATCAAAATGAAATTAGTCAAATAATAAGTGTAGTCACTGAAGAATTTAATGAAAAAGAAAATCAAACGATTGACAAAGCTATCTCAAATGGAATTCCATTGTCAACTATTTCGGTTTCTTCATTACTCAGTCAAGTGAATCTTGACAAGGAGAAACCAAAAAATGAATCTGCTCGATTCGAATTCCTAAAAGAAATCAACGAACAAGCGAATCGTCGAGAAGATTTAATAAAATCTTTAATTGATTTGCCAATAACATCTGCAAATAGTTTGAAATTACAATCTCTCTCACTTGTTCAGCTAACTAGTTCAACAAATCAATTAACACGAACAAGTTTAACATTACTTTCAGAGAAATGTTTTGAATTAACAAAAGAATTACAAATTTGGTTGGAGAAAATGCCTTTCGAAGATGTTCAAATGATTGTAACTCAACTTCTTCAATGTGCTTCGAATGTTTTAACAGCTGTCAATGGGCCTTTACAAAAACGAATTGAAATTCTCGAGAAAGATTCGAAAAGTGCAATAGAATCTCCTCAAGATTACGAAACCGATCTCGAATTCGAAACATTAGAAAAAGGTCGAATCTTTTATTTTC
>Ga0209930_1004794_pt1 | contig 11636 bp, 9 predicted proteins | sample ThiBiot_500_biof_2_FD_183948 | JGI IMG/M metagenome (GOLD analysis project Ga0209930, IMG submission 183948) | Wastewater bioreactor microbial communities from Cape Town, South Africa - Thiocy_cont_500_biof (SPAdes) | ecosystem: Engineered > Bioreactor > Thiocyanate-remediating >... | reverse complement strand
TTTGTTTTTTTAAAAAATATTTTTAAAACAACAAATAGTTTTACATTCGATTTCGTCGCTTGGCGTGGAACGATAAGAAAAATCATGTCATGTTTGTTTAATGAAGAAGTCGACTGGCGAATTGGCGTTATTCGATATCGTGGTGCTTATTTTCTTCATGTTTTTCATACGGAAACAGAATTAAGCATTGAATTCGGTCAAACACCAGTCGAAAAACGAATGTGCTATTGGGGACATAAATTTGAAGATTATCTTTGTCATGGTTGAGTCATGAATAGAAATTAATCTACGACATTTTCTTTGTTTTTTTTGTCTAGAAAATCCGCCATTCTATCCATCGCCGAAGAAACTTTTTTCTCTTGTTAATTTAGCAAATCTTGGTGTTCATACACTTTTGTATGGCAGTGAAATTGATGCGTGTACGAAAGATTCAATACTTAATGACGATGATACCCAACGAAAACAAAAGAAAAAACGAACATTTGTAGAAATTAAAGTTGTCTATGCACAGAATATGTTAGAATTACATACGACAACGTAACGAATAACAAAAAAATTTGATCGTTTGAGATAGAAGAATTTGTCTTTTGTGTTGATTTTAGTGCAAGAAAATATGCGAAATGGTGGTCACAATGTTATTTAACTGGCATCGAACAGATTCTATTGGGTTTTCGAGATGATTATGGTATTGTTCGTCAGATGCAACCTTTGTTAATCAAAGATATCGAAACACGAGCTGTAAAAGATTGATAATAAAACGGATCTTTCTTTTTAAAATCATATGATTTCTATTTTCGTAGCGTACATGGAGTTCAAGTTCATATTTAGCATTTTTAAATGATTTCTGTGCATTTGTTCGAAAAACTGTAACAAAAGATTATTTCGAAGATAATAAGTAAGAATCAGAAGAAAAAAAACATCAATAAATAATTATTTGTATAGAACGGTTTATCTATTTTATTTTTCACCAAAAGAAAAGAAAATCAAATGGCGTACAAGTACAGATTCTCTTTATCAATTTTTACCCGAATGGTTTACATCTCAAGATTTTTCTTTTGAAAAAAAATGAAAATATCATTGTAATTTTCACAGTGTGTTAATCTAGTCTAGGTTTTTCTTGATTTGTTTTTGCGTCTCATTGATGTTTTGAAGTCTTTTTTTAAAAATATTTTGCTTTGAAAGAAAAAAAAACAAACTTATTACGAACTATCAAATCTTGTCTTTGGTTAAAGCGTTCTCTATCAGACTATGTTGCCAGTGGATGTCGAAGCAAGCCAGTATACTCAAAAATGTTGTCATTGCTTCATGATGGTGTAATGACAATACAAATGATTGAATCAGAAAGCAAAAAACCATGTGTTCGTTCGATGGACTTTTGAGAGAATATCCATGGATATCAATCGATTCGTTTCATCAACATAATTGTCAATCATCTCAAGTATTTTTCATTTCTCACATGTAAACTAGTTTCAAGTTCAATCGTTGTAATCTACTAAAACCTAATTCTGTTTAGACATACGGATCATCTACGTGGTTTAGATCAATCCTTATTTTCTCAATATCTAACTGATCATCCATCGATACGTATTTATTGTTCTGAAGCAACACGATATTTCCTTTCGAATCTCTCAGCATATAAACATCTATCGAAATTCTATCGTGTTCTCAATGTTGATCAAGCAATTGCTCTAGAAAATCCTCTCGATTCGAATCTGTTAATAACCGTTACATGTTTCGGTTCGGGACATTGTCCTGGTTCACTAATGTTACTTTTCGAAGGTTCGAATGGAACTGTTTTGTATACCGGTGATTTTCGATTCTATTCTCATCAATCGATTCGTCATCATTCAATTCTTTCGAAGAAATCCATCGATACTCTCTATATCGATATGACATTTTTCGAGCCAACTATTCGACAACTACCTGAACGACATTATGCATGCGAAAAATTAATCGAGTTCATCTCGTCGAATCCATATCATTCATTTTATTTGAAAACATCAGCACGTGTTGGTTATGAATATATTTATATGAAATTACATGAACATTTTCGTTCATTTATTCACGTCAATCCCGAACAATATCAATTATATAATTGTCTACCTAAAGTTCAACAAGTACTAACTACGAATTCGAATGCAACGAGAATACACGCATGTTGGCCAAGATGTTCTGAAACTCGTTTTTCAATCAAAGTATTTATTTTTGTTTTGTTATTTGAATAATAATTACAAACTTTGTTAAGGTTGTTTTATCTGTTCTCTGGTTTACTATGCAACAAAATCAGCAATTTAAATCACCGTTGATTCAAATATCCAAGGACTACTATCGTCTTTGTTATTCTTTGCATTCATCATACAATGAAATATGTACCTTTGTCAAACAGATCTCTCCGCATCGTATTTATCCAATTGCATTACCTAATCAAATTACATCTGAACGTTTTAATGAACTTATCAAACAATTAGGAATCGATCAGACAACATCAACTTATAGATCGTTTCCATCGAATGACATTCAACAACAACAAATAAAACGACGTTATGAAATACACGATGATGAACAAGATGATGAATTAGATTTCATTGGCGATGAGAAGAATTTTATTGAACGAATTACAAATTTACAAATACAATCATTAAATACTAAAAATTGTAAATAATAAATTATCTATTGAGAATTTATTTTGTATATTACTTAATCAACATAATTCATGTCTAAATTTAGTCTTTTAACACTTTCCGTCATCGTATTTTATCAATCATAGTTAATTATTATGATGCCATATTTATTGCACCATTTAGACATCGTTTTCTTATCCTATTACGTTAGTAAGCAAGTTTGATTCAAATCGATCCAAAATAAAACCAACATGAGAGTTGAAGGATCTATTATAATTATAATAATAGTAATAATACGAAGTTTTTCTCAATGAAATTATCGAAATATTTTTTTTAAAATAAATATTTCCTTGTTAGTCAAAGTATCACAGCTTATTAGACAAAAAAAATTGGATTTCATATAAATGTCAATCGTTTCGGTTTTTTAAAACCATTGATTTCGTACGATTGACCAAATTGTATCTTCAACTCGAACTTTTTTCAAAGCACGAAACGTTATCGGACTTAACGATGATAATTCTTGATAGAATTCTTTCGAATAATATTCAGGTAAACGCGATGCAGCTTCAAGAACTAAGACAACAGAAAACATCATCATCGATACTCGAACATAATGTGCCAATGTAACGCCACTTGTCCGATCGGAGACTGTTCGTTGATCGTCACTGAATTTTTCGTATGCTGGCGCACAATAACAATATTGAATTAATCTCGCCGTCGGAGCATCTAATGTTTGTCCTTCAGCTATACTTTGTGTGAATATTGTTCGATGATTATTTTTCATATCTTCTTTAACATCCTAATTGTAAAAAAACACAGATTTATTTTTTTATTAATAACAAAAATAAATAGATCAACGAAATATTTTACTTGCAAATCGTCGAGTAACTGTAAACCAAATCCGAGATATTCTAAATAAGCCATTTTAGCACGTGTTAATCGTCCTTCGATTAGAAATCCAGCTGCAATTAACGATGCTCCACCTTTTTCTGCACTAACTTGTTCGATTTGTCCCATTGTTGGCTCATAATTTTCTTCGGGTTTAGCGTGTTGAAGTGTTGATTTCATTTGTGATTCATGAATTGTTGCTAAACTCATGTAAACTCCATTGTATTCATTTCCACGTCGCCAATCATTTTCAATAAATTTCACCATATCAAATATTTTCACAACACGTTCAGCATGCGGTTGTAATGATGAAGGTAGATTCAATTCTTCGGGATTCGATTGATTACCATCGAAATGTCCATTGGGATCATACGTTGATTCACCAATAAGTAAACGTTCATGGAAAACTTTTGCGAAATCTTTCTTTGCTTCTTTAGATATGTCATTAGAATCGACTAGATCATCTGTATATGGATAAAGCATATTGTAGCCGAATATCGAATCGGTTAGAGCTAAAGGTATATTTAATTGCATTTGAAAAGCAATCATAAACCAAACTGTTCGACCGGCTTTGAACAATTCTTCGAAACTTATTTTTAAATCATATCGTTCGCCTTTACTCATGAATTCTGAAGTTATTCGGCCCATGGATTGATAAATACCATAGAGTGATTCGTCACGTAATGCTGGAACATTTAATGTTTCATTCCATAAACGAAAACCTAACGAGTTCAACAAAAAAATATACATAAAGAGCTGAAAAAAGATTGGATTTTCTATTTTGATTACCTTTTGCTTGAATTTTTTTGCGAAGAAATGTTTTTTTTAATAATGCACAATAAAAAGCAAAGAATTTCAACTTTCTCAAGCGTGATCGTTGCTGTTTGATTGTCTGTCTTCGAACTAATTTATTATCTACTGTTGGCAGGCCCGTTGGTAACGAGTACCACAATTTTAATGTACTATCATAATTTAATTGCAAGCGTTCTTTGCGATATTCTTCGTAAGTTTGATATTCAAAATAGGTATCAGTCGTTGAATTATCCATCTAAAATATGCAGGACAACAGAAAAAAAAACTGAATGACAAAATAAATATTTTGTTTTTTTTTTATTTTCATATATCAGTAGGATCAAATAATTCTAGAATTCACTCATTTTTTTTCTCATTGATCCTTTTTTCTTCTCTCTTTCTCTCTTTTTTTTTTCTTTTTCTCTTCAAGGATATCTGACAGAATAGTAAAACTATTACTCAGTGTTAACCGATGACGATGGCAACCGACAAATTTTTTTAAGTGTAGAATCAAAAGAAAAAAGAAAAAAAAATGTAGACTTTCTTCTTCTTCTTGTTCTTCTTCGATCGTGTTTATGACCGAAGGTTGATGATTCATGAACAGAAATAAATTTGCACGCGCTATATGATAGAACACCTTGTTTTAAATTTCTGTGACGTAATGACAAATGCAGAAATGAAAAAAAATATCAGCACACCTTATTTCTTTTTTTTTTATCGAATAATCAATTAAAATGTATGAGTAGAGAAGTCGATCATTGAAGTTTTCTCTTTCTTTTTGCTCGATGACAAGGCTATGCGTTTAAAAAAAAAATTTTCTCGATAGATGCGAAATATAAATAAAAAAAAGAACGAAATTTGCGCTTGTCATTGACGTCAAACAGATCGTATCTGATTATTCATATCGCCTTCAAATCAATGCTCATGACGAAAAAAAAATGCATCTAGAAAGTTTCGATTGTTTTGATTAAATGCAACGAACAGAGTCTTCTATTTTCTTAAAAAATATAAAAAAATATAAGTAAACAAATGGAAAACAAACAAGCAAATAAACAAACTAAAACAGACACCCATGCACCGAGCATGACATCATTATAACGATGGAAGGTTTGGTCTCGTTCAGGTACACATTGCAAATGTCGTTCATAGGCGAGTTTTTCTTCTTTACTCGATAAACGACCGATTCGAAAAAGGAACGGTGACCATGGTGATGCACAATAGACATGAAACCAAGCTTTTGGATGACGAAAAAATAAATAAAATAAATTTATTCGTACACCTAATTCATCGCCAATAACATCGGTATATTCAAAAAGATTGACTAATTGTTTTAAACGTTTATCATCATGTGGATAGAGTTGAGCATGTCGTTGCCAGTATGCTTGTCGACGTTGATTCATAACTGTTTCTGTTGGTAGACGACAACGACCAGAAAAAACAGCTGCAACCCAACGTGCTTGTAGCTCAGCTAGAGCTGGGATCGAGCCAAATACTGGTCGTGCTGTACCGACGAATGCTAGAGTACCATTTGTATTCGATGCAAAAACGAGTTTATACAAATCGTGAATATTTGTATGAGAAAAAAATGGATGTACCCATTTATAGCCAGTTGATTGGAGAATATGATCGATTTCGACAGGAGTTTGTTCTTCGTCTCCTTCGAATGTAATCATCTGTTTATCGATCGATCGTATGCCACGTTTAGGTATAACACGATTTAATGCAATGAAATCAACAACTTCTCGACTTTTATTAATAAATCCATGTAGAAATGGTACTTTCGGTGCCCATTCAGGTACACCTGTTCCACCAAAACCCCACATAGGTACGAAAAAAACTCGTTTCCAACATTTGACTAATATATTATCATAATAACCAAATAATCTCATTAACATTGTATACATAATATCTGCTGGTTGTTGGCCAAGTACACGTGCTTGAAACCATTGGCCTTCACGTATACTCATATAGACTCGTTTCGCTACAGTTGCACTTAATTCAACCGCTAAATCACTACCTGTTTCTCCACCACCAACAACTAGAATTCGTTTATCACGAAACTGTTCATGAAAAGGCGTTTTATATGTAATACTATGTGAAATGGTTCCGGTAAATCGATTAAATGGATGTGTATGACGCAGATCATTAGCTGTCTGATGTTGTCCAGAACAAACGACAAGATAATCACAATCAATTACTTTCGAACCGTTATCGATCGTCACTGTCCATTGTGGTTCAACTCGTGTAATTTTTGAATTGAAATGAATATTTGGCCAAAGTTGAAAATGATCGGCATACGAATGTAAATATGCAAGAACTTCTTCATGTGACGGAAATTCACCGATGGATTTGGGCATAGGAAAATCTGATGCATGTAAAAATGTCTTCGATGATGTGACATGAGTTGATTTATAAGCACCGCCTATATTTTCATCATCACTATAGAACCAAATACCTCCGATATTCGAACGACTTTCATACAAATGAGCATCGAGTCCTTCACTTAATAGGTATTTCAAAGCATAAAGTCCCGACCAACCAGCACCAATCACAATCACGCAATGCTTTTCTCTACAAAAAGAAAACGTACATTCCAATCGTTTATTACTATAATAACAAGTTGTTGTTGTTGTTTTTTAATACCGAGTTTCAACCGGTGCTATTGATGATGACGATGTCAGGAGTGGTTGTTCAGAATCAATCATTTTTTTACTATTCTACGGAATAGATGGTAAAACTTAAGCGTGTAAAAAAATTTGATGTCATTATTAGTTTTTTTTTGCTCGTTCTATTTCTTGCGTTACCGTCTCTACGCTCACAAACACTTTTTTTTCTTCTTCGCATACTCAAAAGAGAAAAACACATACAGATGCACAATAAAAAAAAACCTCCGTCTTTTTCATCAACAATCGTAAATATATACACTGTTGCTAAGATTGAATCATTCGATGTTAAATCTCATCTGATTTTACATTTTGAAGTAACTTATTAATAACCTACATAAAGCAGGGTGAGCCATGGAATTGGATCGACAATATCGAATTTCTGAACTAGAACTTGTTTTTAACTAAAAATAAATAAACTTGTTTTAAAAACTATTTGCGTCTGTCTGATACATGAGGAATAGCATCGTATTTTCAAAATCGATTATAGATGGTCAAGTTCATTGTATTAATTTTTAATTCTATTTAATATGATATTCATTCGTATATGATCTAATTAGTTCATTGACTTTTTCTTCGTATACAAGAAGAAAAAAGTTCTATTTTCTTTTGTTATTTTGTTAATATTATCAAGTGATCAATGAAGAGCTAATACTCGTGGATATAAATCAACAGCAAATAGTTAAAGAGGTGTTTGCGTACAATAAAAAAAAGTCACTGGAATTATTTTTATGAACGTACAAAGATAGGTCTCTCTAATTACATGTTTCTAAGAATAACAATAGAATTGAACGTACTGAGACAGGAAAATATGTAAGTATAGAACAGAAGTTAATTATAGACGAGCTTTGTTGTTAAAAGACTAAGGCTTAGTGCACTAATTGACATACGACAAGTTCCAAATATTCAGTTCAATACACGAGAAAATCTTGTTTTTCAGGTGTTTTTTCAGTCTCATATGTAATTAATTTTCTGCGCTAATGCACTATATTATATATAATTCAAAATGTCTCAGTTTTCTCACATAAGAACAAAGAAAAAAACATCCAATGCTTGATTAAACGAAAGAAAAAAGATAGATAGAATGTTTATCCGACGAGTAGTAAATCAGTTGTTTCATTTAGATACCAGTTGTTCTTGTTCGACCACAAAGTAAGTAAACAACCAAACCTATAAATAAGTCAAATATATAAAAATCGTAAAAGACTCAACTTCCTCTTACCAATAATCGGAAATAGAAGAATAAATAAGATCCAAAGAAGTTTTTCAACAATTGGCTTTCCTGAACGAAGAATTTCAATTGCAGCAATGACATCCAAAATAAGAATGATCTAATTACAAACAATGAATTCATTCGATATATATAATCAAACAATTTCTCTTACCAAACCAAGAATGCCTCCAATTGTATGTCCAATATAGGCAAATTCTGCTGCAACACAATTGACCAATGTGAAAAGTATAATAAGCACAGAGATTGTTTTCGAACAATAGTTCATATTTCCTTTCTTTTTCGAATAATAGACAAAAGTCAATGGGTGCGAAAGAGTTAAATCTATTTTTATCTGAAATAAGCAATTGTATATTTAGCGTTGACTACTTTCTTATACATCTAGAATTCAATAAAATAGTTCATCTCATCGAAGAGTCAAGCTAAGTAAATGAACACTGTACAAATATGTAGCAAACAGAGACGAAAAAATGTCGAAAGAGAGAGAAAAAGAAAAGTACAATCGTGCTTATTGAGAAATGTAAGGAATGAATTTATGTACAGCGAGTTGAAAAGATTGTGTTTGATTAAGAATTGGTCGTACTTGCTTAAGTAAACGATTTTATCTAAGGATTAAAAAAAAGAAGTAGTATCGAATTTAGCTCTTTAATTTAAAAACAACGAGGAGGAAAGCTTTTCATTTTAACATTTCTTACGTCATACATATTAGATTTTTTCCTACGTGACTAAAATTTTCGTTGGTATTAATCTTGAAGAAAAAAAATCTTCTTTAATCTCTAATACAAAGACTTATTTGCGTGCAGACAAAAGGAAAAAAACTAGATCTTATCATTAATATTTTTTTTTCCGTTAATATCAAAATTATTTTCTCGATAAAAGAAACTTACTCAGATAGAAATTAACAGTCTCGTATCATCTTTGCTTTGCATCTTCTAAATGCTAATTAAATCTTTATTTCTACTTGACTGTTCAAAATTAGAGAATGTGCGTAAATCAACTATAAATACTGAATTTAATTCGCATGAATCACTTAAGACTTACTATTAAAGAAAATCATTTCTTCTTTAAAAATTACTATAATTGCCAGTATTTCTCTGTTTCCTCTTTACTAGTAAAAACTATTTACTTTCTAAATAAGAGCATTTACTATCAATTGGTTTCATCTGAATTCATCGTTAAAAGATACCAGAAAAATGTCAATCAATTGATGATCGAAGATTTGTTCTGCATCTAAGTAAACAATTGTTTGGTTTTTCATTGAGTTATACGAGCATTGATTTAGTATTTAACAAAATCCAGTTTAAGTACGTGTTTATCGTAAATTCTAACGGCAAATAATTAAATTGTGTACTTTTATCTTGATGAAATCTGTTTTTAGTAGTTTTAGACACAATTACCATCGGCTCTAGACACCTATCCGAATAAATTAATGGCAAATATTATTATTTCTTTTTCTCTGCTCTCCTGAAGTCATGTTTTTACATAATATTTTTTTTTCTCACATACAAAAATAATTCACAATTTAGTGAAATCCACACACATAGTTTAGTTAATCCACTATTCCCGTTCGGATGACCTTTTTCAGAGAAAGAAAGTAAACATTTCTTTTCTTCGGTGAAAATAATACGTTTAAGTGATAATTAATATTTTTATCATTATCTATTTGTCTGATATTTGCTTGAGTTATCTCGTTTGTTATAATTGAGAATAAATATATTCAGATTAAATAATATATAATGACTTCAGTTAAATGTTAGAAATAGAATGATTAATTATTTTAAGAAGATATTGCTTCTATATTACTCTAAAAAAGATGTCCTGTATAGAACTTTAGAGAAATCTTTACTTTCCTATCAATGCTTCATGTTTTACTGTAATACAAAACAATATTTTCTCTTTACCTTGCAGATACAAACACGATCATGCAGCAGACATTTATTATCTATTTAGTAATTTATAGTCGAATAAAGTATAGTTTTACATACATTTTCTATGGCAGACGAAAGAATTTTATTTGAGAATAACAAAGAAATAGATACGATAGATCGAATTTATGAAATGATAAGACAAAAATAAATATTTCAAATAGTCGAGATTTGATTTTGTTGTTTCGTAATTCGAACATGTACGGACGAGATTCTACTCATTGGCATCTGAACTTTATCGAGTTGAGAATCGAACGAAAAAGGAATTTTTTTTCTTATGTTATTTTCTAAGATCATTATTATAAAGACATGAGTTACTCAAGAGTATCAACAATATATGCAAATGCGATCAAATTAGATTTGATTTTCGTTTATTGAGTTTGGTAGAAGTGTACGTACTCACGTACTTATTCTAAAAAAAGATTAAACATTAGACACTCATCTCTCTCATCAAAAACGGACTGATGATAAAAATTTTCAAAATAGATATATAAATATAGATTAGTACTTGATCTCATTGTCAATCTCAAGTATTCATAGACTTTAGATTTGTCGATAGTTCGAGAAAGAGAGAGAGAAGGAGGAAATTTGATCCTAATAGAAATGAATATGTTTGCAATCTAGTATATTGATTGACTACTATAATGCACTGCCGTTCTGATGGATTATTTATATTATATTTAATAAATAATGTATACTGGATTCCATTAATTTTATCTTTTACATTTAGCATTATCAGCAAAATTTTCGACTTAGTTAAATGCCCTTGATAGACACGACAATTTCTGTTAGTACGTATATTTCATAAATACAAATACAATAATCTACACAGAAATGTCAATAGTATATTATAACTTTGACTTGTCCGTAAATAGGCATAATTTATGATAACATGCGTAAACATCAATAAAGTATTAGCAAAAAGCAAGTAAATAGGTCTATCTTTTTTTCATAAATAATATTTCATTTAAAACTTGACGTCAATGTTCGGTTTACGTACTTTGAGGTTAGTATTATTGAGTATAGAAGAAATATTTCGTTCACAAATACAAGTTGAATATTTATGATGACCCTCAAGGCTTTTCAGTGCAACCATGAAACCCTAAAAAGCGCGAATGAAATTATTTTCATATGAACTGATAAGCGTTTCTACGCATCAAAATAAAAATCCGACAAGGAAAATCAGTATTCACTGAACTGTTAATGCTGTAAGGTCATGGATTATGTTTACATGTACGGAGATTTAAACAAACACTTTAACACACAGTCGAGCAGACATATTCTTGTTCTTTTTTTTTTGATTTAGTTATCCAATCACAGATGTTTTGCCTAGATAAATACAAAAATGGAATTGAACTTTTGAATTTCTAATGACATGATTCCAAAACATGCGCAAGGAAAATTATCTACCTTCATTCTTTTTTTGTCGTATATAAACAATAATAAACTTGAGACGAGCGAAGTTCGTTTCTATTCTGCATAATTACTGCCACTCTTTTCTTGCGTCTAATTGCTA
>Ga0209930_1004791_pt1 | contig 11640 bp, 8 predicted proteins | sample ThiBiot_500_biof_2_FD_183948 | JGI IMG/M metagenome (GOLD analysis project Ga0209930, IMG submission 183948) | Wastewater bioreactor microbial communities from Cape Town, South Africa - Thiocy_cont_500_biof (SPAdes) | ecosystem: Engineered > Bioreactor > Thiocyanate-remediating >... | reverse complement strand
ATATTTTATTGATAAGATAAAAGTTATACGAATAGAAAGATTAACATGCGTAGAAAGAATGTAATAGTATGTGAGTCAATCACTGAACTGATCTAACTTCAATTGAACTGAAAGTTCGATTGACTGGTTGACTGATTGACTGATCTATGTTCGATTGACTCTATGTATTTATACCTAGAGAGAAGAGAGAGAACATGTTGCACATATAAATCTAACAAAGAATTCATGAGAAAGGTAATGGAAATGAGATCATATAACGATAAGTCAATCTGTTGCTTCAGATTTAAACAATGTAACACGATTAGCATTACAAATCTCGATGAACGATGAACGACGTCAACTGTTCGACTGAGCCACACCATGTGTGAATGTCTTTATTTATTCTTTTCCGCTTCATTAATTTTGCTCGTTCTGTTGTCTTGAGGTGTGAATGAACTTCTCTCTATCATTGAGTGTTTCTTTTCTTTCTTCATTAATTCATTCTGCCTCATTGATCATCTTCTTAATTCTTCGATTTGTTTGTTCTTGGCACAATTTTCTTTAGGAAAATCAGAATTTTTCTTCTCCTACAAATATAGGCGATACAGCTATCATCTTAATTTTTCTAGCAACATGTGTTCAAGTAAATAGATCCACTCCGACAACAAGCGCAGCTACACTTGTGATTTTCTTCCAAAACTCGCTAATATTCTCAACAAACGTCTAGCAGCTCGTCAGCGTCGCTCTGCTCCGCTACTCACTACTAGCCGCTCAAGATGTCCGCTGTAAATACCAAACAAGGCCTTCAAGAATTTTCAAAAAATTCGAGAGAAAATACTAGGTAGTAAATTTTACAAGCGGCAGTAAAACATGACTTTCATCGAAAACTAACATCAGATTCGGATTCCCCATATTCGATTACCTTTGATCAAACTTTATGGAAAATCGGAATTTCGTGTGTTGGTACCACTCCAGCTGGAGAATACCAGCAGCAAAATTTTGATGTTCGGACATCAGATTCGAATTCTCCATACCCGATTACCTTTGATCAAACTTTATGGAAAATCGGAATTTCATGTGCTGGTACCACTCCAGCTGGAGAATACCAACATCAAAATTTTGAAAATCTGACATCGGATTCGAATTCTCCATACCCGATTGTCATTGATCAAACTTTATGGAAAATCGGAATTTCATGTGTTGTTACCACTCCAGCTGGAGAATACCAGCAGCAAAATTTTGATGTTCCGACATCAGATTCGAACTCCCCGAGTCCGATAACCTAGGATGCAACTAACTTCGGACCATAAATGGTCAATATTAGTCACTATAATACGTACTGTTTCCTGATTGGATGGGACAAACAAAGTTTTAAGACTTTTTCCTACCCATTTTAGAAGCCTATAACCCTTTCTTTCAGAAAAGGGAATAAAGCGTCACTAATCTCAAGTTTATTTCATACATACTTTGACAGAGATAAAATGAGAAAACAAGAACTGAATTTCGCATTTGTATGAATGAATTTAAATAACTAAATAGAATCTTCACTCACTCTATTTAATAGTCATAGACCCATTTACAAAGATCCTCGTTTCAATAAAGGCTTTTACCTTTATTGCTATTAAAATGGAACAGAAATAAGTGGATGTGATATATACTGTTATTAAACAGTAACTAACTTCAAGTTATATTATACGGAAAAAGAAACTTTCATGACAGTTTTTTCTTTAAATAGAAGGAAGTAAAAAATAGAGTGGGAAAAAACCTTCATTATCGTTAAGTTAAACAGAATATCTTTCCGAGGGTTATACTTGGAAAAAACCCAGTGAAATAAAGAGAAAAAAAATTAGGTCATATATATATATATATATATATACATACGTTACCGATTGATATTGATGCACAACACAACACAATATATTCTTATGCATTAAGTCTTTATTATTATTTTTTTTACAATATAAAGAACTATTAATAAATTAACTAATACAACGTCAATATAATTATATCGCTTCATAAAACAGTGAGTAAACATGAACCATTTTTTTTAATTTGATTTAAATAAGTCAAAAAAAGAAGTGCATTTACTTGACATTGATGTTGTTGTTAGTAACAATCTTTTTCATTGATTTTCGATGTTCTCGTGTACGAAAAGAGTAAGAATGTAGACCTTCTTAGTCAAGGAAAATGCTGATTTATATATATAAGATCTTATTGCGTCTTTTTATTGCAATTATGGCAATGTCCGTTGCAATGGACCTACGGCTTTTAAGGGTTAATATTTCCATTGTTGAAGTTCATTCTCATTTTTTGTTGGTCAACCATCGAAATATTTATAATCAATTCCAATAGTCATAGACTGTTGAGATCTATTCATGCAATTAACAAAAAATTGTTTGATTTGATTACGATTAAAAAAAAAGCGAATCTATTTGTATATAATCAAATTTGTGTTTTCGTTGGTTGAGAAATAATTTTTTCTATACGATAGCATAATGTCAATAGTTTTCGTTAATTGTGACTGGTATATTTTCTTGTTGTCGTCAAAGCTTTCTTTTGTGTAATCATGCGTTTCGATAGAGAAAATATTCATCTCAGTTGTGATAAAATCATGTTAACGACCATGTTTTTTTTTTCATAATTGAAGTTATAAAAGATAAGCAAATACGTGATTTTCTTGTAAGACATGATTACTTTTATTTTTCGATTGTAAAACAATGCCATTGCATTTTTGGAGCTTGAATGAGAAAAAGTAATAACTATTGACTGCGCAAATATTGGAATTTTTATTTTTCTCTTCCGACGAGTAGGTTAATAATTCAGTGATGACACAACAAAAAAAAGGAAAAAACCACCATTTTCTTATATTTAAGTCTAAGCATTGTTTCATTCAGATTAACATAAATACGTTTTTTTATTCGAAATGGCTACTTCGACTTCGTCTACGATTTCAAATATTCAGTTAATTAAATATTTTCAAGTAAGATAAATTTAATGAGAACTAATTAATATCAAGAACAACTGTATTTTTTTTCATAGGATGTCACTGGTTGGGATGATGAACAAAAAGCTCGAGAATTTCTTGAAATGTGTGATTGGAATATTTGGTTCGCATTAGATAGTTATCTACCGAATGCAACTGCCAATAACCCACAACAATTAGTGGTAATTTTTAAAAAAATTCATTCAATAAGAAAAAAAAAACTTCGACATTTGAATTTATTCTTAGAATAATTCTCCACCAATACTGATAAATTCAACGAATACATCTAAACCAAATTCTATCTTTGAATCACTTGCTGATGATAGTCATGGAATGATAACTAATTCAAGAAATTCTTTGAGTAATCAAGAATTAATCAACATGATCGATTCGAATCTGATCGGAAAAAATCAACAAATTGAAACACCATGGGGCAAACGCTACAGTAAATCGATCGAAAAATTCAACATAAATTGTCATTCATTGTTTGTATTTCTTTAGTTACTTACGCTGATTATACAGCATCTGGTCGACCATTATTATGTATTGAAAAGTACATGTTAGAAGAAATTTTACCTTTGTAAGAAAAAAAAACAACAAAGAAATAATTTGTTTATATATTTGTTTTTGTATGCATTTCAGCTACGCAAATACACACAGTGAAAATAGTGCATGTGCAAAACGAACAAATGAATATCGTGAACGATCAAGAAATATCATAAAACAATGTGTTAATGCATCGGAAAAAGATTATGTTATTTTCACTGGTTCAGGTTCGACAGCTGCTATTAATAAACTTGTCGATGTATTACAATTGAGAGACGAAAATGTTCGCAAACAAGTCGTCGTTTTTATCAGTACATATGAACATCATTCAAATATACTTCCATGGAAAGAAACGGGAGTTCAAGTGAATAATAATTCTACGTTCAATTTATTTTTAAAATCTTTATTTTGATCTTGTATTTAAAGCTCGTTCGCATTACCAATACTGAAAATGATTTACTCGATCAAAACCATCTCGAACAACAATTACAATCTTTTCCAGACAAAAGAATCATCTGTACATTTAGTGCAGCTAGTAACGTCACCGGTATTGAGACAAATGTCGATCAAATATCGAAATTAGTTCATCAGTATAATGGATGGATCTTTTGGGATTATGCTGCCGGTGCACCTTACCTTCCAATTGATATGAATCCATCAGGAGATGCATATAAAGATGCTGTTTTCATATCTCCACATAAGTTTGTTGGAGGACCTGGTACGCCAGGTGTGTTAATTGGTAAAGAACATCTTTTCAAAAATCCGATTCCAAATCAATGTGGTGGTGGAACAGTAAACTTCGTTACTCGAACACAAATTGAATATATTAAACACGTTGAAACCCGTGAAGAAGGTGGCACACCAAATATTCTCGGTAATATTCGAACTGGTTTTGTTTTTGATTTGAAAAATGCTGTTGGAACTGAGTTTATTGAAAGAAAAGAAAGAGAATTAGTGAATTCATTTCGACAACGTTTTCCGAAAAGTTCTAATTTGAAGCCTCTTGGTTCATTGGATGTCCCACGTTTAGCAATCTTCTCGTTTCTTATACTTGTACCAAATTTCAATCGTTATTTACATCATAATTTTGTTTGTGTTCTCTTAAATGATCTATTCGGCATACAAGTTCGTTCGGGATGTTCATGTGCTGGACCATATGTTTTGGTAAATCAAATAAATTATTTATTTGAAAAATTAAAACTTTCTCTTTTTTTTCTATCTTTTTAAGGAGTTATTGAAAATTGATGATAAATCAGCAGAAATATTTACAAAATTCATTGCTGAAGATGAACAGTAACGAATATATGTAATTCAAATTCAATTGCTGTCTTTTTTTCTGTTTAGAAATAAAGACAATTCGATTCCGAAAAACAGTTTGATGAAGCCGGGCTTTACTCGCTTCAATCTTTCCTACTTTGCTGACGAAGTAGAAAATCAGTATATCCTAAATGCTGTTGAATTCATTGCTAATCATGGATGGAAATTTTTAGCTTTAGTAAGGTCAATAAAAATACTGAGCAAAATCATATTGATTTTATTTTAGTACAAATTTGATGCTTTGACTGCAACATGGCATCCTCGAAAGATCTCATTAGACTCACCAGATACACCTTTACAACTAATGAATATTCCATTGATTACGTATGAAAATGGTGAAATAAAACAAAATATTCCCGATGAATCACAACGTCTTTTAATCAAACATTTTCCAGATGTTAGAGCGATGAAATGTGAAGATCCATTGGAAGAAGCAAAATTAATTCTCGAACGATTACCGAAATTTATCTACACTTATATTAGTGATGTTCGTAATGAACAACAATTGAATGTTCCGGATGAATATCAAAAATTTATTTGGTTTGTTATTCCAAAAGATGCTATTTTACAGCTCATCGTTGAATATAATCAAACAACACGAGATATCGAAATACCTTTTGGACCAAAATGAAATAACTTTTTATTTTTATCTCTTCATAAATATAAACTGGATTGGTAGTGAATTAAAATAAAAGAAACGAAAACATGTGTTTAAGATAAAATTCTAGCAAAAGAACGAAAAAAAGAAGCCGTGATACAATTATATGATATCACGCACACGCGCGACAATTTTTCTTTGAGTTTTTTTTAACTACGTGAAAAAAAAAATCTGCAATGCATGACTCTCTAATGTGTCCACTTACAGTAGAAATCTTTCGTAATCCTGTCATAGCTGAAGATGGACATTGTTATGAACGTGAAGCTATCATCCAATGGCTCCAAAAACACAACAAGAGTCCACTAACTGACGAATTAATCTCGGTTGAAGGTCTACGACCAAATCACACATTGAAAAGATAAGTAAATGAATTTGAACAAGCTAATCGTTCGAAGAACTACCAATTTAAACTTTTAAATCATCTTTCTCTGATGAAGAAAAACCGCCAACTGTCGGACACTATTTATGTGCTCATATTATAACTATAAGTAGAACTTTGAGACTCTAAAATGGTTCGTATAGATGACTCTCCTAGATACAGATACAATTATTACACATATGCAAAGAATTAAGTTTATCAATGATTTTTAAATAACTATAAAATCTTGAAATATGAAACTATTAATGGATAATTTTAATATACAGCATTAAAATAAAGTTATATTTAGTTGATATTCTGTATATTCGATAGAAGATGTCGGCATTTATAATGATATATGGACACATTTAGATTGTTGATATATACTATGTGAAGTTCCTATTAATGATTAATCTGTTGTTTATACATCTAATTCAAGTGATCTAAATACTCTGTCCAATTTTGAGGTTTATATTCGAACACATAAAAGCAGAACCAATCAATAAATATTTGATTGCTATGTTATATTTTTTATCATTAATAAAAAAAAACATCAAGACAAGAAACATAATTGAATCTTATAAATAGTCCACTATTTCATGAAAGAATATACACTCTGGTCAAATAGTTATATAATGTCATATAAGCTATAACTTGAAACTAAAAATGAATCAAAACCAAACTATTTGATAATCATTCTCTCCAATTATAATGTATTATATCAGACATAAACGAACATGACAGAACAAAAAGAAATAGACCTATTTTCTCTACCTTGCTTAAACGTGTTTAGTGTTATAGCATTCAATTCGAATTCGAAATCTTTGATTATGTCTCAACAGTTATCATATTTATCGAGCATTTTTGAATCTTAATTCTTGATTTCAACAATTAAACAGTTCATCATTGTGTGTCAATAGTCTCATTCATAATATCTCGTAGACAATTTTTAGATTGGATATTCAGAATATTACGTTTGCCATTCATAGATACAGACCACTTAGCATGATGCAAAGAGTTATTCTATGTGTCTTATTATTCAATTGAAGTGTGTATTCTTAGAAAGAGAAATTAGACTGATGATTGAATGGAGAAAGGGTATAAAGAGAAGAAGCATAGAGGAGAACGAGGACATTCTCGTAAGATTCGTATTAGAGTAGAGTTAAAAAGATAGAAAAAAGAAAAAGACAAGTTAGAATATACAATATACTGTTTGAACCATCATTTTTAATCAACTTTTGTTATTGTCCATTCTAACATAAATCTATGAATACATATTGAATCTTCAACATTTACAAACCTATCATTTTTATATGTGATATAATCAAAGAAATCTCTCATTATCATATATTCTTTCTCAATCAAGATACTGACAGTTTGTAGCTTCATTTTTATAAGCAGTGCTTTGTTGAGTTATAGTAGTTGTTACGGGTAGCGGCACAGACTCTGATAGGACTAAACATTACTTAACATCATGCTTTTTTTAAAGTTAGCAAAATGTCACAGATCTTATCATTAAAAATGCCTGTGCTCTCATTTGTGACATTTCATAGAATTCCATTTAATGGCGCAAGTTCATTCGATGTTACATAGATCCAGTTGTTATCAGCCGTAACTGTGACGTTATTTTCTTTCTGTTCATTAACATATCGATCTTTCATCTGTTTAATCAGCGTCAGATAGGCATCTTTTCGATTTACCCAGAGACAAAGTGTCGTTCGCTGTTCATTATAGGCATGAAATTTGAACTATTTTTCAAAATCTGGTACTTCATCATGTTGATCTTTACTTACACAATTTAACTGTGTCGAACAAAAAAACCAGATCAACACTGATCTATGTTTTTAACTTTGAATAATTTCACTGAGATGAAATTTATTTTTGAATATTTCGAAAGACGTGATGTGGATTTGAATGGGACATTTGCATAGAGAATTCCGTACAGTCTTCAAACGACAAGACATTTATTTGTATTAAGATAAAAACTCAAATATGTGCGCTTGAGACATATATCAGCAGCAACTATGACGAGAGAAATATCTAGCTGTATTTGATGGTCTTCTATCAGTTTTTCAAACGATTTCGAGTTTAGCTGTCGTAGGATGTGAAATTCACGATGATTTCTTCGATTTTCCACAGATGAATGCGTTTGTTCGTTATACTCTTGCATGGTTATCATTGACTGGCACAAGAATATCAGTTCAATTCAATTATTATCTTTTGATGAAGACTTATGAATTTCAGGTTACTGTTATCGATCTCGTTGTTATGCATCAACGACAGTTATTTTTTCAAACCTTATGTATACCATTGTCATTGACATGTTTTTTTTCTTTTTATATTCTTCCTAGTGATTACAATCAGTCATTTTTTTTATTATTCGTTGAGTAAGTCGCAGATTCATTCTTTGGTAAAACAAAATGTTGACTTTTCATCAAATTTTCGGCGAAAGAGAACTTTATGCCGATGGCATCATTGTATTTGTTTATATTATGTAAATAAAAATTTGCGATTGTTCGTTATTTAGATAGTTACCAATTATTTTACTTCGATTCAAACGAAATCTTTTCTAGCTTCTGTCATTTTTCATTCAATTTCGCTGAATATTATGTAAACACAAAATACAAACATTCGTTTTTAAACATAGTAGTTTTTCGGCGAAAAAAGAAGAAAAACTTTACCTTTTCGTGTTCTCCGATCACCTTACCTTACTAAGGTGAGCTAAGGAGGAACACTTTGAAGAGAGAGAATCAATAAAACAAATTGTGTATTGCTTTTTCTATCGAAAAAATCATTTTGTGTTTCATCTGAGCAACGTTGTTGGCAAATACCGAACATTTATAACAATGGCTGGCGTAAACAGTAAATCGTTACAAATATCTAATGAGAATCTTGAAACTTTTTCTATTTTTTGGCTCGATGCAAAAGTTAATGCGAACGAAGATAATCGACGTACTCAATTAAAACTAAGAGAAATTATTAATCATTTAAAAACATTCGATGATCAAAATCAATGTCATCAAAAGATTCTTTCTCTTTCACCACAAGATCGACTGGTTCTTATAGTGAGTGGTCGATGTGGTCGACAATTAGTTCCTCAAATACATCATCTTAGACAAGTTTCATCGATTTATGTCTATTGTATGGATAAGAAAGCCAATGAACAATGGGCAAAAGATTTTATTAAAATTAAAAGTGTTATTGTCGAATTGAAAGATCTCATCCATGTTATTAAACAAGATCAACAAAGTCGAGTTAAAATAGAAGAACCATTATCCATAAATATATTTCAAAATAGTACTAACAAGAAAGATCAATCGACTACTGGATTAAATGGTAATTTTGTTCATTCTCTTCTTTTAATCGATGTTCTTATTCGAATGAAATCGATCGAAAGTGATAAACAACAATTGATCAAATTGTGCAAAAATGAATATCAAGCCAATAATGCTGAGTTAATACTTGTCTGTGAATTCGAAAAAGATTATCGATCAGATAAAGCACTTTGGTGGTATACTCGTGATTCTTTTCTTTATCGAATGTTGAATAAAGCTTTACGAATACAAAATATTGATCTTTTATTTTTATTTCGCTTTGTTATTCGTGATATTTATCAACAATTAAAACTATATCAACAACAATCACCCATTCGTGTCTTTCGTGGTCAAGTTATGTCGATTGATGAACTCAATACTCTTCGACGATCGATTAATAATTTTATTTCGATAAATTCCTTCTTTTCAACGAGTATCAATCGTCATAAAGCATTAGGTTTCTTGAATAGCACTGAAATTACAAGTGATTTATTTCGTGTACTATTTGTTATTGATGCTGATCCTCGATCGATAAAATCAAAACCATTTGCTGATATTAGATCATTGAGTTATTATCCTGATGAATGTGAAGTTTTATTTATGATTGGATCTATTTTTCGATTGATTAAAATTGAAGAAATGAAAAATGAAGAAATTGTAATGACTCATTTGGAACTATGTGGTGATGATGAACATGATTTAAAGGAATTATTCGATCATATGAAAAATAAATTAGGTGGTGGGAATGAGGAAGTTAATCTTCGTTCGTTTGGTCATGTTTTGCGTGAAATGGGTAAATATGATTTGGCAGAGAAGATTTATCATCGATTATTGGCAGAATTACCATTAAATGATCGTTCGCTTGGTGATTTATATTATGATCTTGGCGTAGTGACTCGTGATAAAGCTGCCTATGACTCTAGTCTTGAATGGTTTCAAAAATCATTGGTGATTCATGAACAAAAAGGATCATCTAATTATCAAAACATTGGTAATTTATATAATTGTATAGGTATTGTTTATAAGGACAAGCGTGAGTTAGAGAGAGCGTTAGAAAATTATAATAAAGCGATCGAATTATTTCGAAATGCAAATGATGAAGATCATCCAAATATGGCTAATTTCTACAATAGCATTGCTAATGCATATAAAGACCAGAAAGAATACACAGAAGCATTAGATTTTTACAAGAAATCATTAGCTATTCACAAACAACATTTACCTTCGAATCATCCAGACATTGCTTGTTCTCACAATAATATTGGTGGTGTTTATTATCATCTGAATAAATATGATCTTTCAATGGAACATCATCAACGGTCACTCGAAATGAACTTAAAATCACTTCCTGGTGATCATCCTGATATTGCTAGAAGTTATGAAAATATTGCCTTGATACATGCGCAAAAACGTGAATGGAAACAAGCATTAGAAATATTTGAAAAGGCACTGAATATTTATCAACATTCATTCTCTTCACAACATCCAAGTGTACTGAGAGCTAAAGCAGGCATTGAACGTGTATCCGCCAACTTGAAATAATATTTTTTTTGCGTTATGAAACAAAATTTGCGAACATAAATCACTAATAATCCATACACTTGATAGAAAAGAAAAATATCACTGTTGTCTCATTCTTGAAAATTCGAAGTTCTATTGGCCGTGCGAAAAAGATAAGTTAAAGTCAAAAGACTAGAACTCACAAAAAGTTGTTGCTCCTGCAGCTGAAATTATTCTTTCGAAAGAAGGATTGGAGTACTTAAAATCCCTGAAAAGTTTCTTTATAAAATTGATTGAAAACGTCGTTTATTTGTGTGGAAACTTCTAGAAAATATTTCTGTAGAAATAACTGGTTAATTTGCTCGATTATTTGAAAGAACTGTTGTCTGAATTGAAATTGAACCTTGTTCATTTTCTTTACCTAAGATTGAAATGTTTGGATTAAAATATCTGTTTACTTATTTTCTCTCTCAACGAATAACATTGCAAAAGCGTTTGAAATTCAGTTGAACATCTCGTCGAAATCAAATGAAACTTCGATCGACTTTCAATTGAGCTGACAATCGAAGTGTTTATTCATGTTTATTTGTCGTTTAATAACAATAAAGTTTAGTCGATCTTGAGAGACTCGTCTTGATATTGTTGTTGTTCGATGATTTCTCGTTCTCGGTCCATGATGTTTTCGAGTTCAAGTTTCTTTATTTGCAATTCGACGACTTGATCTTTCGTTCTTCGATCGAGGCTAAATACTAAACAGAAAATTTACGATTTTTCGATGGAATTTCAACAAAAAATTATGTTTTTTTTTACTCCTAAAGAGAGATTTTCGAAAAAACAGACTTTTTTTTATTAAAATTAGTCAAAAAACTGTTTTATTCAATAGTGATTTCTCGAAAAAAAGTCATTTTTCTACTTAAATCCTTCGAAAAACAAGCTCTTAGGAAAGAATGATATTTTTTTTTGACTTCGAAAGATTAATTTTCGA
>Ga0209930_1004787_pt1 | contig 11650 bp, 9 predicted proteins | sample ThiBiot_500_biof_2_FD_183948 | JGI IMG/M metagenome (GOLD analysis project Ga0209930, IMG submission 183948) | Wastewater bioreactor microbial communities from Cape Town, South Africa - Thiocy_cont_500_biof (SPAdes) | ecosystem: Engineered > Bioreactor > Thiocyanate-remediating >... | reverse complement strand
GCTCGAGCAAGATATTGCGGCTCGAGAGGTTGCACAGGATGACTGGCCAGCGGAAACAGCAGCAACAGAGGAGGCGAGGCGTCACGGTAAGGGCAACGACGCGAGAGGTACAAGCGGCGGAGCAAGAGAGCGTACTGTGCTTGGAGTGCAAGTATTCCATGCCACGAGCAATCTGCAGCAAGATCATGATCTTCATCTCAATGTCGTCCAAGCCAGCGAGTTTCTTCTCGAGTGCCTCGAACAGGGAGCCGATCTCTGTGTGAGTGCAGCGAGCGAATGTGAGTGAGACGGCGGGCAACACAGCATCGAGATCGATGGCATGCGACGGTGAGCGTGGCGTACTCATCAAGGGAGTGACGAGATGGTGCGAATCCTCGCCAAAGTACGCGCCCAGCAGCGGCAGCACGTTCTCGTGGTGCAGCATGCTCATGAGCGACACCTGATACAGCACGGCGCTCTTGACGAAGCGATGGCTGTGGATCATGGTGACGGCGACGTCTTGCTCGTGCCACTTGGCTTGATAGATGCGCGCATAGCCGCCGTTCTCGAGCAGGTGTCCAATCCTCAGCTCGGACGGCAGAATCGTGCGATACAGCACGAGCGCGCCGCTTTGCGCTTGCGACAAGATGAACTCGAGCACGTCGGCGTTGGAGAAGATGACCTCCGAGGCTCCAGGTCGAATGTCGGACTCTCGCGTCGTAGCTGACACACCCAGTGCCGAGTGAGCAACATAGCAAGAGAGAGTGGGTGTGTGTGAATGGCGTACATAGTGTCATGCCACACAAGACCTTGGCGCAATTGGCACGAATCGCCGGGTTGGTGCGCTTCTTGCCAATGAGCTCGATGGCCCATTGAATGCGGGCGGCACGCAAGGAGGCATCCGCGTTGCCGGCGTAGAAGGCTGCAAAGTCGCCGCCCTCGAGCATGGCACGCTCAAACTCCTTGCGATCGTGCTTGGCGGCAGGTTGTGAAGGTCCGCAGGCGGTGTGTGCTTGGTGGCAGATGTTCTGGAAGCGATAGCTCGTCGGTGGCACGGGCACCTTCTTTTGTAGGAACCACAGTGCTGTCTTGTGGCCACTGTAGCGAACGAAGGTCATCCATCAGTGCGCCAAAAGAGAGCGAGCGAAAGGGAGCTTCAATACATACCCGAATGCATGCTTCTTGACTGGTAGATGAGGAACCGAGAGTAAGTTGGTTGGCTTGGGACAGTAGCGGCCCTGAGTACGCCAAGACTTTTCCGAGCTGATATGTCGTGATGTAATATCTTCGATCGGGATATCGCGACGATAGAAGAAGAGGAAGATGTTCATGCGAGGAGTCTGTTGGTCTGAGTCGATCTCTTGCTGTGAGGCCTTGACGACCGTTCGCAACCACAAGCTACGCATACACAAGAAATGAGACACACACACACACACACGAGCAAGAAGGCAATCTCGTACCGATAGGCTTCCCATTCGTTCTTGGTGACATCGGCCATCTCAGCCGTGCCATCGAGATGAATGGTCATGATCGAGGCATCGAATTCGCTGCTCATATCCGAGATCGACTCCTCGGTAATGTCGGTCGTGTCGGAGAACGAGCGGCCGATGGTGTCGGAGCTCGAGTACGGCGTGTCGCGACCCGAGATCTCGCTCGACGACGAGGAGCCGCCGCCACCACCGCCACCGGCGGCAGTCGGGCGATGGACCTTTTGGTTGGTGTTGGCCTCGAACTTGGCGACCTCGGACGGGTCGAGCAGCGACAGGAATCCGACGGCGCGTGGCGGGGCGCGCGTGGTCGGCATGGCCTTCTTTGCCTCTTGCGGATTGAGGAGCGACAGGAAGCCGACGGCGCCGTCGTTGGGCTTGGCGGCAATGTCGGCGGCGCTCGAGGTGCCGTAGGTGGCGGCGTCGTCGTCCTCGGGCAGGGCGTTGCTCTTGCGCGGATCGCTGGCGTCCTCGTCGTCCGAGAGGTCGGCGTCGGTGGCCTCGTGTTGCACGGCCGAGAGCTTGGAGAGCTTGCCGGCGGCGAGTTCGAGCGAGCCGAGCGTGCCGTGCATGGCGTCGCCGAACGTGCGCACGGTGCCGAAGGGCGCGTCCTCGCAGAGCGACTGCTGGCCGGCGCCGCTGGCACCAAAGGCACCACCGCCAATGTACGACGTGGTGTCGCTCATGTCGGTCATGAGCGTGGCCGACTCGGAGAGGCAGTCTTCGGTGGCGTCGGACGGGCCGACCAGCATGCCCATGCGGCGCAGCTCGCGGCGTGCCTTGCGCATCTGCGAGAGCGAGAGCTTGGCGCGCTTGAGCACCTGGCCCGTGTTGGGCTCGTAGTCGGAGCGGAACGAGCGCTCGGTCTCGTCGAGCTCGACCACCGACATGAGCTGCGAGGTGGCGTCGTCGTCGGCCGCATAGTCTCGGCCGTCAGCACCGCCAGCGCCGTAGTGCTCGTTGTCGAGCTCGAGCGAACGCGCGTACTGCTTGAGCAACACGAGCGTGCGCTCGTAGTCGAAGCCCGGCAGCGTGCGAGGCACCGAGACGGGCGCCACCGACGACGAGACCGAGATGTTGTGCACGCTGCTCTCGGTGTGCTCCGACGCCTCGTCCATGGCCTCGGGCACGTCGAGCTCGCTCGAGCTCGCGAACGTGTACATGATCGGCGCCACACGCAAACTCGTGCTCGAGTTCGAGCCATTGCTTCCTGCTCCTCCTCCTCGATGGCGACCGTCGATCGAGACGCCGATCGGTTCATCGAACAAGGAGGACGAGTTGGAGACTATGACCTTGGGTGGAGCATTGGATGATGGTGGTGATGATGATGGAACGACAGCCGGCGCGTTGCTGTCTGCAGCAGTGTGATCGTCGTCTGCCAACGGTGCCAGTCGTGAGAAGAGCGAGCCGACATCGAGTGGGCCACCTGAGCCACCACCACCACCAGCGCCACCAGCGGCGGCGGCAGCGACACGAGCGGCAGCTTGCTGCACGAGCTTGGATGGCGGCGCGTTGCTCGAGATGCTCGAGGCCTCGGAGATATCGTGCCGCACCGACGACACGGCATCGTCGCCGTCGTCCGAGTCGTTCATCGACGAGATGAGCAGAATGCGCGCAATGACCGAGTTGATGTCGAGCGTCGGCTGCGTCGAGCGTCGACGAGGCCCGCCGCCGCGCGAGCTGGCGATCGAGGTGCGTCGCGTCGGATGCAAGGCCGCGTCGTGCTCCTCGTCGCTGCCGCTGTCGTCGGCCTGTGCCGCGAGCTCGATGTCCGACGGCAGCGCATAGTCCGACAGCAGCGAGCTCGAGCTGTCGTCGCTCTCGGAGATGTCGAGGCGATCCGAGAGGAACTCGTCGGACGATTGATGTTGCAGCTGACGTTGGAACTGGAGCTGGCGCTGCAGCGGCAGCGGCAGGTTGGAGCCCGAGCCTCCTCCACGTCGAGCGGCGAGCAGTCTGAGATGGCCGCCGCTCTTGCTGCCGTCGAGGTCATTGATCTTGGTGGTGCTGGTGTTGTTGGTGTTGTTCGGGTTCAAGAGGCTACTGCTGCTGCCGCCGCTGCCGCTGCCGCTGTTGGATCGATTGACGGTGGCGCTGAGATCTGATAGCTGTGAGATCAAGAGCGAGAGATTCAGATGGCCGGTGGCTCGCGTCAGCTGTGGTCGAGAGCCACCACTACTACCACCAAGAGCGCCAATCAGCGAGCGTGACTCGGATCGATCATCGAGCGAGCAGTTACTAGCAAGTGATACATCGTGCGCCGCACTCGCGTCGTTGTCGGTGTCGTCATCGAGCGATGAACCGGGCAGCTGCAGCATCTGGTTGTGTTGTTGGTGTTGCTGGTTGCGCGCGGCATCGGGGCCCGAGGAGCTGGTCATCGATGCCACCATGAAGGGATCGATGCCACTCGACGAGCTACTGAACGCGAACGAGCCGCTGCTGGATGGCGTCGAGCTGCCGAACCACGAGGTCGTGGCTCCATCGCCCGACGACGCGAGATACTGCTGCAGCTCGCCGAGTCGCGCGATCGCCGCCTCGAGATCGATGGCGCCGATCCCGCCGCCGGAGCGATGCTGTGCTCGTCCTCCGAGAGATGCAACAGCGATGAGCTGGACATGGCGGAGAAGCGAGCGAGGGGGCGCTAGATAGCAGCGGCCCAGACGAGATATCTCACTCGTCGTACGACACGAGATGAGAGGCTCACCGCACGCGTTGAGTATGCGTGGATGGGAGCCGTGCGCGCGCGAGATGAGAGAGAGAGAGATGCGCGCGTTTACGTTCACGCTCACGTAGGTATGCGTGCGTACGTATGCGTGTGTTGGTTGGAAGAAGAAGGAGGCGCCAGGAGAGAGGGGCCACACATACACACCCAACCAACCACCGCTGCTACGGGAGATAGGCCGCAGGCCCCTCACTCGATCGTCATCTCTCCCTCGCTCTCGCTCTCCCTCGCTCGCTCTCGCTCTCTATTGCTTCGATCGATCAGAGTCAGAGCAGAGCAGCCACGAGATGTTGAGAGATGATTAAATCTGGAATCGCTTCTGTCCGATCGGTCGGTTGGTCGATCAATCGATCGAGCTAACCGAAGGGATAGAGAGAGATAGATGCGCGATTCTCAATCTCGCTCGCCCACGCGATCTGCTCTTGCGCGTGAATGGCATCCCCACAGCGAGGCGTCGTTGTTGTCGTCGTTGTTGTGGTGCGATCCGGTGCGCTTGCGAGATCCCACCCGTGGTGGCAGCGTGATTTATGCGGCTATCCCAGAGCAGCTTTAGCCGAGGAATCTGGTTCGCTTGTGCCGCTGTCGCCAGTGCTACGATGGTGCTCACCTCGCTGCAGCAGGCTTTCACCTGGTGCGCCAGGCCCCACGCCAGTGAGGTCGGCCCCGTTCCGGACGCAAGAGGGAGAGAGGGAGGGACTTCCAGGCGCAGAGAGAGAGAGCAGATATTCAAAGGGAAACTATCCGAAGGCGACGGCTCTCCCATAATGTTCGGCAGCGAGCGAGGGTAGTCAACAGCTGCGAGTGCTGTTCTTCTCTTCTCTCTCAGCTCCCAACAACATCAGCAGCAGCGCCGGACCACATGGCTGCCGCCGACCTTCAAGCGTGCTCGGGCCTCAACTGCTCCCAGCCGGCCAAGCTCAAGTGTCCCACTTGCAAGAAGCTGGGCCTGCGCGATGCTCCGTTCTGCTCGCAGGACTGCTTCAAGGCGAACTGGCCCGTCCACAAGCTGCTCCATCTCGGTACGTCTAGCAAGCAAGCAAGCAAGCACGCTCCTCGCTCCTCGCTCCTCGCTCTTCGTGTCGCGCTGCTGACACCGTGTCACGGTTGGTGCTTTCGCAGCTGCCACGGCGCAATCGGCTCCTCGACCGACGTTGGATGCGCGCTTCGATGGGTACGCCTTCACGGGCCCGTTGCGACCACACTATCCGCTGTCGCCGACGCGAGTGGTGCTGCCCGGTATCGCTCGCCCGGACTACGCCGACACCGGTACGCCTCTCCTGATGGCCGTGGCTGATGGCATTGGCTGCAATGATGCTGAGTCGATCGCGAACGCAGGTATCCCGGCCGAGGAGAAGGCCGTGCGAGGCTCCAACACCATTCCGATCCACACGCCCGAGCAGATCGAGATGATGCGCGCCACGTGTCGAGTACGTCGCCGACTCCTTGCTCGCAACTCGCACGTCCACAATCTCATGTACTACTCTTGATCTCGAGTAGTATGCGAGGGAGGTGCTCGATCTTGCTGGCGCCGCCGTGCGACCTGGCATCACGACCGACGAGATCGACCGCCTGGTGCACGACGCCTGCATGGAGCGCGGCTGCTACCCGTCGCCGCTCAACTACAACGGCTTCCCCAAATCGTGCTGCACGTACGTCGGGTGCCCATCACCAGCGGATGGAGTGCTCTCTCGATGCTGATACTACCGATGACGCACTCTCGCTCGCGCAGTTCGATCAACGAGGTCATCTGCCACGGCATCCCGGACCAGCGCGAGCTACAGAACGGCGACATCGTCAACATCGACATCTCGACCTTCTACAACGGCTACCACGGCGATGTCAACGCCACGTACTTGGTCGGCGAGGTCGACGAGGAGTCCAAGAAGCTCGTGCGCGTGACGCGCGAGTGCCTCGACCTCGCGATCGCCATGGTCAAGCCCGGCACCTTCTACCGCGACGTCGGCGCCGTCATCCAGCGCCACGCCAACGAGCACGGCCTCTCGGTCGTGCGCAGCTACTGCGGCCACGGCGTCGGCAGGCTGTTCCACACGGCACCGAGCATACCGCACTACGGCCGCAACAAGGCCGTCGGCATCATGAAGCCCGGACACATCTTTAGCATCGAGCCGATGATCAACATGGGTACGTGCGTGTACTCACTCACTCACTCACACGCGCGGCGCCGAGAGCCATCGCTGACCCTCCTCCGCCTCGTGCCTGTGCGCGATAGGTACATGGCGCGACCAACTGTGGCCCGACGACTGGACCGCTGTCACCAAGGACGGCAAGCGCTCGGCACAGTTCGAAGAGACGATGCTGGTCACCGACACTGGCGTCGAGGTGCTCACCGGCGTGCGAGCTGCCGCGTAGGATGGCGCCCAACACACACGCCGCCTGTTGTTTGGTAGATAGATAGATAGATAGCCTGCTCGACTCCTCACACGCACGATTCATGCCCCCTTGCTGCTTCTTCTTCGTCAGAGATCAGCAATACACAGTCTATTCGATAGAGGATTGGATTGGATTGGATTGGATTGGGAGGGTATTGGTGAGCCATCGGAAGTCTCGCTGAGTCTTCGCGATCGATCTCGATCATTCGCTCGCTGTCCCTCTCGCTCGCCCACCTCACCCAAACCCCAATCCCAATCTCCCACCCCCATCGATGGCGTGGTTGTTTCGCAAGGCACCGGTGGAACTCGTGGTGAGTATCCATCTCGACAAGAACGAGGTCGAGGCGCCCGGTGCCATCACGGGCCACGTCGAGCTCTCGAACTCTGGCGAGCTCGTCGTCGATGGTATCTCGATCCAACTCGTCGGATACGAGGCATGTCGCGAGCGAGAGAGAGCCGCATGGTGCATCTTGGATCGTTGTCTTACTGGCGTGGATGCGAGAGAGTAGGGAGTGCTCAAGAAGGACAACAACTATGCTACGCTGCGCTTCGGACACAACATCGAGGTACGCGAGCGAGCCAGCGAGCAGCCGTCGAACTCTCGATGCATTGGTGCCGCGAACTCGAAGCTGATGCTCCCATCGATCTCTCTAGCAAGTGCTCGCGAAGCCCGATAAGCCTGGCGGCCAGATCAAGCTCAAGGCAGGCATCCCGCGCAAGCTGCAGTTCGCTCTCGCGATACCTCCCGGCTGCCATCCGCCGACCGTCATCTCGCAGCGGTATCTATCTATCTCAATATCTCATCGCCCTCGCTCTTGCTCGCTCGCGTGTTTCGAAGCCACACCACACCCGCACACACACGCACGCACAAAAGGGTACCGTTACTTGGAGTACGATACTCACCAATCATCGTCTGGCCTGGTGCAGTGGATTCGTGCGGTACTTTGTCGAGCTGCTCGTGAACCTCGGCGGCAGCTCGATCTCGTCCACCACCAAGGAGGTCACCGTGCGCGTACCGACGCTGCCGCCGCCGCCTCCCGACAGCCCCTCGATGACCATCAAGTCACGTCAGAACTTCTTGACGCACAGTCCGATCGATTATTCGTTCAAGCTCCACGCACAGGTACGCCTTCATTCGTTCATTCGTTCATTCGTTCATTCATTTATCACTAACGAATGCAATCGCGTAGAAATGGACCTACGCACCCGGAGAGACGGTGCCAGTGCATGTGACGATCAACAACCAGAGTCGCATGGAGGTCTCGCGCATGCAGGTCGAATTCGTGCAATCGTGGACCTTCCACGACCGCACGACCTCCGAGATCGTTCTGTTCCAGACGCACGTCGTCGAGGCGCCGCTGTTCCCCGTGCCGAGCAAGCTCACGTACGAAGTGCGCCGCGCTTGCGTGAGCTTGGCGCGATGCTCGAGTTCCCGAGCTCACTCACACAGCTGGTTGGCGTCGATCGATGTAGCAACGAGGCGATCCTCGAGTTCCCGATCCTGCTCGGCATTCCGCCCACGATTCCGCGCAACAGCCCCACCTATCCGTCGGGCATCAAGACCTGCTTGCTGTACTACTTCAAGTTCGTGCCACTCACGTCCGACAACGACCGGTACGTGCCGCCAGCCAGCCACGCAACAGACCGACGCACTCACTCTCCCGACCCTGCACAGCCACGAGGTGCGTCTGCCCGTGAGCGTCATCGACCCGCTGTGCCTCGCCAATCCGACGCCGCTCATCTCGTCGGTGCTGCCGCCGTCTGCCTTGCGCATTCCGACCACGGGCTCAGTGCTACCGATGCACAGCAGCGTCACAGCGCCAGGCCTCGCCACTTCGCCGCTCGCGAGCGCTGCCTTTGGCACTACAACTGTTGGTGCCGGAGCTGCAACTGCTGGTGCTGCTGGTGTGGGCGTTGCTGGTGGAGTGGGCATTGCCGCCACTGCCGCCACTGCCGCGAGCGTCGCTGCATCGGGAAGTGACCCGGCATACGCGCCACAGTATCCGTACCCTGATTACCTGCAGCAGCAACCGCGGCTGTACCCGAGCCTCGATCTCTCGCAGCAGCAGCAGCAGCAACAGCAAGCCGCCCCTGCAATGTCGGGCATGCCATCCACGCTGCCGTCGAGCACCTTTGGAACCACTGGCAGCGCGATGCCGCAGCCCGTATTCGTGAGCAATGCTGCTCCCGCCGGCTTGACCACCATGCCAGGCTGCGTGCCCACGATGCCTGCCGGCATCTCGCCGGTCTTCATGCCGACGACCACCTCGGCGACGATGCAGCAGAGCTACACCTCGTCGTACATCGCCACGCCACTGCCCTCCACCTCGACGGCACCATCGACCTTTGGCGCCACGTCGGTGCCGCTGTCGAGCATGCCAACCACTTCACAGTCGGCGGCGCCCTTCACCTACGGCCTTCCGCCGTCGTCGAGTGCCACGCCAGCGTACGACATGCCGTCGGCAGCGACCTCGGCATCGTACGACATGCCATCGAGCGGCTCATCGTCAAGCCGCCCCGCGTCGGTCACCAGCGCCACCGGTGTGTCGACCGACATTCTGACGCCCGGCGGCGACGAAGCGCCGCAGTACGCGCAGTACTCGCAGTACTCGCAGTATGCGCCCTCGATAGCGACTGGCGCCTCCTCCTCGGCATCGGCGTCGGGTGTGTACCAGCAATCGCACGACATGCCGCCGTCCAGCACCGCCGCATCGGCGGCTGCCTATGGCGGCAACTACACCGATCCTTCCGTCACGTACTTGACGCCCTTGCCTCCGAACGCCTCGACGCCGATGCCGTGGGAGACGTCGAGCTCGCCGTACGCGTGGCTCTACCAAGCGGTGCAGCGTGACAAGCAGCAACAACAACAGCCGCAGCAGTAGGTGGCGACTCTGGCCAGCGAGAGTGCGCGTGTGTTTATCTGCCAAATAGCGACACTGGTGACAATGATCACTCACAATGATGATGACGACCAATCAAAATCAACCAATCAACTGCAGCTGCGCTATCAATCTATATCTATCTATTACTTTCGTATTCGAAGCACATATCAAGCTGCTAATACACTAGAAATACTGTCTGTCTGCGTGCGTGTGCGTGCGTCTGTCTTGGTGTGAGTCTCTCCGCCCCGCACACCCTATACTGAACCATTGTTGGGCGCGTTCACTCGCTCTCGGCCGAATCGAGGCTGCGCGACGAGCCGAGGAACGAGCGCGTATCGCGGCCACGGCCTGCAAAGCGAGCGCGCACGAAGGCACCGCCGTCTCCCGGTGATACGGCCGACGGTGCACGCTTGATGAACGGCGACGAGGTGGCCGAATCGGTGCCACCGCCGCCCGATGCCGCGCTGTCGTGCGAGTCCGAGCCCCACGACGACGAGCTGCCCATGCTGCTGAGTGACGGTGAAGACTGCGAGCTCAGCTGCGGCATGGGCGGCGACGGTGCGGCGCTCGTGGGCGCCTTGGCCTTGGCCTTGCCCGAGAAGGTGTCCTGCACCTCCTGCAGCTTGCCCTCGAGGTGGTCCTGCAACTGGCGCATCGACGGCGGGCAGATGCGCGCGTGCACGACGATCGACTTGTTGAGCACCTCGAGCTGCTCGTCGAGGAGCTTCTTGAGTTGCTCGATGAAGGGTGCGTGCGCCGCGTTCTCCTCCAGGTACTGCGGCGTCAGGAAGGCGCGCTTGTACATGTCGACGCCGCCAGCGACACACGCGTCGATCGTGCCCGAGAGCACCATCGTAAACGGCGAGGCGTTGGCGTGCTTGCCGGTGCCGTACTCGGCCGACAGCGCCATGAGCTCCTTGTTCTTGGTGACGATCGTGTCGACCGCGTTCTCGATCGGCGTCACCTCGACCGTCTCGGTGCTGACAATCTCGGAGCGCGCCGTGATGAGCGGGAAGCTCTCCTTGACCGAGTAAAAGTAGTTCAACGTCCAGAGATCGAGAAACTCGTTCTCCTACACCCACCACCGGGTCAGTCGATACGCCACAGCCACACGGACGCCGCCGCAACACGATGATGCGATGCGCTACGCTGCCCTACGCACCTTCTTCTTCTCCTTGGACTTGCTGAACGGTCGTTTGTACACGAAGCGCTTGGCATTCTGTATCTGCAAGAATTCGGCCACCTTTGCTGGCAATCGTACCAACTCGGGATTGTCCTCATGTACTGCTTGCACAGTAAAGATTTGCAGGTACTGCATATGACACACGCAATGAGTGAGTGAGTGAGTTGCATGAATGAGAAACGTGATCTTCGGTCGGAATGGTACCTGTTCCTCACTCTCGCGAATGTCGTCACCAGGCGGATCGGTGGACTTGAGGAGGTTGGCGTTGGGAAACTTGCTCTGCATGCGCTGCACAAAGTCCTGCAAGCGCTCGAGCTGCAGGCCACAATAAATATGCTCGCGGTTGCGCAAGTTGCTCGGAAAGCCCTTGCCGTAGTATGCCACTCGAAAGTACTCGGGACACAACCGCTCTTGTGTCGCAATCTGTCGCACTGCTCAGTGAGCGAGTGTCAGCTGGTCAGCAATGTGTCGCAAGCCGTCCGTACCTTGCGATAGAATGATGCCTGCATCTCGAGGTACTCGGCCACTTGAAGAAAGTCGCACTTGTTCTTCTCGTGCTGGTCCTTGAGCTCGCCCACGAGCGCGATCGCTCGCTCCCACCAGCTGGCCTTGTCGTACAGCGAGAGCACTTGCCTGTAGAGGCGCACCTTGCGATCGAACTCGCTCTCGGCTGGACAGTCGGCCTGTTCCTCGAGCTGCAGGCTTTGATCCCAGCCCAGCAGCTGGCAGTGAAGCATCAAGATCATGGCTGCGCGGTCGGGCAGTTGTTGTTGCTCGTGCTGATCGACCAGCGAGTGCACGTAGCGCACGTAGGCACCCATGCGGTTCTGCTCCTTGAGATACTGCAGCAACTTCAACGTGGCTGCCGTACGATCATCCTGCAAGAGTGAACGAGAGAGAGAGAGAGCAGCATGTGAGTGAACACCTCCTGCAACATCTCTCTCACTACGCCCTATGTGCGTACATCATGACTACCGTGGTCACGCAACGCCAGCAAATGGCCACAG
>Ga0209930_1004783_pt1 | contig 11663 bp, 15 predicted proteins | sample ThiBiot_500_biof_2_FD_183948 | JGI IMG/M metagenome (GOLD analysis project Ga0209930, IMG submission 183948) | Wastewater bioreactor microbial communities from Cape Town, South Africa - Thiocy_cont_500_biof (SPAdes) | ecosystem: Engineered > Bioreactor > Thiocyanate-remediating >... | reverse complement strand
TGCTACACTCAGTGAGAAACAACAATGTGAGCGGCGAAGCAAGTCATGCCAACCAGACAACAGTAGACGAGTGAGGTAAATTGATGGGCAACAATCAGGTCAACCAGCCAGCGTACAAGTGTCAGTGAGGATGAGGGTCTCGCATCCAGTGTTTGACGAGCCAGTGCAGTGAGCATATCCGGGATTGCATGCCGGGCGACAAATTCCTCCTCCGCACACTTTGGTGGCGACATTCGAGCTCGAGCATGAGATAGAGCACGAGCCACAATGGGTTGGATCGTTCGATACTGATGTCTCACATCCATTGGCAAGGTTTCTATCGTTGAACAAGTATCATCAATTAGACAATCATCAATCATGGTGGCGATTCAATCTTTCGAACCTACCCATCACAATTGAGGAATCCCATGCCACAAGCTCCTTGGCACGCTCCTCCGATGCACTGAGGTTGAGCAATGCCGAGGTTCAAGCACGAGAAGCCACACGATCCACAGTTGGTGATGGACGCCGAGGTGTTGGTCTCACATCCATCGGTGATGTCGAGGTTGCAGTCGGCAGTGCCTGCGGGACATTGGAGCTGGCACACTCCATTGACACACGAAGCTCCGTTACCAATCTGCGGGCATGTCACTCCACATCCTCCACAGTTGTCTGTATGGTTCAGCACAACACAACACGGACGATCACGCGCCAAACAATCAGAGGTCAGCTCTCTCTCTCTCTCTGTCTCTCAACTCTCGAGCTCCGCGACACGCAATCACAAGCACGCACAAACATCATCAGCGATGCGAGTCTCGCATCCATCGACAGCCTTGTCGTTGTTGCAGTCCTGGTAGGCTGGATCGCAAGCGCCGACACAAACGTTGTTGGAGCACGCAGGAATTGGAACGTTGTTACTCGAGCATCCAATGCCTTGACAGGTCGACGGGCTCGGAATTGGGACGTTGCAACCGTTCGTGGTTTGAGAGGCGGTGCAAGCTGAGGCACACGTCGGAGGGAGGATCGAGTTGGGCGTGTAAACGCAGAATTGAAAGTCGGCCGAGACCGAAATGTCCTGGCGGAACGACGAGGAGCTCGATGCCGCCATTCCTGGATACAGTCGGAACACAGGTCCTGGGCCTGCAAACGCGAAAGACCCACGGATCCGTCATTCATCGTCATCCAAGATCATGATGTAAGTTGACTGATTGATTGATTGATTGATTGATTGATTGATTGATTGATTGATTGATTGATTGATTGATTGATTGATTGATTGATTGATTGATTGATTGATTGATTGATTGATTGATTGATTGATTGATTGATTGAGAGAGAGAGAGAGAGAGAGAGAGAGAGAGAGAGACGAACCGAGAAGACCCTCATCCAAGAGAGGGAAGAACTGATCGAGTACTTTGATTCCATCAATCCAAACAGTGACCTGCTGGATGCCGGCTTGGAACTGTACGGCAAAGTAATGAACATGCGAGTCGATTATCGGGATCGCCGAGCTCTTGGGAGCATTGGTATCGGGGAATCCGAGTTGATTCGATGGCTGAACTACAGCAGCGGTGGCGCTCACGAATCGAATCGACACTCCTGTCGATTGAGCTCGACCCACGACGCCTGCCGAGTTGCCAGCGAGGGCCTCGGATCGAGTGGGAGCTGCTGTCGTGATGACGAACGATAATCCTCCATCGGTGGCGTTGTTGACGTGCGTCGGTGGAACGGCAACCGAGTTGAGCACTTGGAATCTACACGAGTACACGAGGGTGCGAGAAGTATCACGTCGTTAGCCAACCGTAGGGCGAGCGTCGAGCGCAAGACGACGTACGAGCCACAAAAGTGGAAGCCATCCATCGATCGGGAGTCGAATACGATCGGCGAGCTTCGGAACCATCCTCCTGTCTGCGCGCCGGTGACTCGGCTCGTGAGAGCCGTAAGCTGCGGCGAGCCCTTGCGATCCGACGAGCTGACTTGGACCGCAGCGCCAGTCGCCAGTCCGATGGCGCACTGGCCCGTAGGCTGCGAGGCACACGGGCACCTGTGCGTCGACAGGAGGCCCGGCACGTTGACCGTCGTAGTCTTGATGTCGCTGTACAACGAGCCATCGAAGGCCTTGACACGCACTGCGTTCGCGCGAGTGGCTTCCGTTACCGAGGTCAAGAACGTTACCGTGGCGCCGACCTCGTTGCCGTTCTCGGCCGCCGCGCCAGTCTCGCCGAACACACCGTCAAGATCGAGGTCCCACAAGACGGTCGGAATCGTGCCGCCAGGATCAGAGGCGCGAGCCGTGAGAACGGCCGCCGCGCCAGTGGCCGTGTACGGACCGCCAGTCGAGTCGATCGAGGGAGCGACGTTGGCGATCGTGACCGAGTTGCTGCCTTGCTCCTGGAGCGTTCCAGGCGAGGAGTTGCTGGTGTACCAGATCTGGACTGCCACCGGCCACGAGCCAGCAGGGATACGAGAGCCATCGCGACCGACCGTAGTGAAGAGCACGAAACGGCCAGTCTCGTCGCCGTGGTTGGCGCTGGGGCCAATCTCGCCGTAGTTGCCATCGGCGTCGAGGTCCCACTTGTACTGGAGCGGCGAGAGCACGGTGGCAGTAGGAAGCACCTGGAGCGTGGTGGTGGCTCCTTCGTTGACCGAGCGAGGCACGTAGATCACAGCACCATGGCAAGCAACAGCTGAACACGAGACGAACACACAAACGCACAGCACAGGCGCGTGAGTACGGCCATCGCATGCAAACGCACATCGAGAAGCTCGATTCAAAGCTCTCGCTCTCTCATCTCTCTACGAGTGAGGCACACCAAGTGGCGCACGTACCAAGCAAAGTGGCGACCACCATCAGGCAGAACGCCAAGCGCGCGAGCGACGAGCGTCGCGGCGAACCAAGGGAGCGCATTGCGACAAGCAAGCTGAGGAGGGCAGCGAGAAGAATGAAGGAGAGCCTCGGCACGCTGTGGAAGCAATGCCACGCAGACGAGAGCTGAGCCCGGCCAAGGAAACAGTGGAGACTCGCAGCCGATTGGCCGACAAGCCGGAGAGCTCAAGAGAAGCCTTACGTCGTACCCCGCGTTCCCCAGCCAACCTCCCGATATTCACCCGAGATTGACTAACTCCAGCTCGTGGATCCGCTGTGCTGGTCGTAGATATTGCTCTTGGCTTGGTATTTGAGCGCGCGCTCACCTCGTTGAGTAGTAATCTAGACTCACTCTGCGATCTTCATCAACCATTTGTATTCATACATCAGCAATCACGCAAGAGCGCGATCACATTGCGTGATCTATCGAACGACCTGCGTGTTGATTCGATCAGTACGTGATCGATGCGATGGACCAGCAAATCATGCACGATTGCAGCGAGAGATATGTGTGTAGTGCTGCTTGCATACGGTACTGGGCTATTCACAATTACATTCAACTCGATACGACTCTACAACACCACCACGATCGATGCTGCCGAATCACGACGGTGCCGTCGCGATAAAAGAACTCACCTCTGCAAGAACATCGATCGCCGAGGCTTGCGTAGTGGGTGTATCACCAGCGGTTCTAGCAGCGAATATGGTGGGCGAGCGCGATTCGGTTTCGCTCTCGGCGCTCGATGGCGCTGTTGTGCTGCTGGTGATCGCCACGCTATCGTTCGGTGATGCAGGCCGCGCCTCGGCCTCTCGACTTTGGGGCGACTGAGCAGTCTCACGAGCAGATGACTGATCTGCGCTCGCGCAGAGAGTACTTGTCCGCCTATCGACGTCGTCGTCGTTGTCGTCGTCCAGCCCGCTCACAACAATCGACACTGGCGCATCGGGTGCATAGGTGCGGGGCATCTTGTGCCTTCGACGGCCTTGCTCGAGGGCTTTGCGCTTGCTAGGAAGCAGTACGTGCTCCGTGACAGTGGTAATCTCGTGGTTGGAGCCCAGAAAATGGTGTGTCCATACGCGCGAGCCGCGAGGACGCTGCTTGCTAGGCGGGCGAGAGCGCGTGGCGAGCATGGCACGACGCGAGCACGAGATACGACGCGCGAGACGACAGAGATCGACGAGCAGGAAGGAAAGAACAGTGGAAAAGTTGCCTTGCGCGGCAGGTCCGTGGCGGACTTTTGATTCGAGCTCATCGAAATCGCGAATCTCTACCGAGAATAGTTTCGTGCGGCGTGCGCGTTTGTTGGGTGCTTGTTGCTTGGTGGCTTGGTGTGCGGTGCATCGCTCTGCGTGTCTCTCGCGCGATGGCGTCCAGCATACAGGACTTCAAGCAAGCCGTCAAGCAGAGAAAGGCCCTCATCACCTATCGCAAGAAGGGCAGCCGACAACAACAGCCACCACATCATCAAGCGTCAGCTGCCTCCTCTCCAAACAAACCCGAATCTGCTGCCGAGCAGCGTGCTTCTGCGAGACGCCGTGCTGCCAACGTTGCTGAATCACACGAAGCACCACGAGCTCCCGCTGATACAGCCACGAACGCACGCAAGAACAGCAACGCTGTATGTACCATGCTGCGATAAGGACCTCGAGATCCAGACCACCATTGACATGACACCGAACAATGCCAGCCATCGCCTACCTGCCAAGGCTCTCGACCATCATCAGCAGCGTCTGGAGCGGCCACACCATCGGACACCGTCCATCATGCCAGCGATCGTATCTCGACCTCAGAGTACTATGAGTCCTCTCCCTCGGGCCCATCCTCTCGCTTGGTGGAAGGAGGAGCTGCTCCGAGGAATACTACATCCACCAAGAAGCGACGCCACAACGCCCAATCACGCAAGGTACCTTGGGTGCATCGATGCCATGAGGTAGCAGCACACTGACGCACCGTCCTCCTTCCTACACAGCCATCGACCTCTCGATCAAAGCCCCCAAAATCACAGGCGTTAGCGGTATCGATCATCGAGCATCGTCTTCGCCGCTGTTGCTGTTGTTGCTCGTTGGAATGCGTGTCTCTGACTCGTTGTTCGTCACAGGAGGCGCTGCGACCGTTCCAAGCAAAGACTGCCACGCATGATGATGCATCGGCACGTCAACCGTTGAAGAACACCTTCACTCGCCTCATGGTACGCTGAGGCACCTACAATAGGTCGTGCTGCTGTGCTGCGCCGTCTCTCATGACACTGCGAGCTGCGCTGACAAGACCGAAGAGCTGGAGGATCCCGCACCTCGTGGCATCTTTCATCGAGCACGGTGTGTACACACAAACGACCGCAGAACCTGACCACCGTGTGTCTGCCAACGCTCACGGCCATCGCATCTCTACCCAGGGGCTCAAGGCTCATCCACCAGCCAACTCCAGCAACTGAGCAACCTCCACTCGAGTCAGTTGGCTCTGCTCGGCAACAGGAGCAGGAGGAGGTACAACAACAGAAGCAATCAAGCAGGTCAGCTGCAGGCGAGGCAAGGAAACCGAAACGCATCCTCTTGGAAGCGCGACCTTCAGCGTCGAGCGGCGGCGTCTCAGACACGCCCGCCGATGCGAGAGGGCTCACTCAGCCAGCATCGCCAAATATCGAATCGCCACGAATGACGTCCAATCACCGTACCGAGTCGATTGGTGATTCCTCCAGCAGCCCTCGAATCGGGTCGCCGCATCGAGACGCGGATCCTGCGACCTTGGTGCAAGAACGTACCAATGCCATCGCCAAGAACCTAGAGCTCATCGAGTACGTACTCTAGCGATGCCGATTGATGCACACATTCGCCTGACTTACATTGTTCAGGGCGATCCATGCGGCTATCCGCTCGCAGCCCGACAAGCGAGCTGCGTCGCCGCGTTCCGACACTGCCAACGAGCACGCCGAACGCGAGCCGTCATGGGTCCAGAGTATCTACAGCAGCGACGACCAACAAAGCGGAGACGACCTGTCGCCACTCGTTGGCAAGCGTTCGTACCATCGATCCTACGACGACAACGACAACGCCTACGCGCATCCGCGTAAGCGACAAGCACGAGCGAGCGATCATTCGCCGTCATCTTCTGCCTCCTCGAGCCACGCGGGCTGGCAATCGGAGCTCGAGCATGCCATCACACGCTCCCATCGACCCACTCACTTTCGATTCGAGCCCGACGAGTACCTCGCCTCCTCGAACCCTCCCGATCGTCGCCGCTGGTTGGCGTCTGCGCCGACGAACACTACTCGCTCCACTGCATCGGGTGAGGAGGAAACGTACGACTTGTTTCGCGATCGCCCGTTCGACTGCCCGCTGCCGCCTGACAGCCGTCGAGGTAGCTCTCGCAGCAAGCCCACCGCAGTCTTCAAGACCTCTCCGCGGCGATTGTTCTAGAGTATCGCTGCGACCACTCGCTCTCTTGTTGTTGTAGAAGCAATAGAATGCGAGTGAATTGGTGTGTGTAAATTGCTCAATACAACGACGCTAGCGTGGCGCGCATCGTTCAGTTGAACAGCTACACATGTGCGAGCATCCATCAGTACCAACGTCAATGATTGACAAATACAAAGAGCCGCACCTTGTACATCCACGACGAGCCCGAGTTGTAGCACGCCGCGACGTAGTAGACGCTCGACGGTGGGTTCTTGGTGGAGCATTGCGAGTTCTGGCCATGGTTGTAGTCGGTCACTTGCGTCGTGGTCGGGTTGTACGTGACGAGATGGTACTCCTTCCAGCATGGATCGTACTGTCATATAGAAATAGGAACGAGCCGGGCGCGATTCGTTGAGTGGTAGGTAGACGGCGCCACCGCCAATTGGCCAAGGACTACATTGCTGGTTCGCGCGCACTCACTAACGTACGGTGCACTTGTTAAAGTAGTAGATACCACGACACGAGGTCTGTGAACAGCGAATATTGATGTAGCAGTAGTCCTTGTAGACTCCTGATTGCGCGCTCGCTAACGCCACGCAAGCTACCAACACTGAGAACACCGTTGCCACGAGTACTAGCTTGCCAGCCATGGCTGCGTGAGGATGCTGAAGCACGAGAGAGAGTGCGTGAGGGACGAGGGATACGTGGCGACTACTGTTCCTATCCAATCGCGTTGGTATCCACGATGTTGCTGTTCTTTCTTCATTACATCGTTGCTACGCTCACCTCTCGTGTCGCTCTTGCGCGTAATTCGTGGTGCATTGCCTTCAGGTCGGTGGAAAGCGAGAGATTGTATTGATAGATACTTGCTGGCGAGTATGAACGATTTGGATGATGCTCGAATCAAGCTCTCGATCGGCACCTTTTATCAAGGCCGAAGGGATGGCCAGTTCCACTATCCTCGAGCCTTGGCGTTCGACCGTCATCGAGGTCTCTTGCTCGTCTCCGATACGGAGAACCATCGAGTGCAAGTATTCTCGTGTGATGATGGCGGCTCGTTCGTGTCCAAGTTCGGCGGCGAGAAAGGCAACCAACCAGGACAGTTAAAGAATCCATGGAGCCTTGAAATCGACTACGATCATGGTCGCATCCTCATCGTCGATTGGGGCAATCATCGAGTACAATCATGGTCATTGAGCGAGCAATCGTTCTTGTCGTGCGTCGGCAAGAAGGGCTCACGAGATCTCGAGTTCAACTACCCTCGAGGCATTACGATGGACAACCATCATCATCGCATCGTCATCGCCGATACCGACAACGATCGATTGGTGTTCTTGTCGTCGATCGACCTCTCGTTCTTGTTCTCGGTCGGCGGCAAGACAGGATCTCAACCTGGCGAGTTCAATTGGCCAACAGGAGTTGCGATCGATCATGATCGGCATCGAATCGTTGTCTCCGATTCCTTCAATCATCGAGTGCAAGTCTTGTCGTCGATCGATGGCTCGTTCTTGTTCGAGTTCGGCTCCAAAGGCAATCAACCATGCCAGTTCAATTATCCTCTTGGGCTGTGCATCGCCAATCAAGGCCGAATCATCGTCGCCGACCACTTCAACAATCGGCTGCAATCATTCACTCACGAAGGCCATCACATCTCATCCTTCGATTGTGGCACCGAAAAGCCATCGGCAGTTGCGTTCGACGAGCATCGAGGTCTCATCGCCTTCACGGCAGGCAATCGAGTGCATGTGATTGGAGCCAATCAGTGGCTTGCCGACACGTTCTCATGGCGTCCAGATCTCCATCGATATGCACCATCATGGATGAAGCAAGCGGTCTCGACGATAACGATGATTCGATCGGTGGTCGATGATTCTTCGGGGATGTCGATGATTCCGAACGAGCTCTTGTTCGAGATCTTCTCGCATCTTTGAGCCTCCAGAGCTCGACAGTCCTCTTGATCAGCGATCACGACAAGCATCGAGAATCCTCATCAAGACGAAGAGGCTCGTGTGAGTGAGGGAGTGGTTGGTTGAGGGAGGGAGGTGCTGTTCTTTGTTCCTTCATCGATTGGTTCTTGTTGCTTCTTGTTGCTCGTTGCTTGCTTGCTTGGTGTCTCTCTCGTGTCTCGTGTCTCGTGTGTCGAGAGCTTCATCTCTTCATCTCCTTGGTTTGAGCAGTTTGGGGCTTGGAGCATCTCTTTGCCGTGTTGTGAGAGAGATTGAAGTGGAAGAGATGGGAGACGATGCTCTTGATCGTGATGCTCGAATCAAGCTCTCGATCGGCACCAAGCAAGAAGGCAATACTGATGGCTTGTTCTCCTTTCCATCAGGCTTGGCGTTCGACCATCATCGAGGCCTCTTGTTCGTCGTCGATTGCTACAATCATCGAGTGCAAGTATTCTCGTGTGATGATGGTGATGGCGGCTCGTTCGTGTCCAAGTTCGGCGAGAAAGGCAGCCAACCAGGCCAGCTCGTGGATCCTGATGGCATTGCGATCGATCACGATCATGATCGCATCCTCATCGCTGATGGCGATAAAGCTCGAGTACAATCATGGTCATTGAGCGAGCAATCGTTCTTGTCGTGCATCGGCAAGTATGGATCAGGAGACCTCCAGTTCCACAATCCTCAAGGCATTGCGATCGACAAGCATCATCGTCGCATCATCATCGCCGATACCAACAACCATCGATTGGTGTTCTTGTCGTCGATCGATCTCTCGTTCTTGTTCTCGGTTGGGAACTATGGATACCGACCAGGTGAGTTCTGTTATCCATCAGGCGTTGCGATCGATGATGATCGACATCGAATCATCGTCTCCGATTGTCTCAACGGCCGAGTGCAAGTATTGTCGTCGATCGATGGCTCGTTCTTGTTCGAGTTCGGCTCCAAAGGCAATCAACCAGGCCAGCTCATGAATCCTGCTGGAGTATGCATCGATAATCAAGGTCGAATCATCGTCGCCGATACCAACAACTATCGATTGCAATCATTCACTCACGAAGGCCATCACATCTCATCCTTCGATTGCGCTACCGAGTTCTTGTCGGCAGTTGCATTCGACGAGCATCGAGGTCTCATCGCCTTCACGACGGGCACTCGAGCGCATGTGATTGGAGCCAATCAATGGCTTGCCGACACGTTCACATGGCGACCAGATCGACATCGATATGCTCCATCATGGATGAAGCAAGCCATCTCGACGATGACGATGATTCGATCGTTGGTCAATGAGTATTCGGCGATGTCGATGATTCCGAACGAGCTGTTGTTCGAGATCTTCTCGCATCTTTGAGTCTATCCAGATTGCATTGCGCCATGTTAGCGATCTCGAAAGACTACCACCACCAACAAGAAGGGCACGATGATGTGACGATACTATCCTGCACCTCCTCTTCATCATCATCATTCTCATCGTCCAGCACACTCCTTCACAGTCAAATCAATCAATCAATCAAGCACCAATGGTCTTGATGAATGAATGATTGATAAGTCGTGTGCAATCTTGAACGAGATATCAATCAAGGCCTCTCTCTCTCACACACAAATGCGTTGCTCAATATGAGTCTTGTTCTCTCTCATCAATCATTGTATCAATCTCAATCAACTTCTCTTTCCAATACCAATACCAATACCAATACCAAGAGAAGATGATTCAAGAAGAGGCTCGTGTGAGTGAGGGAGTGGTTGGTTGAGGGAGGGAGGTGCTGTTCTTTGTTCCTTCATCGATTGCTTCTTGTTGCTTCTTGTTGCTCGTTGCTTGCTTGCTTGGTGTCTCTCTCGTGTCTCGTGTGAGAGAGCTTCATATCTTCATCTCTTTGGTTTGAGCAGTTTGGAGCTTGAATCATCTCTTCGTCGTTGTGAGAGAGATTGAAGTGGAAGAGATGGGAGACGATCCTCTTGATCGTGATGCTCGAATCAAGCTCTCGATCGGCACCAAGGACTACGGCCGTGCTGATGGTCAGTTCTTATTCCCTCGAGGCTTGGCGTTCGACCATCATCGAGGTCTCTTGATGGTCGTCGATAACAACAATCGAGTGCAAGTATTCTCGTGTGATGGCGGCTCGTTCGTGTCCAAGTTCGGCGAGAAAGGCAGCCAACCAGGCCAGCTCAACCATCCTGTCAGCCTTGCAATCGATCTTGATCATTATCGCATCCTCATCACTGATGGCAGCAATCATCGAGTACAATCATGGTCTGCCTCACGGGAAAACCGAACTCGTCGCGCGGCTGTTTTTCGCCCTCTCACCACCCACTTTGCGCTCTCTCGCTCTCCGTAATACAATGTCCAATAGCCTTGATATGTGGCTAGTGTACGCTCGGCTGGGTCTAGTGTACGAGTACCAGGAATGGGGAGAAGATCATCAACAGACACCGAGATAGAAGCCCGGCGAGTGGGGTGGAAATGCGATTTCGGGTCGATGCGTGGCACTCCTGCTCCTGCTGCTGCTCGTGTGGTACTCAGTTTCCCGTGCTCTCTCTCGCTGCTCCATGATTGTTATGGCCTGCTTGATCACTCGTAGGCTCACTCGGCCTGGGAGAGCTGGTGGCCGAAGCTTCAGGTGCTGGATCGCGAGCTCCTCCTGGCTGGCATGGCCTCAAGATGCGGTTTCGTGAGATGTGATAGTCCTCGATTTCTTTGCGCCTTGAGGGTCCTCAAAAGCGATTGTTGTGCACCGTGGTGTCGACGAAGCTCTACAAGGCCGTACAAGTTGATTGCGCCGCGCCTGAACGAAATCCGGGTGCGATTCCGGGGTACGAACGACCATACCCTCTTCTGCTTCGCCGTGTGGCAAAATCTGCTCGATAGGCCGGGTGCATTCCGGCTTTCTGATGGCCGGTGATTCTGAATTTGTGATCGGCAGCGTCGTAGCATAAGGCATAAAGGAGAAAGCACGCCACCAACACACGGATTTTCCCGTCACTCGTCGTACTTTTCGTGTCCTTGGTCAATGTGTTTCTTGGTACTCCTTGAGTCGTTTCGTTGCATAACTGTGATGCCACAACCGTGCCAGTGAGTGCATCAACGAAATGTCGTTTCTCGGGGGCGAGCTGACAACCTTCCGGAACGTGGTTATGGTGTCCGGAAATTCGAGGCACTCACGCAGCTCCGCCGAGGTTGATCATCATCGACCGCATGAAACTTGGTTCGAGAGATGTCACTAGCGCGCATCTGCTGCAGCAATAGCGGATGAGCCAACTTCATTGGGTACCGAGTGGTGCAACGAGATTGTTCCGACGTGCAGTGTGCAAACACATGCACCGACTGAAAATTGCTGCTTCAATCTCTCGGCACCGACTCGAGCTCTCTCGGCTCTGATTGCACCAGCACATGAGGGCATCGTGCATCGTTCATCACCAATCGAGCAGATCCGGTGAGCTGCCGATGGGGGAGCACAGTTGAGAGGTAAGCGATTTATCTTGCT